>OBYR01000159.1_pt1 | contig 76593 bp, 51 predicted proteins | sample 1495491 | NCBI WGS metagenome assembly OBYR01 (sample SAMEA2580206, study PRJEB22360) | human gut metagenome | biome: human gut; feature: human-associated habitat; material: faeces | place: Denmark | collected 2008/2010 | reverse complement strand
TATAAAACATATAAAAAAAAATGATACCTATACAAACCACAAAAAAATCCGGCAGGTCACCCCGCCGGATTTTTTTATTCATAAAGTTACCGAAAATCAGCTACCGCAGACCGTCCTGCCGATACCGTATTCCAAACCGCGTAACTCCGCCAAACCGCGTAAACGCCCGATAGCGGAATAACCCGGATAAGTCTTCTTTTTCAGGTCATCCAGCATTTGATGGCCGTGGTCGGGACGCATCGGAATGGAAACCTGATTTTTGTTCATCACGCCGATCAGATTTTTCACAATGGCATACATATCGATGCTACCTTCCAAATGGTTGGCTTCAAAAAAATTACCTTCCGCGTCGCGTTCCGTGCTGCGCAAATGCACAAAATAAATACGGTCGCCCAATTCGGCTGCCATCGTCGGCAGGTCGTTATCGGCGCGCACGCTGAACGATCCGGTGCAGAAACACAAGCCGTTCGATTTGTTCGGCACGGCAGCGACCAGCTTCTCGAAATCGGCACGGGTACTCAAAATACGGGGCAAGCCCAGCAATTTATAAGGAGGATCGTCCGGATGGATCGCTAATTTCGCCCCTACCTCATCGGCCACCGGGGTTACTTCGCTCAGGAACTCGATCAGATTGGCACGCAGCTTATCCTCGTTAATGTCCTTATACAATTTCAACCCTTCGCGGATCGCTTCTTCCGTAAAACTGGCATCAGCACCCGGCAAGCCCATTAAAATACTTTCCACCAGCACTTTCTTGTCCTGTTCACTCATTTGGGCGAATTTCGCCTTAGCCCGTTCCACTTCCTCTTTCGAATAATCGGCTTCGGCATTTTCCCGCTTCAGGATAAACAGGTCGAAAGCCACAAAAGCCGCCCGTTCGAAACGCAACGCCTTCGAGCCGTCTTTGGTTTCATACACCACCGACGTACGCGTCCAGTCGAGCACCGGCATAAAATTATAAGTAATCACCGTCACCCCGCAAGCAGCCAGATTACGGATGCTTTGCTTATAATTTTCAATATGCTTTTTATACCCCGGAGCCTGGGTTTTAATCTCCTCGCTCACCGGAAGGCTCTCCACAGCCGACCATACCAGCCCGGCAGCCTCGATCATATTTTTTCTTTCCCGGATGTCTTCCACCGTCCACACTTCGCCCGGAGCAATCTGGTGTAAAGCAGTCACCACCCCGGTGGCTCCCGCCTGGCAAATATCCGATAACGAAACCCCGTCATTAGGGCCGTACCAGCGGAATGACTGTAAAAATTTATATCTTTCCATTGCTTTTCTTTGGATATTATATTTATCAATTTAAAGTTTTTCTATTCCCTGCATCGTTCCCCTTCGGAATCATACTCCGCTAAAGATGCTGAATCCGCCGTCGATCGGAAGCACCGTTCCGGTCACGAATTTCGAAGCATCACTGGCATAGAACACAATAGCCCCGTTCAACTCTTCCGGCTCGCCCATACGTCCGAACGGAGTGGCGCGCACCACATCTTTCGCCCGGTCGGTCAGTGAACCGTCCGGATTGGTCAGCAACGTCCGGTTCTGCTCGGTAAGGAAAAAGCCCGGAGCAATAGCATTCACCCGGATGCCTTCCCCGAATTTCTTCGCCATTTCCACCGACATCCAGCGGGTGAAATTGTCGATAGCCGCTTTAGCGGACGAATAACCCACCACGCGGGTAATCACAGCCTGAGCCGACATAGACGAAATGTTAATCACCGACCCTTTCTTCTGTTTCACCATTTCAGCGGCAAACACCAGCGTAGGCAATACCGTACCGTTCAGGTTCAGGTCTACCACTCCCCGGAAAGCCTCCGGATCGAGGTCGAAAATCGTCTTATCCGGTCCGATCGTAGCGCCCGGCTGGTTACCTCCGGCAGCGTTAATCAGAATATCCACCCGGCCCCATTTGGCAAGCACCCGGTCTTTCGCTTGTACCAGTTGCTCCCGGTTCAGCACATCCGCCTGCACGAAACAAGCCTCCGTCCCGATCGCGTTCAGCTCGGCCACCAAAGCCTCGCCCTTTTCAGCCCGGCGTCCCAGGATTGCAACATGCACCCCCTGACCGGCCAAAGCCTTCGCCATAGACGAGCCCAATATTCCGTAGCCTCCGGTGATCACTGCCACCCGGCCTTTTATATCAAATAAATTTTCCATATTAAAATCGTTATCCGTATAACAAAAACGATTCCCGAAACAGGACAGGGACAGTTCTCCCGTCCCGCCTGTCACCGGAAATCGTAAACACTAAAATCATCTTGAAACGCGTCCGGAAGCGTCTCCGCCCATCAGCTTTTCAACCTCGTCCACGCTGACCATGTTGAAATCACCGTAAATGGTGTGTTTCAGGCAGGAAGCAGCCACGGCAAATTCCAGAGCTTTCTGGTCATCGCCGGTATAGGTAATCAATCCGTAGATCAATCCGCCCATAAACGAATCGCCTCCACCCACACGGTCTACAATGTGAGTTATATCGTAACGGCGGGAAGCAAACAGCTTGCTGCCGTCATAAAGCACGCCACCCCAGGTGTTGTGGTTGGCATTGATCGAACCGCGCAAAGTGATAATCACCTTCTTTGCACGCGGGAAACGTTTCATCATCTGGGTACATACCGACTCAAATTCCTGTGCGTTCACCTCGCCTGCCGTAGCGGTAACGTCAAAACCTTCCGGCTTAATTCCGAACACTTTTTCCGCATCCTCTTCATTGCCGAGAATCACATCGCAACCTTCCACCAGCGCAGGCATCACTTCCGAAGCCTTTTTGCCGTATTTCCAAAGGTTTTTCCGGTAATTCAGGTCACACGAAACCGTAATCCCCATCTTATTCGCCACCTTGATCGCTTCCAGGCAGGCATCCGCCGCACCCTGCGACAAAGCCGGGGTAATTCCCGTCCAGTGGAACCACTGTGCCCCTTCGAACACCTTTTCCCAATCCACCATGCCCGGTTTAATCTCCGAGATAGCCGAATTGGCACGGTCATACACCACCTTGCTGGCACGGGCAACGGCTCCGGTTTCCAGAAAATAAATTCCCACCCGGTCGCCACCGTAAATAATATTAGAAGTCCCTACGCCATATTTACGCAAATCCATCACACAAGCCTTTGCAATATCGTTTTCCGGCAGGCGGGTCACGAAATCGGTAGGGATTCCGTAATTCGACAGCGACACGGCCACATTAGCCTCGCCACCGCCAAAAGTAGCCGTAAACTCTCCGGCCTGAGTAAAACGTAAATATCCCGGAGTTGCCAAACGCAACATGATCTCTCCGAATGTAACAACTTTTTTCATATTCTGTTTCTCAAATTTATTTTTGATTTTCCACTACTGTCACAACGAGTGGATTGTTCACCTTCACTTTTTCATTTTTAATCATTTCAAACCAGGAAGCAGCCGATTCCAGTCCGCCCTTGCTCCAGCCTGTTCCCAGATAATACACGAACGGCTCGCCCTGTTTGTAATCGGAAAGAGCCAACAAATGACCGTCCTTGTCCATAACGGCTTTAGCTCCCTGCGGGAACACCAACCCCAAGGCCACATGCCCGTTATTCATTTTATTATCGTTATTCTGGGGTTCCCAGTAACCGATCAGTCCGGCAGCAGCATCCATCAGCGTGTCGGATGGCTCCGGACGGGTAACGATTCCGGCAGCCACCTCCATAGAGGCAGGTGCATTCTGATAGATTTCCTGAATCTTATTGAAACGGCTGTTTGCATCCAGCGAAATGATACGGCTTTCGCTCACTTCATTCTCGCCCACCTGATAAGGAGCATAATCCAATTTGAAGCTGATACGCAGCGGGCCGTTATCCAGCACCTGAGCTTTCGTGAAATTATTTCCCAGCACCAGCTTACCGTCTACGTAAGGAGCCATAGCCCCGGCACCCAAAGTACGTCCCACCTTATAGCAGTCCATCCCTTTCCCGTGGTCTTTGTGGTAATCCCCTGTTTTATACCAAACATCGATCAACAGCTCGTCGGTTCTCTTCACCCACACATCGATACCGTTGCTGATCTCTCCGGTAGCTTCCAGAGCCGGACCATACATCCGGTGAGCCACGATATTGTTTTCCCAGGCGAAATCGTCCATACGTTCCGGCACAATGCGTCCGTATGCCTTTTGCGGATAAGTGGCGGGCTGTCCCAATTTTAACTGATAAACAGCTTCTGCATTCGGTTGCACATTGGCCTGGAAGATCACGGCCACAGGCTCGCTGCCTCCGTTAAAAATAACCTGACTGGGAATTTCCTGTCCCTGAGCATCGGTCACCACCACATTTCCCTGAGCCGCACCCGGCAGGTTTGCCGACACCTTTTTCCAGCACACTTCCACCGTTTCATCCGTACGATTCAGGTCTGTTGTATTTTTCACTGCAACTTTCAGGCTCTTTTCCGAACTGCAAGCCATAAAAGCCAATACAAATAAAAGACTTAAATATTTCATAACATTCAAATTAAAATTTCAGGCTTCCGATTCCGGGGAACATCCGGCACACCGCCTCATCCTCCCGAATCCGAATCCTGAAACGGAAAATTTATATTATTCTTCGTTGGAAGCTTTTCCCAGGGAAGCTAAAATACCACCGTCCACATACAACACGTGTCCGTTTACGAAATCGGAAGCGCGTGAAGCAAGGAACACAGCCGACCCGCCCAAATCTTCAGGCAATCCCCAACGCATAGCCGGAGTACGTTTAATGATAAACTCATTGAACGGATGTCCTTCCGTGCGGATAGGAGCAGTCTGTGCAGTAGCGAAATAACCCGGTCCGATTCCATTCACCTGAATGTTATAGCGGGCCCATTCCGTAGCCAGATTACGGGTCAGCATTTTCAATCCTCCCTTAGCGGCAGCGTATGCGCTCACCGTATCGCGGCCCACTTCGCTCATCATAGAACACATATTGATGATTTTTCCGGCGCCTTTCTTCATCATGGCAGGAGCCACCGCCTTCGACATAATGAACGGTCCGGTCAGGTCGATATTCAATACCTGCTGGAAATCGGCAACAGACATTTCCACAGCAGGAATACGTTTGATAATTCCGGCATTGTTCACCAAAATATCCACATCGCCCACTTCTTTGGCGATCTTGGCGATATTTTCGGTAACCTGCTCTTCTTTGGTCACATCGAACAAATAACCGTGAGCCTTGATTCCATCGGCTGCATACTCGGCAATAGCATTGTCCAATTTCTCTTTCGACAAATCGTTAATCACCAATTTTGCTCCGGCATGTGCCAAAGCCTTAGCGATTGCCATTCCTAAACCGTGAGTGGCTCCGGTCACTAAAGCCACTTTTCCTGTCAAATCAAATAATTCCAAACCTTTCATTATTCATTTATTTTTAATCGATTAACTATCCTTATTTATTTCAAATCGGTTGCACCGCAACCATCCATATCGCCATAATCAATATTCTCGCCTGCCATCCCCCAGATAAAAGTGTAATTGCTGGTAGCACTGGCCGAGTGGATAGACCACACCGGAGAAATCACGGCTTCCTCATTCTTCATCCAAACATGGCGGGTCTCGTCGATCTCACCCATAAAATGGCACACAGCCTGCTGTTCGGGCACTTCAAAATAGAAATAAGCCTCCATACGGCGGTTATGCGTGTGAGGCGGCATCGTGTTCCACACGCTACCCGGCTTCAGTTCGGTCATTCCCATCTGCAACTGGCAGGTAGGCAACACCTGGTTCACAATCAGCTTATTGATCACACGGTGGTTACTTTCCTCCATCGTTCCCATTTCCACCACCACGGCATCGGCCTTCGTCACCTTACGGTCAGGATAAGTGGCATGTGCAGGAGCCGAATTAAAATAAAAATGAGCCGGCTTGCTGCTATCCTTGCTGGAAAAGAACACATTCCGGTCGCCTTTCCCCAGATACAACGCCTCCTTATAATCCAATTCGAACGTCTTGCCGTCCACCTCAACAATCCCGGCTCCGCCCACATTGATAATTCCCAGTTCCCGTCTCCACAAAAAGAAAGGGGCACGCAACGGATCGATAGCCGATAACTCCAGTTTTTCCTTCACAGGTACGGCACCACCCACAATCAAACGGTCATACATCGTATAAACCATATTGATTTCGTCGGCCACCATCATATTCTGGATTAAAAACTCTTTCCTCAGCCGGGTTGTGTCATAAGCTTTCGCATCTTCCGGATGCGACGCATAACGTACTTCGTAATTAATTTTCATTATCGTTAAATTTTATGTTAAATTTTTAATTATTACACATGGTCGAATCGCGGATCACCAGTTCCGGTTCCAATATAATATTCGCAGGCGATTCCCCGTTCAGCTGATCCAGCAACATGCGCGCCGCCTGCTGCCCGATTCGCTTACTGAACTGGTCTACGGAACTGAGCGAAGGCACCATCAAGGCATCTATCGGCTCATTGGCAAAACCGCAGATTGCAATGTCCTCCGGAATTTTCACACCGAACTTCCGCAGTCCCAGCATCAATCCCAGGGCGACAAAATCACTCGTACAGAACACCGCGTCCGGTCGGTCACACGGCTCCATCAGCGCAATTTTCTGCGCCAGAGCCTGACCGTTCTCCTGAGTAATATCCCCATACGCAATCCAATCGTCGCCAATCTGAATGCCATGCGCATTCATCGCATCCCGGTAGCCCCGGCAGCGATTATACCAAATAGCAACATGCTGAAATCCAGCAAAATGGAAAATCCTCTTTTTCCCCTGCTTCAACAAATGTTCAACCACCATATAGCCTCCCCGGTAATCGTCCACTGTCACCGTTCCGGCAGAATCTACCTGATCGGAAGCCCGGTCGAACAAAACCAAAGGAATACCATAATTTTCAAGATTATTAAAATGAGAATACTCATGCGTACCCGAAGCAATGGATGCAATCACCCCGTCCACTTTTCCCTGTGCGAGAGAATTGATCAGTTTCTTTTCTTTTTCATACGACTCCAACGACTGACAAATCAATACGTCATAACCCGCCTTATAGGCTTCTTCCTCTATTCCGTCAATCGCAGAAGAAAAAAAGTTCCGGTTTATATTCGGCACCACCACTCCGATTGTACTACTTTTCCCAAGTTTCAGGTTCACCGCCATCCGATTCGGCTTGTAATTCATCTCCAGCGCTTTCTTCTGCACTTTTTTCCTCACCTCTAAGCTGATCCTCGGATGATCCTGCAAAGCTCTCGACACTGTAGAAGCGGAAACATTCAACGCTTTTGCAATATCATAGATAGAAATGTTTTTCTTTGTTTTAGGCATAAATTAAGACATTTAGTGTACAACCGATTGCACAAATATAGCGGTTTATTTTAAGAAACAAACATTTCGACCTAAAATTAATTTATTTTTTATTATCTTTTTGAGTATTCTTAAAAAGATATAGAAAAAATGAGCAACTAAAGGCATTTTCAGACTTATCGGACACCTCTTTTTTCTCCGTTCCGGACTCTATTTTTGTTAAAAAATCCTTCTTTTTGACAATTTATACACTTGCGCAACATTTCACGATGACGCACACGGAGAACAGACGAAACCATTCTTTTCCCTCCCGCTTTTCCTGCCTTACCTTCGCCTTTAAAATCGTATTGGATTTGCAAAAAATAATATCTTACTTTGTGTATAGCTATTATAAAAACAAACCCATGAACAAAGAATTAGACCTCTCCGTATCGTGCTACGGAAAAGTAAAAGGAGTTGAATACCATCTTGCCGTGCTTCCCTGGGGAGCAACCGAACCTCATAACCTCCATCTGCCCTATATGACGGATTGCATCCTTTCGCACGACATTGCGGTGGATGCCGCCACGCAAGCCCTGCAACAGGGCACACGCTGCATGGTGCTGCCTCCCGTCCCCTACGGCTCACAAAATCCGGGACAGCGGGAGCTGCCGTTTTGCATCCACGCCCGTTATGAAACCCAGCGTGCCATCCTGGGCGACATCGTAGCTTCGCTCCACACGCAAGGCATCCGTAAAATGGTCATTGTCAGCGGTCACGGAGGTAATAATTTCAAAAACATGCTGCGCGACCTCTCGCTCGATTACCCCGATTTCCTGATCGCCACCACCGATTGGTTCGCCATCGTCCCCCCAAAAGGCTATTTTGAGGCTCCCGTCGACGACCACGCAGGAGAAACGGAAACTTCGGTGATGATGCACTACCATCCCGAACTGGTGAATCTGGAAGAAGCGGGCAACGGTGAATCTTTCCCCTTTGCCATACCGGCCCTGAACGAAAAAATAGCCTGGGTACCCCGCCATTGGGACAAAGCTTCCCGCGACAGCGGCATCGGCGATCCGTCGAAAGCCACTGCCGAAAAGGGGAAACGTTACGCTCAGGCCGTAATAGAAAAATTAAGCAAACTATTCATCGAAATAGGCACACACGAGCTGTACTGACCGGGCTTGCCCGGCAATCCTGCCCGAAAAACAACGACACGATTCCACAAAAAAATCCCGGACCGCCGCTTACGGCCATCCGGGATTTTTTACACAAATTTAATATAACAACATAAGCAGTCCACAGACCGCCTATTCTTCCGGTCAATCCAGATACACTTCCACCTCGTCGGTCAAACGGGGTTTCGCCACCTTAGCGGTAAACACATTCTTTCCTTTTTCCAGATTCACTTTCTCCCACACGAACATGCCATATTCCCCGCTGCGTTTGCCCTGCGACTTCCCGTTCACAAACAATTCCACTTCATTGCAATTGGAATATATTTTCACGGTCTGTTCCGGCTTTTCACGATGCGTCAAACGGCGGTCGGCCACATACACGAACGGCTCGGTCTTATTCCAGTTCGCCTTATAAAAATAGAACGCATCCTTTTTAAACTTCCGGTCGAAAGTCACCAAACCTTTATCGTTCTTTCCGGCAATTTCCCCCTCTGTGCGGTGAGCAGCTCCGAAATCGAACATATTCCACACGAAAGTTCCCCAGATAAACGGACGCTGGTCGATTGCTTTCCAATGCTCTTCGTGGAAATAAGCCTGCCAGTTTTCAGGATGCCAATAGCTATTGGCCACCGGTTTCTTCAATTCCTCCTGCTGGTGTTTCACGCTGGCGCCTGCGCCATACTCGCTCACACCGATACCCCGGTTCGGGTATTTCTTATGCGTAGCATCCGCCCATTTCCCGATAGAAGAAGGATCACCGCCATACCAGCCGAAATACTGGTTCCAGGCAATCACATCGGTCAGCTCGTTCAATTCGCCGCCCTGATTGCTGGCAGCCGTAGTGATACGGGTAGGGTCTTCCTGATGTGCCAGCACGTTCAGCTCCCGGATATAATCGCAGGGATCGTCGCCCACCTGTTTCAGCTCATTGAAAAGCCCCCAGAAACAAATAGACGGGTGATTGAAATTCTGACGGATCAGTTCGATCAACTGCTGCTTGCCGTTTTCGCGGAAAGAAGGCTGGTCTACAAACCCTTTATCCCGGTAACCGCCGGGACCGATAAACGGAATCTCCGCCCAAACCACCAATCCGTATTGGTCGCACAGGTCATAAAAATATTTATCCTGCGGGTAATGTGCCAGGCGAACGGCATTCACGCCCATCTCCCGCATAATCTGCATATCGTCGTCGTGATGCAGCGGGGCCAGAGCGTTTCCGATCTCTGCCCGGTCCTGATGGCGGCAAACGCCTCTCAACTGCAAATGCTCCCCATTCAGGAAAAATCCCTGATCCGGGTCTACGTGGAAATAACGGAAACCGATTTTATCCGTCACCAGATCGGTTACCTTTCCATCCTTCGACACCGCTACTTCCACATCGTAACGATACGGGTCTTTCACTCCGTTCCACAAACGCGGTTTCTTCACATCCAGCGGCAGCACAACCATGCCATTCCCCTGTGCGTCGATTTCAGCCACGGCTTCCTGCCGGGCCACCACGTTCTTTTTATCGTCTATGATTTTCAGGCTCACCACCGGCTTACTGCCTGCCGTGCCCTTCACCATGATTTTAGCATCCACATGCGCAGCATCCTTGCTCACATTCGTCTGTTTCAGGTAAATTCCGTTAGAGCCGTAATCTTCCATCGAAACATGCTCCGGATCGGTAATAATCAAATCCACATCCCGGTAAATACCCCCATACATATTGAAATCGCCCAGCAACGGCATAATATCCAGCTGCAAAGCGTTGTTCACCCGCACCATGATCTTATTCTTTTCGCCATATTTCACCCGGTCGGTAATATCCACGGTGAAAGCCGTATAACCGCCCCGGTGCTCTGCGGTATGTTTACCGTTAATAAAAACATTCGCCACGGTGTTTACTCCCTTGAAACGCAAAAAAAGCCGTTTCCCCTGCCACTCGGCGGGAATATCCACTGTTTTCTCATAATTCGCAAGTCCCCGGTAATAATCGGCTTTTCCCGACAAGGCATCCGTATTCCACGTATGGGGTAAGGTGACCTCTGAAAAAACATTAGACCGCACTTCCCAACCCTGGGTAAAACGCCACGCCTGATTCAGGCTCACGGTTTCCCGTCCGAAAACACTCCCTCCGGCCAGCAACAATACAAGCAAAAAAGGTAGAAAAAAAATTCTCATACAAGCAATTTTATTGAAGTGAATAATAAACTCGTTACAACTTGAAACGCCACCTAAGTTGTCCACGCAATCGATTGTTCAAAAGTATAAAAAATATTCCACAATCAAAAACGTTCATAAAAAACAAGCCGTTTTTTCTTCGGCACGAAGAATCTTATTATCTTGACATTCATCAGAAAAAAATATAAATTTGCAAGAATAAATGTTATCGTTGCATGCGTACAAATTTTTTTTCCACTTATAAAACAAACGGGATTTTGTTTTACCTGATTCCCGTAGCCGTATTTTGTTTCTGGCTTTTCGTGTATCCCTACACCCTGATGAATCAGGAATTATTTTCCTTATTCCTCATGACTCCGGACTTTTTCCTGGAACAGCTGAAACATCCCGGCGGCCTGTCGGATTATGCCGGATGGTTTATCGTCCAGTTTTTCCATTATTCCTGGCTGGCGGCACTTTGCCAGACTGCGGCATTTATCACCGCTTACGTTCTCACCTCCCGCATCACGCGCAAACTCGGTTTGCTCACAAAAGCGGCAGGCATCCTTTATCTGCCCGCCCTCACCTTGCTGGGCTTACAGATGCAATACGAGTTCCTGTTTTCCGAAACCATTAAAGTAATAGCCTATCTGGCGATTTTCTACGGATACATCTGCATAGCGGGCCCCAAAACCCGGTTACTGGTATCCCTGGTCGGCGCACCTTTGTTCCTGATGCTATTGGGAGGCGGCATTTTCATCTGGCTTTATGTTTTATTCGTGATCTATGAACTGGCATTCGCCCCCAAACGCCTTCCCGTTGCGGGACTGCTGAGCTGGCTGGTGATCGTTCCCGCCCTGCCCCAAATGTACAGGCGGATCGCCCTGATCCCGCAATCCCAATTATACGGTTTGTTTCCTAAACTCTCCGAATGCAGCTATCCGGCCCTGCCGACGATCATGTTCCTTTGGCTTCCGGTGTTCCTGCTTTTAGGCTGGGGAGTACAAAAATATTACACCGGGAATTTATCGTTCGGGAAAATCACGACCACCGTTTTCAACCTGCTGGTGATTGTCGCTGCCGCCTGGGCGCTGAAAGCCACCTGCTATTATCCCCATGTGGAACAGCAATTCCACATGTATCGTGCTGTGACCGAAGAAAAATGGGACGAAGTGCTGGACGTGGCCAAAGATTACAAAAACAAACGCTATTCCGCTATCGTCCTCTATAATATAGCTTTGGCTCAAAAGGGGCAGTTGGCAGACAGCCTTCTGAACTACCAGCAGATCGGTGTAGCCGGATTGCTGCATCCCTGGGAAGGTAACTATTTCAGCCACCTTCACGGCTCGGAAGTTTTCTATCGCTTAGGGGAAATGAACGAAGCCCTGCGCTGGGCATTCGAAGCGGCAGTGTGTAAAGCGGATGCAACCCCGCCCCACCTGACCAAACGCATCGTGGAAATATTGATTCAACTGGAAAAATACGAAGCCACCCGTCCTTTCCTCTACCAGCTGGTTCAAACCTGGAATTATGCCGACTGGGCCCGGAAAACTCTGCGCACCTTGCCGACAAAGGCCGTTTCCAGTCCGCGCACGGCGGAAACCGATTTTATCTGCGGCACATACGGCCCGTTTTTCGACCTGAGCTTCATGTCGCAAAACCGTCCGGCAAACACCAACCTCAGAGACTACTTCCTGACGAGTTTATTGCTGGAGAAAAAGATCGAGAATTTCTATGCCGATTTTTGTGAATATTTCCGTCCCGGCAACAAAATGGCGTTGCCGAAAATATATGAAGAAGCCCTGATTATCGTCTATCAAAAGGGGATCGACCGGGATGTGTTTAAAAAATACCACATCACCCAGGAATGCGGCGACCGATTTACGGCCTATTCCGAAGGCATCAAGACCCACGGACTGGAAGCCCCGGAAACCCCGAAATTGTTAGCTCCGAAGTTCCACAACACCTATTGGTATTATTTCCACTTTAACTCCGGCACTTCGGCTCTTTATTAAAAATGAAGGTTAAATCCAAATACACCGATTAATCATGAAAAACTATTATATCGCTTGTATCCTCTTATTGCTGCTCGGCAGCTGTAAGCCTAACATCACCTCTTACGAAGATATAGGCATCGATCCGCCCATCGTGCCGGACTATGCCGGAGTGACCATCCCTAAAAATATCGCACCCCTGAATTTCTACGTCGACGACTATTGCCAGCAAATCGAAGTGCGCTTCATGCTCGGCAACGAAGAGCAATTTGCATTTTACAGCAAACATTTCACCGACCTGCCGATGAAACGCTGGCAGGCTCTGCTGCAAAAAGCCTATGAGCAGAAACAGCCCATACGGATAGAAATCGCCAAAGAAGTAAAAAAGCAGTGGCTGAGGTATAACCCCATTGAAATACGGGTAGCGGAAGAAATCGATCCCTACATCGCCTACCGCCTGATCGAGCCGGGCTACGTCGGCTGGTACATCATGGGTATCTACCAACGGAATCTTTCCAATTTTGAAGAAAGCCCGATCATGGAAAATACCCTCACGCAAAAAAACTGCATGAACTGCCACGCGTTTTCCAATTACAGTCCGGATCGCTTTTCCTTTCACATGCGCGGCGACATTGCAGGAACGGTACTCGCCAAAGACGGAAAGCTCACCCTGCTCGATACGAAGACAGACCTGACTTCCACCACCTTCACCTATCCGGCCTGGCATCCGTCCGGAAAATTCATCGCTTATTCCACGAATAGAACGTGGCAACTTTTCCATGCCTTAAAAGAAAAACAAGTCGAAGTATACGATGAATTTTCGGACATCGTCTTATACGATGTGGAAAACAACCGGGTGATCGTCGACAGTGTGCTATGCGCCTCCGATAAATTCGAAACCTATCCGTCATGGTCGCCGGACGGGCGGACGCTCTATTTCTGCACCACCGATTCCACTTTCACGCCCGATAATTTCAAAGACCTGCAATACACCATTTGCAGCATCGGCTTCGATCCCGCCACCATGCAATTCGACGGCAAGATCGACACCGTTTATAATCCGGGCGGCAGCAATGTGTTTCCACGCATCTCCCCCGACGGGCGTTTCCTGCTGTGTACCCATCTGGATTACGGTTGTTTCCCCATTTGGCATAAGGAAGCCGACCTCCGGATGATCGACCTGCAAACCAAAGAGGAAATCCCCGGCGAAGCCAACAGCGAGGATTCGGAAAGCTACCATTCCTGGTCGTCCAACGGGAAATGGGTGATGTTCACCAGCCGCAGGAACAGCGGGCTATTTACAAAGCTCTACTTTTCCTATGTCAGCCCCGAAGGCAAGATGCACAAAGCCTTCCTGCTGCCCCAAAAGACCTTCGATGTCAACGCCCCGCGCCTGAAATCGTATAACGTCCCGGAATTTATCTCCGGCAAAGTGAACGTGTCCCCCTACACCATCGAAAAATGCGCCCGTAGCACTCCCGTAAAAGTCCAGGCGAAACGCAACACGGATATGTAATTCCGGGAAACCCATCCCGGACACCCCATATAAAAACCGGGGAGAGCAAAATGAACTGCTCTCCCCGTTTTTTATTCTTATATTGAATTAATCACAACTATTTAAATCTAGTTTGATATAATTATAGGTATATATCATCAAGTTTTTATACTATTTATATCCAAATTCTTTATAATTTTATTGAATTAAAAGAATTTGGAAAGAACAACCTCCTAAAAATAATATTAACAGAATAAAATAAACAGAATTTTCTTCTTTAAATATTAGAATCAATATCAAAATTAAAAGCCCCCATCGATAAACGCTGTCTTCGAAGTTCTTTTATTTTAGCATCATCATTAAACATTTTTAAATGGCGCTTTAGTGTTCGATTATGAATTAAATACCAGTAGCGCAATCTAAACATAACTCTTATATACCATCCATATAGAAAAGCCCGAACGATATAAACAATAAAAGCAGAATAACATATAAAAATTGTAATATATACCGTTACATCAAATAAATCCGCAGATATTTTCATTATATAACACCGACTTGCAACATAACTAACAAAATAGATAAATAATCCAGCAAATATCGCTAAAGCCGTTCGACGTTTAGGACGTAATAATTTAAAATATTTTAATCGAAATCTTCTACCTCTTTTTACACGATGCAAATCATCCCACATAATACACAGTAAAAGAAAAAAGATACAGATAATGTTAGTATTAAAGAAAAATACATTTTCTAGAATATCATCATTTTTTAAGAGCAAAGGTGCTACAAATAAAATAAAAATACCATATAATCCTAATAATAAACAGATGCTAAACATATGATTATGCTCCGGTATTCTTGTTGTACGCATTTTAATTTCCTGTTTCATCAACAAGATTTTATCCAGCGTTTCATGAATCTTTTGATTTAATTTATAATAATAATTATCTTCCTTTTCTTTCTTACCATCTAGTAAAAAATCCACCAATCGATCCGTATCACTCAATTTACTTATTTGTCGACCTAAACATTTTTCAAATTGCCGAATAAAAGATTTATGCCACACACGAATAAAACAAAAAAAACCTTTCTTCTCATTGCCGTCTCCTCTATTATGTTCTGAATCTTTAATAATATATGCAAAATTAAAGGCAACAGAAACTGCAAACAGACTAAGAAAGTCTGCATGAGAAATATTATTTAACATAAAATATTAGATATAATTCACTTCTTCCGAATAGCCTTCAAAATACCGATTAAAAACTTGACACAAAACACTAGTCGAACTTTCGTCATTGAAGTTACCAATAGCTTTCTTATTCTCTATATCAGTTTCAAGTCTATACATTTTTGAATCACCTATTGTAAAATGAACAGGCACACCATCTTTAGTTATAATATGATTAGAAAGTACCTTTTTTAACTCCACCTGTTCTTTGTAGTCACTAAATAGTTTATAAATAGGTTTTCTATAAAATTCATCATTAAAATCAGCGAATAAAACTTGAATTTTAGTTTCTCTCCTACCCAGAAATTCTTTTAAAGCATCAATATATTGCATATCATTAGAAACTCTTGTGCAAAGATTCCCACAATATATTTTTAATTCATTCTTTGCTGATTGTACAATTTGTTTTAATACAATTTGTGCATGACTATCGCTTGAATTAAAAAATACTTCATCCTTATCCTCTCTTGCGAGACTTTCGATATAAGACTCATAATCTTTTAATAGTACAGACTCTAAATTATTTTCTTCTTTTACCATAAAATCTCCTCCTCAACAGCAAGTCGATATGAACTAAATTTGTAATTAAGTTACGTAAAACTCTATACAAAGTTATGTCACAACCCATTTTTAACACAGGCAACAACTTTATTTAACGTTTATTATAAACCTTGCGTTTTGTTAGTACAAAACTAAGAAAAGAATTGCTTTTACAAGCACAAAAACATAAATAAATTATTGTTTTTACAAATAATAAACAATTTAATTTATATTATGAATCATATATTTATTAATAAAAAAAAACTAATCAACAACTTAAAACACTATAAATAGCATACAATTGCAATAAACAAGAATATTATCTATTTATATTTCTACATATATCTATTATCATATAGTAAAGATCGTTGATGTATCTATATTTTATTACTTGAATACTTATCCTCTATCATATAGTTTTTATAAAAAATTGACTATAAATCGTTAGATGTTTGTACAATAATATTTTACAAAAACTTTTATAGCCTATTCTAAGAATCTACATCTATAACCCTTACTTTTTAAAGACAATAACATCATAAAATACACTAACTACTTTTCATCATACATTTATAATATTCTTATTTTTATTAATTATGTTTCTACCACTTTATTTATTATTTCTATTATTCATTTTTTTGTAAACTTTCCTCACAAAAAAAAGGTTGTCCTCGTTTGGAACAACCTTTTATTTATCACTCTTTGCCTTCCGGCTATTTTTCCTTTTCAGGTAATTCACAGGCATTGCCCGGAATCTTCCCGCGTTCTTTAATCACCAGCCGGAGCCCGCTCACATAGGCCACCAGCGAAATTCCGGCAACCAGCGCCACCCGGTATGGATACACCATCGCAGGAGCGGCCAGGAACAGCAATAAGCCCGTAAACAACAGTAAACTCCCGGCATTGTTCACCTGCTTACGGGGACTGAACAACACCAAAATATTAGCGGCAAAACATACGGCAGCAAAAACGGTGAAATAAAAGCGGACGGTAAGTCCCCAATCTATTCCCCACATCACAGGCGAGCCGTTCAGGGCATAGGCTTTAAACGCCAGGAAAACCCCACCTATTGCAAACAAACATTGCAATAACACAACGCCCAAAGCCACCGCTATTTTCGCCAATATCAACTTCATGCCGTGAACTGCGGTACGATTATTTAAAGACCTCTGTCACCGGGCGGGCAATCCACACCTGCGGGCGTTTCAATCCGAAAATATAGGCAATCGTAGCTGCTGTATCATATTGCATCACCGATGAAGTGACCTGATGTCCGACTTTCACACCCTTTCCGCATACAATGAACGGAATCTGCATTTCCTGCATGGTCTTTCCGCCGTGTCCCTTGTTCACTCCGCCGTGGTCTGCCGTCAGGATAAAAATGGTTTCATCATAAATTCCCGCTTCTTTCACGGCATTTACGATTTCGGCGATATAACCGTCCATTTCTTTCAGTTTGGCATAATATTCATCCGTATCGTGTCCTATCTTATGGCCTGTTCCGTCCGGCTCGTCAAAAGCAACCATCGTAAAGGTCGGTTTTTTAGCCTTGATATAATCAGCCGCATTCTTTGAAGTTTCGGCACCTTTGGTCTGCACGAAATGGTTGATAGCTTCTTTTTCGCACAGGTGAGCCATTCCTCCCCACTCATAGATATATCCGATCTCGGCATCCGGCTTCTGGTCGCGCAGCAAACCGATCACCGTGGGGAAAAGCCCGTAATGGGTAAGTTCCCGCGAAGGAAGGTCGGGTTTCGAACTGCTCCAGGTGGTAAAACCGTGTAGCTCAGGCCCCGCCCCCATAATCATAGAGGCCCAGTTACAGGCACTCGAAGACGGCAGGATGCTACGCGATTCTAAGGTATAGCTTCCATCCTTCATCAAACTTTTCACGGTGGGCATATCCGCTTTCGGCACACTGTATGCCCCCCAGCCGTCCAAACCGATTAAAACCACATGCTTTACGCCTTTCACACCTTTTTCCTTAGCTGCCATCGTTGTAAAGCAAGCAACGAATAGGCAAACCAACAATAAACTTAATTTTCTCATACAACTTATTTTTAAACTTTAAAATGCTCAATCGAATTTCGCCTCTTCCAGCCAATACTTCAAATTACGGTTTTCACTCTCTCCTTCCGGATAGTTCGGGCTATACAGGCGGGTTTTCTTCAACACCTGCAACTGTCCGTCCTTCACATATTCCTCGCCTCTTTCAGACAAGTGAGCCACCATACGCCCGCGCCACAATTCCAGGGCTTTCCGGTATTTTTTATTTCCGGCGAGATTCACTTTTTCCCCCGGATCTTTCGTCATATCGAACAACTGTTCTTTACCGTCGTGGAAGCCCCACACATATTTCATTTTGCCGTCCGTCAGCGCACACCAATAATTGTTGGCACTGTAACAGGTGGCATGTTCCAGGTCGATATATTCCCTCCACTGCGGTTTTTCGCTCTGCACCAAAGGCAGCATGGAAGCTCCGTCCATACCTTCCGGTACTTCCACTCCGGCAGCATCCAGGAAGGTCGGTAAAATATCGCGCAATTCCACCGGATAGTCCAGATGGGCTCCCGGTTTCACCGCCATTTTCATCTGTTCCGGCAAACGCAGCAGGAAAGGCACATGCGACGATCCCTCATAAGGATAGGTTTTGCGCCAGTGATAATGGTCGCCCAGCATATCCCCGTGATCCGACACGAAAATAATCACAGAATTGTCATACAGCCCCTCTTCTTTCAACGCCCGGATAATCTCCCCGATCTGGTCGTCGATAAAAGTGATGTTGGCATAATAATGACGGCGCGATTCCACGGCATGTTCCACTCCGTAATCCCCGAATGCGGCATCTTTCGATTTCGGGTAATTGGCAAAAGGAGCCGCCCATTCCCCGATCACAGGTTCGGGCACCGGAGCATCCTTATACATATCCAGATAACGCTGCGGAGGATCGTAAGGACTGTGCGGACGGGCAAACGACACTTTCAGGAAAAGCGGTTTGTCGTCCTTGTAGTGATGGATAAACTCCACGGCAGTTTCGCCTGTCCAGGCCGTAGGATGCAGGCGTTCTTCCAACGGGAAAACCCCCGAAGCATGGTCGTTCCAGCCGATGCCCAGCTCGTCGGGATTTTTTCCCGGAGCCTGCAATTTAAACCAATCGCGGTAATCGCTCACGAAACCGTCCTGCTCGATACGCCCGCTTTCGTCCACCAGCGTTCCGTGGAAACCGTGCAACGCCTTCTGTGGAAACCAGTGCATTTTCCCGATGCCGAACGTATAATATCCCGCATTGCGGAGCATCCGGGGCATTTCGAATTTATATTTTCTCGCCACTTTCCCATAGCCCAACATCCCGTGATGCCAGGGCGACATTCCGGTGAGCAGGGCGGCACGCGCAGGCGTACTGCTGGGCGTGGTGCTATATCCGTTGTCGAAACACACACCCTCACGGGCAAGGGCATCCAGATTCGGGGTTTTCACCACCGGATTCGTCACCCCGATACAATCCCCCCGCTGCTGGTCGGTCATAATTAAAATCACATTCGGTTTTTTCACCGTTTGCGCTTCCAGCGAAGCCAGCCCGGCAAACAAACCCGTTGTCAGTAAAAATGAATTTCTTATATCCATACGCTTATTTTAAATTTTTTGTCAAGCAATGATTCGTGATTCCACAATCCCCCCCGTCTTACTCCCGCCTGTTTCACAGCACCACGTCTTTCAGCACTTCCCCATCGGGAGCCAGCACTTTCAACCTCAGTTCCTTCCCTTTTTTAGTCAGCACCATAACGGTAGCCCCTTTCATGGAATAGCCGCCGCCGACCACCACCGGATAACCTTGCCCGTCTTCCCCGGCTTCATGGAAAGCATACCTGTGGGTATGCGCGTTGATCGCCACATTGAACGGCGCTTTATCCAGCAGTTTTCCCCACAATTCGCGGCAGGGATTGTATCTTTTGCTGGCACTGCCATAAATCGGGATATGGTGGATCAACACCCGCTTATCCGCTTTCTTAAAGGCTTTCGAGGCCAGTTCTTCCTTCAGGAAACCCACCTGGTCGTTGCGCAACTGGGTGAAATCGTTCAGTCCGTAATACACCCACGTGCTGTCCGGCTTGTCCTCCCCGCAATCGAGCATCACAAAACGGGTATCCCCCCACGAGAACGCCCCGTAAGTCTTATCGCCCACATAATCGAACAAGCCCCTCAACCCGATGGAATAAGCATTCCGGATTTCATGGTTGCCACGCAAATAAAACACAGGCACCCGGTCGGCCCCTACCTTACTGTTGAAATAAGAAAGCGAGAAAACAGCTTCGTCTTCATTATTGGGATCGTCGATACAATCCCCGTTGAAAAACACAAAATCATATTTTTCCCCTTTCACCTGATCGTACAGCGCATCGAACGTCCGGTGCTGCTTGTGAATATCGTTAAAGATCACCGCCGTGAAATCGTTATTTCCCCCGTTCGGCATCGTGAACGATTTTAATTCCGAAACGGCGGTTTCGCCGAACACCTTGCTATAAGCGCGGTAAGAAAGAATTTCTTTCGAGCACACGCGGTAGTAATACGTTTTTCCCGGCTCCAGCCCTTCCAGTCGGATTTTATGGATAAAATTATTACAGATCACCTGTCCGTCCACCAGCGTATGCGCTTTTTTCAGGTTTTCACGGTCTGTCCCGTACTCCACCCAGCTATACACCGGAACATAGGTCAGCCAGCTCACCGTGATCCCGTTGCCGACGGGATTCTGTAAATAGGGAAGGGTACGGAAAATATCTTTTTCCGGAGTTTTCAGCCGCAACTCTGCGAACACCGGGCGATGGTCGGAAGCCACCGGCTCGTTCATCACGCCGTTCGACAAGCTGGCAAAACCGGGATCGTTCCCGGCATATCCCAAAATATAATCGATACATTCCTTAGGCTCATTTGCCGGAAATGTCGAGGTTTTCACATTGGTCAGCACCCGGAATTTCTCCCGCAACGCCTTGATAACCGGAGAATCCGGATGGGCATTCAGGTCACCTGCCAAAAACACAGGCTTCTGCGTACCTTCTATTTCTTTCAGAATCAATGGAATCGATGCCAATTGATCGGCTTCGGTCAGCGAAAAATGAGTGGCACAAAACACATACTTTTCAAATTCAGCCACCAGCAACACCCGTTTTTCTTCCCGGCCGGGCAGCGGCACACACTTATATTTCAACGGCTTCTCTTTCGCCAGCAGCCCGATGCCGTATTTTCCTCCCTGATAATCGATAGCAGGAGCGTACACCCGGTGCATCAAAGTCTGTTCCGCCAATTCCCGCAAAATATCCACCCCGCCGGAACGCACGGTCGCACTATCCAGTTCCTGCAACGCCACCACATCCGGCGACAGGCGGAGAATCGCTTTCGCAATACGGGCATAATCCCGCTTACCGTCCATACCCACACCATTGTGGATGTTATAACTCATAATCCGTAAAGTGGTTTGTTCCGGCCGGACAGACTGTGCCTGGCTACCTGTGATCCCCCACAGGAACAGGAAAAGAAATAAAAATGTGATCCTCATATTACTTATTTTTTACAACGCAATCGATTGACCAAAGATGCAAAATATACTTTTTAAAAGAAAATTTTTTACAATCTTTTTCAGAAAAAGTTCCGTTTGCCAAAAGCAGGAAAATGCCGGAAGCACCATGAATTTCCTTCCGGAATCACACCAATGCCTGTACGGACGGGCCAAACCATCCGTCTTTCCGGTCATTTTCCTCCTGCTGTCCGCCCGGCCATCCGGAACATCCCGGCAAAGCCGCCCCCTCCGTCACAATCGGCCTCAATGCTCCGCCTCATTCATTGAATGCAGCGTTTTCAGGTCGCACACCTGCCGCTGGTAGTAATGAATCATTTTGGTGACATAACCGCCCATCTGCGACATTTCAGCCACCGAACGCATCAGGTCGGCAGTCAGTTTCAGCGTCCGCCGATGCGTTTTCTTCCCCTCCACCCGATCCAGGTACAACACGAAACTTTCATGCAGCACCGGGATATACTTATGCCAAGGCAACTGCATAAACGCCAGCACCGACATCATCTTTTGGGACTGGTTCAGCAGGTAGGCTTCCGGGTCGTCCACATCCACCCGCCCGAACACCTCCATCAGCCGTTCGGACTGCCTGTCGAAATACGCATTTAAAACTTCACACTCCTCCGGAGAAAAAGGTTGCACGATCTGCCCGCTCACGCCCTCGGCAAAGACGGGCACAGGATTCGACTGTTCACACATGTTATTTATATTAAAAAAAGGCAAGAAAAAAAACGGCTCCTGCCTGTCCCGCTTGTCCAACACCTAACGGCATGTGAGGTACATTAATACTCCCTGCGGGGGTGCAGAAACCGTTGTATCAAGGGAAAAATGGCAGGCATTACAAGCATGCCTGCCATGTGTGGCAGTCTCCCTACCGTTAGTTATGTTGGACACTGCAAACATATTACATTTTTTTTAATTACAAGAAAAAAACAGAATAAATTTTCAAATATTAGATAAATATTTTTCATATTGGAATTTTCGAATGCACAAAAAGTAAAACCGATCTCTACGTAAATCAGTAAAAAACAATTACTTTTAGATGTAATTTCATACCCAAGTAACCTTTATGGAATACATACATTTCATAGCCGATTTCATTCTCCACATCGACACCCACCTAAGCGAACTGGTCACCCAATACGGCGCCTGGATTTATGCCATATTGTTTTTAATCGTCTTTTGTGAAACCGGGCTGGTAGTCACCCCCTTCCTTCCGGGCGATTCCCTGATGTTCGTTGCAGGTGCGCTGGCAGCCCTGCCCACCAACCACATCAACGTGCACCTCATCGTGCTGTTCCTGATAGCTGCCGCCATTCTGGGCGACGGCTCGAACTATGTTATAGGACGATTGTTCGGGGAGAAACTATTCCGCAACCCCGATTCTAAAATATTCAAACAAAGCTATCTGGAAAAAACACATGATTTCTACCGCAAATACGGTGGCAAAACCATTATTCTGGCGCGTTTTGTGCCGATAGTCAGAACTTTCGCGCCCTTCGTCGCCGGGATGGGGCACATGAGCTACCGCCACTTTGCCGCCTATAATATCATCGGGGGAATCGTATGGGTGATTCTATTCACTTATGCCGGATACTTTTTCGGGGGGCTGCCTATTGTACAGAAAAACCTGAAACTGCTGATTCTTCTCATTATCGTGGTGTCTGTCCTGCCTGCCGTCATCGAAATCTGGCGCGCCAAACGTAAAGCGGGAAAAGAAATAAAACACGGCTGACACCGCTCAACGGGCATCGACTCCGGCACCCGGAAATCCACGACACAAAAAAACGGTTTTCGCCTGTCCCGTTGTCCAACACCTAAACGGTATGTGAGGTGCATTAACACGCTCTACGGGGGTGCGAAAACCGCTATACTTTAACACTCGGATGGTATCTCCGGTTACAAATATACAAAATTTTTTATTTGTTTCCTTCTCTAAAAAAAGAAAAGCAAAACCAAACACAGAGGAAAAGCGGCAAAGCCGTCATGAAACACTATGACACGCCTTCACCACAACCTGCCACTTTCCCATATATCGTGTCCGGACAAAAGCCGGACAACCTATTTCCCAGACCGTTATTTTTCCAGCAGGATAAACAACCCCTTATTGCCTTCCACCTGTATACTGCCGTTCAGGTCTACCTGTGCGGCAGCCTGTATACCCTCCATTTCCGGCAGGCTCGCTTTCGAAGGAGTGAAACCCAACGCCTCCGCATCCAGCGACAAACGGCAGGTTGCTGCGTGGTCTGTCCAATTCGCCACCACAATCACCGCCTTATCTTTCTTCACATAAACGGTCGGTAACACCTCCTCATTGTCGCTTCTCAAAGGCGAATCCGCATTCCAGAAACCATACATCACCGCATCCTGCATACCGAAATCGTCATATAGTTTCCACAGCGGACGGGGATCACCGCTCCACGGCAGGCGCGGAGTCATCCCGAACACCATGCCCCGCCAATAATTCCGGGCATCCAGCGTTTCGCTCATCAACCCGAAAGGAATGCCGGACATTTCCACCAGCCAAAAGTCGGGACTATTTGTAAATTTAAAACCTTCCCCCAGCCAAAGACGGTCGGCATAAGGCAGCAGGTCAGCATACATCAGCAGCGAATTGGCATATCCCGCCCACTGGTTCATGTGGTTCCAGCTATGCATATCTATCGTCCGGTGCTTCCCGTCGGCATCCAGCACCCGCCGCGCACGTTTCAGCGTTTCGCGGTCGAGCGCGCTATCGTCGATATACACACCGTCCAGCCCGATATTCTTCACCATCCAGTCCAGCCCTTCCAGATAATAATTATTCCAGCGCGAATCCGGTGTCGTAATCACCGAAATATCCATATCGCCTTTATATTTCCCCTCCCGGAAAGCATTATACCAGGCCGGAATGAAGTGCGAGCCGAAATTCTCGTTCAGCCAGGGATTCGGGCCATTCTTATGAATCAGCGTCCGGGCATCTTTCCCCGGCCCGTCCATAATCACCTCGCCGCCCAAACTGCGCAAAGCCCAGATTTCAGGAATCTTCACAGTCAGTTCCCGCGTAGTGTAATAGGTTCTCACCTGCAATCCTTTGCTGTGAGCCTCCCCGATAAACCTTTTCAGGTCGGGCAACGAAGCATCGTAATAGGGATAATTGATAAACGGATAAATATCTTTCTTATGATGCACATTAATCATATTCGCCCCTTTTTCCAACGCTTCCGGAATATAGTTCGCACTAACATCCGAATTGGAATGATAGAAACGATCCTTCACCTGATGCTCCATATCCAGCGGCTTCACCGGGGTAATCAGCAACTCCAGGTCGTAATGCAACGTATCGCCTTTCCGCATCACCTTCTCGCCGCCCATCACATTAGCAATCGCTCCCTGCTTACCCGGAGGAAGAATCACAATCCCCACCTCCTTATCGAAAATCTTCGTGGCATTCCCCCAGGACGACGGCTGCCGCAGACGTCCCAGCGCATAATACACATTCACCAGCGGACGGCGGTAATTTTCATCCCTGAGCTTTATTTTCAATCCGGCATTCACATTTCCCACCCAAAATTCATCCTGATGCCGGGTCGTATCCCACGCCCAGGCAATTCCGGACGGATTAAAGAAACCGCCTTTTTCCCCCAGCCCCATAAAATAACGCGAAGCGTAAGCGGTATAAGGAATCAGCAAATTCTGTATATCCAAAGTAATATCCTTTTTCGCAATCAGGCTCAGGCGGATATTGGCAAAACCGTCAAACTCAAAACTACCCTCGCAAAGCAATTCCACCCCGTCGCCTTTCATCTTCGACCGCCATTCGGCTCTACCGTCCGACGTTTTTTTCAACACCAGCCTGCCTTTTTTAAGGGGAAGCGCCTCATCATTTCTCCCCACGTTAAACCGCATCCCCTCTGCCAGCACCTCGTTTTCCACCTTCCGGTCGATGGCATTGCAGGAATTGTAATTCGTCACGATTCTTTCGGGCAAGCCACAGTCATTCAACACCATACGTCCGCCGAGGTAATAAATTTCATTTCCTTTCACTTCCACGGGAATATAGGGATGCGTCGGCGTATCGCCTCCGCCCTTCCGGGAATCCAGCCAGCGCAGGCGCGAATGCCGCCAACCTTCGTCGTCGCCCTGATTCTTCACCACTTCGCCGCCCACGTTCAGCTTCACGCCGACGGTGGTTTTCGGGGCATTGTCCGCCGTCACGGTCACCGTCCCTTCGTATTCCCCGACAGCGTCTTCGGGCACACTAACCCCGATCCACAGGGCTTGCAGGCTGTTTTGCGGCACATCAATCCGCTTCACAAAATCCTGTCCGTCTTTATTCACGCCTCCGGTATTGAAACAACGCATCCCGTCGGCTTTAATCCGCTTACCCTGCTTATTCTTAAGGTCGGAAAAAACAATCCGCACCTGCTTTAAATCCTCTTTCACCGGAAAAACGGCCAATTGGTAAGTGAAAAACTCACCCGGTTGAGCCTGCCCGCTAAACCGGGCGCGCTGTTCCGGCGTGGTCGACGCCCAACGCTGCGGCACAAACTCCATACTCCGCAGGGCCAATTCCCGGTTTTCCGGAAAACAAAAATACCCACAATCCGGCTGCTGTGCCAGCAATGCCGCCATTTCCTGCGCACTGCTTTTCACCCGCATCACCGATTCCGACTCATTCACCGTTCCCTGCCGTTCCAGGTCGAGAAAAGCATTCGTTACCTCCTTATCCTGTGCCAAACCTGCCGAAACCATCGCCAGGCAAACACCGAGAGCATATATTTTCTTCATCATTCCGATTATATAATTCCTTTATTCGGCCGATACCGTAAACTCTACCGCCGCTCCCCGCTTTCCGGCAACCGGAACCACCACCTGCGTCTCACCTGCCGCGACATCGGTACGGCAATTCTCTCCCCGCCATTCCCCCGTCAGGCGAAACACCAACGTTTCCTGTTGCCAATCGGGAGCGGATACCCGGAACCGATAAGATTTATGTCCCGCCTCCGCCATCACCAGACACCCCTGATCTGCCGATAATTTCACTTTTTTACTTAAACTGATCTCTCCCGGAGAGAAAAACGCCGCATACAGACGATTCCCGTCCGAAAGGGCATGTACATTTCCGGCCTGCGCCAGCACCGTCACCTCCGAACGTTTCACCGCCTTCTGCCAATTCTTTTCCGTCACGCCGGGAATAATTTCATAATAATAACTTCCGTCTTTCACCCCGTCGCCATGATCGAGCCACAGGCGGAACACCTCTTTCCGCACCTCCGCCGTATCGTAAAGCTCCGCCACCCTCCGCCAGTTTCCGGTTTGTACCCCGGCGGTCATTTCCACCTGTCCCCCCTGCGGGAAAGCATACGCCACCCCATCGTGGTAATAAGCCCGGTTTTCCGGTTTTCCGGCCTGCAACACCTCGCCCCGTTTCAAGCTCTGTGCAACGGCTGTCGTCACCGTTCCCGGATTTCCACCCTCGATTTCGCTACCCAGGCACACCACCGATTTCCCGGTGAAGAAATACGACTTATTCCCCGTCACCCCTTTCTTGTTCAGCTTCAGGGCAGCCATTCCGGTTTGCCCGTCAGACAAACCGCCCACGAAATCGCTATGGTTACGGTGGTGATACCCCTTATCTTTTTCTATAATACTTTCATCTGCATAACAGGTCACTCCCGGAATTTTCGTCCAGTCCCACACCGGAAAAATATCCCGGTACTCATCCCCGCGTCCGTACACATACAAAGCTCCGTCGCCCAAATACATCCCCAACAAATTCTCGGAATTTACCACCTCCGAGCCAATCACCCGGTTCGAACTCATTTTCAGCGTAGTGTACCATTCCGGCGTACGCAGCACCGCAAAATCGGAAAAGGGATAATAACGGAATCCCACACAGCGGTTCGGCTGGCCGTTGTCCAAAATATGCGTCGCGTATAACTCACGGTATACCTCCGCATGCTCCGGGTCGGCAACTTCCATATTCCGTATGGACTTCCCGTAAGACAAAGCCTTTCCTTCCAGTCCCCAGCGGAACAACTGCCGGGCGCTCGAACTAATATCCATATTTCTCCGCCACACAATCCATTGCATCCCTTCCAACAGGTAATTCCGAAGGACAGCCAACTGCTCCCCGGTCAGCGCAAACCGCGTATCCCGGAACATCCTCGCCCAATAAGCCATCGTATTGGCAAACGCCAGCCCGTAATTCCCGAACTGCAACATCGCCCCGTGCTGGTGGAAACTCCAGTCCGGACGTATACCTTCCCCCCTATCGTTCACTTTCAGTTCTTTCAGGATAGCTTCACGGGCCTCCGCAAAAAGCTGCTCATCGTCCAGCAGCAAAGCACGCACCAACACATTTTCCGCCAGCCACACACTGTTCTGCCCCGTCATGCCCAATTTGGCATTTTCCATATATTGAATAGCTTTCGCTTTCTCGTCCGCACTCATTTCCGGTTCCATCAGCAAAAACGCCGTTCCCAGCATTTTCGGCACACCGATCTGGTTATACCACCAATTCCGGCAACGGAAATTCCCGGCAAACCAATACCCCATCGCCCGATGGATAGCCTTGCCCAATTCCGGATTCCCGAAATATTTCCCCGAAGCGTCCCGGTAAGCCTTCGCCATCACCATAAGCCGTTCGGCATGGAAAGAGGGATGCCAGCCGCTACGGCTATCGTCCTTATAATTCAAATCTTTCCACAGGCTGTCCGTCCCCAGTCCCGCAATATAGCGCTCCACGGCCTCCGGATTCACCCCTTCCTGCAACTCCCGGATCATAATATCGGGATTTTCCGAATTTTTCCCGATCTCAGCCACCCGTTGCCTCAAAACAGGAGCGTCGTTCAACACCCGCAAATAGGAGTCACACATATTCTGTTTCACCTTCGCCATATCCTTATCTATGGCAAATCCCGCATGCCCCCAGCACAACAGCAACAACAAGACGAACGCTCTGTAAACCTGCATCATATACAATCTGTTTTTATTGAAATTCCCTGTTTCCATGCCTTTCTCCGGCATCCCGCCCTATCCGGCGGATCGTTCTTAAATCTCTTTCAGCACCAGCTTATCGCCGAATTTCTGCTGTTCTTTCTTCAACTGTTCCCACATCTGCTGGCGGATTTTGCGATATTTAGGCTGATCGGCCAGATTCACCCGTTCGTCCGGGTCTTTTTTCAGGTCGAAAAGCTGCACCTGCTTCGATTTCGGATACACAATCAGCTTATAACGGTCTGAACGCACCATGCGCTGCAAATTCCGGTAGCTTCCGAAAATATACTCCTCGCCTGCCGCTTTCTGATTTTTCAACTGCGGATTCAGGCTGGGGAAATCCACGCTTTCAGGCACGGGAATCCCCGCCATTTCGCAAGTGGTGGCAAACAACCCCTGCATATACACCAGCGCATCGGTTTTCGCTCCGGCCTTAATACCCGGCCCGGCAAAGATCAAAGGCATCCGCACAGAACATTCATACTGGTTCTGTTTCCCCATCAATCCGTGCATCCCCACAGCCAAGCCGTGATCGGAGGTAAAGATAATATAAGTATTCTTATCCTGTCCCGATTTTTCCAAAGCGTCCAAAATACGCCCGATCTCATAATCGGCATGCGTGATAATGGCATAATACTCCTGACGGTGAAGTTTCACCGCCTCTTCCGTCCGGGGAAACGGAGCAAGCTCCTCATCCCGGATCTTACTGTCGCCCTGATCGAAAGGATGTTCCGGCAGGAAATTGGCAGGCACTTTCACCTGCTCCCTCGGATACATATCCAAAAACTCTTTCGGCGACTGCCGGGGATCGTGCGGAGCATTAAAAGCCACATACATAAAAAACGGCTTCCCGTCCTTTCCGGCTTTCGTTTCCAGATAATTCACCGCCTTATCTGCATACAGCTCGGAAGTATGGCGTGACATATAATATTTTTCACCCGCTTTCTTTTCGCCATCCTTATACACAATATCTTTCACGGCAGGACTCCAGTGCCCGCCCAGCCGATTATCGTAAGGCACCCATTTCCCGTCGTTCGGACGTCCGTATTGGGTGTTGGTTTTATCGTTCTCGTCACGCGACTCATAGAAACCCGCCCCTACGGCTTCCCCTTCCTGAAAACATCTCAACAGGGCGTAATCGGAATTATGCCACTTCCCGGTGATATAGGTACGGTAGCCCGCCTCCTCGAACACCTCGCCCCACAGCTTCGGTTCCTTCACCGTTTTCTTCTGTTCGGGCTCGCGCCAGGGCATATACTTCGAATTTTCCGACGCATTATACAGATACTGCCCGGTAATCAACATCGTGCGGCTCGCCACCGAAATCGCACCCGTCCACGACCCCTGGTTAAAGGCATGCGTAAAAGTAGTGCCCTGACGCACCAAACGGTCGATGTTCGGAGTCTTGATCTCCGGATTATTCAGGCAACCGATCGACTCAAAGGTCTGGTCGTCCGTCACGATAATTAAAAAATTAGGCTTTTCTTGTGCCCACAGCGACGAAACGCCCCCGGCAACAGCTCCGCATAATAAAGGAAACTTTTTCCACATACCATTTATTTTTTTAGTTCTTTATATCCTCCGAATTATAACTTCGGCATCTTATTCACATCGAAAACTTTCCAAAATTGGTTTTTCAGGGCAGGCAACTTTGCCAACTCCGCCTGAACACCTGCACTATATTTGATTCCCCAGGCATCGAAAAACGGGCGCAAATCCTGTTTGGCAAACTTCGCCGCCGTCAGGCAGAAAAAATCCCGCCTGCCGTCATTCCCCGCTTTCCGCAAAGCCTGTGCATCCTCTGCCCTCAAATCACGCGATTCCCTGGCCAGAAAACGGTAAAGTTCCCAGCCATACTCCTGCGCCAGTTGGATAAAAGGCACAATCCGGCTCTCATGCCCGAAAGGCGCTTTATCGAAATCCTTCCCTTCGAAATCCCGGTTTGCCAACTCATCCACCATCTGCTGATATTTGGCCACCCGTCCCGGCCAGGTACCCATCCGGTTACGGGCATGAAAAATCGGGAAATTACACGACACCTCGCCCAGCGTCCCCCATTTCCAGCACCAATGCTGGTAATTATGCCCCATTTCATGATAAAATCCCCAGGCGCGGTCATTATTTCTAATCAAATCCATATCCACCGAACGGTCGGCCCAGGAATAACTGCAAGCAATCGGATACCCGGCATGCGCCGCACCCGCACACAACTGCACATCGAACACGAAACGCCACGGAATATCCGGACTGCGGTGGCGGTCTTCCGAGGCATCGTCGGACAATCCCGAATAATGATTAAAATCCTGCTCAATCATCTCCTGATAAAACTTCATCATTTCCTCCGGGTCTTTCACCTTCCGCATCGAAGCCACAGGCAACGTAAAAATCACCCGGTCGCACACCATCTCACCCCAGGGCACCCCGGTTTCCACCACCTCTTTTTTCCACTGTCCCGCATCCGTTTCGCCCAACACGAAATCAGGCGATTTCACCGCACCCGAAACCTTGAACTTCAATTTTCGCCCCGGCGCACCGTCCGGAAACACAAAATACAGGTGACCGCCGAAATCACTATAAATCTCATTCTTCCCGGCAACCAGCTTTCCATTCTTCCTCACATCGGGAAAACGCTTCAAATTTTTCACCTTCTCCGGATTCAACCGACAATGGTAACCGCTAATCCGGTATTCCACCCGCTCCAACCCCTTCGGCACTTCCACCGTCACCAGCTCTCCCGGCGCAATATACAAGCCTGTACGCATCCACGGAGTTTTCAGCGCAGTCATCCGGATTTCCTCCGGCGACACCCGATAACGCCCGTCGATCGTCACCTCCACATTTTTCAGGCGGGGCTCCCCTTCCGCCACCGAACCGGGAAACTCCGCGGCTTCCTTCGCGTGCGGATTTTCAACGGTACGCACCCGGTAACCTTTTTTCCCTTTTTCCGGCATCTCCCCTCTGGTCTCTCCAAACATCCCGGCCATGCTTAATACCAGCAATGCGGCAATACAGACTTGTTTTCTCATATTTCTATTTCTTCGTTATTTTATATTCAAATCATGTCGGCTCCAGCCCCGTTCCTCCCCTCCCGGCTGCCCGAAAGGCTTCCGTTTATCTCCTTCCTCCCGGCTGCCCGGCTCTTTTATTCATTTTCTCCGGCCTGGCTCTCCAGCTTGCCGTTTTTCAGCACAGCCGTCTGTCCCTTTTTCATTTTCAGCCTGATCCGTCCCTTATCCGCTTTATCCCAGCGTGCGCCGCTCACGTTCAGTTCCTCCACCGGAATACCGCTTTCCACCACACACTCTCCGCCATACAAACTGTGTACCTTCACTTCCCGCACCGCTCCGTCCTTCCGTTCGGCACTCACTTCAAAACCGCCTTCCGCCAGCAAATCGCGGTAACGGATGTTTTTCCAGCTATCGGGCACGGCGGGCATCACCAAAATCAGCGAATCCTGACTTGTCAGCAACATTTCCATATAAGAAGCCAGCACCGAAAGCGGGGTTTCGATCACCGGGCCGGATTCCCGGTACAGCGTATTCGGCTGAATATACTTATCGAACACAATCTTTAAATTTTCACGCGCTTTCTCCCCGTCCCTCATCAGGGTATACATCGAAGAAGCACCCGAATAGGTATATCCGGTATAAAATCCCTTATAACTCAACCAATAATCGATAGATTTCCGCGCCAAAGCCTCGTTTTCCGGCACATCCATAGAAAGCACCCCCAAAGGATAAAACATCAGCAAATGCGAATAATGGCGGTGGGCATACCGAAGCTTGACATCCTTACCGATCAGCATACCGTCCTCGTCCTGCGGATAAGGGGTCAATTGCTCTAAAATCCTGTTCCATTCCGGAGCCAGCGTATCGTTTAGCCCGAACTCTTCATTCGTCCGCAGCAACGTTTCGCATCCCCAGCGCAACAAAGCCAATTCAAAATTACAATCCTCGGCATCCGCATACTCCGGCGAAAAACTCTCCGGCAAATGCAAACGCCCGTCTTTCCCTTCCTTCAACAAATGGCGGTAAAAATTCACCGACAGCTTCAACAAGGGGAAAAATTTCGTCTTCAGCCGTTCCGTGTCGTTCGTATAACGGCAATATTTCCAGTAATACAACATCGTCCACGTCAGCAACCCATACTCTTTCTCGATCTCTCCCACACAATCATACGTGCTCATACGTCCCACAGCAGCCGAATTATAACGGTAAGGCTCAGGCACATTCCCCATCAGGTTCTTTACATTCGCATCCAGCATATCCGCCAGCGGTTTCACCAATTCCACATGATTGATGGCAAACAGGGGCGAATAAGTCAGCTGGATATTCAAATTCCACCAAATAGCAGGCCAGGGGGTAGAATCGTGGTACCAGGGGCCCATCAGGTCCATCGGCAAACGGTCGCTCCGGGTGGCTGAACCCAGCTTATACAACTGGCTCCAGAAAAAGGCATCGAAACAATCCTCGCCCACCGACACAAAACTACGGGCATAGAAATCGTGCCACCACGCCAGATGTTCTTTCTCGGCCTGTGCAAAACGTTCTCCCGTCACCCGTTCGATGTCCCGGATAGCATCCTTTTCCGTATCCGTCCGCTCCTGCGAATAACCGATCGATAAAATCAGTCGGTTTTTACCGCCGAGCTTCTCCACCGTCCACACCGTCGTATACTCCCCTCCGGCACTCATCGGCTGCTTGCAAATATGGTAATTCCCTTCCGTATACACTTTCGGATCGGGATTCGGCCGATAACCTTCCGGCATATTCGGCGAACCGGGGAACACAGCTCTCGGACTGCGCGAAACCGCCGGGCGAAACTCCGGCTCAGGCAATCCGTCCATTCCTTCCCATTCCACCACCAGCACATTTTCACATGCGGGCGTAAACGTGCGCCACTTCATCCGTCCGGATACCCCGGAAACCTCCGCCCGGTACAAATCCATCTTCATATCCGATTTATTCCCGTCCATCGGCAAACACAGCTTCCCGATCGGCAGGCGGCAAATCGTGTATAAAATATCTTTCGGGTCGGACAGATTATAACGCTCACGGTGGTCGGTTACGTCCGTACGTCCCAACTCCCAGCAAAGCGTGTCGCCCGCCGTTTTATAAACACTCGCTCCCAGCAAGCCGTTTCCCACCAATCCACTGCTATAATAATCGGCCACCACCGAATCGAAGCGGATGCTGTATTTCTGCAAAGCCTCCGCCGAATCCTCCGGCAAAGCCCGCTTTCCCCCGGTTTTCTCTCCGTTCAACCCGCAACCCGCCACAAGCAGCACACAGGCTGCCAAGAATGCCATTCCCCTGTAATTTCTATTCATATCCATTCGTTCTATATCTTTCCAATCTTTCAATTCCCTATTTTTTCTACACCTTCCTCCGTCCACATTCCTTCCGTTCTTGTCACTTTTCACACCGCTCCTTCCACTTCCACGCCGCTTTTCCCCCTACTTCACCTCCTTATCTCTCCATCCTCCTGTTTTCAGACCCGGCTCCTATTCTTTTCCCTGCCCTTTTTCCACTCCGATTTCCCGTCTTTTCTCCCGGCCGCTTCAATAAGCATGGTCTATCGGGAACTGTTCCCCTCCCCAGGCTTTTTGTGAAGTCCACGGAGCCGCCGGAGCCGTCCAAAACTCGTCATCGGCAGGTAAGCCCAGCTGCAAAAAGCCAGCCGAGCACAAGTAAAGGCTGCCCGTGCAAATATACCCCTCGCCGATTCCGGGCTGGTGTCCGGCAAACCCGATCTGCAACCAGCCGTTCGCATCATACGTGCCCTCGGCTGAAAACATCCGTTTCGCCACAGCGGTCAGGGCACAACGCACCTGCGCCGGGGTAACCCCCTGCGGCAGCCGATGCATCAGCGCAATCATAGACAGCGTTTGCATACAGCCCGTGCGGTAAGCCAGCGAACGTCCCAGCGGCGGAAAAGTCCCTTCCGGCGAAATCATCCGTTCCTGTACCTGCGCATAACGCACCGCGCGGTTCAGCACCCGGTCGTAGCTGGCCTGCGAACACTGCTTTTTCGCCAGCATCGCGGCATAAATATCCACGATCATCGGCTGAATCACAAAACTATTATAATAATCCCAATGAAAATTAGGCCCGTCACCATACACACCGTCGCCCTTATACCAATCTTCGTGTTTAGTCAGCGCGTAATCCACCCGCATGGCATCCCAGGGCTCGCCGATCGACAGGAAAAAAGCCTCGATCGTCCCGGCAAACAACAGCCAATTGTTTTGATAAGGCTTAATTCCCCGGGTAAGTTTCAGGGCATCCACCACCATCCGCTGGGTTTCCCCGTCCAATCCGCCCCACAGGTATTTCGGCGAACGCATAAACCCCTGTGCCAGAAAAGCGGCATCCACCAAAGGTTGCGAGGGCTTTGTGAAATTCATATAATCCGGCGATTTCGGGTCTACGGCATTCCGCACACACCGATGCGCCAATTCCAGTAATTCGCCCCGCATCTTCCCTTCGGGAGTATCGTCCGGCCCCAGTTCCAGCCAGGGAGCCAACCCGCACATCAACCGCCCGAAAGCCTCCAGATGGGCATAAGCCTTCCGGGCATCGGGATTTGCCGCTTCGATCGGCATCTTCGCCTTCAACTCCCCTTTACTCAAAGCATCCAGCAACGGATAAGCCACCCGGTAAGCCGTTTCGCACCACCAGGCACGATCGTCCTTCACCGCCTGCTTCTTCTTTCCTGCATACGCTCCGCCCAGCAACAAGACGAAACACAACATCAAACTAATCTTTTTCATATCATGATACTCTCTGTCGATTCCACGATTTAAAACAACTTCTTCCCCCGCCGATCACCGTCCCCTCCTTCAAATCCCGGCATCCTATTTCTTTCAATAAACGTATAGCTTTTCCCTTTTAATAAGCATGATCGATCGGGAACTGCTCCCCTCCCCACGCTTTCTGCGAAGTCCATTTTTCAGCCGGAGCCGCCCAAAACTCATCGCTGGCAGGCAAGCCCAACTGTAAAAAGCCAACCGAACATAAATAAAGGCTACCCGTGCAAATATAGCTCTCCGCCGTACAGGGCTGATGTCCGGCAAACCCGATCTGCAACCAGCCGTTCGCATCATACGTGCCCTCGGCTGAAAACATCCGTTTCGCCACAGCGGTCAGGGCACAGCGCACCTGCGCCGGAGTCACTCCCTTCGGTAGCTTGTGCATCAGGGCCACCATAGACAACGTCTGCAAAGCTCCCGTGCGGTAAGCCAGCGAACGCCCCAACGGAGGAAAAGTCCCTTCCGGCGAAATCATCCGCTCCTGCACCTGCGCATAACGCACCGCGCGGTTCAGCACCCGGTCGTAACTGGCCTGCGAACACTGCTTTTTCGCCAGCAGGGCGGCGTAAATATCCACAATCATCGGCTGGATGACATAACTATTGTAATAATCCCAATGAAAATCAGGCCCGTCGCCATACACGCCATCGCCCTTATACCAATCTTCGTGCTTGGTCAGTGCGTAATCCACCCGCATGGCATCCCACGGCTCGCCGATCGACAGGAAAAAAGCCTCGATCGTCCCTGAAAACAACAGCCAATTACTGCGGTTGGGCTTGATGCTCCGGGTGAGCTTGAAAGCGTCCACCACCATCCGCTGGGTTTCCCCGTCCAATCCGCCCCACAGATATTTCGGCGAACGCATAAACCCCTGTGCCAGAAAAGCAGCGTCCACCAAAGGTTGCGAAGGTTTCGTGAAATTCATATAATCCGGTGATTTCGGGTCCACGGCATTCCGCACACACCGATGCGCCAGCTCCAGCAATTCACCCCGCATCTTTCCTTCGGGGGTATCGTCCGGTCCCAATTCCAGCCAGGGAGCCAGCCCGCACATCAAACGCCCGAAAGCCTCCAGATGGGCGTAAGCCTTCCGGGACTCCGGATAAGCCGCCTCGACCGGCATCTTCGCCTTCAATTCCCCCTTGCTCAGGGCATCCAGCAACGGATATGCCATACGGTAAGCCGTTTCGCACCACCAGGCACGGTCGTCCTTCACCACCTGTTTCTTTTTTCCTGCATACGCCCCGCCCAACAGCAGAACCAAACACAATACCAAACTTATTTTTTTCATATATAACTGTTTACTACTTTTCTCACTGCATAATCTTTTGTATCTCTTTCCAATTCCTGCTCCCGTCATTCTGCTGCGGTTTTCCCGGCGTGCTTCTGCCCTCCTGAATATATTTCCGCAGCAATGCCGTCAAGCGGCTCACCACTTCGGGATGCCCGGCATACACATTCGTTTTCTCGCCCGGATCGGACTTCATATCATACAACTGCACTGCGGGCAACCCCTTGTCTTTACCGGGACGGGGATCGCTCCAGCCACCGGAACCCGGCGCGAGCAGCAGTTTCCAATCGCCCTGGCGGATCGTGAAACTACCGTCTATCGAATGATGCACCGTAGCCTCCCGGATTGTTTTCCTGTAATTCTTTTTCAAAAGCAAGGGCATCAGGTTATAACTGTCCTCTCCCTCGTTGTCCGCCAATTTCTGACCGGACAGGGCTGCGAACGTAGCCATAAAATCGGTCAGGCACACCGTTTGGTCCACCCTGTGCGGTTTCACCCGCTCCGGCCACTGCACCAAACAGGGAATCCGGTGGCCGCCGTCGAACAAATCGGCTTTATGCCCCCGGTAAACATAGCTCGGATAATGCCCTTTCGCCTCCAGTTCAGGAAACCTGGCTTGAGGAGAACAACCGTTATCCGTGGTAAATACCAATATCGTATTTTCGGCAACGCCGTTTTCTTCCATAGCTTTCATCACCTCGCCGACCACCCAGTCCACCATCATCACAAAATCGGCATAAGCATTCAGCCCCGACTTCCCCTGAAATTCCTTCACAGGCAAAATCGGCGTATGAGGGGCGGGAAGCGGGAAATATAAGAAAAACGGCTTATCGGCCTTCGATTTCTCTCCGATGTAATTCACCACCCGGCGAGTCAGGTTCGGCAGGCAATCTTCATGCGAAAAATCACTCCCGATCTTTCCCTTCCGCCAAAATCCGAAACCCTCTCCGGCTTCCACCACCCCCACATCGGCGGTCGTAGGCATATCGTTCTCCACATACACATAAGGCGGCATATCCAGCGATCCGCAAAAACCGTAAAAATAATCGAATCCCAAAGTAGTGGGGCCATGAGTGATCGGTTTTGAAAAATCCACCTGTCCGGCTCCCTGTTCGATATTATTCCAATTCCAGCCCAAATGCCATTTGCCGATACAAGCCGTTTCATAGCCTCCCTGTTTCAGCATCTTTGCCATCGTGGTACGGTTGTTAGGAATCAGAGCTTTTGAATAACCGTTCAAAACTCCGCTTTTCAGGTTGGAACGCCAGTTATAACGCCCGGTCAAAATGCCGTAACGGGTAGGCGTACTCACCGACGAACTGCTGTGCGCATCCGTAAACGCCACGCCCTGCTGCGCCATCCGGTCGATATTCGGCGTTTTGATCTTACACGCCTCGTTTAAAGCGGCCACATCTCCGTAGCCCATATCGTCCGCCAGAATAAAAATAATATTCGGCGCTTTGTTTTTTTGAGCATAAAGGGATACTGCTCCCATCAATACCCCAGCCAGCATAAAACCTGTTTTCATAAAACTTTTATTTAAACATCATCCGTATGCTCACCGCCTCATCTGCCGGATAACCCACCTTTACCCGGTCTTTTTTTTATTTCAGTTCAAATTTTCCCTGCAACTTAATATCCTGTGAAGAAGCTCCCACGAACACTTCGAATTCTCCCGGCTCCACCACAAACTGGTCATGAATGTCCCACAATCCCAAATCCTGCGAATTGAGCACAAACTCCACCTCTTTCTCTTCGCCCGGCTGCAAACGGATTCGCTCGAACCCGCGCAACATCTTCGTGTAGGTGGTGACACTGCTATACAGATCATGCACATAAAGCTGCACCACCTCGTCGCCTGCCAGCTTTCCGGTGTTCTTCACCCGGCATTTCACCGTCACATGACTGTGGATACCTCCCTTTTCCGGACTCACCTGCAAATCGCTATACGCAAAAGTGGTATAGCTCAACCCGTACCCGAACGGATACAACGCCCCGGACACCCGGGTCGGGCCTTTCGTATCGGCTCCCGGCTTAAACGGGAACGCATAAGGAATCTGTCCCACCGATTTCGGGAAAGTCACCGCCAAACGTCCGCCGGGATTATTCTCGCCGAACAGCGTTTCGGCAATCACCTGTCCGCAAAATTCCCCCGGAAACCAACCGTGCAGAATAGCGGGAATATGCTTATCCGCCCAATTGATAGCGGCAGCACGCCCGTCGAGCAGCACCAGCACCACCGGAGTCCCGGTTTCGGCCACCGCTTTCAGCAACATTTCCTGCCGTCCCGGCAATTCCAGGCTCGTGCGTGAATTTCCTTCCCTCACCGTCCGTTCCGATCCTCCCAGCACCACCACGGCCACCTCGGCTTTACGGGCAGCCTCCACAGCTGCGGCTATCCCGGCACGCTCCGCCGAATCCAACGGAAATTCCAGCAACTCGCTCTCCGGAAAATGCGGATCGATAATCTCACACCCCTTCGCATAAGTCACCTCGGCATCCGGCAAATATTGTTTCAGCCCCTGATACACCGTCACTAAAGGCGCATTGGCCGGACCGTAACGGCAAATCAGGTTCTTCCGCTCGTCGGCATTCGGCCCGATCACCGCCACCGACTTAATATCTTTTTTCAAAGGCAGCAAACCGCCTTCGTTTTTCAGCAACACCATCGATTGCCGGGCCGCTTCCAGCGCCACAGCCTGATGCTCCGGAGAATGCACCACTTTTTCGGCCTTTTCTCCATCGCCCAAATAAGGGTTATCGAACAATCCCAGCCGGAATTTCACCTTCAAAATCTCCCTCACCCGCTGGTCGAGTACCTCCGGCGACACCTTTCCCTGCGCCACAGCCTCCCGCAACGGCAGGATAAAATCTTCCGGCGGGGTAAACTGCGTACGGATGTTCAATCCGGCATTCGCCACCTGTGCCGCCGCTTCCACCCAATCTTTCGCCACCCGGTGCTTGCTGTGCAGAAATTCCACCGCCTCGCTGTCCGACACCACATACCCGTCGAATCCCCATTCCTGCCGCAATATCTGTGTCAGGAAAAAATAACTGCCCGACACGGGCTCGCCGTTCCAGTCGTTATAAGAACTCATCACCCCCATCGCTTTCGCATCCTGGAACGCCACCCGGAAAGGCTCTAAAAAGAGCGTCCGCATCTCGCGCGGCGCCACATGGGGATCGGTGCGCGTTCCCTCGTCCCGGCCTCCCACCGGAACGCTATACACGGCAAAATGCTTCGGTGTGGATACCAACCCCGCTTTTTGCAGGCTCAGTACCATTTCGCGCCCCAACTGCCCCACCAGATACGGGTCTTCCCCATAACACTCCACCACCCGTCCCCAGCGGGGATCGCGCGCCACATCCAAAATCGGTGAATAAATATTCGTATAGCCCAGCGCCACGGCTTCCTCCGCCGTCACCCGCCCGATCTCCGACACCAGCTTTTTATTCCACGTAGCCCCCTGTCCGCACTGCGCCGGGAAATAAGTGGCCCGGTCATGACATAAACCCCGGATTCCCTCGTTCGTAAAATCCACCGGGATTCCCAAACGGGTTTCTTCCACAAACCAGCGTTGCACCTCGTGTTTGGCTTCCACATGCTTACGGTAGGGGAAAGAATACTGCGAACGGAACTTACCCAAACCGTTATGCTCCTCGTCTATATTTCCAATACCGTCTTTCCACACCTCGTTTTTCCACTCCGGAACCGGCAAAGCCTCCTTCAACACCCGTCCCGAGCCGTAAAGCGTCGCCATTTGGCAGGTCTTCTCCTCCACCGTCATTTGCCGCAGCAAATCTTCCACCCGATCCTCCAGCTTCGCCTGCGGATTCTCGAACACATCCATCCGCCCGTTCTTATTAAAATCAATCCATCCTTTATGATAAATCGAAACCTTTTTCGTTTTTCCGGCAGGCACTTCCGCCCCTGAAGGCAAAGCCAGCAAGCAACCTAAAAACAAAGCGGCGCAACTTTTCACCGGAAACAGGCGGCGTAACGTCCCCACCTGTTCATACTCTTTTCCACGGATATTCATTTCTTCAAATATTATATAGGGTGACCCGGTTTCCCGAATACCGACAACCGGAAAAAACACCTGTGTCCCAGGACTTCTTTCCGGCTGCAATTCATTCTATTTCGTTCTCCTTTCCATAGCTTCCAGGAAATAATAATCGGCATACACCAACGGCTCGTCGATTTCCGATCCGTGAGGAATACTTCCTACGGAATGCATCAGGATGAAATTCCCGTTTTCTCCCGGTTTAGCCATATAAGCAGGCGACGACAAACTCTTCATGATCTTATCGGCGGTTTTCCGGTAATCTTTATTTGAATAACCGTTCAACTCATACAGAGCCGATGCGATCACCGCAGCAGCCGACGCATCGCGCGGCTCGTTCGGGATGTTCGGAGCGTCGAAATCCCAATAAGGCACTAAATCCTCCGGCATACGGGGATGTGAGAACAGGTAAGCCGCAATTTTCTCGGCCTGTTCCAGATAAGCCTTATTCTTCGTGTAGCGGTAACAAATGGTGTAACCGTACAACGCCCAAGCCTGTCCGCGCGCCCAGGCCGATTCGTGCGCATACCCCTGAGCGGTATGGCGGTGAAGCACCTCTCCGGTCTTCGGATCATAGTCCACCACATGATAACAACTGTTATCCGGACGGAAATGATGCTTCAGCGTTTGATCCGCATGGGAAACCGCTATCTTATAAAATGAAGAATCACCGCTCAGGGCCGTAGCCTCGAACAACAACTCCAAATTCATCATATTATCGATAATCACCGGACAAGTCCAGCCGCGCTGGGCCTGCCAGCCTCCCGTCACATTCCACGACTGGATGATCCCCGCCCCCGGACGGAAACGCGTGGACAACGATTTAGCGGCCTGGATAATCACCGGCTTATACGATTCCTTGTCGGCAAAACGCAAACCGTTCCCATAGCTGCACTGAATCATAAAACCAATATCGTGATGCCACGTGAGATATTGGATTTTATCCAATGCCTCCGTATATTTTTCAGCTTCATTCTTCCATTCCTCTTTTCCGGTCAGCCGATACAAATACCACAAACTGCCGGGGAAAAATCCGCTCGTCCAATCCTGAAACGAAGTATACCGGATCTTACCGTCCTTCGTTGTCCGGGGACTCAAAATTTTCCCGCTTTCCTCCATCACATCGATCATTCGTTGCACTTGCTCCTCGGCAAAAGGCAAATCCTTCTTAATCAACTGTTTTTTAATCGAACTACCATTTGCCAGAAACGGCAACAAAATCAATAAAGCTAAAATTCTTACCATACGTTGTCTGTTATCTGATTTTTAATGAATAATATCCCTCCGGCTCAACGGAATTTCACCGCAGTTTTTCCCTGCACCTGAGGATTTTTTATCTTTAAGCTCACCCGCACCAGCTTATCGCCCCACACCCGCTGCAATCTCCTGTCGTCCATAATCTTATCTTCCTGACTGAATTCCAAAGCCTTCGAATCGTAACTCATCGTAATTTTCCGTCCTTCGTCCGTAAATTCCACCACACCCGGCTTCACCTCGTTCACCGCACAGCAGGTAAGATAATGGAACACAAAATCGCCTTCCACCGCTTTCACCCGGTAATCGTCCGCCACCGTCAGCCCATGCCCCCGGTCGAACGTATACGTGCGCAGCCATTTTTCACATTTGGCCTGTTCCGGATAAGCCGGAGCAATATCCAGCGCAAACACCATTTTCCGCCCGTTATCCCGGAACTGCACATCTTTCGCCCGGTATTTCGTGCCGAAAGCCTCCATTTGCCCGTTCACCACAGGCAGATTATGCCAGCCGGACTGCATCGTCCAAATATCGTAGCGGCGGCCGCTGAACGTTTTTGCCGTATAGGTACCCACTCCGGCATCCACCAGCATCGGCTTACCGTCGCGGTACAGCACAAAGCTCCCCACATCGTTGTGGTTATGGCTTTCGTTGTTAAAACCACCCTTAGCGGCAAAGAACAATCCCTTGCTCGTTCCGGCTTTATCCCTCGCCACAGCCACCTGCACACCGTCGAGCCACACACTCTTATAATAGGGGGCTTTCCCCTCTGCTTTCAAAAACTCGTCATACTGCTTCAAATTGGCCAGCTTCATCGTCACCGACCCCTGCAACGGATTCTGCGCCACACCGGACAATCCGCCCATATAACGCCCGAACTGCATCAATTCGGTATCCCCGCAATTCTTACCGTAACGGTAAATAATCGGGGGGATGCTGTTCCCCGTGGCCGAAGCATCTGCAAAATTCACAAAATAACTGCTGTCGATATGCGTACGGGCGATATACCGCCCCATTTCATGAATCAGGGGCACACGGAACAAATCGATCTCACCCCCGGTCACCTCTTTCAGCAATTCCAGATATTCCATCAGCTTGCCCGGCGCATGATCCCAATAGGAAGGCCCTTCCTCACACCCGCCGTCCGACTTATAATAATTGATGAAATGATCCACGGAACGCATCGTCTTTTTCACAATCTCCGTCCGCAGAGCCGCATCGTCCTCGACCAGCAAACAGGTCATCAACACATTAAAGTTACACCAAATATTCCAGTTATTCACAAAATTACCCCGAAAACCCTGCCACCACATATCGTCGCGCCGGGCATAAGGCTCCAACGTGCGCCGGGTAATTTCATATTTCATCCGTTCGGCGATGATCGGCGACACCTTATCGAAACTCTTCTTAAAAAAATAATACGTCCACGACATCAGCGTACTGGTTTCCCCGGAACTCAAGTCGATGATAATATCCTTAAAATCGGGAACTCCGGCCCTGCGTTTTTGATTCGCCAAATGCGCCGTTCCCACCCATGTGCTCCGTTCACACAGCGACCAAACATTATCGATAATAGCATCCATAAAACGTCCCTTTCCTTCCAGCAATTCCCCCATGACCAGATTTTCCAGCTGGCGGTTTTGTTCTCCCTGCAAACCATCGCAATGCGCCCGGTCGCCGATACGCACAAACTCCAGATACGCGGTCAGCGGAATAGAAGCCGGAGCTTTCTCCATAGCCCGTTCTGCCGCTTTCACCGCCTTTGCCTTCACATCTGCCGGAACGGCATCCCAAAACGCGCGATCTTCATAAGCCGCATAGGGTGTATAAGGTTTTTCCAGATATTTCCCTATATCTGTCTTTTCCAGACTTTGCTGCAAAAGATTTCTCTTTTCCTGTGCCCCGGCAACCAAGCCTGCCAGCAACAACACCGCCGTAATCAATAACCTGTAATTCATGATCAATAGCCTTTATTTGTGAAACGTATCATTTTATGCTCCTTTTCCCACAACCCCAGGTAACCGAACGCCACTTGCGCGGCAAACCACTCTTCCCGCGAAGGAAACGTATTCTCCGCACGATCTCCGTAATACTGTCCGGTTGTAAAACGTCCCTGCATTTCCTGCATCTTCCCGTTCCGCGCTTTCGCCCAATCCGCCGCCTTCACCGAAGAACGGGCATCCCAACCGAAAGAATAAGCCAGAATATCCATCAGCCAATAACCGTCCTGCCGCCCGAATCCCCAATCATTCCCCTGCGGATAATACATCTGGAACGAAGCACCCCCGTCGGCATTCTTCACATAAATCGTCTTTCCGTCGAAATCCAGGTCGGTCAAAGCGTAATACACCTTTCCCCCGTTCATCTGCGCGGCCTGCGGAGCTTTCATCCCAGCCAGCCCGAACATCCACACATTCAACGTATTGTGCATAATCGAACACATATAGTCGGCATGGATAATCCCATGATTCACCACCAATCCGTTCTCCTCTATATTACTGCCGTTCAACACCTCGTTCAAACGGAAACCGTTCACTTTCTTCTTACTCAGCAAATCCGAAGGGGCGGCATAAGCCGAAATCATCAACTCCACCGCTTTGCGCATCCACTGCTTTTCACGCACATGCCCCGGCATCATCGTCGAAGCAATCACCAAAATATTGGAATTCCAGGCGTTTTCCTCCGCCTTACTGTCCCCCTTATAAATAACATTCCCCTGCACATCCCGGTAATAGGGCACCTTATAATCCAAAAAACGGTCGGCTTCATACACCGTCATCCGGCACACCATTTCCTGTTGCTCCGGACTGAGAAAATCCCACATCATCCAACCTGCCGTGGCAGCCTGCGCCGCCCACAGGGCACTTTGCCACAAATCGCCCCAGCCTTCTTTGCCGGAATTGGCCTTATGGCGATAGGCAAGCGAGCCGATCAGTTTCACCGTCCGCTCGATAGCTTCTCCCCACGACACGCCCGTCACCGCCGGATCGTACAAATTCAACCGGAGGCACACCGCCAGGGCAAAAGCCTCATGCGACACCGGGCGGATAAAACGCTCGATTTTCCCGCCGAAATCCAGGTATTCCCCGGTTTGGCTGCCAAACTTCTTCACCTCGTTGTACCAGGTGTTCATTGCATATTTATTGCTATTCTGCAACAAACGGATCACTTCCCCGGCAAACTCGCCTTCCAGCGGAACGGTTTTCCGGTTATCCCAGCGGATCGGCACCACCTGCCGGCTCAATTCTCCCGCCTGTACGCCCAGGCAAATCCCGCACAGAAACATTCCTGCTAAAAGTCTGACAACTCTTTTTCTCATGGTATATTTTTTTATTTATAATCCCCTATCGATACTTCGTATCGGGCAAATTTCGCCCCCCCGTTCCTCAAACGTTTGTCCCGATTTTCGGCTTTCCTGTTATGCCCCGTTCCAAACAGGGTATAACTCTCCCCTCTGCCTCCTTCCCGATCCTTCCCCTCCGTTTCCCCTGCCGCCTAAACATTTTATCCGTATCCCAAATTTCGCCCGAAACCTGAAACGTTCCCCAATGGAACTCTTTTTTATATCTTTCCCGGTTACCTTTACTTCCCCGCTTTCTCCCCCCCAAAAACTGATTTTATTCTCCTAAATTCTCGTATCTTTTCCCCTCTTTAATCTCCTCGGCCTTCATTTCTTTTTCATAATACTCGCCCGCCAGACGACTGTATTTATCGAACATCCGTTTCGCCACCTCGATTTCATCGCCCGTTGTCACCGGGGTACGTCCCTTATTCGGAGTATTTACAAACGCCAGTTCCCAGTCGCCCAACTGACTGTAAAATTCGTTGGCCCGGAACGACTCCCGGCCGTGAGTAAGCCTCAGGCCTTCCTCGGAATAATCCGTTCCCGCATCCAGGTGCTGCTGCAACATGGCATAAAATTTCTCCCAGCGTTTCAAGTAATACCCCTCAATCAACCCCGTCCATTCCCGCCAGGAATAATCGAAAATCAACGGATCGCCGTCGGCTCCCCACACCGTGACCAAAGCCGTAGCATCTTTTTCAAGCAAATTCTTTTCTGCTTCGGTCTTCCCCCAACTCCGGGCATCCGACAACCATTTATCGAAATTAAACTCTTCACGCGTACGCAGCAATTCGTCCGCATCTTTCAGCAATTGCAGGAAACGCCCGCTATGCAATGCAAAAGCGGCTTTATCTTTCTGCCGGAAAGCTTCGGCGGCCTGCTTATGAATGGCCTGCCCCAAATTCGTCATTAATTGCCGTTGTACATCCACAATATCGAAACGGTAAGGCTTAGACGCTCCCAATTTATCGGCATCCTGTAACAACAGGCGTTCCGCCTCGATCACTAAAAGCGGAGAATAAGGAATCCCCAAACCCGCATTCGGTCCCGATTTCTTCACATTCAACGCCGGACGGGCGGCTATAATCGAACTCAATTCCGTACCGTTCGTTCCCGGACGATAAGGCCCTTCCAGCAATTTCATCCAGGCTTTTTCCGCAGCCTCCGATTTTGCCCCGTAGCGACGATGAGCATATTTTTTCAGCCATTCTTCCACCGGAATAGCTTCCGAATAATTCGGCATTTCGAACGCCAGATCGTAATACACCGGATTCTGCACGATCGATTCCATAAACAATCCCGATCCGCACACATTCGGCGAACCTACCCGCGCCCGGACATATTGGTTGGAAGCCAGCAGCCGCAAATCGCCGTGCAGGTTAATGCGTCCCCCGAAATTATGCAAATTCCCGGCCACCAGCGGATACCCCCAACAGGCTCCCGGCTTACTGCTTTTAGCCCCGTTCAGGTCTAATATCAACAAATCGGTTTTAGGCACCACCTTCACGATATTTTCACGCAAACTCCACGCCTGCATCGCCCAAAGCGCATCCGGATCGAAATCCTTAAACAGCTTATGGATAGACCGTCCCACCGCATTCAGGTACTCCGGCGTATTCACAGGCGGGGCACTCTCGTGGAAAGGATCGGCAGCATACACGCCGTGTGCCCCGAACAATTTCTTTTCTTCTTCCAAAAAAGCACGTCCGAACTCGGAAAAAAGCGGATCGGTGGGATCCAGCTGCGCAGCCCCTTTAAAACCGCACCACGATCCCTGTTGCTTGATTTTCGCATCCGGGAATTTCTGTTTGAACTCACGCGGCACATATCCTGAAAAACCCTGCTGTATCGGCTGCATGCCCAATTCCAGCTGACGATCCATAATCTGTTGTCCCAATTTCACATGGCTGTCGATCCACGACTTGGGCAACGGTCCGCCATAGCTCTGTAAATTCTGCATCCATTGCCAGGCAAAATGCCCCGGACCCGCCAAAAAAGTACGGGCTTCCTCATCGGTAAAACCATATTTCAGCAAAGCATTATACCACACGCCTTCCAACCCTACCACCGACAAAGGCATATTGATGGAATTCATCGCCATATAATCGATTTCCTGCTGCCAGCGTTCCCAATCCCACCAGGCAGCGGTATAACTCACCGTGCAATAATTCATATACACCCGGTATTTCCCCTGTATCGTCCGTCTTTCTTTCCCCTCAGGCAAAGGCAGGCGTTTCGGCAAATTCAACTGATTGCCGAACCACGACACATGCGCCTGGCAGGTATATTTCAGATACCAGTTAAAAGCCGTAGCCAGGGCCACCGTATTGTTTCCGCGTAAAACCACCTTATTGCCCTTCCGGTCGATCTCATACACATCGTTCCCATCCTCCGGGGCTATGATTTCCAGCCGGAACTGCTTTCCGTATCCCGGTGTAATTCGCTCTATCAGACTATAAGCCGCCTTGACCCTCTCATCACCGAAAGCCGCCAACTGCACGGAACACAATAACAATAAAATCAGTTTTTTCATAAATACGCACATTTTATATCATACGGTGGTTTACCTTATTTCTCGCTAACTTTCTGTATAAAAATTCCTGCTGCCTGTCCGGGTTACCACCACCGGACAGACAACCGGAAAAAATGCTTCGAGTACCGGCTCTATACTTGCAATTCAAGAAAGGATTGCCTGAAAATTGAATTTTGAATACTAAACAAATTCCTTTAATCCTGAATTTACTTCCCAAACCTAACTTAATTCTTCTCCCGGTTCCTCGATAGCACACACCTACAACCTTTTTCCTCAATCCCTGAAATCCATCGGAACATCCCTTTTCTTCTGCTGCGGGCCATCCGGCTCGGCATGCCGGGAAGGATTCCGGTGGTCGAAATAATAAATGCCGTCCCCGTCGAAAGCCCGATAGGCATTCTCCATTCTCCGGCTGAAACTGTCGAAATTCTTCATTTCCGGCTGTGTCCATGCCGATTCGGCCAACGCACAGATTCGCGGAAAAGTCATATAATCGAGGCGGTTTTGATTATGCACACGCTCTGTCCACAGATTCGCCTGAATCCCCCGGATCAGGTGTAACTGTTCCTGCGGCAATCCCCAGGAAGCCATCCCCTTGTCGGGAAAGGCGTACACATCCTCCAACGGACAGAAACCGTTCCACACCCGTCCCCATTTATGACCTGTATATTGAATAAAATCGAAATACAACGGACGGCGGGGACACATCACCGTGGCATAACCTCCGGCAAGCGATTTTTTCAACTGGTACACCCGGTCGTGACGCCACCACATGATGACCGTACGCGCCGTGTCTACATTCAAATCCAGCAACTCGTCCCAACCCACCAGCACTTTACCGAGATGGCGAACCGTGTCGGTCATCCGGTGCATAAAATAACGCTCGGCCTCCCGCACCTTCGTCATACCTTCCCGCTTCATCAACGCCTGCACATACGGATCGGTTTCCCAGGCTTTGATGCCGAACGACACCTCATCCCCGCCAATATGCAAATAAGGCGAGGGGAACAAGGTGGTCACCTCCCGGAGAACATTCGTCAGGAATGTGTATACCTCTTCTTTTCCCACATTAAACGTAAAATCGGGATGCTCCGGCGTGCCGCCTCCCGACAATTCGGGATAGGCCATATTGGCCGCCGTGGCATGTCCCGGCATATCGACTTCCGGGATCACTTCGATGTGGCGGGCAGCCGCATAAGCCACCAGCTCTTTAATTTCTTCCTGTGTATAATAACGCACATCCGGGCAATTCGGATCGCTCCAGTTTCCTTTTCCTCCCACCGTCGCCAACTTCGGATATTGCTTGATTTCGATTCTCCAGCCCGATTCGTCGGTCAGATGCCAATGGAATTTGTTCAGCTTATAAACAGCCATATAGTCCAAAAGCTGTTTCACTTTTTCTTTACCGAAGAAATGGCGGGATTCGTCCAGCATATAGCCTCTCCAGCCGTAACGCGGCGCATCGCTGATCTCGCAACACGGAACGCTCAAACGGCCTCCCCCGGTTTCCGCCATCTGCAACAAAGTCTGCAAACCATAGAAAATTCCGGCACGGTCGGCAGCACGCACAGTGATTTGTTTGGGACTGATTTCCAGGCGATACGCCTCTTTTTCACCCGATCCGGGCTCTAAGGATAAGAAAATCGGAGCTTTTTTGGCAACCTTGGCAGAAACCACCGTTCCCTGTTTTTCCAATTTCTCTTTCAAATAAAGAGCCTCCGGCATAACAGAAGCGTCCGAACAACCGATTGCACCTTTACGTAATTCAAATACTCCTTCACGGATCACCACGGATTGTGGATAAGGGATTACATTAACTTTCTGGGCTAAAACAAAATGAGACGCTATCAATGACAATAGCACTAAATAAAATTTACTTTTCATTCTCTCTGATTTAATAATAACAACGCAATCGATTGAACAAACATATTAAAAAAAAATCGCAAACAAAAATTTTAATAAAAATAAAACAAATTTCTCCCGAAAAAATTTTTACACCTGCTCTAAAAAAGGGGTAAAGTCAATCCGTCCGTAAGCCAATTTTCATCAACAAAACTATGAACTTCAATCGTTTACCCCCATTTCACCTGATTTTTATTCAGACATCTTATAAATTTCACGTCCCGCCAGCAGAAAAGCCCCCACACCATACACTTCCGTCATACTGGCATTCACTTTCCGGGGATCGGCTCCGATAGGCTGCACATATCCCAGTTTTCCGCCGGCTTCCACTGCATCGACCAACGCCTTCCACCCCTTACGCACGGCAGGCATATACTCGTCGGCAGGCAGCAACCCCTCGTTCACCCCATAGGCCAGAGCATACACAAAAAATCCCGTTCCGCTGGTTTCCGGAGCCGGATAGCTTTCCGGATCGAGCATACTGGCACTCCAATAACCGCTGGGCTGCTGGCAACGCACCACGCTCGCCGCCATTTCCTGAAACAATTGCTCATAAAATTTACGATAGCGGTCTTTCTTCGGCAATTCCTGCAAAATTTCGCAAAGTCCGCCCATCACCCAACCGTTTCCGCGTCCCCAGAAAATTTTCTTCCCGTTCTTTTCCTGTTTGCCGATATAAGTGTTATCCCGGAAAAACAGCTTCTCTTCATGATCGTATAATTCGCTGTAAGTGAATTTAAACTCCTTGTCGGCAAATTTCATATACCGTTTTTCCCCGGTCATATTATACAGGCGGGCATACACCGGAGGAGCCATAAACAAAGCATCGCACCACGTCCAGCAATCGGTATTACCCCCGCCGAAACGGGCTCCCGGCTTCTGCGGGGCAGGATGTTTCATCACCCAGTCCGTACGCACCAAAGTCGGCATAATCCACCTTTCATTCTTCTTGCCGCTCTGCCGATACATATCTATATACATTTGCGCCACGCAAATATCGTCGGCATGATACATCCGCTTACCGGGCTGCCAGCCGTTCCGGTTTCCCACTTTGGTGAGAAAAGCAAAATAAGGATTTTTTTGTCCGGCAACATCCGCCATCTCTCCCCACGCATACATCCCCACGTACAAAGCCCCGTTCGTCCAGTCGTCCCAGCCGTGCCTGACCTTATCCCAATTTTCGACCTGCCAGTCGGCCACGGCCTTCATCACCTTTGTCACCTCGTTTTTTTGGAAATCCGCCCGGAAAGGCTGTGCCTTTCCCCATGCCGCGAAAGATACACACGCAGCCAACAAAATCAGTTTTTTCATCGTCTTTTCTTTAAATTAGTCCTATAATCTCATGTCCGCCCGGACACGCCCTAATGATTCCGTTTTCAAAGTAAAAACCGTTTGAGCAATCGGTTGCTCATATACTGACACACACATTCCGTCCCCTTCCCGCACTTTCATCTTCCCCCCAAAAACGGTTATTCCTTATATATATAAATCCTATTCCCTATTTTCTTCCGGCGTTTCATGCGGCCTTTCCCATCCTGCCTGCATCCCGGAATCATTCCCCGGCCCCGGTACTGCCACACACACCCGCTTCACAGCCCGCCGCCCACGGCAATCATTCGCCGATCTCTTTTTTCTTCATTCCCGACCACACCGCAATGACCACCACGACAATTCCCCCGATAATGAAAGGAGCGGGCAATAACTGCGCATCGGTTTTTCCATAAGAGTGCATGCCGCTTAAATAATAATTCACCCCGAAATAAGTCATCAGCACCGAAGCGATAGCCAGCAGCGACAGCAGGTTAAACAGCCATTTGCTTTTCCAGCCGGGAATCAGGCGCAAGTGTAACACCAAAGTATAGACGATCACCGAGATCAACGCCCAGGTTTCCTTCGGGTCCCAGCCCCAATAACGTCCCCACGATTCATTCGCCCAGACAGCCCCTAAGAACGTGCCGATAGTCATCAGCATCAGCCCCAGGATCATTGCCATTTCATTCAGGATGGTCAGTTCCCGGATCGTCTCACGAATCTTTTCCCGTCCTTTCGCCACAATCATCAAAATCATATTGAACAATCCCATCAAAGCGCTCACAAAAAAGAATCCGTACCCCGCCATAATCACGGCCACATGCAACATCAGCCACCACGACTGCAACACAGGCACCAAAGGCGTAATCTCCGGGCTCATTTGATTCAGCCCCGACACGAACAGCAACACCCCTGCCAGCAGCGAAGTCAGGGCAGGCACAACCCGCGTGCGGAAAGCAAACAACAGGCCGCCCAACGCAATCGCCCACGCCACATATACCATCGATTCATACGAATTGGTCCAGGGAGCATATCCCGAAATATACCAACGCAATCCCAGCCCGAAAGTATGCACCAGGAACACACAGGCAATTCCTCCGGTGAGTATCCAGCCCGCCAGATTTGTCCACCGTCCCCGCTTAAACAACGCCACAAACACACACAGCAGCAACAGCCCTCCCAAAATCAGATAGTATTTCACGATCGCGGAAAAAATATGCACCTTATTATAAAACACCTCCGCCTCGATTTTTTTCGCATCGACCTCGATCACCTTATTCTTAGCTTGCTGGTAGGTTTGTATCATTCCCAGCACATCGTCCGCCTGTTTGGCATTCCGGTCGGCCAGTTCGGCCACATACCAGCTCATGATCTTCGACACAAACAAAGAATCCTTGTCCTGAAACACCGACAGGTCGTCCCCGGCAGAATACCATTTTCCGTTGCGGTCGTTCGGATCGGGGAAAACGGCCAACATCATTCCCTGCTGAATCTGGAAAACGATATTCACCATTTCATCCAGCTTTAAAATATCGTTATCCACCCGGCTACGCTCCGAAGGATTCTTAGCATAAATCGCCTCCACTTCCTTCTGCAACAGGTATTCCCCGTCAGCTCCGAAAACATCGTTAAAAGCAATATATTCCCCGGTCTTCCCCAACTTATCCAGCACCTCCTTATCCTTCATCTTGATAAACTTCTCAAAACTCCATTCATAGGGATAAACCAAAAGATTCAGGAAAAACTGGTCGGAATTTAACCCCTTATACTGTTCTGCCTGATAAAGTTTCCGTAAAATTTTCAGCGTCCAGGTATTGGCAGGCTCCAAACGTCCCTTCGGATTCTGCACAATCAACTTCCCGAACTTATCCGCCTGCTCTTTCGGCACGGTGGGCAATCCCCCGCTTCCCGCCTGCGGCAAGGCATACGCCGAAACGCTTCCTCCCGCCACAAGGCAACTGAACAACACCCCCGCCACAACGGTTTTCAGGACACTGCCCTGCATCTGTTTCAATTCCCGCACCAGCCTCCTGAACCGGGATTCCCGGTTAAAAAAGGTCAGGATCATCCCCAGCACCATCAGGGCATAACCGAAATACGACACAATCATCCCCGGCTTATCGTAGTTCACAGACAACACCGTCCCCAATTCGTCCGGATCGTAGGAAGCCTGAAACAAACGGTAGCCTTTCACATCCACCACATTATTCATATAAATCATTCGCTCGTGCTTCTCCCCGTCCACCGTCAGCACCACATCGCTCTCATACGACGAAGGACTGTGCGAGCCGGGATAGCGTTCCAGCCGGAAATCTTTCAGGTAAACCTCGAAAGGCACTTCCCGCCTCTGCGTTCCGTCGCCCATCAGCATATAATTCACCTGCTGCCCTTCCCGGATATGCATCACCCCTTCATAGCTGAAAAAGTGCGTAATCCCCGCTCCGGCAAGAATCACCACAAAAGCGGAATGGAACAGCAAACTGCCCCATTGCCTGCGGGTGAGCATTTTCTGCTTCACCACCAGCCAAATAAAATTCACAGCCAGCAGAAATTCCACCAGCAGGAACCAGGACGCACAGTAAAACAACTTTCTCGCCACAGGCGTTCCCTGGCTATTCTCGACAAATGTCGCTACTGCCATAGCAACGGCATAAATCACTAACAAAACAAATAAACTCACCCGGGGGTAATTTCCCTTTTTCATCCTAAAATTACAATTATTACAAGCCTCGCATTTATCTTACACGGCTTCAAATATAATAAAGATTTCGTAAAAACGGCAGAACTCCGATGAATAGTGTGTATAGCACCCCCTAAACCGAGAGGGCGGCGGTCTTTACCCTCAAAGGAAATAAAATCGCCCCCTGGCTTCCCGATTTCCGGCAATACAGAACCGCCGGATATTCCCCTGTGAATCCATTAATAATTACGGATTCACCCCCTGTTTCACGGATTGCAAACAACAAATAACCAAAGTATTAACACAAATTACGGATTTCATAACCCAATTTACCGAAACATGGAATATAAAGATATTTTTCTCATATAAAACACTTATTTTTGCTCGGAGAAGAGAAAAACTATAAAAAATGAATAAGATTATCAGACTGGATTCCGTGCAGGATTACAACAAACTGCTCGGCGTTGAAACCCGGCATCCGCTCATAAGTATCGTTGATCTTTCAACAGTCGGGCAGATCAGGCACGCCCTAAAAAACTTCGGATTTTACACCGTGTTCCTGAAAGACATCGAATGCGGCTCCCTGCTGTATGGCCGCAGCACATACGACTATCAGGAAGGATCGCTTGTATTTGTGGCTCCCGGACAGGTGGCAGGCCTCGACGACGGCGGAGTGACACAAAACCCCAAAGGCTGGGTGCTGATGTTTCACCCGGATTTGCTATACGGTACGCCTTTGGCACGCCGGATTAAAGACTATTCGTTTTTCTCTTACAACTCGAACGAAGCCCTGCACATGTCTGAACGCGAACGCCAGATCATTCTCAACTGCTTTCAGGAAATCAGAGAAGAACTGGAACACGCCGTAGACAAACACACCAAACAGATCATCGCCGCCAATATCGAAGTGTTGCTCAATCACTGCGTACGTTTCTACGACCGCCAGTTCGTCACCCGCGAAGTGCCGAACCACAATCTGCTGAGCCGCTTCGAGGATATAATGACCGCCTATTTCAATTCAGATAAACCACAGACCATCGGACTGCCTTCCGTGCAGTTCTGTGCCGAGCAGTTACATTTGTCCTCCAATTATTTCGGCGACCTGATTAAAAAAGAAACAGGAAAATCCGCCCAGGAATATATCCAGCTCATGACGATCGAACGGGCCAAAGAACTGCTTATCGGAAGTGATAAATCGATCAGCGAAATCGCCTACGAATTAGGATTTAAATACCCCCACCATTTCAGCCGCATGTTCAAAAAAATAGTAAAAATCACTCCCAACGAATACAAAATAACCGGCTGAAAAATCAGCAATATTTCTGCAACACAGCCATTAACTTTTCCCGGTCGATCGGCTTCACAAGATATTCATTACATCCGGCCTCCAATGCCGCAAGCCTATCCGATTCAAAAGCATAAGCCGACAAAGCGATAATCGGCAGCTTAGAATCGAATTTACGGATTTCCTTTGTCGCTGCCAAACCATCCATCACAGGCATTTTCATATCCATCAGCAACACATCCACCGGATGTTTCCTGTGTATTTCCACAGCCTCACGCCCATTGACGGCATGAAGCAAACGATATTGTTTGCCCAGCATGGCCGATATGAGCAAATAATTGCTCGAAATATCTTCCGCCACCAAAATGGTTTTCTGTTTCCCGTCGGCCACATTTCCATCGGCAACCGGCTGTCCGTCATCGCTTTTTTCCGCCGCAGGCTCCTCCGCACTCTTCGAGGAAAGTCCCGAAACCTCGGCATCGCAAGGAATGAAAGCCCAGAAAAGCGAACCCTCGTTATACTGAGACTCAAAACCGACACGCCCTCCCATCGATTCCGTAATCGCCCGGCAAATAGACAAACCGAGCCCCGTTCCCTGTGCAAACTCGTCCAGCTTCTCGAAGCGGTGGAACACCTTATCTTTCTTTTCATCCTGAATGCCGATTCCGCTATCCTTCACATAAAGCCGGATACCTCCCTCCACCAGGTCATACCCCATTTCGATAAACCCTTTCGGCGTATATTTAATAGCGTTCGTCACATAATTCGTCATCACCTGGGCAATCCGGTTTTTATCCAGCGTAACCCGGCACGTGGCATAAGGATTTACGGCCAGCAACCGCACATTGGGATTTGTCACCCGCTGTTTCATGGACAGCACCATATTGTTGAAATATTCCGAGAAATCAAATTCTTCATACTTCAACTCCATAGCTCCGGCCTCATATTTCGACAAATCCAAAATATCGTTAATCAGTTTCAACAACAACTCATTATTGGTATTGATGATCCGCATATATTCCTCGCGGTCGGCCTGATCGTCCACATGCACCAGCAAATCGGAAAACCCGACAATCGCATTCAGCGGAGTGCGGATTTCATGGCTCATATTGGCCAGGAACGACGATTTTAACTTATCGGATTGCTCGGCCACCAACTTGGCCTGCCGCAACTCCTCGATCATCCGCTCCCGGTCGGAAACATCGTCCACTCGGACCACAATTCCATCCAACTCCCCGTCGTCCTTTAAAACAGGAGTGGCAAAAACCTCCACGGCCCGCTGGTTATCCAAAGAGAATTTCACCCGTTCCATCTGGTGCGACTTCATTGCCCGTTGCAACACGCAATCCTCACAGGGAGTGTCGCGGTTATAAGCACTTTTATAGCAAAATTCACCCCTCCTGTATGCGCCATGCGGAAGGCCGACCGAAACAACGGAAATATTTTCCCACTGCACCGTGTAGTCCGGCGTAATATACGCCAGTCCGGAATTGGTGTTATTCAGCACCAGCTCATTCTGCCGGACCAGCTGATTCAACTCCTCTTTATTCCTCAGCAACGTCAGCTCGGTCTGCTTATGGGTTTCGATATTGATCGCCATCCCGCAAATATACTTATAAGGGGCATCGTTAAACATGGAAGTTTCCAAAACCCCACGGGTTTCCCACCATTCATAAACTCCGTCTTCCCGCAGGGCTATCCGGTATTGTACGCTCGCCTCCCCACTCTCCTCCTGCAAAATAGCCTGGGCGGTATCGATAAAAGTCTGGCGGTCGTCCGGATGGATATAGCTTACAAACTTCTCAAACGTATCGACCTCCGAAACATCCCGGTCGATCTTATCAAAGCCCTCCCCGAAACTCATCCGGTCTTTCGACGGCTCATAAAACCAGGTATAAGCATTCATCACCTCCATCGAAATGGAAAGCACCTTAGCCCGGCGTTTAAGATCGTTTTGAAGGCTCTGATCCCAACGGACATTGAGCAGCAACCGCTTGCTTCCGTTATAAATAATTGTCTTACGGACAATCATATCATAGCTGCGCCCGTCTTTCAGCACAATCCTCTCCACGCCAAAATACGGTTCTCCGGTATTGAAAACTTTCAAATCGCTCTTCTGCATCCGTTTCGCCTGCTTTTCATCCAGAATACTGTAAATGGTTTCCCCCTCCCGGGTACCGAAAAGACGCTGGCTTTCTTCATTACAGAAAACATAACGGAAACCGTCCTCCACATCCTCGATATGAATAGGCAGCGGGATATTATTCAGAATATTTTCCTGTAATATTTTCCTCCTTTGCAATTCGGTGTTATTCTTGCAAAAACCCACATATTTAATAACCTTCCCGTCATCGTCCTTTTCATAAGGGGACGCATTGATCGTACAATATTGCCATTCAGGATAACCGGACAACCTGATCCGGATATTATAACGAAAAGTCTTGTCCAATCCCGCAAACTGTTCGGAAACAATCGCATGAGTGGCTTCCCAATCGTCCGGATGAACGAAATCTTTATAGTATTCAACAGGGCAGGATTTCAAATTACCCTCGCCGGACAACGACTCATTCTCCACAACTAACGACCCTGTACGGGTGTCAAACTCCCATAAAATGATCTCGGCGGCCTGCATCGCCAACTCTGTCTTTTTCTTGCTCTGGCGCAGCAGCTCTTCCGCCCGGACAGCTTCAGTCACATCTTCCAGAATAAAAACATACCCCTCTGTTTCCCCGGTATCACTCAAAACCGGAGTCCCGTTACAGGCAATCTGGCAAACAGAATCCTGCCGCGAGGTTTCGTAAAAACCACTCTCTCTCACCAAATCGAAACTATACTCCACATGATCCTGAATCTTTTCCCGGTTGCGGATAGCATCCCTCACCTCCTGTGGTAAAGTGGGGTTTTCAAATATATTGATCTTCTTCCGGACATACGCATCCTTATCCATACCGAATATCCGCCTGTCGGCATCGTTCATATAGATCATATCTCCGTCCGCGTCATACAACTCGACCCCTATCGGCAACGCCTCCAAAAGTGCTTCCTTTTGATTATACAGCTTTTCATACCTATTTTGCAGCAAAGTGCGCTCCGTCATATCCTGGGCGATAAAAAGATACTTATCTATTTCTCCCCTATCATTCCATACCACCGATACGGTAATCTCGAAATAGCGCAAACCGGAAAAAATCGTCGGGTAATACCGTTCTTTAGCCAGATCGAAATCATAGGCTATTGTGAAACGGATATTCTCCCCAGCCCTCAACCGTTCTTTCATATCATCGGGCATATTCGGGTTTTCAAAAATATTAATACCCAAAATATCGCTTTTCTGCTGCACGCCCATGATCTCCATCCCCACCTCGTTAATCTCGATCAGGCGACCGGAGCGGTCATACAACTCCATCCCTACCGGAAGATTCTTATAAATGGTTTGTAACAAAAGGTGGGATTCATGATCGACAGTAGCTGCCAAATCCACTTCACGCGAGTGGAGCAGATCGTTTTCATTGACTTCCAGCACATGCAGACAGATCAGATCCTCGTCCTCACACCTGACATTACCCGCCACACGCACCCTTTCCTGCGTAGGAAGGACAGATGTATACTCCAGATACACATTCCGCTTCTCTTCCCTTGCACGGTTGATGCTGTCGATAATCAAACCGATTTGCCTGTGATTTTTTTCAGGAGTCCCTGCTAAAAGTGACAGCAGGGATTTCCCGGCCATTTCTTCCATCGGGATACCGAAAAAAAGCCGCTCGTCAGGATTGACGAAATCAATCACATTTAATTCCCGGTCGAATCCCACACTCATCCATCCCATATTTCTAATTTTCTTCATAATCATCCTGGCTTAATATTCATTTTCGATCATAACGACAGACGTCCGGAAACAAGTTCAGGGAATCCCTTTGTTGTCATTCCACAACAAACAAGAAACCAGCGTCCGCATCACAATTGATTTTTTCCATAGACCTGTCATAGCATTATAAATGCTATCCCCCGCTACTTTTGAATCATTGATTTTCTACAAAAAAGAATACTTTCTGAATCGATCTTCCAATCGGTCTATACCAAAACTTTTCCCCTAAAAAGGCATTTATCTATATAATCTATCAAAAATACAAAAAATATCAATAAATTCCTATCCCTATTCCCGTGAATCCAAAGCCCGGCATCGGGTCGGTTTATCCTAAAGCCTTTTATTACTTATACTTCGGACTATATCATAAAAAATGTCCCCGGAAGTTAAAAAACCTCCGGGGACACATTATACCCGATCGACACTTTTCACAAACATGGCGCAGCATGAAATTCTGCACCTGAAAAAGTGGTCTTCTTAAATCTGTTTCAGCAAATCGATCATTTCGATGGCAGAAGTCATAGCGTCGAAACCTTTATTTCCGGCTTTTGTGCCTGCCCGCTCCACAGCCTGTTCGATAGAATCGGTGGTCAGGATTCCGAAAATAACCGGAACTCCTGTCTGCAATCCCACATGAGCCACGCCCTTAGTGGCCTCGTTTGCCACCATATCGAAATGAGGGGTTGCCCCCCGGATCACCGCTCCCAGGCAAATCACGGCATCATACTTCCCGCTTTCCACCATTTTTTTCGCCGTCAGGGGAATCTCGAAAGCCCCCGGCACCCACGCCAAAGTCAGGTTATTTTCGTCGCCACCGTGACGGACAAACGCATCCACGGCACCGCCGATCAGTTTTGAAGTGATAAACTCGTTAAAACGTCCGGCAACAATACCTACACGTTGCCCCTGTGCCAATAATTTTCCTTCCAATAAATTCATACTATTTGGTTTTTTACATGACTGATTAAACAATACGGTTATTTTTTCTCCCCGTTCTCTCCCGCTGCCGGATGCACATGACCACATTCATGCAGCAAATGCCCCATTTTTTTATATTTGGTATACATATAAAACTCATTCTTTTCGTTACAGGTCATCTCGATCGGCTCACGCCCCACGATTTCCAGTCCGTAACCTTCCAGCCCTTTCAATTTCAGGGGATTATTTGTCATCAGGATCATCTTCTTCACGCCCAAATCGGCCAAAATCTCCGCACCGATCCCGTAATCCCGCAAATCCGCCTTAAAGCCCAACGCCAAATTCGCTTCCACGGTATCCATCCCGCCGTCCTGCAAATGATAAGCCCGGAGCTTATTAATCAGGCCGATTCCCCGGCCTTCCTGCCGCAAATAAAGCAACACACCCTTCCCGGCCTTCTCGATCCGGCGCATAGCCTCCGCCAACTGCTCGCCGCAATCGCAGCGCAGCGATCCGAAAGCATCCCCGGTCAGGCATTCCGAATGCACCCGGCACAACACCGGAGAGCCGTCGGTCACATCCCCCTTCACCAAAGCCACATGATGCTCGCCATTGATCTTATTCACATAACCATAAGCCTTGAAAATACCGTATTTCGTAGGCATTTCCGCCACGGTCACCTGCTCCACCAGCATCTCCGTGCGGCGGCGGTAAGCAATCAAGTCGGCAATCGTAATCATTTTCAAACCATATTGCCGCGCAAAATCCACCAATTCTTTCGTACGCATCATCGTGCCGTCTTCCCGCATAATCTCGCAACACAACCCGCACTCCTTCAACCCGGCAATCCGCATCAGGTCTACCGTGGCTTCCGTATGTCCCGAACGCTCCAACACCCCGCCCGGCTTCGATTCCAGCGGAAACATATGTCCCGGACGTCGGAAATCCGATGGTTTGGCATCGTCCTCCACACACCTCATCGCCGTCACCGAACGCTCCAGCGCAGAAATTCCCGTCGTGGTGGATACATGGTCGATCGACACGGTAAAAGCCGTAGCATGATTATCCGTGTTATGCGCCACCATCTGCTCCAATCCCAACTTACCCGTCAACTCCGCGCTCATAGGCATACAGATAAGCCCTTTCGCATAACAGGCCATGAAATTCACATTTTCCAACGTGGCAAACTCAGCAGCGCAAATCAAATCCCCCTCATTCTCCCGGTCGGGATCATCCGTCACCACAATCAGCTTTCCCGCTTTCAGGTCGGCAACCGCCTCTTCAATCGTACTAAATTTAAAATCTTCCATAATATCTTTTATTTTTTACCTATAAATTAAAACCCGTTCGCCTGCAAAAAATCAAGGCTCAGTCCTTTGGTTTGAGGCTGCTTCATCAGCTTCTCCACATACTTCACAATCATATCGTTTTCCAGATTCACCACATCGCCGACGCGTTTCCCGGTTAAAGTGGTTTCTTCCTGCGTATGAGGAATAACCGACACCTTAAACACCGCCTCGTCCACATACGCCACCGTAAGGCTCACCCCATCGATAGCCACCGACCCTTTCTCCACCACATAACGCAAAATCTCCGGGATTGTCCTGACGGTCAGCCACACGGCATTCTCATCCTTCACCCGGTCGGTAATCCGCCCCGTCCCGTCGATATGTCCCGCCACCATATGCCCTCCCAAGCGGGAGTTCAGGCATAAGGCACGTTCCAGGTTCACCCGGTCGCCCGGTTTCAGGCTGCCCAAATTACTCCGTTCCATCGTTTCGGGCATAACATCGGCGGTAAACCCGCCGTTCCCCAGCGCCGTCACCGTCAGGCAAACCCCGTTCGTAGCAATACTATCACCCACTTTCGTATCTTCCAGCACCTTCGCCGCGCCAATCTCCACCACCACGCTGCGGTTTCCCCGCCGGATTCCTTTAATCGTCCCTATTTCCTCTATAATTCCTGTAAACATAGCAATATCTGAATTCGCAAATTTTTAACTCATGATTTCTGTAAAAATCCGGACAATAGAAAATCCGTCCCGACCTGCTCCATCCGGCAACCCGTAAACTCCAGCGCATCCGCCATCCGGGCAAACCCTGCTCCCTCTACCGGAGTTTTCGCATCACGTCCGCCAATGATCTTCGGAGCGATAAAAGCCCTCACCTCATCCACCAGCCTCTCCCGGACAAACGAGGCATTCAGCTCCCCGCCACCTTCCAGCAAAACAGAATCTATCCCCTTCTTTCCCAGTTGTCGCAACAAGTCGCCCACGTCCACCCGTCCGGCTTTCTCCCGGCAAACCAGCAACTCCGCCCCGATAGCGTCCAACGCCTGTAAACGTCCGGCATCCGCATTGAAAAGATGAGCCACGATCGTCCGGTACATCCCGGCTGTACGCACCAATTGCGTATCCATCCCGATGGTAGCCCCGCTATCCACCACAACACGCACAGGCTGCCGGACATCTCCCTCCAGCCTGCAATTCAACAACGGATCGTCCGCCCGCACCGTACCTATCCCCGCCATGATCGCCATATGCTCACTGCGCATTTCCTGTACCCTATGACGCGCAGCCTCCCCCGTCACCCATTTGGAATCGCCCGTATAAGCAGCAATCTTTCCATCCAGCGTCATCGCCGTTTTCAGCACCACCCAGGGAAGCCCCGTCGTGATATACTTCAAAAACACCCGGTTCAAATCCCGGATTGCAGCCTCTTCCACCCCTGCCACCACCTCGATTCCGGCTGCACGCAGCTGAGCAATACCTTTGCCCGCCACCAGCGGATTAGGATCGGTCAGCCCCACAACCACCCTCGCAATACGGTTTTCGATCACGGCTTTCGTGCAAGGCGGTGTTTTGCCGTAATGGCAACAAGGCTCCAAAGTCACATACAAAGTAGCCCCCTCCGCACTCTCCCGGCAGTTCCGGAAAGCATTCCGCTCGGCATGCAAACCTCCGCAACGCTCATGCCAGCCTTCGCCGATAATCCGGCCGTCCTTCACAAGGACTGCCCCCACCAGCGGATTAGGGTTCACCCACCCCGTTCCTTTTCTGGCTAAGGCAATCGCCCGGTTCATATATTCTATATCCTTCGTTTCCATATACAAAAAATGCCCTGAATCACTTCAGGGCACATCTATATCATAGTTAAACAGTACGTTCAATCACTGTCCTACTTCTTCTACCATCCGGACTATCACCGTCGGTACCGGAATTTCACCGATTCAGTCCCCGGAAAAGGGAGTCGCGGACTATCACCGCCGGTAGGGAATCACACCCTGCCCTGAAGAAATATCAATTACAGCTACAAAAATAACGATTCTCCCGGAAAAAACAATAACCGCATTCGATTATTGCACATTCCGCATCATTTTTCCCCGATCAATTTCAGCAAATCGGCTTTAATCGCTTTCGCCTCCTGCCAGCCGTTATACTGGCGGTCTACAATTTTCCCCTCCCGGTCTACCAAAATATAGCGCGGAATCCCTGTAATCTGGAACTGGCTGCCGACATACTTCCACTGCTCGCCGGACAGACGGTAGTGTTCCCCCGGAATATCCGGGATCATATTTTCAAAAGTTTTCTCCGGGGAAGAAGGCCCGGTCAGATAAACAAAAACAATATCCTTATCCTTCAGTTCCTCTTTCACAGGCTTCATCCGCCTGATTCCGTCACGGCAGGGGCCGCACCACGTGGCCCAGAAATCCACAAACACCGCTTTTCCCCGATAGGGAGCGAGAATCGCCTCGAACAGCTTTTCGTTCTCCACCTCCGGCACTTCATTCAAACGATACCCTTTCTTCTGCTTATTCTCCTCGATCCGGGCTTTCAAACGGTCGTTATACCGTTGCAAATATCCGGCTACGGCAGGCTCGCTATATTCCTTTTTCAATTTAAACAAATCCTCATCGCCCAGCGGGTCGAACGAAGCCTCGATCCTCGCAATCCGATCCTGCAAATCCATAATCTCCGTAATCAATCCCGGCTTCACCTGAAAATAAACGTCCAGCACCTCATATTGCTTCTTCAACTCATAACTCTTTTGTATAGCCGTGAACAACTCCCCGTATTTATTGGAAAAACCGATATTATCATCCTTATACTCGGTAGCCAGCAAACCCGTTAGAAACGTATCCTGTCCGTGGCTCTCCTGCAATTTTATCAACAGCCCGATAAACTCCTTCTCCCGATCGTTAAAAATCACCCCTCCCCTCAGCATATCAGCAATAATGGTCGAAATATCGCTTTCCACCGTCACCAGGCGCAACACATCCGAAGACTTGATCTGGCTGATGATCTGTTCGAAATTGCTTCCGGCAACCACATCCTCTTTCTTTCCCAAATTCATTTTCCGCACAAAATCATAATACCCGATCCCCAAATCCGGACGCTGGAAAGGCACAATATCTTCCTTGCTTTTTCCTTTATTCCCCTCCTCCCAGTTTTGCCGCAACAAATAACCGTAATCGAACAACACATCACCCGCCTTAAATTCGATAGTCTTCGTCAGCAACTCCCTTCCCCTGCGGCTCAAGCCATTTGCCGCGGCATATTCGTCCAGCTTCCTCAAAGCCACCCCCTTCAATTCGTTCACATGCTGCTTGAATTGCTGGGGAGTTACCACCTTCACCACTCCCTGCAACCTCCGGTAATCGGGGGTAAAAAAACGGGCACCGACCTGATATTCATGATTCAGCAACGCATTATCCCCCATAAACAGGGACGTTTTCGGACGCAGGCTCACATCCTCTTTCTCCCGCCAGGGATCGATATACTGCGCCATATCCATACACATCATCGTTTCTTTTCCCGGCTCTAAAAACACCGAAAAATCCATCCGGTAAGGAAAACGGAAAAACACCGACTGCGGATTGTTCAGTTCCACCTCCACCCGGAAAGTCCCGTTTTCTTCTATATTCACTTCATACACATCCTGATTGCCCGAAAAAATATCATTCACATACATCGCACCCTGCTGTTTCCCCATTTTCGGAACATATCCCTTGATAAATCCTTTCAGCACCGCCTTCCCGTTATTCAGCACCGTCGAATCGAATCCCACAGAATCCATAGCAATCATTTCAGGATTGGCTTTCCTCTCGGAAATATATGCTTTCATATCCTTTTTATTTTCTCCCAACCACAAGCTGCCATCCTTATCCCGACGAGCGTAAACCACCTTCTTTCCCTTTTCGTTTTTCAGAGAAAATTCCGCCTGATTCCCTTTAGCCTTCACTTTGGCATAATCCCAAAACTCCCCGTCGGCAACGGCAAACTGCTTTTCAAAACTGTAATCCCAAACTCCGCTACCGTCCGCACGCACCCAATTCCCCCGCATTTCGGCAGGAATCATTTCCTTTCGCTGCTCTTTCCCTAATTCTATATCGAAAATCCCGTCCCCGTCATGATCCACCAGATCCACCCGCTCCACTCCCTTGGGCAAAGGCGGAAATACCAGCTTAAAAAGGTGCTTACCCGATTCCGGCATAAAAAAACGTTTCCCCAACGGAATCCCTTCGGCATACTTCAATGGCAGCTTTTCGCCACCGTCAGCCGGGCAAATAAAACTCAATGAATCCTCCATGATCCACCAATTCGGGCGATAAACCGCTTCCATTTGAAACACGGTAGCGGTATCGCTCAGCTCCACGCTGATAATATTCCGGGTTTCCGTCGTCCGTCCGTCGAATACCGGACGTTCCACAACCCGCTGTCCTGTAACCTGAAAACCTGCCAAAAAGAACAGGCATATACATAAATTCCTGATGCACATAGAGCTATTATATTTAAAAACCGTTCTAAAGTAAGGCTTAAAATACGAAAAACAAAACAAAAACAACAGTTTTTATATTTCACACTTTCTTAATTTTTTTACTTTCATTTGGTTGCTTGTCTTTATTTTTTTTATAATTTTGAACATCAAACAAAAAGTAATCTTACAGCTATGTACGGAAAATTTCAAGATTTCTTAAAGACTGAAATTCAGTCAATAAAAGAAGCGGGTTTGTATAAAACCGAAAGACTGATTGCTACACCGCAGGATGCAGAAATCAAATTAACAACAGGTGAAACCGTGTTGAACTTTTGTGCGAATAACTATCTGGGACTTTCTTCCCACCCGGTAGTCATCGAAGGTGCGAAAAAAGCATTGGATGCAAGAGGCTACGGAATGTCTTCAGTACGTTTTATCTGCGGAACTCAGGACATACACAAAGAACTTGAAGCTAAAATCTCCAAATTCTTCGGAACGGAAGACACCATATTATATGCTGCCTGTTTCGACGCTAACGGAGGTGTATTCGAACCGTTATTCAGCGCAGAAGATGCAATCATCTCCGATGAACTGAACCACGCTTCTATTATCGACGGCGTACGTCTGTGTAAAGCAGTGCGCTACCGTTACAAACACGCTAATATGGAAGACCTGGAAGAGCAATTGAAAATCTCTCAGGCTCAACGTTTCCGTATCATCGTAACCGACGGTGTATTCTCGATGGACGGTGACATTGCGAAATTGAAAGAAATCTGTGACCTGGCTGATAAATATAACGCTCTGGTAATGGTGGACGACAGCCACGCTGCCGGATTCATCGGAAAAACCGGACGCGGATCTGCCGAATACAACGGCGTAATGGATCGCGTAGACATTTTTACCGGAACGCTGGGTAAAGCTCTCGGTGGAGCTATGGGAGGTTACACCACGGGTAAAAAAGAAATTATTGAAATGCTTCGCCAACGTTCAAGACCTTATTTATTCTCCAACTCCTTATCTCCGGCAATCTGTGGAGCTTCTATCGCCGTATTCGATATGTTGTCTGCCAGCACCGAACTGAGAGATAAAGTTATGGCTAATGCCGAATATTTCCGGGGAAAACTGACCGAAGCAGGATTCGACATCAAACCGTCGGAATCGGCTATCGCAGCCCTGATGCTTTACGATGCAGTGCTTTCACAGCAATTTGCTGCCGAATTGCAAAAAGAAAACATCTATGTAACCGGATTCTACTACCCGGTAGTACCGAAAGGACAAGCCCGTATCCGCATCCAGCTTTCCGCTGCACATACCCGCGAACAGCTTGACCGGGCCATCGCTGCATTCATCAAAATCGGTAAAAAACTGAACGTGATTCAATAAAACGTTCTGAACCGTTATATAAAGCCGTCCGGAAGTTATTTTCCGGACGGTTTATTTTTACCCCCTTCCCTCCCGAAAACTTTCAACGCACCCTTCCCCGCATTCTTCCCGAACTTATGCCCGCTTCACGCCAACATTCCTTATCCTGTCATTTCGTTTTGGATGATAGATAAAAAGACAAACCGAACCTCATTACGTCATCCCCACCAAAACAATTCACTCACCGTTGAAACTTTGGAAATCATATTCCAAACCTGATCTCTTAGGATATTTTTAAATCAGGACTAAAGCTATTGGCAACAGGGCACTATTCACCATCTTTTGTACCTCTCCAAACGCAGGGCCCGGCAATTTCCTACAATTGTATAAATAGGGATTACACAAAGCGGAAAACTACCCTAAAACAATATCGGCTCACCAATCAGAAAGTTACACACACCCGCATCTGTAAATAAACTTTAAAAGATATGACAAACACTTGCAAATATCCCGGAGAAGAACGACCTTTGCCCACATTAGGTGCTCTAATTACGATACGATCATTCAAAACACACCCGACACATGATAAAAAATCTTTATATCCTACTCATATCCTTATTCACCTGTTCTTTATTCACGGCTTGCGACGGAGACGACAACAACCTTCAAGACGCAATCCACGGCAGGTGGTATGTAAACGCGGTCAGCCATGCCGGATACAATATGTACTCCGGATACGATCCCGTGGCAGAAGACTACTTCATTAACTTTTTCTACGGCGATTTCATGCCCTTCCTGAAAGGCGACCAACTTGAATTTGGAAATTTCAATATGAGAAGGGCGGGATTCGACGGCACGGGGGAACAATATACCTATAACATCTACCGTTCCACACTCGAACTCAACAACAATTACAGAGTGTCTTATAGTATACTCTCCTGGAGCAATGAACAAATCATCTTTTGTTTCGACAAAAACTCCCTGCTCGACTATATTACTTCGGATATGAACTATGCCTCTACGGCAGAACAATACCAGCAATTAGCCTACATACGCGATCAGGTGTTGCATTATGTCAGCGATTTTTATATCGAATATGTCCTGACACGGAACATTCCCGCCGTATCACAAATCATCAGCGGCAATTACTATGGCAAACTCAGCGACGGCAGCGGACCGCTGTTCAACAACGGCTGGGTATCCGCCTCCCTTTATCGGCAGGGGCCTGAAAACTTCAATTTCGTACTCAACGACCAAATCAGCCTCAGCAACGGCCCGTTACAAGGCCCGCCGTTCACCCTGCAAGTTCCCTCTACCTGGGTGGGCTATGGTAATCTTGCCGGACAGATTGTTTTTGAAGGAAGTAGCGTCACCGACCACTACACCTACGGACGTATCGAAGTGTTTATCAAAGGGCAAGCTCTCGATAGCCAGACTCTCGATGTAGACATCGAAATCCGTAACAACGGATTGATCTATAACCTCTATTTCCGGCAAGGCATTCGTTACCTGCTCGAACCTCAGGTCTTCTACCGCTCGCGCAGCCAAAGCCAGGGGCAAGAAAGGCAGGTCATCCCACTAAAGCCGACCGCTTCACAGAAATAGAAAATCCATAACTAATCTATACGATTTTTCCCTCCGGGTATATATCAAAATATACCCGGAGGATTTTTTTCATACACTAATTTATCATAAATAACAAAATACTTTTGTATATTCATATAATTTATTAACATTGCGTTTGTATTATACATACAATTATTTATATTAAACTAAAAAACATGAAAAAGAAATTAATTAAAGCAGGTCTCCTCATGGCATTAGTTGCTTTAGGAGTCATCGGATTTAACAAAGACTTTGGCAAAAACGATTCTTATTTTGCCGCAGTATTACAAAATGTAGAAGCTCTGGCCAACGACAACGAATCGGGTGAAACAGGCGTTGTGATCGGAAAATGCGCCGGAGAGGAAAACGACTGTTTAGCTCAATGCCCACATTGTGACGCTCTTTACTATGCTTCAGGAAAAAAAGGTCCTTCTTCAGACGTTAGGGGTACCTGTACAAAATGTAAAGAAAAATTCTAACAACAATAATGGTATCTATTCACGTAGATACCATTTTGTAAAAAATAAATCGTATGACTAAATTTTTCTTTTATACCACAATCATCAGCCTACTCTTATTATCAGGATGCCGGCAGGAAGAAAAGGAACTGGCCTTTACCGCTCCGGAATTCCGGCAAACCAAACATTTGGAAGGAAAAGTGTTGGTCGATACCTTTGTCATGGGACTGTGCTATAATATGGACTGCTACAAAGACTATCTGCTGGTCAGTGCCTACCGGGGAGACCGGGAATTACTCAACTTCTTCGATAAAAACAGCGGCCAGCACATCAAAAGTATACTACCCATAGGCAGAGGTGCAGGTGAAGCTCTTTCTTTAAAAGATTTCGATCTCGACCATTCTACGGGTAAAGTGATGTTTTACGATATTGCCGGAAACAAACTGACGGATTTTATAACCGATTCGGTTATCGCTAACGAAAATGCCGGAGCTTATATCCATTCCCGGAACTACCCGATTTATATGTATAAAGTGCTCCAGGGAAACAACAGCTATATTGCGGAAGGCGGCTTAAAAGAAGGTGACAAAAGGCTAAGATTATCGATTATTGAAAACGATTCGACTATTTGTAAATACTACACCTATCCTAACGTAAGAATCCCCGGAACAGATGCCAAAGGAATAGAGCCGGCCTACACTTACGGTTCCCGCATTGCGATTTCCCCCGATAAAAAGCGACTGGCCTACTCCACGAATTACGGGGCTATCCTGGAAATATTCGACCTTACTCCCCGGGAAATCACGCTGAACACCATAAAAGGATACTACCGTCCGGTATATGCGCTTAATAAAAACAGTATTCAATCGATACCCGGAGAAACTGTATGGGGATTCATCGACCTGTATGCAACCGATAAATATATATATTCCATATTTTCCGGTAGCAAGAACCCGAAAGAAACCAAAAATATCGCGGTATTCGACTGGAAAGGCAACTGCCTCGACCTATATACCACCGACTATCAATTGGAAAAAATATGCGTAGATGAAACAAACCGTAAAATTTACGCCAACGGCTTAGATCCGAATCTCGAAACAGTGATTGTGTCATTCGACATATAAACCCACTCTTCGATTACATCACACAACCGAACGGTTGAAACCAAAACATTCTAAAATCCCCTCCGGAAATAAACATACCCGGATTTCCGGAGGGGAAATACATTCCCCATGCGGAGCTATAAAGGAATATGCCTTTAGGCTCCCACACTAAAGTTGCCCGGTCACTTTTCCCGCTTCAGTTCTTCTTCTTCCCCACCAGGTCATCGACCAGCTTTTCAAAAAAGCTCTTATACGAAGAAATATTCACCTTCCCGCTTTTTCTTTCCCGCTGTTCCATTTCCATAGCGGCAAACGCAAACCAGCGGGCAGCCTTGAAACGGATAGCTTCATCCTCACACTCCCGATTGATTTTTACTCCCCAGCTATAAAGCTCCGCATCCGAAATATCTTCCTCGTTCCACTTCTCCTCCGCCAGCTCGACATAAACTTTCCAATTTCCGATACGTTCCGCCGCCAGCATTTTGGTATTACGGACAATAGCTCTCCAATCCTTCACTTTCGCCTTCTTCATCCGTTTAATATACTCTTTCAGGCCACTTTCATCCAAAGCATACCCGGTCTCTCCTTTCACCACATAACGGTCAGCTCCGGCAGCCCATATTTCCCTGATTTTCCGGTCTACCGTATCCTTTCCGTATAGCGAATAAAACACGTCCCGGTTTGCACACAATTCATCGAAAAGCGGACTGTCGGCATCGGTCGCATACGCGTTAAACAACTCCCAGTTTTTCCGTTCCTTCAAACAATCTTTTCCCAAACCGGAAAGATATTCCAACACCACATTCCCGGCCTCTTCCTTCAAATCGGCACGTCCCAGGGCAACCCCATAAGCCTCCATAAATCCGGGCTGCCTGTTCCCCGCCTGATAAGCCTGTGCCAAAGCGGCAAGCCCTTTCCCCTCCAATGCCTGATGCACTTCCCGCAACAAACCCGTGGTATCGGTATTCCCGGTAAAACGGTGGATCTCCTTTCCTCCGGCATCCATAATCATAAAAGCCGGAAGCGTATTCACCCGGAATTTTTCCCGGAACTCCTTCTGCAACACACTTTCCCACCCCACATTCACAAAACGTCCGGTCAGCAGATCCATCACTTCCGGAGTTGTAAACACACTCTTCTGCATCTCCTTATATCCCCGGTCGGCAGCATCGAAGACGCTGACAAACACCCATTTATCCTGTCCGGAGGCTTCCCGAAGGGCTTCCTCCGGAGTTAGCGGGCGAAATTCCACTCCTTTCGCTCTTTGCAATGCCTGACGCCCGTAACCGATAAACTGTTCCGCCGGACTGAATCCTCCGGCCTTATAAACCAATTTTCCCTCTCCGTTCAGAAAAAGATAAGAAGGATAACCACCCACTTTATATTTTTCGGCCAATTCCTTCAACTTTCCGAAATGCAACTTCACATTGATAAAATTCCGGTTATAAAAATCGGCCACACTATCCAATGTAAACACATTCCGTTCCATCAGCAGGCAAGGCTGGCAATAATCGGTATAGGCATCCACGAACACCATTTTCCCCGTCTGCCGCGAAAGTTCCAGAGCCTGTTCCAATGTCCTGTCCTCGAAACGTATCGAACGGCTATTACTTCGTTTCACCTGTGCTACCTGCAACGCCTTTTCCCCCGCCGTAACCAGCTCCAATGGATCCCCGGCCACCTTAAAGGGACTCGCAATAGCCAGCAAATCACCATAAGGCATAAAAAAAGCATACACCGGATACATATTCATCATCAGCCGGGGAGCGAAATCCATCCCGGCAGGTGTACTCATATCCATCCGGATCATAACCGCATTCCTGCTCAGGAAATGTGCCACCCTCGGATTGGAAAACAGTGCTTTTTCCTTTGCCGCATCCTGTTTCATTCCGGGCGACGTCACGTCCACAAACACCAGCTTATTTTCCCGTGCCGCCAAAATACTCGCCTGCTCCCAGGTCAGGGGCAAAAATCCGTTTGCATCGGCTTTCTGCGCCCGGCAAGGCATCATCCCGAACAACAAGCACAACCACACGATAACTCCAAATTTCTTCATATCGATTATAAATTATGGTATTTCTCCTTATATATCCTCACTCCTCAACGACCTATCAGCTCACAAAACCCCTTCAACTCCTTTTCAATCTCATACACCACCTCCGGCATATTCTCCCCGCTACTGCGGTCGATCGAAACCCCGTCGATAATATGATTCAATTGCCGGGCTACGGAAGCCAAATTCAAGCCGCTACGCAACTCCCCGGCGCTAAAACTGTTCAGCAAAGCCGTTTTCCAGGCTGCAGCCCGGTTTTCCCGGATCGTGCGATAGTGGCCGGCAAACTCCTGATGATGACGCATCACCTCGAAAAAAAGCATTTCCACATCCGCCAACACCACATGCTGCCCGAAACAATCGGACATCTCCTGTCCCACCCGGCTATACTTTTCCAGCGTAAACACGATCAATTCCCCCACCGTCTTGTGCCGCACTTCCTCCTTATCCACCTGAAACCAATCGTTCAAATATTTTTCGACGGCCTCATTAAAAAGAGCTTCCTGACCGCCGAAATAATGATATAGCAATCCCCTGGCCATACCTGTAACTTGCTGAATATCGGAAACGGAAACCCCGTCATATCCTTTCGCCAGCAATAAACCGAAGGTTTTCTGAAGAATTAAATCCCGTGTTTTCATAAACTAAAGATCATTTAAATCTATACACTCCCCCTCCTCCCGGATTCCATCGTCACAAGTCCTACGCGATGAGGAACATTTAATTTGAACATTTGTTCATCAAAAATACAAAATCCAAATAATATTACAATACTTCCGACATTTTTATTTCTTTTGCGTATATGAAAAAGCAATCCGGGCAACTAAAACATTCCGGGTTTATTCAACACTGAACGAACACGATATGGAAACATTGAACGATTGGGTCGTTTTACTGAACGACTGGGTATGGACATTCCTCTTAATCATCCCATTGATTATATTGGGATTATATTTCACCTACAAAAGCCGTTTCGTACAATTCCGCAATTTTAAAGAAATGTTCCGCCTGTTAGGGGAAGGCGTTTCGAGCGGAAGAGGAAAAAACACCGTATCATCGTTCCAGGCATTCTGTATCGCCACCGCCTCACGGGTAGGCACGGGAAATTTAGCGGGAGTGGCCACCGCTATCGCACTGGGTGGCCCCGGAGCCATCTTCTGGATGTGGCTGCTGGCATTTATCGGCTCGGCATCGGCATTCATTGAATCGACTTTAGCACAGGTATACAAAGAAAAAGGAGAAAAATCATTCATCGGGGGCCCGGCATTCTATATGAAAAAAGGGTTGAAGAAAAAATGGATGGGCACTCTTTTCGCCATAATCATCCTGCTCACCTTCGGATTGGTGTTCAATTCCGTTCAGGCAAACACCATTACACTGGCTTTCAGCGAACTATTCGGCGCAAACCGCCTTTTACCCGCCATCATTCTCTCCGTCCTCACCCTGCTGACCATTTTTGGAGGAATACACCGGGTGGCCAGAGTTTCAGGCATCCTGGTTCCCATCATGGCCGTAGCCTATATTTTAGTTGCCCTGTTCATACTCGTCACACACATCCCCGCCATTCCCGCCCTGATCGGGCATATCTTTGCCAATGCTTTCGGCTGGGAACAGTTCGTCGGGGGAGGACTGGGCGCAACGATCATGCAGGGCATCCGCCGCGGCTTGTTTTCAAACGAAGCCGGAATGGGTTCCGCTCCCAACGCAGCCGCCACCGCCACGGTTTCCCACCCGGTGAAACAAGGATTAATCCAGGCGTTGAGCGTATTCACCGACACGGTTATCATTTGTAGCTGCACGGCCTTTATCATCCTGCTATCGGGGATACCCATCGACGGATCGATGAAAGGTATACAACTGACGCAGGCAGCCCTCGACAACGAACTCGGCAGCTTCGGCAGTTACTTCGTTGCATTCAGCATCCTGCTGTTTGCTTTCAGCTCGATCGTAGGCAACTACTCTTACTGCGAAACCAACCTGTTCTTTATTTCCCGCCGTCCGCTTTATCTCCAGATCTATCGTTTGGCCGTTGGAGCGATGGTGTTCTTCGGCGCTATTGCGGGTTTAGACCTGGTATGGAATTTAGCCGACCTGTTTATGGCGATCATGACCATTACCAACCTTATAGCCATTGCTTTGCTGGGACATATCGCCCTGAAAGTGCTGGCAGACTACAATCGGCAAAAACAGGCAGGCATCAAAAGCCCCGCCTTTAAAGCCTCGGCAGTATTAGGCAAGGACAACGGAACCACAGAATGGGAAGGATAACCTTCGACAGGTAAAATAATAAGGCAACCGCTTTCCTTTTGTAAACCGAATTTCTATTTTTGCAAACAGGAATTTAAAAATTCTTCAACCCGTTTACCTGTAAAGCCGGAAATTGCCGGGGAACACGCAAATGCTTTAAAATTTAAATCCAAACAATATGAAAAAAATCATCAACTCACCGAAAGCCCCCAAAGCAATCGGACCTTACAGCCAGGCAGTAGAAGCCAACGGCACACTCTATATCAGCGGGCAAATCCCTGTGGATGTAAACACCGGAAAATTTGTAGAAGGCGGCATCCGGGAACAAACGGAACAGGTATTGAAAAACGTGGGGCACATTCTGGAAGCTGCGGGATATACCTATGACAATGTAGTGAAAACCACCTGCCTGCTGAGCGATATTGCCGATTTCGCAGCGATGAACGAAGTATATGCACAATTCTACAAAACGGAATGTCCGGCAAGGGCTGCTTTCGCGGTGAAATCATTACCGATGGGAGCATTGGTCGAAATCGAAACCATTGCCGTGAAATAATCAATGACCGCCTGGCATTCAGCCAAAGCGAAAACGATAAAGTCCGGATCGGTATTGATCCGGACTTTATAATTAGAAAAGACCTTTTAAAACAACGTCCCTGTTTAACCTTAATTCCCGGAAAGTCCCCGGATAGCGACATCCAATGCCTGAATCCTCTCCGAATACGCTTTCCGCAAACGCTTAACCGCAGCATCGAAATCCAGGTCTTCATCACCGTTTACACTTATACTGATAGGCCACATCCGGCTGTTTACTTCCGCCGATTTTTTTATCATCGCAGCCTGCATATCTATAAACTGAAGGACGCCTTCAAACTTCGGTTTCAAGACTGTCCAACGTTGCTTCACCTCGGCAACAAAAGCAGGGTCTTCGAACAAACGACCATACCATATAGCATCTTTAATACGAAAACCGCTGAATCCGGGAATAAATGTCCCCCAATCGAAATCCCACACCGGGCCGGCTTTCAGTTTCCCTGAACGGTCTTTATTCATATAACTGCTCTTCGGATGATTCGGCTCTCCGTTTTGGGTCAGCTCATGCACCAGCCACCAATCGATAAAACTATTCACATCCAATAATTCTGTATAAGAGCGACTGGAAGCAAAACCAGCCCCATAAAGGGTTTGCTCCACCCTGTTCATATAATCGGTAATATAAGTCAACTGGGCAGGCACAAGGACATCTTCATCCGGTTCTTTCATATTAACAGGTAAATTACAAATAGAAGTCCTGAACTTATTCACCTCATCATAATAAGTATCCAACTCCATCAAATACCCGCCTGTCACCGCTTCCCCTCCTATATCTCCCGATTCCATTTCGGCAATATTTACCCTGTTCTTATCCACCTTAATCTGCTCGCAGAGATAATAATTACCCAAATGCTGCCCGTTCAGGAACACCTCCACAAACGTACCTCTCGGCGTCCATTCCAAATCTGTCTGCCGGGCTACCTCGAACGCCACACTGTTACGCAGCAAAGTGCGATCCATCCAATTGGCCAGCAACACCCACCGTTTATGCTTAGGCATCCCCAGCACGGCGCTCTTACTATCCAATTTTATGGCATAAGGCTTTTTAGGATACCCCCAGGTGGAATTTCCACGTCCCTTAAAACTCGCGGCAGCAGCCATATCCTCCGAGCCATCGGGATTGACAATACGCAAATAACAATCTTTCAGCCAATTATCCTTACTTGTGATTCCGGCGCCGCCCGGAGTGGTCATATATACAATCGGCAACTGGTCATAAAAAGAAAACTTCAACACGGCAGAAGAAAGCTGAATCGGATTACCTTCCCCGTCCTTCGTGGAAAGCACCAGCGCCACATTTTCCCGATAGGATTGCGCCACATTGAGATCCTGCACATAAGCCTTATACTGTCCCTGTTTCACTTCCCCCTTATCGTCTTTGGCCGTTTCAATCTTTATCAGCTTATAATGAGCCGGAGGAGTGATATATGAAGCGGCGGCACGCGTAGACCCGACCAAATCCAGCTCAATACAGGAATTATCCCCTTCCACATCGAAATCAAACACCGCATTCGACGGATTGACCCGAAATTCAAAAGTCGTAACAGCATTCTTAAAAAGATACACTTCATTCGTAAGAACAACAATCCCTGTCGGATAAACCACATCGAGGTTAAAAGAAAAGACCGAGCCATCGGACAACGTCAGCGTAACGATGCGGGTATCTTCATCCTTCGCCACTTCGGTAATAATCACCCCGTTCTCTCCGTCGGCTCCATTCACCACCCGAATAGAAGATCCATCCGAAAACCGAATATTCCATCCGCCGGTAGGCATATCTGCCAGCGGCTCCAT
>OBYR01000151.1_pt1 | contig 80530 bp, 58 predicted proteins | sample 1495491 | NCBI WGS metagenome assembly OBYR01 (sample SAMEA2580206, study PRJEB22360) | human gut metagenome | biome: human gut; feature: human-associated habitat; material: faeces | place: Denmark | collected 2008/2010 | reverse complement strand
CCTGAAAGAGATGGGCGTAAACATCATACTGAATAAACGGGTAACAGACTATCAGGATGGGAAAGTCATACTGGACGACAACTCCACTATCACAACCAAAACCCTCGTTTGGGTCAGTGGTGTAACCGCCACGCATTTTGATCATATCGATAAAGAAGCATTGAACCGGGGTGGCCGGATCACAGTCAATGAATTTAACCAAATGCCAGGGATGACAAACGTATTTGCTATCGGCGATGTTTGTTTCCAGACAGAAGAAGAATACCCGAACGGCCATCCGCAAGTAGCCCAGGTAGCTATCCAACAGGGAAGTCTGCTTGCAGATAACCTCAAACGCCTGGAATCGGGGAAAACATTGAAAGCCTTCCATTACATAAATCTCGGAACACTGGCTACCGTAGGACGCAACAAAGCTGTCGCCGATCTGAAAAAACTGAAGTTACAAGGGTTTATTGCCTGGATGGTGTGGATGCTGGTTCATTTACGTTCTATCCTGGGGATCAAGAATAAGTTGATGGTACTGATAGAATGGGTATGGAGCTACTTTACTTACGACCAATCTATTCGCCTGATACTTTATATACCCAAAAAGAAAAAGGATACGATATAAAATGAGGACAAGAAAGTGTGTCAAAAGACGATATTTACCAGACGCAAATCTCGCAGACGATAAATATCGTCTTTTGACACATCTTCGATTATAAACTATAGGTAAGCGTTAACCATGTAACCCGTGCATCCCGATTACGGATTTGCTCCATATGCATTTTACTCGTATCGATAATCGTTGTCTCCTCCAAACCGTCGAAGATATTATTGATACTTAAGTTAGCACGCAATTTACGATTCATAAAATACTGTGAGAGTCCGGCATTCACACTGCTATGGCTCTTTATTTTTCCCTGCGGTGTCAACTGATCTGAAATAAAGAAACCATCCAACTGAAACTCGGTGGTCGGTGTTATGGCAATGCTTACACTCCCCTTCCAATCCGTGCAAACCATCGATTTCTTTTCATCATAGCCGACCGTACGCCCGTCGATCTCATCTTTATAGACATTTCCGGAAAAGCCGATATTCAGTATACGGATAGGATTCCAGTTGCCGGACAGTTCAAAACCGAATGACTGGCTGTGTCCGATATTCTCTTTCTGCCAGACAGACTCATCATTCACCACTTCCATGATCCGGTTCGATTTATTCCGGTAATAAATAGCCGGAGAGAAACGGAAACGATCCGCCACCAATAAATAAGACAACTCCAAAGAATGAATGAACTCATCTTTCAGGTCAGGATTTCCCTGTGTCAAATGCGTCGGGTCGCCATACTGAATGAAAGGATTCAGATCCGCTCCGTAAGGACGGATCACCCGTTGCAGATAACTCAACGACAGGCTACTGGATTTACTGGTTTGCAAAGATAGTTTCACGCGTGGATAGAGATGGAAACGAGTATGACTTCTTTCCGAATCCGAAGTCTCCGACTTATCCACTTCCGGGACATAAGTCTTAAACTCCTGTGCATTTATCTCCGCCTGTAAACCAGCCTCGGCAGAAAAACGATTCCATCGCTTATCTACAGAAGCATACAACAAATGAGTATTCCGGTTGAAAGAATAATCGTATGTCTTATTATCTACCGGAGTCCAGATACCGTCATCCAAACTGATATCATTCGTCTCAGTCCTGTACTTTTCATCTTTTATACGTCCGATATAACCGGCTTTGAAATACCAGTCGTTTGTAAACAATTTACTGAATGCGGCAGATAAATAATAATTATGTTTGTCCTGATTGGCGAACATATTATCTTTCTTCAGGATATTTCCAGTGCCCGGCTTTTCATTCTCATACTGATTATCCTCGTCGTAACTAAAATCATTGTAATTGAATGTCACACTTAACTGGTCCAGCGGATTGGCAAAACGATGATTCCATCTCGCTTCCACAGCATAAGCATCTTGCCGCTGGTCGTTGTAACGGTGGCGCGTCATCTGATTCTTCACAGTCCCGTCCGGATTCAATACCTTATTATTGATCCCGCCATAACGGCTGTAATCCATTAAATGATACAGTCCATATACCGTCAGCAAGTCATTTGAAGTCAGATCGTAACCAACGCTCAAATCCGCCAGATGAACATCGGGACGTGCCTTCGCATTGTTGTTCATCAAGGTCGTACCCGCCTCCGTCCATGTAGTCTTATCGAATGAACGTTCACGGTACTCCTTACGATAATTATATTTTCCGACGATATGGAATTTACCCGGATGCAGATTTACGACCGCACCGACATTATACCGTTCCTGTAACCCGGCCCCCAATGTAACCGTCAAAGGAGAATCGGATTTCGTATAGTTGGCAGAAGAAAGATTCAGTACACCGGCATCACCGTCGGGAACCAGCGAGATGTCGGGCAGGGCAGACATGGAGATACGGTTGAAGAACAAAGCAGGCAACTGGATCAGGACATCTCCGCTATATTCTTCCAGCAATCCGTAAGGAATACCGTTGATCAGCATCCCCGCCTTACTGGAACCGCGATAAGTCACTCCCCCTTCAATATCAGTGACCAGCGAAGGCATCTGGCGAAAGGCTTCCGAGACAGTCCCCGTCACACTACTCAGGTTCTTATCGACCTGCAGACGTTTGACCTCTCCCCCGTTCAAGCCGGAAAAACGCTTTCCCTGTATTTCTACATTTTGTAACAACAGATTCATGTCGACCGGATTCTGTGCTGACATCGCATGGCTGAACAACGCGACAACTGGGATAATGAGTAGATTTCTTTTCATATTGATATACCGTTATAAACAAAAAAAGTCTGTATGTGTAAGCATACAGACTGTCCTTCTAACTGTTTACTGAATATTATTCAGCAGGAGCAGCTTCTGTTTCAGTAGCAACAGCAGTTGAATCACCTTCAGCAGGAGCAACTTCTTCTGTTACTGTTTCTTCTTCAACAACTGCAGGAGTTTCTTCTACTGTAGTTTCTGTTTCAGCAACTTCAGCATTTGATTCTGCAGATTTGTTACCACAAGATGTGAAAGAAACGGCTGCAACGATAGCAGCAAATGCAACTAACTTTTTCATTTTGTCTTTAATTTAAACGGTCTATAATATCTTCTTGTCTTAAAACGATGCAAATGTATGTATTAATCAAATATGTTGTACAACATAAGAGACTTTTTTTTCAACTATTTTTTAGTATAGCCGCAATTAACTGTGTTTCAATACAAATTCCATAGCTATTTTATTCATATGTACCTTAACCTAAATTCTACGGAATACTTAATGGCTCCACTGTATATAAGGCTATATTCATCGACTTGATTTGTGTTTTGATATTTGATGGAATATTATTATCAGTCACAACTGTATGGATTTTGTTTACGGGAGCTATAAATACAAAATTACGTTTATTGAATTTACTTGAGTCTAATACAGCAATGACCTCTTTTGACATAGAAAACATAGTCTGGTTAATATTAGCTTCTTCAATATCATGTGTAGATAACCCAAATTCAATGTTAAAACTATCCACTCCCAAAAAGAGTTTGTCACAATAAAAAACTTTCAGGTTTGATTCAGCTAAAGGACCGACAGTAGAATGCGAGACTTCGCGTAAATGACCTCCGAGCAAGATTACATTAAATCTTTTATACTTTAAGAGTTCAATTGCAGTATCAAGAGCATTCGTAATAACTGTCAAATGTTTTAAATGATGAAGATTTTTAGCAATTTCGAAAGTTGTGGTTCCTGAATCAAGCAAAATAGTCTCGCCATCACGAATCAAAGAAGCTGCAAATTTTCCAATGGCCAATTTCTCTTTAAAATTATACAATCCCTTTAATTTTAAGGATGTTTCATTATTTTTTCCGTTGGTATTTGGTAACCGGATCGCACCGCCTCGAGTACGTAACAAAAGATTTCGTTCATGAAGAATATTCAAATCCTTTCGAATGGTAACTTCCGAAACCTTAAATTTCTTACACATACTTTCGATAGAAATCTCTGGATTCTCATTCAATTCCTGTAAAATAGTAGCTCTACGCTCTTTTGCCGACCCTATTGATTTCATTATTATTACAATTTTTGTTGTTAGAAATAAGACTTATTTGCAAAAATAATAATTTTATCGAGCAAAAAGAACAAATACAATATTAATTTCGAAACATTTCGAAATGTTTTTATTTTATCGAACAAAAACGACCAACACACACATTAGCAACACATTATCGTACAAACAAAAGGGATTGTTTAATTTTTCGAAATAAAAAAACAAATGTTTTGCCTCTTCTGCTGTAAAGAAATGAAATATTTTTGCCCAAAAGAAAACAATAATAAAAAGATGAAAGACAATCAATTTTTTACTTACAAAGAAATTATGCAACAACCAAAAATGTGGTTGAAAGTATATGAATTAGTATTGCAACAACGTGTGGGGATCGAGTCTTTTATTTCCCAATATACCGACCGGAACTACCAGATTATCTATACTGGTGCCGGAACATCAGCCTATATCGGGAATATCTTAGAGATAGTCTTGTCGGAAAGTAATTTTCGGGGAGCAAGATCAGTTTCTACCACAGATCTTATCACTAACCACCATGCTTACATTAATGAAAATCAACCTGTTTTATTGATTTCATTTGCCAGATCAGGAAATAGTCCGGAAAGTGCAGGAGCGATCAAAATTGTAAATACACACTGTAAACATACGGCACATATTTACATTACATGCAACAAAGAAGGGGAACTTGCAAAAAATGCAGACAAAGAGAATACTTTGCTCCTGTTGTTACCTCCCGAAACAAACGATTTGGGCTTAGCGATGACCAGCAGCTTTTCAAGTATGCTCCTCACAGCCCTGCTAGTCGCAAATATACAACATATAGATACCCAATTGCCCTATATCCAGTCACTGACCCTAAAAGCTCAAAAAGTACTGTCCACTTATGCTCCGATTATCCGGGAAATCATGAAACGTGAATTTTCACGTGTAGTCTTCTTAGGATCAGGAGAGTTGAAAGGAATCGCAGAAGAATCACGACTGAAACTACAGGAATTAACCGATGGAAAAATTGTTTGCCAATTCGATTCTTTCCTTGGCTTCCGTCATGGACCAAAAGCTATTATTAACAAAGAAACGGTCCTGGTCTATCTATTTTCCGGAGATGAACATATCCGTCGGTATGAAACCGACCTTGTGAAACAAATCAACACAAATAATAAAGTGACGGCACAGATTATAGTTTCGGAAACACCGGTAAAGACAACAGGTATAAAATCTGATCTCGAAGTGATTTTCAGTGAAGGCGATAGTCCATCCATATACGACTGTATTCCGTACGTTATCGTAGCACAACTGATGGGATTCTACAAATCGCTTGAAATCGGCCTCAACCCCGACACTCCCTCTGTTTCCGGAAATATTTCAAGGATCGTGGAAGGAGTTATCTTGTATGACAACCTATAATAAAAACTAATATGACAAAGACAGAACATTTATTAAACCAGATTTCAGAACTCGAACAGCAGACAGGAGTTAAACGAACAATTTTCGCCGTATGCCCAAACTCAACAGCAGTTATTAAAGCTTCTTTTCGCTCGGCCAAACGGAATAATGCTCCAATCTATTTTGCAGCAACCCTAAATCAAGTAGATAGTGACGGAGGTTATACCGGTCTAACCCAAAAGCAATTTGTAAAACTTCTCGCACAGGAAGCCGCTGCTGTCGATTACGACGGTACCTATATTATAGCGATCGATCATGGAGGTCCATGGTTGAAGGATATCCAATCCAAAGAACACTGGAGTTTGGAAAAAGCGATGAATGGCGTTAAAAAATCGTTTGAGGATGCTATATTGGCCGGCTACGATCTGATCCATGTAGATCCTACCGTCGATATTTTTCTCCCGGACGGAGAAGCGATCGATATAAAAGTCGTTGTCGAACGGACAGTGGAACTTATTGAGCATACGGAACGATTCCGACGTGCCCGATCTTTACCTGCAATATCGTACGAAGTAGGAACTGAAGAAGTACATGGAGGATTGGCAAACGAAGCTGTTTTCGATACTTTTCTTGAAAATCTGAAAGCAGGTCTGGACTCTTGTGGTCTTTCTGATGTATGGCCCTGTTTTATTGTCGGCAAAGTCGGTACAGATCTGCACACCACTACCTTTGACACATCCGTAGCCCGTAAACTCACAAAAAAAGTAAGACCACTGGGTAGCTATATAAAGGGGCATTATACTGATGGAGTTTCAAACCCGGAAGCATACCCATTAGCCGGGGTCGGAGCAGCAAATGTCGGACCCGAATTTACAATCAGTGAATATGAAGGGTTGGCAGAGCTGGAACAAATAGAGAGAGCACGGGATAAGGAGGGACAGATCGCTCAATTATCCAATATAACTTCAACACTCGAGCGTTTGGTTGGAGAATCCGGTCGTTGGCAAAAATGGCTTCAGCCCGAGGAAAAACTCTGCAGTTTTAAAGAGCTCCAAGCAGACCGCCGCGCGTGGATCATAAAAACCTGTTGTCGATATATCTGGCAACACCCTGAAGCCTTTATGGCCCGTCAAATTCTTTTCGATAACTTGACACGTCTTGGCATGGACCCACATACGACCCTCTCCTGCCGTATTGAACATGATATGGATAAATATTTTCAAGCTTTTAATTTGGTAAACCTAAATAACTCATTGTTATGAAAAAGTTTGATATAATAGCGATTGGTGAACTCAATGTAGATCTGATTCTAAATCATATCCAAAGCATGCCAGTTATTGGCAAAGAAATATTTGCAGACGATATGCTCCTTACGCTGGGCAGTTCCACTGCGATTTTTGCAGCCAATGCTGCTTCCCTAGGCATGAAAGTAGCTTTTGTGGGAATGATCGGGAAAGATAACTTTGGCGAACTGGTAAAAACAAGCCTAGAAAAACGATCTGTCTCCACCCGTTATTTAATCGAAACAGACCAATACGCTACCGGAGCGACGATTGTCTTGGCGTACGCAGAAGACCGGGCCAATATTACCTATCAAGGTAGTATGGACACAATGGGATTCAATGATATTGATCCATCGGTTTTCGAAATCACGAAACATATCCATATCTCATCGATATTTATTCAATCAGGGCTCAAACGCGATTTGCTTCGCATACTCAAGCTAGCAAAAGAGCGCGGCATAACTGTTTCACTCGATACCCAATGGGACCCAATGGAAAAATGGGACCTTGATTACACTGAGATTTTGCCTTATGTTACACTTTTTATGCCAAATGAAACCGAATTGAAAGGTTTGGCTGGTACTTCAAACTTACATGAAGCAATCGAAAAGATCCGTCCATATATTGGAGAAGCCTGTATTGTAAAATGTGGTAGTCAAGGTTCCATTCTGTTCCAAAAAGAGGGAACAACCCTAGAAGCATCTTCTTTCCTCAATACAGAAGTGATAGATACGATCGGTGCCGGCGACAGTTTCAATGCAGGCTTTGTTTACAGTTATGTAAAAGGATATTCTCTGGCAGAATGTCAGCAGCTGGGAAATCTGACCGGAGCGATCAATACAACCGCAGCCGGTGGCATTGGAGCCTTTACCGATAAAAATGAGATCGAAAAAAGAGCTTTGGAAATCTTCGGTCAAACCATTCAGTTATAACTTTTATTTTCCACAAAGAAACATGAAAAGCAGCATACAGGAAACACTGAAAACATGCCGGCAAAACCGATCAGCTGTTTTGGCTACCAATTTCTATAATTACGAAACATTGTGGGCTATTCTGCAAGCGGCATCCCAAATGCAGTCGGTTGTTATTTTACAACTTACTAAAAGCTCGATCGACTACATGGGACTTGAGATGGCTGTTACGATGGGACGCCAGGGACTTGCCGATTTCGGTTTGCAAGGATGGTTACATTTGGACCATGCCAATTCCGTTCCCTTTATAAAAAGATGTCTTGATGCCGGATTCGATTCTGTGATGATCGATGCCAGTGAAAAAGATTTCGATGAAAATGTAGCCCTTACCAAGACTGTAGTGGCAATGGCCCAGCCGTATGGTGCAAATGTAGAGGCGGAACTGGGGTATATTGCTAAACTCGGGCAACCGCGACAAGGTGGCTTCACTATCCCCGAAGAGGCCCGGAAATTTGCAGCACTTACAAAAGTTGATGCACTGGCGATTGCGATTGGTTCAGCGCATGGATTTTATAAAGAAACACCACAGCTTGCAATCGACAGATTAGCCGAAATCCGTGAGGCGACAGAAGTTCCACTTGTTTTACACGGAAGTTCCGGCATCCCTTCTGTACAGGTAAGAGAGGCTATTCGTCACGGAATATGCAAAGTAAACCTGGCTACCGAAATAAAAGACCTTTTCATGCAAGCACTCAAGCGAATTTTACCGGACAGTCAGGAAATAGATTTACGTAAAGTATTTCCTGCAGCAGTAGCACCGGTAGTCGAAATGTTGAAAAAGAAATACGAAATGGTAAACCTTCGATAATTAACAAGAAATGAAATACAGATTTTTTATGAATAAAACTATTTGGATTTTTTACCTGCTGATTATAGTGCACCAGGGGGTAGTAAGGGCACAGAATGTGGAGAACCTGCTACTGAAAGATTACCGTCCGGTTTCTGCATTCCGCATACCACAGGTAGAAGTAAAGAGAGCCCGATATCCGGTGATAGATGCCCATTCGCATGATTATGCCAAGAGTAAGGAAGAGGTAGATGAATGGGTCAATACCATGGATTCGGTAGGCATCGCATTTACTCATATTATGAGTTGCAACTGGATAGGTGAACCGATCGATGTTTTTATGGAACGATATCGTGATTATCCGGATCGTTTCGGCTTTTGGTGTAGTTTAGATTATACAGGATTCGATGAGCCGGGTTGGGAAAAAAGAGCAATAGCTTCACTAGTACACTACCATAAACTAGGAGTGATCGGCGTAGGAGAAATGGGAGATAAAGGAGAGGGCGACCTTTATGGCTATCCTGTAGAAGGGCGAGGTATTCATATAGACCATCCACGATTGAAGCCATTGCTTGAAAAATGCGCCAGCCTTGGTATGCCAGTCAATATTCATGTGGGCGAACCGATATGGATGTACCTGCCGATAGATGCAAACAACGACGGATTAATGAACTCTGCCAATTGGCGGATCGATACTACTAAAACAAATTGCTTGGGATATGACGGCTTAATGTTACATTTCGAAAATGCATTGAAAGCAAACCCGAAAACAACCTTTATCGCCTGTCATTACCTGAATATGAATCATGATCTGCCACGTTTGGGACGACTACTCGACCAGTACCCCAATCTCTACCTCGATATTTCGGCCCGTGTATCGGAATCGGCAGCAACCCCTCGTGCCACGCGCGAATTCATTATCCGATATGCCGACCGCATTCTTTTCGGTACGGATAACGGCCGACGTGCACAGATGTATCGATCAGTATTTCGAATACTGGAAAGTAACGACGAACATATCATCACTCCCGGCAACAGCCATTACTGGCCGTTGAGTGGTTTCGGGCTGCCCGACGATGTACTGAAGAAAATTTACAGAAGTAATGCTGAAAAACTTTTTAAAATTAAATCATTATGAGAATGCTTTCAATTAAGTTATTTATCTGTGCCCTATTAGGGGGGTCCCTGAACCAAATATCGGGTCAGGATGTGGAACATTTGTTGTTGAAAGACTACAAACCGGTTTCCGTATTCAATATTCCTGCAACCTTTCCTCAAAAGGCCAAGTATCCAGTATTCGATGCGCATTCGCACAATTATGCGAAAGATAAAAAAGAAGTTGCGGAATGGGTAAAATCCATGGATGCTGCGGGAGTTCAAGTTACAAGTATCCTCAATAACAGCAAGGGGGAAGCATTCGAGGTATTGGTCGAAAAATATAGCGATTACAAAGATCGCTTTGCATTATGGTGCAGTTTCGATTATACAGGTTTTGATGAACCGGATTGGGAAAAAAGAGCTATACAAGCACTGGAAAGAAACCATCGTATGGGAGCTGTCGGAATCGGAGAAATGGGTGACAAAGGTGATGGCGACCTTTATGCCTTTCCGACAAAAGGGAAGGGCGTTCATCTGGACCATCCGCGGCTGAAACCTTTGCTCGAAAAATGTGGAGAGCTCGGTATGCCAATCAGCATTCATATGGCTGATCCGATTTGGATGTACTTACCAATCGACAAAACGAATGACGGCTTAATGAACGCTTCACGGTGGAAAGTAGATACGACTCAGGTAGAATTAGGATACGAAGGACTGATGCAAAGTTTTGAACGTGCCGTAGCAGCAAATCCGAAAACGACTTTTATTGCCTGCCATTATCTCAATATGAGTCACGATCTGTCGCGCCTCAGTGCACTGCTCGATAAATATCCCAACCTGTATGTCGATCTAGCGGCCCGTGTATCGGAATCGGCAGCCACTCCGCGAGCAACCCGCATATTTATCCTGAAATATGCCGACCGGATCCTGTTCGGTACCGACAACGGAATGAGCGTAAACATGTATCGCTCCGTCTATCGGATACTGGAAACGGCTGATGAACACATCATCCGCCCTGGAAACAGCTATTACTGGCCTTTGAGTGGATTTTATCTGCCCGACGATGTCTTGAAAAAGATCTATTGGGAGAATGCGGTTAAACTATTAAAACGAAAACAACAGTAAGAGTTTTAATAATATGAAGAATCGTAAATGGTTGTTATTCATCTGTATCACAATGATAACATGGGGTATCTGGGGAGCATTCAGCGAAATTCCTGAAAAAGTGGGATTTCCTGCCACTTTTACCTATATTGCCTGGGCTTTGGCCATGATCCCATGCGCCATTGGTGCCCTTTGTATAGCTAAATGGAAATTCGATTTTAATGCCCGGTCAATTCTACTCGGCTGTATGATCGGTTTCCTCGGTGCGGGTGGGCAATTACTTCTTTTCGAGGCACTCCGTTTCGGCCCTGCTTATATTGTCTTTCCTTTTATATCCATGGCTCCTGTAGTGACGATCACGCTTTCGATGGTTTTCTTAAAAGAACGAGCGGGCCGTATACAATTATTCGGTATTGCAGCAGCACTCTGTGCAATTCTTTTCCTTTCGTTGCAGGGTGAGAAGTCCGATAGTCACATAACCGGTTATCTATGGCTGTTTTTTGCCTTATTGATCTTTATCATGTGGGGTATTCAGGGATTTACAATGAAATTCGCGAATAAGACCGAAATGCAGGCCGAAAGTATCTTCGTCTATATGGCCCTCACCGCTATATGCCTAATTCCTGTCGCTTATTATATGACCAATTGGCAAGCAGAAGGGATCAACCTCAGTTGGGAATGGGCGATAAAAAGTTTTTTAATCCAGTTACTCAATGCCATTGGTGCGTTAACACTAGTTTATGCTTATCGATATGGAAAAGCCATTCTAGTTTCTCCAATGGAAGGCTTGGCTCCTTTATTTACCATGGTATTGTCACTTATCATATATGCGGTGGTTCCGGATATCGTCACACAGATTGGCATGGGGCTAGCTGTTTTAGCGATGATTACTATGTCGATAGAATAAAGCGCTTTTTAGTCCTCCGGTGATGTATTTAAGAGAACAAACAGAGATAAAGCAAACAAATTAAAAAGAATAAATCATGAAAGAACAACGAAGCATTATATCGCTTTTATTATTAATAGTGCTATGTACAGGTTGTAGTAAAGGCGTAATAATAAAAAACGGCGACTTGCAACTGGAGATAGATGAGATGATGAGAGCCAGGTTAACATCTCTCAATAATTCGACCTCATCTTTTCATAATAAATTCATCGAATCAGATGCTTTAATAGCCGCAGAGTTTACAGCCTCACTCTTTAAATTAACAAATGTATCAGAATTTAAAGAAGGAAATACGTCCGGCTATTCATTAACAGGAACTTATAACAAAGATGGCTTTTGTATCGAAAAACATCAAAAAATAACTATTCCGGAAAATTTAGAAAAAATACTCCTGATCGAAACCTATTACATAAACAGAGGGAGTAAAGATATTACTGTAAATGGCTGGAAAATGAATGAATTACATATAGATGTAGCCGATACATCCGTTTGGTCATTCCAACCGACATCCACCAGTCGTCGAATGGATTGGATTCTAGAAGTAAAACCCGGATATTACAAAAAAAATTTCCTGGGAATGAACGATTCTGATTACGGAGGTGGTATACCAATGATCGATCTCTGGCGTCGTGATGGTGGTATCGTAACAGGATTGACTGAGAAAACATTGAAAATGATATCAATGCCTGTCCAATGGCTCACTCATGATAATCATGCATCTATTGCGTTAACTTACGAATCAAAAGAAGGACGTGAAATACTTGCTACTGGTGATACCCTACAGACTTACAATTCATTTATCGGCATTCACACCGGAGATTTTTACGAACCTCTGGATCGTTTTTCCCGTTATATGGAAACTCAAGGCATAGTCTTTCCCAAGCCCGAACCTGAAGCTTATGAAGCAGTTTGGTGCGCATGGGGATATGAACGCACATTTACTATTGAGGAAATAATCGGGACTCTTCCTAAAGTTAAGGAATTAGGATTCAAATGGGTTGATGTAGATGACGGATTTCAGATAGCAGAAGGAGACTGGGAAACAAATTCTCGTTTCCCAGGAGGTGACAAAGACATGCGTCGAATTACCGATGCAATACATCAGTATGGAATGAAAGCCAAATTATGGTGGGCTCCCTTAGCGGCAGACCCGGGAACAAAGGTTTTACAAGAAAACCCGGGAATAAAACTTAAAACCCAATGGGGATCTCCACAATATATCACATGGTGGGATAGTTATTATTTATCTCCTATTAATCCTATAACGGAGAAATATACAAACAATCTGTTAGAACGTTTTATTGTTACATGGAACTTTGACGGTCTTAAACTCGATGGACAGCACATGAATTGTTGTTTACCGGATTACAATCGCACCAGCAAACTGGAATATCCGGAACAATCGTCTGAGCTAATGCCTACATATTTCCAAAACATTTACGAAAAAGCACGAGCATACAAACCCAATGCAGTCGTACAATTTTGTCCGTGTGGTTGTGCAATCAACTACTTTATGATTCCATTTATGAATCAGGCAGTATCATCAGATCCTACATCCAGTTGGCAAATACGGCATAAAGCAAAGACCTATAGAGCGATTTCTGATAAACTGGCATACTATGCCGATCATGTCGAATTGAGTGACAATGGAGATGATTTTGGTACCCAGATCGGAATCGGAGGTGTTATCGGTTCAAAATTTACTTATCCCAAAGATAACCCCAATGTTCATAAAAGTTACGTTCTGACACCAGAAAAAGAAAAGTTTTACAAAAAATGGGTAAGTATTTATAATGACAAAATGATCTCTACAGGAAACTATATCAACCTGTATGATATTGCATATGATAAGCCGGAAACCCATGTAATTAATAAAGATGGGAAAATGTATTACGCATTTTATGCCGATCAATGGAATGGCGAGCCTATCGAATTACGTGGTTTGGAAAAACGTAAATATACCGTTTGCGAATATACTTCCGATGAAAAGAAAACTTACGAAATTGACGGAGAAAATCCTGTGATAACCCCCAATTTCACTAGAAACTACCTGATAGAAGTATATTGATACAATACATCCTTATCATAAAATCCGAGAATCAATTATTTACTTTATTTATAAACCATCTAAATTTAATACCATGGATCTACAATTATTCAGAAAAGTGCATTTAATTTGTATAGGAATTCTTGTCCTTACAATCGGAACTGCATTTGCCCAGAAAACTGTAACAGGAAAGGTAACTTCGTCCGATGGAAACGAAACCTTACCCGGAGTTAATATTTTAATTAAAGGAACCTCTTCTGGAACAGTTACAGATATTGACGGAGGATACACACTCAGTGATGTACCTTCTGATGCGACATTAGTCTTTTCATATGTCGGATACACTACAGTCGAAGAAATCGTAGGAGACAGGACTACAATCGATGTAGTCATGGGGTCCAGTGAAGTTCTGGATGAAGTTGTCGTTATCGGATATACAAGCGTAAGAAAGGCTATAATGACAAGTTCGGCAACCACATTGAACAGCGAAGCCATAACTGACAACGTTACATCAGACTTCGGCTCAATGCTTCAAGGCAAAGTCTCAGGATTGATGGTAACCAACAGCAGTGGTGCCCCTGGTTCGGAGGCCAATTTAGTTATTCGCGGTGTGGGAACTATTACCGCGGGGAAAAGTCCCTTATTCGTAGTCGACGGTATCCCGGGGGGTACCTACGATCCCAACGACGTAGAAACAGTAACAGTCTTAAAAGATGTCGGTTCTACTGCCATCTATGGAGCAGAAGGAGCAAACGGTGTTATCGTAATTACGACCAAACAAGGAAAACGGAATCAGACACCCAAAATAACAGTAAGAGTGAATGCTGCCCTTACTCAAGCTCTTTTCGGCAGATTCAAGCCCATGGATGGAGAAGAACTCTACAATCTATGGGAATCATGGGGGATACCTAATTTCGAAGCAGACTTTCCACAAACTCTCAAACAACGGAATTATGATTGGTTAGGTAACACATTCAAAACAGGTAATGCCCAGGATTACTATGCCTCAGTTACAGGTGGAACAAAAAACACCTCGTATATGGTCAGTCTCAATCATTACAATCAAAAAGGGACAATGCCCGGTACATCCTATAAACGAAGCAACATACGTTTAAATTTCAACGCACAACTTTCCAGTACTCTTGATCTAAGCGTTCGCATGAACATGCGTGAAAACAAAAAAAACAACCTTTGGTCAAACACATTCAGTGAAATGGCTTATCGCGGTATTCCCTGGGATAACCCATTTGACGAAAACGGCGATCCTGTCAATATTGCAGGGATACCGACAGCAGACCAAAGATGGTTTTATGCGAACCGCCAGAATCCCTGGCATGGTTATCAATATAATTATAACAAGGAAGGCGGCACGCGTATGAACCTTGATCTTGTGCTTAATTGGCATATTTTCCCATGGTTAACAGCGACCAATACCGTACGTTTAGAACGGGCACAACGTTGGGAAAAAGTTTATTATGATTCACGAGATGCCAGCCAGACTTGGAACGGTATCACTCAAGGAAGTCACATAGAAGATAACTCCTCCTATCCGCTAGGTGGTTATAAAAACACAACGCTCCTCAAAGCTTCACATCGCATAGGAAACCATGATTTGGGAGGTCTTGTAGGATATGAGTTCAGTGAAGACAAAGGGGATTATAGATTTGGAGCAACTGCCGATCAACAACCAATAGGAATGGAAATTGTATCTGCTGGTGCGGCAACCACTATGCGTGCAACAGGAGGTTATGCAACTCCGAGAGCAACCTGGTCTGCCTTTGCACAGTTAAACTACTCTTATTCCGACAAATACATCGCAACAGCATCATTTCGTGCAGATGCAAGCAGTCGTTTTGCCCCCAATAATCGTGTCGGTTTCTTTCCATCCATGAGTGTCGGATGGCTAGCCTCCAACGAAAAATTTCTAAAAGGGAACAAAATTTTGACATTCCTCAAAATTCGCGGAAGTTTTGGTTTAACAGGTAATGCCGATATTGGTGATTTTGCCTATATGGACGCTTACACATTTTCAGGTGTTACTTATCTAGGTAATCCGGGAGCTCAACCCTTGAGCCTTGCAAACCCAGACCTTGGATGGGAAAAATGTTTAATGACATCAGGAGGTATAGATTTTAAACTTTTCAACTGGCTTGAAGGTAGCATCGATCTTTACAGAAACCTCAATTCGGATCTTCTGTTTAGTGCTCCAGAAGCTCCCAGCACTGGTTTTTACAGCTACTTAAGAAATATAGGAAAGATCTGCAACAAGGGTATTGAAGTTCAATTAACCAGCACAAATATTGAAAATAAAAACCTAAAGTGGACAAGCTCATTCAATATCGGGTTCAATAAAAACCGAGTGGAAAAATTACCCGGAGGTGAACCAGGAAAACCCGGTACACCTATCATGGTCGGTGCGGCAGACGCTGCACGGCAACGATTGGAAGAAGGACACGAATTATATGGTTGGTATATGCCGGAATGGCGTGGAGTAGACCCAGCTAACGGAGATCCCCTTTGGACTGCAGAAGATGGAGGCGTGACCAATGACTATTCAAAAGCTAAAATTGATTGGCTGGGCTCTTCTCCTACTCCTAAATTTTCAGGAGGTTTACTAAATAACTTATCTTATAAAGGCTTCACTTTCGGTATGAACATTTTATTCGTATATGGAAATAAGATTTATAACGGAGCACGCGCTTCCATGGATAACGACGGTCGTCAAGCCCAATATAATCAGATGTCATTAGATAATGGTTTAGGATGGAGCAGATGGGAAAAAACCGGAGATATTGCCACTCACCCGCTACCGGTTTATGGAGGTAACAAAAATTCCACAAACCCCTCATCCCGTTTCCTGGAAAATGGAAGTTATTTACGTATACGTAACATCAATATTGGGTACAATATACCGGAAAAGGTATTAAGCAAGTTGTATATCAAAAATGCCAGAGTATTTCTCAGTGGTGATAATCTACTAACATTCAGCAAATTCTCAGGTCCTGATCCGGAAACAGATCTTACAGCAAGTGGTATTTCCGATGTCGCAGGTTCTATTAACTATATATACCCGTCTAACCGTACCTTTTCACTCGGTGTTGAATTAAATTTCTAATATAAACTAAAATGATCATTTATCATGAAAAATAAATTTTTAATACTAGCAACCACTATTTTAGGCATATCCTTGTCATCTTGTGTGGATATGGATTTGACTCCTGAGTCAACTATGACTTCAGACCAATTGGCGAATGATCCGACAGGTATCGAATATGCTACTATAGGTGCTTACAGATGGTTCAAAACAAATCGTTCGGGAATGGCCGGCGGTTCATCCAGTAGAGACGTTTATGCAAGAAATTGGTTTCAAATGAACGAATTCCGTGGTGACAACGTTTTTATCGCCGGAGTTACCACCGACCCTTTTATGAAATCATATGAATATACGGATCAGAATACTGAAGCGACATGTCGTTATATGTGGTACTCTTCTTATTCTATACTGAATATTTTAAATACAAATATTAGAATAGGAACAGAAGGACTGTCCGAAAAAAATGATCATATTCTTGGAGAAAACTATTTTCTACGCGCCCTAGTATATATGAATCTTTGCGACCTGTTTGCTCGTCCATATTCCCAAGGCGCAGACAATCCCGCAGTCGTACTTCGTACAGAAGAACCTATAACCGGTGAAATTACAAGAGCATCTATTAGAGAAGTTTATGCCCAAATCGAAAAAGATCTTAATAAGGCAATTCAACTAATGGGTAATTATCGTCGTTCAGACAATACAAGTTACGCATGGAAAGGTTCTGCTCAAGGTCTTTTATCCAGATTATATCTCTATATGGGCCGAAATCAGGATGTTGTAAATATCGTAAATGAAATGCTAAATGGTAAAACTCCGGAAGACGTTCTCGATCCTGATCTTGCCACTTACTTCACACGGACACAAACCTCACGGGAAACACTTTGGTGCATTGGATATCTTGCCAACGAAACTCAAGGGAACAGTTCTGTAGCCTCCATGTATCTCAATGATCCGGTAAGTGGTGCCGGTTGGGGTGAGATTTACCCGTCTGATCCTATGTACGAATTATTCAACCGATATGCAGACGATGATATACGTTGGAAAGACTTCCATCTTTTCCAGCCGATCCCAACTCCTGGAGTTACTTTCAATGGTGAAAACGTCAAATGGATGGCCAATTGGCCGGTTCCAAATCCCACTAGTTGGTATTATGGGTCTCAATATCGTTATCTCGCAGAAGATGCCAAGGGAAAATATATTATCTTCAGTAATAATCCCGGTTTAAACAATCCTGTCCCTGATGATTATTTCACTAACACTAGTGCTAAAATATATATTGAGGAAGAAATAATAAATACTTATCCCAAATATTTCTTCACATACAATGGGAATAAGATTAATGTAACGATTACCCCTGTAACCAATAATCGTATGAGCTACAGAAAAATATTCAACACGAAGTTCTCATATCAGGATGGTGACGCCATGTTATGTTCTTATCCAATGATCAGATGGGGAGAAGTGATATTAAACCGAGCAGAAGCTTATGCAAAATTGAACAATTCCACAGCTGCATTAGCTGACGTGAATGCAATTCGTAGCCGTGCCGGTCTTTCCGGCGGGCAATTAATGACAACCAGTAATATGACGGTTCGGGGATATACGAATATATTGGATGTGGTTCTTGACGAGCGTCGCCTTGAACTAGCTTATGAGGGGTTCCGCTGGAAAGATCTTTTCCGTAATAATAAACCGATGGATCGTCGTTACGCCGGTACACATCCCTGGGAGGTTATCCAGCCAAGCGACTTACGAATACCACATCAGATATCCGGAGACGAGACACTGATCAATCCCGGTGTCTTACCTAATCCCAGATAATACTGAGAGGTAAATACATAAAAAAGAGAGTATCTTAAAAATTTATATCAATAAGAACTTTTAAGCATACTCTCTTTTCTATAAAATCCAAACGAATATATTAGATGCAATTATCCTGAATATTTATCAATAGTTACTGTATAAATATCTTTTAATACTTTTCTTCGGAGTCTTCTCAAACTCGGTCGGGTATAACTGTATTTCAGATACCACTTCATAGGAAGCCAGCTGCTTGTTCAACTCAATCCGGTTCTGTTCCATAATGACCGGCAGATCGGTATGAGAAATACCGGTTCCGTCCACCGTATCATAATCAGGATAAACCAAAGCCACCAACTTACCGTTTTTCTCGATAACGATACTTTCCATGACAAAAGGCAGGTTGTTTATCTTCGATTCGATCTCTTCCGGATAAATATTTTGTCCGCTTGCTCCTAGGATCATTGTCTTACTACGGCCACGGATAAAGATACGATTATCGTGGTCGATCGTTCCCAGGTCGCCGGTATGAAGCCAGCCATCTTCGGTAAAAACATTTTTAGTCGCTTCTTCATTCTTATAATAGCCTTTCATGACGTTCTCACCACGAACCTGAATCTCCCCTACCTTATTATACGGATCATCAGAATCGATACGTACCTCCATAATACCTTTCAGTATCTGCCCGCAAGAACCTGGTACATATTCGCGATTATTGTCATAGCTGATCAGCGGTCCGCATTCCGTCATACCGTAACCGATCGTAAACGGGAACTTGATCTTATACAGAAAATCACTTACTTCCTGGTTCATGGCAGCTCCACCAACAATCACTTCACGGAAACGGCCACCCATAGCATCCACCAGATGTTTACGGATCTGTGCATAGATACGGGAATCCAGCAAAGGGATATTCAAAGCCAGCTTCATCGTCGTCTTACTCAACTGAGGAAGAATCATTTTCTTATAGATCTTTTCCAAAATCAGCGGAACGGTCAGGATCAGGTTCGGCTTCACCTCTTCGAATGCTTTCAGCAAAATCTTCGGAGAAGGAACTTTCCCTAACATATATACATGTGCACCGACAGCCATCGGTACCAGGAAGTTGAACGCACAGCTATAAGCATGCGCCAACGGCAGGAAACACAATTCGCGGTCGCCACGGAACAAAAGATCCAGCGTCTTTGCATAAGTAACATTACCGGCCAGGTTGTTGCCGGTCAGCATAACGCCTTTACTGAAACCGGTCGTACCGGAAGTATAGTTCAGCAGGACAACCTTATCGTTATCCAGTTCCGCATATTTAATATCGTTCTTGGAAAATCCGTTCGGATATTTCTCTGCCATCTTTTCATCCATCGACTTCATCAGCTTCTGAATACTTTCCCCGTCACGCTGATGCAGGCAACGGAAATCGGAAAGAGAGAATACACCGCGTATCTCTTCGATCTTATCTTCTTCCAACGAATCCCAGATACGGTCGCTGACAAACAGGAATACCGACTCGGAATGGTTGATAATATGATGCACGTCATTCGGATTAAAATCCTGCAGGATCGGCACTATGATCGCACCATAGGTTACAGCCGCCATATAGACAATACACCAGCGGGCACTGTCTTTTCCGATCAGGGCAATCTTATCCCCCCGACGTATCTGACATTCCTCAAACAGAATATGGATGCGTGCAATCTCCTTCGCAACATCTTCAAATGTAAAAGTGACATTCTTGCTGTAATCTGTTAAGGCGGGTAACGACCAGTTTTCCTTGAAACTGTTTTCGTATATCTTAATGAAGTTCTCTTGTATCATAGCACAGATGCTTAAATTTCGTGCAAAAATACAGACTATCCGGCAGATACACAACAGATAGGGAGAGTTTAACCCTTAACCGCTACATTCATCTGCCGGTTTATATTCTTATTTTTTGTACTTTGCCAACATAATCACCGGATTGGCTTCCTCATCCAAACCCGCTGCAATTTCTTTCAGTTTGCCTTTCAGCTGTCCTTTCTCATAAGCCTCGACGAGGTCAGGAGCCTGCAAAGACTGGCTGATTGCAATTTCGGAGTTGCGGGGTTTAAAAAGGAATGAAATCGATCTCTTATTTGAATAATCACCATTATACATGGTAAACTGAGAGAGAGTCTTTTCCTGTTTGTCATAGAACAAATCGGTACCAGGGAATCCTCTAAACGTTTTGAAGTCAAGTTCTTTCTTCATAGCCCGCATAAAATAATAACGATCGGTAATAACGGTCGGGAAAAGAAAGACTTCGGTTTCCATGGTATTGATGGAGGGAGTCCGCACAATGATAGGATACATATTGCCATCAGCCAAATAGTTGTACAACGTATCGGACGAGGTGTTCACAAGTATCCAATTATTCTGATTGGGGAACATCAAGTGAAACTCAGGCACAACCGTCATATCATCTTTCGTAATGACCGGTGTCTTATACGCTTTAAAAGGAATTCGGATTTCACGGGTGACACTTCCGTCTTGCTTGGAAACAAGCAAATGGCATGCCTGTTCATCTTCTTTCGGTGTCGAATATTTCTTGTAACAAATCAAATGATCACGATCATAATTGAAGATATCGTCATAATAGCCGGTATCTGCATACTTGAAACTTCTCTTATAATTTCCGGACAGGTCATACACCGATATTTTTCGTGCGGGATAGTCAGAGACAAACATTTCACTGTTATCTTCATCCAATATAATAGAGTTAATCCCTGAATATTCCTCGGCACCTTGTCCAAAGCGGTTTATCTTCTTTATCCCTTTCCCGGTCGCCCTGTCATAAACGAAAATATTCCCGTCCCGCATATTCCTTACTACTATGACCTTCTTACCGATAGCTTCCACAATGCCCTGCGTAATAAATTCGTCATTTGTTTCCAACGGAACATATTCCACATCCATAAAATCCTGTAGAACCAGTTCCTTCTCGGGATAACTGGCGCTGACATCCACTGTGATAAGATCGTCATGTTGGCTACCGGACTGCTGGCATCCTGTGAATCCTGCCATTGAAAAGAGAATCATTACCAGACTTGCATTTAACTTTTTCATTTCTTTCTGTTTGTTATAATAAAATACTACGAACACCTTTACACTTATACGGATATTTCGTACGAAATGTACGTACTATTCGAAAAACAAACAACTTAATCCCTGTTTCACTCGCAACCTTTAACAATCTTTATTGTTAGACTTACCTCATCACATCATAAAGAAGTCTCTCACTCCTCACGCAAGAAACTTTATCCGAATATTTTCGCTAAATTTGCGCGATAATTCAATCGCAATGATAGACAAAACCGTATTTGAAAATAAAATAGCTGCTTATTATACCCTGGGCTGCAAGCTCAACTTCGCAGAGACCTCCACGATAGGAAAGGTCCTTGCCGAACAGGGGGTACGCAAAGTCCGTACGGGTGAGAAAGCAGACATCTGTGTTGTTAATACCTGTTCCGTGACAGAGCTTGCCGACAAGAAATGCCGCCAGGCCATCCGCCGGATCAGTAAACAACATCCGGGAGCCTTTATCGTTGTAACGGGTTGTTACGCACAGCTCAAGCCGGAAGAGGTTTCTCATATAGAAGGTGTCGACCTGGTTCTCGGTGCCGAACAGAAACTGGATATATTAATGTATCTGGACGACCTGAAGAAAAAAGAAGAAGGCGGTGCAGTAATCGCCTCACAAACGAAAGATATACGCACATTCTCCCCTTCCTGCTCGGCAGACGATCGTACACGCCATTTCCTGAAGGTGCAGGACGGATGTGATTACTTCTGTTCTTACTGTACCATTCCCTTTGCTCGCGGACGGAGCCGCAACGGTACTATCGCCAGCATGGTGGAACAGGCACAGGAAGTAGCCCGCAAAGGAGGTAAAGAGATTGTACTGACGGGAGTCAACATCGGTGACTTCGGTAAATCGACCGGTGAAACATTCATCGACCTGATCCGTGCACTCGACGAAGTGGAGGGTATCGTGCGTTACCGCATCTCTTCCATCGAACCGAACCTGATCACAGATGAAGCGATCGACTTCGTCGCTTCCAGCAAACGATTCGCCCCTCATTTCCATATTCCCCTGCAAAGCGGAAGCGATGAAGTTCTGAAACTGATGCGCCGCCGTTATGACACGGCCCTTTTCCGCCATAAGATCGAGAAGATCAAGGAGATCATGCCGCACGCCTTTATCGGTGTGGATGTGATCGTGGGTACCCGCGGAGAGACGGACGAGTTGTTCGAAGAGGCACGCAGCTTTATCGACAGCCTGGACATCAGTCAACTGCATGTGTTCAGTTACTCGGAACGTCCGGGAACACAGGCTTTGAAGATCGCCCATTCGGTAGACCCGAAAGTAAAACATGCCCGCAGCCAGCAACTGCTGGACATTTCCGACAGGAAACTACATGCTTTCTATGATGCCCATACCGGCAGTCAGGCGGAAGTTCTGTTCGAACATACCCGGAAAGGAGGCATGATGCATGGCTTCACGGAAAATTATATCAAAGTAGAGATACCTTACGACAGTTCGCTGGTAAACGAAACCCGACGGGTAACATTGACCGGCTGGAATGAAGACCGTACCGCACTGAATTGTGAATTAGTAACAAACAGCTGATATGTGGAATAAAATTCAATACGGATTGATCTATTCATGGGCCAAAGTTCATGCTTTCCTGCCCATGCCGGTATTATATGTACTGTCAGATATCCTGTATGTACTTATCTATAGGGTAATCCGTTACAGGATAAGGGTAGTCCGCCGCAATATGGAAGCCTCCTTTCCCGAAAAGTCCAAAATAGAACTTCGCAGGCTGGAGAAAGCCTTCTATCATCACTTTTCCGACTATATTGTCGAGACGATCAAACTGGCGCACATATCGCCGGAGGAAGTGTTACGCCGTGCCCACATCAAGAACCCCGAAGTCGCAACCAAGCTACAGGCGGAAGGACAAAATACGGTTATGATGTTGATGGGACATTACGGAAACTGGGAATGGTTCAGTGCCTCCAGCCTGGTATATACGGAATCCAGACTATGGCAAATCTACCGCCCCCTGAACAATAAGGCAGTCGACCGCCTGTTCATCTTTCTCCGCACCCGCTTCGGTTCGTATGGTATGAAAAAGAATGACACGGTACGCGACATGATGGCATTGAAGCGCGAAAACAACAAGAACATCGTGATCTTCATTGCTGATCAGACCCCAAGCAAGGCGAACCTGCATTACTGGACAAACTTCCTGAACCAGGACACTCCGATGCTGAACGGCGCCGAACGTATCGCACGAAAACTGGATCTGCCGGTTATCTTCCTCGATGTACAAAAAGTGAAGCGCGGATATTACACGGTTGAAATGAAGTTAATGACAGCCCATGCCAAGCAAACTGCCGAAAACGAGATTACCGAATCGTATGCCCGCATGACGGAGAAGATGATCCTTCGTAATCCGGCTTATTGGCTCTGGACTCACAAACGTTGGAAATACAAACGAGAAGATGCATAGTAATTCAAAAAAAGTCGCTATTGTTATATTGAACTGGAACGGTTGCAAGCTGATGGAGAAATTCCTTCCGTCCGTCATCGATTACAGTCCTTCCGAACTATCTGAAGTAGTCGTTGCCGACAATGGCTCTACCGATGCCTCTATTGTTATGCTGAAAGAAAAGTTCCCGTCCGTACGAATCATTCAGCTCGATAAGAATTACGGCTTCGCCGAAGGATACAATCAGGCAATCAAGCAGATAGACAATGAATACACCGTTCTACTGAACAGTGATGTCGAAGTTACGCCTAGTTGGCTCGATGCCCCTCTGGCAACTCTTGAAGCCGATCCGACAATAGCAGCCGCTCAACCAAAGATCAGGGCACAGCGTAATAAGGAATATTTCGAATATGCCGGAGCTGCCGGAGGTTATATGGACATTTACGGCTATCCTTACTGCCGGGGCCGTGTACTGCATATTGTAGAGAAAGATAATGGCCAATACGACACACCTGCCGATATCCTTTGGGCTACGGGTGCCTGTCTTTTCATCCGTACAGCTATTTATAAGGAGGTAGGCGGACTGGATGCCGGTTTCTTCGCCCATCAGGAAGAGATCGATATGTGCTGGCGCCTGCGTTCCCGCGGGTATCGACTGGTATGTACGCCCGGATCGGTTGTTTATCATGTTGGAGGTGCTACCTTACAGGTGGAAAGTCCCCGGAAGACCTTCCTCAATTTCCGAAACAACCTGCTGATGATTTACAAGAATCTTTCCGAAAAAGACCTGAAGCATGTGATGCGTGCGCGCTTCTTTCTGGATTATATTGCGGCCACCAAATTCCTGCTATGCGGGCATATTCAGAATGCCAAAGCGGTATATGAAGCCCGGAAAGCATTCTTCGAAATGAAGCCGGATTATGTTGTCAAAAGGAAAGAGAACCTTGCTAAAACAACACTAGCTACTATCCCGGAACTGATGCGCAACAGCCTTATTCTCTCTTTCTACCTGAAAGGGAAAAAGAAGTTCACCGACCTTTAGTCCAGGCTTAGGGTAGCAAGGATATCACATCCCATAAAGAATCGACGGTAAAAAAACGAGGGCTGACAACGGGCTCATCTACCTTTTCGTGCGCCCAGGTCGTTTGATAAGGTACGTGGATGGCATAGCTTCCCAGTTCCAGCGGAGGAAGGATATCTGAACGGACAGAGTTTCCTATCATCAAGAACTCTTCGGGTTGTATGTCGAGATGTTTCAATAACAGACGATATTCCCTGTCGGTCTTGTCACTCATAATCTCTACATGATGGAAAAGATGTTCGATCCCCGAACGGCGTAACTTTTGCTCCTGATCGAGCAGGTCACCTTTCGTTACCACAATAAGGCGGTAGCGGCCCACAAGGGCATTCAACGTCTCCTCCACTCCGTCCAGAAGTTCTACCGGTTTGGACAGCTGTTCTTTTCCCAAAAGAAGAATCTGCTCCAATACGTTTGCCGGGACTTTCCCGTCCGTGATACGGATCGCCGTTTCCAGCACAGAAAGGATATAAGCTTTCACCCCATAACCATAAAGAGGCATGTTCCGGCTTTCCGTCCTGAAAAGTTCGGCCGAAACAGTTTCCCCATCCACATAAGGAGCCAATAAAAGACGGAGTTTCTGCTCCGTCTCCAGGAAATAAGTTTCATTCACCCAAAGCGTGTCGTCGGCATCGAAGCCGATCACCTGTATTCCTTCAATCATAAATTAGCTTGTTGCAGTATATCGATCATTATGGGTTTGAAACCGCTTACAAAGCATTCCACGGCAATAACCATCAGGATAAGGCCCATCAGACGCATCATCACGTTGTTGCCCGTTTCTCCCATATACTTATTCAGCCGGGTGGATGCCCGGAGGATCAGGAAGGTGATAAAGTAGACGGATGCGATCACACTGACCAGCAGTATCTTCTTTATCAATGTATTCGCATCTTCCATCAGCATGATCCCGTTGGCGATAGCGCCCGGACCGCAAAGCATCGGGATGGCAAGCGGAGTAATAGAGATATCGTTTACATAGGTTTTCACCTCCTCGTCTTTGAGTTTTGCCTTGGAATAACGTGCCTGAAGCATGTCAAATCCGATGGTAAAGATAATAATACCTCCGGCAATACGGAAACCATTCGTAGAAATACCAAAGAATTTAAAGAGGAATTGTCCGGAGAAGGTAAAGACCATCAGGGTGATAAACGACACGATCGTGGCACGGCGGACGATGGTTTTACGTTCGTCGTCACTCATCCCGTTCGTCATGGTCAGGAAGACCGGCATAGTGCCCAACGGGTTTGTCAGTGTAAAAAAGGAGGTGAAGCACAAAAGGGCGAAAGGGAGTAAGGTATCCATAATAACAATGATTTAATAGGTTTATGTAGGGGCGGGGTTTGCCCGCCCTACGTATGTTTATTCATCCCACACCAAATAAGCGGAAACCAGCCAATGGTTGAGCTTGTTGCCGTCTATCTCCTGAGCTTCGGGGATGCTGACCGTCAATGTATGTTCGCCCGGTTGGATATCCGACAGTTCCACTTCTTCGGGAACGACATCGGAACCCGGACACCAGTTGGAACGGGAGAAATCGGAAGAAGCGACCGGCTCTTCCACCTCTTTTTCGGCATATCCTTTAGGACCGATATAAGAAGCCAGACGTTTCTCCAGCCAAACACCTGTCGCCGGATTAAAACGGCGGAAAGAGGCACAGTCGTTACGCCAGGGGATGAAGTTCAGAACTTCCTCTCCATCTACCGAGATAACATTCTGCTTTTGGACAAACTCGTCACCACCGTTATGACCGCCATGCCCAGTTACGATATATTTCAGGCGGACGTTCTTTGCACCTTCCGGGATAGTAAAACCGGTCGAGACGTCTTTACGGGCAAAGATATCCGGATAAGACTGGCCGATATAATAAACCGTATTCATTAACGGTTCTACATGCCTCTTCGTCAAAGCATCACAAGTGATATCCGACTCGTCCACATCGATTGTCACGCTGGCAATATATCCCTCGGCCGTCCAGGTATCGATAAAAACACCGACATAAGCGCCACCTTCCAGCAAAGGATACAGGTCGGTGATATTCTGCTCCCAGCTCACGCTGTCGGCCCACTGGTCGATATAAACAGGTTTACGCTTGCTGCTCAGACTGTCGTCCGCACTGCTGTAATGACCTACACCGAACGGAGTCATGAAACGCATCAGCTCGACGGTCGGTTCATAATCTTCTCCGGAAACGATACCGATCATATTTTCCAGCTTCGTACTGTCTACAGCCGGAAATTGTTTCTCTCCTTTGGCGATATTCAGCAAATTGATCGCTGACTCTTTCGGCAGGATAAAGCAGGAACCCGACTTATCCCAACGGTCGCCGTTGGATGCGATCGTCACTTTCAAGTTGACGGAAACATTGCGCTTATAGTCAGGCAACGTGACCTTCTTCAGAATGATACGTCCGTTTACCAGATGATAGATACTATCCGGTCCCGGCTCACTATAACCGGCATACTGATCCGGTGTGAACTTCACCGGCGTGTCATGGAATACCTGCACGGAATAGTCACCCATTGCCGGTAGTTCGCGGTGCCCGCATGCCGTCAGCAACAGGGCACCTGCCAATGAAAATGAGAATAAGATTTTCTTTGTCATTGTTGTTTAGAATTTAGTAAGTTCTTTGATCAGCTGTTTCTGTCCCGCAACCTTATCCGCATGAATGCAAGGACCGGTTACACAACCGCCTTCGCAAGCCATGACTTCGATAAACTGTGCCGGGGCTTTGCCTGTTTTGGCATAGGCACGAAGCAGAGCGACATTCTTTTTCGTCAGGTTGGCTACCTGTACGGCGTTCACCTGTTCCTCTTTCAGATACACTTTTACGGCATTGATAACACCGCCACTCTGGGCAAAGCCATGCGCTTCACGCACAGAATTATAGAGAACGGAGAAGGGTTTTGCTTCTTCTACCTTGATATCCAGTCCTTCCAAAATAGAACCAATCTCTTCGAATGTCAGTGTGAAATCGACTGCCGGGTCCATCTTCACCTCCTTACGCTTGGCTACGCACGGACCGATAAAGACAACCTGGGCATTGGGGTATTTCTCTTTGACGATGCGGGCGGTATAATACATGGGGGAACCTGTAGAAGAGATATATTTCTTCAGATCCGGAATATGTTTCTCCGCCAACTGCACATAGGAAGGACAGCAACTGGTCGTCATAAAGGGTTGTCCTTCTTCCAGTTTCTCCTTCAACTCTTCTGCTTCCCGGCGGGTCGTTTCCATCGCTCCCTGGGCTACTTCAACAATCTCCGTGAATCCCATCGCCTTGATCGCACCATATACATTTTCCACCGGCGCACTGAATTGTGCCAGGATGGAAGGAGCTACAATGGCGATCATCTGCTCCTTATTACGCAGGCGCTGCAAGACATCGAACACCTGCGATATCTCGAAGATGGCACCGAAAGGACAAGCATTCACACATTTACCGCAATAGATACATTTCGATTCGTCGATATGCTCTACGCCATATTCGTCCTTACTGATCGCCTTCACCGGACAAACTTCTTCACAAGGGATCGGAATATATACGATGGCATGGTAAGGACAGTTCTGATGACATTTACCGCAACTGATACAGGTATCATGGTCTATCCGCGCCTGTCCGTTCTTCTTGAACTGGATGGCGTCTTTCGGACAGTTCATATAACAGCTACGTGCCACACAACCACGGCATAGGTTTGTAATTTCATAGTTTACCTGTACACAGGAAGAACATGCCTCATCGACAACGCACATCAGGTTTTCCTTCTTGTTTTCCGGACGTAACAGAGCCTGTTTTGCATACTCGGACAACGGAGTCAGTTCGTCTATTTCATCCTGCATATCGAATCCCAGCAGAGGAAGTGTCTTGTATTTCCAGACAGCACGCTCCTTATGTACACAGCAACGGCCTATCACTTTCGATTTACGGGGACTTAATTCTATGGGCAAACGGTCAATCTCGTCCAGGAGACGATTCTCTTTCCAAAGTTTCACTAACTTCGCCATCAATCCGTGGCGCACAATCATTACGTTGTTGGTAAATGCCATGGTGTTTTGTTTATTTGTGCTTTAATTATGCAAAGATAGAGAAAGTTCTCCAAAAACTAACTGTAGGTCTCTCTAAGAATTACAGAGGCACTGTAAACATCTCCGCCAAAAGGGGGATTCAGTTTGGAGAGTTTCAGTTCAATCATAAGAAGTTGGGGGAACGTTTCCTTTAATGCCGCCAGGATACGTCCGGCAGCATGTTCGATCAGCTTGGATGGAATTGCCATCTCTCTCTTAACAACCTCGTAGACAACGGCATAATTTATCGTATCTTCCAGGGTATCGTCGGCTACCGCTTTTTCAAGAGGTGCCGTTAAAACAAGGTTCACCACGAACGTATTACCAACCCGTGTCTCCTGTGGGGCGACACCATGGTAAGCGTAAAAATTCATGGCCTCCAGCTCTATTTGTACTGTCATTTTTCGTTATTTTATCTGTAAAAGTAGATAAAGTAAACCTTTCTGCAAAAAAATAGTCTATATTTGCGATTCAAGCAACAAAGTATCATGATGGGAATAAAACAAAAAGACGAAAACTCTGCTGGTGGCCTACATAACACCCTTGCCACCGGAACAACCGTAAAAGGTAATATTATTACAGAAACCGATTTCAGATTAGACGGCCAGGTAGAAGGCGATATCAGTTGTAACGGCAAGATCGTTGTCGGACCGAAAGGACAAGTCATCGGTAATATTGTCTCTTCCAATGCCGAGATCCTGGGCGAAGTAGAAGGTTCCGTACGTGTCAGTGAAAAATTAGTCCTGAAAGCTACGGCAAATATCAAAGGGGATGTGTTTGCACAGTCGCTTGAAATAGAACCGAATGCCCGTTTCAACGGAGTTTGTAATATGTCAGGGGAAAAAGCCTGAACCGATCACATCTACAAAAATAAAAGGGTATGCCCAAAACACCTTCCGGTGTCCGGCATACCCTCCTTATTTCATGCTGCTTCGTTTAGAAGTCTACCTAATTCATAAGTTTGAAAACTTCTCTTTTGATCAGTACAAAATAGACGCCTTTCGGGAGATCCGTTTCGGTGACGTGTCCTAAGACGGTCAACGTCTTATGGAGGTGGCCGTCAAACGTGATAATCCTCGCAACTACCTTCGTTTCGCTATACAACCTCAACACGCCCTTATGACTCCAAACCCGTACGGGCATATCGACATTGACATTTGAAGTCGGATGATCAGGCGTGATGCCGGTGATCGAGATCGTCAGGTCGCAAGAGACATCCGCAAGCGTGTAGCGACCATCGGCATCGGACTGCAATGTCTCGTTGCCTGCTTTCACAACTGGGGCGGATTGGCTGTATTCGGAATCCAAAGTCAGAGTGAAACTGAAGCTGCTTCCCTCCTCTACCGTATAATCTCCGGCAACCGGATCAGTCGTGGCACCGACCACAGACGGCAAGGTGATCGTGTAACTGTCCACCGTGGGCGTGGGATCAGGTACAGGATCCGGCGTGGGATCAGGTTCCGGCTCCGTTTTCGGTTCTACCGTCACCGTGCCATAAACGCTTAGCGTAGTAGAGACTGGTTTTTCGCCAATTACTTCCCGTTTAATCAGGCAGCGATACTCGTAAGTGCCCGGAGCGTTCAAAGCCTCACTGTAATTATTCGTATAGGAAACGGCCTCCGGTTCGGCATCAAGCGTCATTGCTCGCATAACCACCGGAATCTGTTCCGGGCAGGTCGTTGATTCTCCGATATCTGTCCATGTACCAGCGCTTCCGCGTTGCCATTGGAAAGTGACAGTTGCATCGGCTGGAACGGTTGCTTTCGCACTTAAAGAGGCGATTTCACCCGATGTGATGTTTTTATCCGCTTCTTCTTCTTTTAGCACGGAAAGAAGCGGAATTTCGTCTTCACCGAGAACTTCCGTGATCAACCCGGTGTTGTCGATTAATGTACCGGTATTGATGACCTTGGCTGCCAATGACACTTCTGCGGCATTATCACCCTTTTCGATGGTCACACAGCCATTATTGGTGAGCGTTCCGAGGTCGTTCGTTCCCGACAATTTGAGGATGACGTTCGCATCCTCGGTGATGGTCGTTTTACCCTCGGGGGTTTCGCCGTCTCCGCCATCCTCTTTCGACTGGACGGTTACGTTGCCGATTTCCACAACTGCCGGTTTATTTTCCTCCGAGCCGGATGCGGAGATTTCCACCCTGTCTACGCTTGTGATTTCATCCGATCCGCCCAATACGGTGGTATCATTTTCGATATACAACGTGTCGAGACGGAACCGGGCAACCAGTTCAATGGATCCTTGTGCCAGGAACTTGTACTCTTCATTCGTCTTTATCTCCACCTGCGGAATGGAATCCAGCTTCTCTACCCCCTCTTCCAATTTCTTCACGACTTTCACGACATCCACCAACGTTGCCCCCTTGCCGGGCTTAGGCGTAACGTGGAAAGTTCTTGCATTTGTAAAAATGATCGTGGTGTCGGCCTGGAAATCATGTTTTTCTTGCTCTTCCTCTTCTCCCGTCAGATAATATCCTTCGAATGTGCCGGGGCCTTCCGCTTTCAGGGTGAGGGGAAATTCGATGACGGACGGTTTGTTCTTTTCTCCCAGGATCGGGAAACCGTCGTTTCGTTCGTCTTTGCATACCCAGTATTTCCATGGGATCTCACCTTGAAGAGACTTGTGCGCTTCAACTCCATTATTCAAGGCATCCAATGCATCTTTCGAATCCGTGGCTCTGAAACCATCAATGGTTCCATCTCCCGGTTCGGCAACCAGCTCGCCGATAAGCGGATCCTTTGTGATTGTCAACTCAGGAGAAGTGCACTTCTCCTCATGAAACACAGGCTTGAAAAGATGAGAATAAGTATTCTCGATGCAAGCACCCGAGCGACAATTAACCGCAATCTCCCCTGCCCTGATAATTCCTCCGACATTATTACTTCCATCCCAACTGGGTTTCGTATATGTCTCCTTCATACTTATCTCTCCGGTAAAATAGCAGTTTTGAATAACCTTGTCGTTAAACACCACCAATCCGGCACTACTGACAACGGAAGGATCTGTGAAGTTAGAGGTCAACTTGCTTTGTTCCACACCGCAGTTGACGATATATCCATTCGTATTGTTGCAAACAAGCCCGGAAGAACCGGAGTTTATCCTGCTATTATATTTTGTGTCTTTACTGTTGAATGTACCATTGACCACGAGATTAGCCAGAGTAGAAGCCGGTCTACTCGAAGAGCCTAGTTGTTGCATGAAAGTAGCACAAGTCTGATTCACTTTCAGGTTATAAATGCGGTGGTTCTGCCCATCCAAAAGCGCAGCAGAGAATACAAAGATAGGAACCCATTCATATCCGGCCATATCCAGGTCGGCGGTGATTTGGATTTCCGAAGCCTGGTTTATTTTATAGTAATCTGTCTGGGGAAGTTCGACCTCGAAGTCTTTATTCCAATAACCATTAATCGCAGTCATCAGCCAAAGCAGCCCTTCCGGCGTATTGATCTCATAATTGTATGGAATTTGCGTCCCGAAGACTGTCACATCTTTGCCATTCGGTCCTACGTCGGCCTTCAAAGCCTCTTCCCTGCCATAATCCGCGGGGGATTCGCTATCAAGAGCCTTGACTTGTATCCTATCATATTTTTGTATGGCATCGTTTTTGTATTGCACGTCCGGCTGTAACTCCTGTGTCAATGTAAAGTAGCCATATCCCTTCTCCAACATGCTTTCTGGTGTGAGACCGACCGACGGGTCAATGTGGAAAGCACAATTATTATAAACACCTCCGCTAAGCTCAACCTCCGCATCTGCCAGGATCTGTATAGCCGCACGGACCGATTCATGTTCGGCAGCCGTAAATTCTCCACCTGTGATTGTCAGATTGCCCCCTTCAATGATGATAGGCTTGTTGATTTTCTGTCCACTTATAGAGTAATCTGTAGCGTTAAAGTTCCCGCCATTTATGGTTATTTTCCCATTTTTCGACTGAAGCCCATAGAAAGTCCCCCCGTTAATAGTCAATTCACTACCTTCCACTGGAATAGAACCCAAAAAGACTCCGTCATCGATAATCAAGCTACCACCTTCCGAGACATGAAAAGGGAAAGGAACCAGTCCGGAAAATGTCTTCCCGAATGTTCCGCCAGATATTTTCAATGTACCACTTTTTGTAACATTGAATCCACCTGCCTCTAGTGTCCCGGCATCTTTATTCAAGTTGCATGTCCCTCCTTCCGTCTGGACGATATTCTTCGGGTAATAGGATTCCAAACTATTGATCGGCCTGAAGTTACAATTTCTGAATGTCAGTTCCCCTCCAGTTTGGAGGATAGCACAAGAAACTGTTTCCTTATCCAACGAGTGCGAATAACTGACAGATTTCATTGTCACCGTACCACCTTCCATTAATATTGTTTTATTGGGGCTGATAGTTAGGTTCGACAGGGTGACATTTCCGCCTGATATAACCATATCATCAGACAGATAATCACAAAAGATTTCGCCTTGCCTTGTTATTTCGACATTCCCATTCACTGCCAGCTTAGAAATGGTAGGATTAAAATAATTAGTTTGGGGGTTTTGGATCTGTATAATTCCACCTGTAGCCGTAACAGATGCCAACTGTAGAATACCATTTAAGATCAGGGTTCCACTGTTTAGTTGGATATGGCTGATGGTTCCTTCATACCTCTGAATGAGATTACCATCAGTATCAAATGTCTCTTCGGTATGGCGAGTGGAATTGATGGTTACCGTGCCTCCATCGATCGTACAAGAAAATGTTCCATCCTGACCATATACCCAGTTGCCAAATACCTGCTGGCCCCATGCCCTATCAGGCAAAAGCATCATCGCCCCCATCAGACAAAGCAGCCAGAGTCGGTATTTCTGTATTATTTGTTTCATAAGTAAATGCTTGTTTAAATTGTATAAGTTCTTTGATATTTGCGCAGGTTACGTAAATTGATCCGTTTCGTACCGCGCATATACGATTGTCGTATGCGCTCGTATACGGACATCGTATGCGCTCGTATACGGACATCGTATGTTCCCGTATACGACGGTCGTATGTGAGAGGATACGATCATCGTATACGAGCGCATACGGTGATCGCATAAAAAGTGTCATTCAATTACAGGGCGGTCATCCTCGCCGGTATCCCCTACTGTCAGCAGGTAAGGGAAACGGTTACGGCGTACGTCTTTCAACAATTGTTTGGTGTTGCCGCCATATTGGGAAGCTATTTCCAAATAGTATTTACCATCGGCCAATGCCGGGATAATGAAAGAGAAATAAGAAGGATCATTACGCGAAACGGCTGTCATCGGAACGGCTGTTTCTGCTTCGGTTTCTGAGTTGATAAAGAAAAAACCTACGGTGTTACCTTCAGTTCCCACTATCTTGACGCGCTTACCTTCACCGTTGAGAGTGTTGCCCGGGGTGATTTTAGCATTTATAGAACCGGAGAATACATCAGTCAGTTTAGTGACGGTCGGAAGTCCTTCCACTACTTCACCTACGATCACGTTGATACCTTTCAAATCCATTTTCACTTCTTTAATAGGCGTGCTGCGAAGGGTTACATTATTCTTTGCCGGATCGAATTTGGCTTTCGGACCAATAAAGGGGCCGTCTATTCCGAGCGAGTTGTTTGTCAAACCGAATTCTACGGTAGAACCTGAGTATAATTCTTCTTTGGCTACCGCTTTCAGATCGTTGTGGGCGGCTAGTAATTCGGACGCTGTAAACTTACTTTTTCCGCTTGCTGCAATATTGCAGAGATCTTCAATAGAGCGATTTGCCACGTAAGTGACGTTGGCAGTGAAGTCGTCTTCACGCTCTGTCAGCATGTTAGCTACCAAGGTAGCAACGATACTTCGTTTTCTGGGTTCATTTGTTGCCATAGGCTTTATTAGTTTTAATGAGTTCTGTATGAACTCTGGCGTCTACCTTGAAAATTAAGCTTAGGAAGTATCAATTTCTTTTGAAAGTCCTATGAACATGAATAAGGCCAATTCATATAAGTATGATACGATTTACTTCATGATACCATAACAGTACTTTCGACAGGGAAAAAACAGATAAATAACTGTTCTTTTTTACAGGGACCTTGATTATTCGCTATTATAAATGTAGTATTTGTCGATAATTCTTATCTTTGCCCCAAACAACCAGAGTTCATACAGGACTAAGCTATTTTTACTAAAAATCAAATTTAGTGGATACCACCACACGAAAGAGGAAGTCTTGGCTGGTTTCAAACCATCAAATGGCACGTAAAGGTTATTTGAAAGGTACACCTATTGAAGATTGATCTATGAATTATAACATAAATCTTATATCATAAAGTATAAAAAAAGAACTGTGTCGAAAGCGTTATTTAGCACTTTTCGATACAGTCCTCTGTAAGATGTTTTCCGACGTTTATCGCCTTTCAGACTTTCTAATCAATTCCGCTATTTTGTTGTTCAGACTGTCTGCCTCGATTAGTTTTTCCAACGGGATATGCATCCGGTAACGCCAGTAATGATTGGAATTGGCAGGTACATTGATCCGCTCCGATTCGATATCTTTCCTTTTTACCGTATCGTCGATGGCAAACCAATCCTGTAACGGGATAATGGTCAGCATGGAGTTTGTCGCCAGATGATTTTCCACAATACGGGAAGCAATCTCCGACGAACATTCTTCCGGTGCCTGTCCCTCATAATGTAATACATTATTATAATAGCGTTGTATCTTTTCCCGGTCTTCTTTCCACCAGTTCCGGAGTGGCGACATATCATGCGTCGATGTCGTACAAACGGAATGATAAGGCAGATTATGCATATCGGTGAACTCACTCTGCGGACTCTTGGGCATCCGTTCTATTTCGAGACTAAGGATCTGAAGTTTGTTCATGACATCGGGTACGGAATCAGGTATCATTCCCAAATCCTCACCGCACACCAACATATTGGTACTTCCAACCAATGGCGTCAGACGCTTAAATGCCTGTGCTTTCCAAAAATCGTTATGACGGTGATAGAAGAAGTCCCAATACAACTGGTCGAATGCATACTTATCGGAAGTATTCAACTCACCGTACATATAAGAATGACTGGCGGAAATACGGGGATGATACTTTTCCTTTTCCTGCGGATCACGCAAAAACAGAACTTCATTGGCTATGGCAAACAAACCCTGTTTTATCCGCAAAGAAACACCGTCTGTTTTACCGGAAAACAGGGTTTCAATCTTTCGTTGTGTATCGCAGAACGATTTCAAGACAAAATGATTGGATGAAGACTGGGCCAGATAGGTTCCCTCCACTTCTTCAGCTAAATCGCCAAATAGTTCGGGCAGGAACTTCCGGTTAATATGCGGTGTCGTAAACCGGGCTTCGTTGAATACCATACCATATTGTTCTATCTCGTCCTCGGTAAGAGGTAAAGCCGGATTAAAATGACCGCAAAGTCCCTGGATATAATCCAACGGCACTTCCCATATACGGAAGAAACCTAATATATGGTCGATACGGAAGCAATCGAAATAGTCGCTCAACTTACGGAAACGTTTCTTCCACCAGGAGAAATTGTCTTTCTCCATGATATTCCAGTTATAAGTAGGGAATCCCCAGTTCTGTCCGTCCATAGAGAAGTCGTCGGGAGGTGCTCCGGCCTGACCGTTCATATTAAAATACTGCGGCTCCGTCCAGGCATCGATACTGGTCCGGTTCACTCCGATCGGAAGATCACCTTTCAGGACAATACCGTTTTTACGAGCATAGTCGGACACCGACTTGAATTGTACATGGAGTATATATTGCAGAAAATAATAGAACGATATTTCCGGATATGCTCCACTGTCTTCCGAACATAATTCACGTATCTGAGATTTATTATAGATCGCATTCTTATCCCATTTGTTAAAGTCGGACGTTCCATACTTTTCACGCAGATAGCTGTAAGCAGCATAAGGGACCAACCAGGATTGGTTCTGTTCAAAGAACTCCTGATATTCCGGAGTCGACAGAACAGACTGTCCTTCCTGACTGAAGAACTCACGGCAATAAGCCAGCTTATATCCTACTGCAACTTCATAATCTACGAAGTCTTTTGCATTCAGTTCCTCTTGTTTTGCTTTATAGAAAGCGACACGACCTGCATCCTTCAGCTCTCCCAACTGCGGCAGACAGATATACATCGGATGAAGGGCATACACGGAGATGGCACTATACGGATAAGAATCCATCCAGGTATGACTCATTGTCGTATCATTCATAGGCAATACCTGAATAATACGCTGGCGGGTTTTCTTCGCCCAATCGACCAGCATCCGCAAGTCTCCCAGATCACCGACACCGAACCCTTGTTCGGAACGTAAAGAAAATACGGGGATAACTGTTCCCGCACACCGCCATAAAGGCAAATTATCACGGAAATACAATCCGGAGATCATTACCGTTTCTCCGAAATCCTGCGAAGGCAAGTCGAGTTTCCGGTTCTCATCTTCCTCCCAGTATAAAGGTTGATGTTTATCATTGTCATATACCAGGAATTTATATTCCAACGGATAAGTGATGTCATTCGCATCCAGGTCGATATGCCAGTCAGGAAATGTATCGCAACTAAGTATCAACGCTTTATCCGGATGCCAGTTTCCCAGACATTCCTGATTCCCGGTAATGGCAATACTTTGCGATTTCTCAACACGAGGGGCAGATATCTTAATGGTCAGTTTCTTTCCGCTTTTTACAACTCTTTCATATGTATTGCAGGGATGTGCAAACAGGCTTTTGGTAAAAGCCGAAGAGTAAAAGGCCAGATTAGCCGGACGTATCTGCCAGTAATCATATAGCGTATAATGATTGGCATGTCCTTCAAATGTTACCTGATGATTTTTCTCCCATTCTTCAAATATCTGTTTGTCGTTTATACTTAAAAAGTAGCGATATTCTATGGTCTGCTGAGGCGATGTAAGTTCCAGCTCAAGCTGCCAGTTTCCATCCCCTTTGTAGTTCATTTCTTTCGCCAAAGCAGGCTCCCATGAGCCAAGCTCGGGAATAGATCCAACCACACATAACTTCTGACCCCAAACGGTATGGAAGTTTATATTAAAGGTGACTTTCATGTGTATCAAATTTAGTTCCGGCCACGAAGATATGAAATTAATTGAAAATTGAGAATTGAAAATTGAAAATTAAAGGAAGAAAGCACCTTCTTCTCTCATTTTCAATTTTCAATTTTCAATTCTCATTTCCATCATCCGCACTTTGAAGCTCCGCAGTTTGTACAGATCAGGCACCCTTCCTGATAGATAAGGGTTTCCAGACCGCAGTTCGGACATTTCTGTCCTTTTGCTTCCGTACCGTTCGGCAGATATTTCTTCAAGGCACGTTCAACACCGTTCTTCCAGGTATTGATCGATTCATTATTCAGTTCCATTCCCTGAACCAGCTTGATAACCTGGTCGATAGGCATACCGTAACGTAATACTCCGGAGATCAGTTTTGCATAGTTCCAAAACTCAGGATCGAACTTTCCGTCCAAACCTTCGATGGTCATCTTATAACCACGTTTATTCTTGAACTGGAAGTCATAATGTTTCTTTCCATCTTCATCGTAGCTCTTGATGATCGTACCTTTAGAAACATTCTTCGGCAACATAATACCTTCATCATCATCTGCAAGCCCGGTAAAGATCTCATACGGACGACCGTTCAGCAAACCGACGAAAGCGATCCACTTCTCACGATTATTCTGGAATTTAACCACATCGGCTTCCAGTTCACGCGGACGTGTTGAAACGATCACCGGCGGTTCCATACAGTTGCAATCGTCTTTCTTCTTCTTTTCGGTTGCCAGCAATACACCGGAACGTGAACCGTCACGATAAACCGTACAGCCTTTACAGCCGCACTTCCATGCTTCAACATACAGAGAATCCACCAATTCTTCCGACACGTCAGCCGGCAAGTTGATGGTTACACTGATAGAATGGTCTACCCACTTCTGAATACGTCCCTGCATGCGGACTTTCTGCAACCAGTCCACATCATTCGATGTAGCCTTATAGTATGGTGATTTAGCAACCAGCTCATCAATTTCCTCCTGGGAATATTTCTTAGTAACGGAATAACCGTTGGCCTGCATCCAGGTAACAAACTTATGATGGAATACTACATATTCTTCAAATGCATCTCCTGTCTCATCCACAAAATCGACACGGGCTTCCGCATCATTCGGATTTACTTTCCGACGGCGTCTATATACCGGAAGGAATACAGGTTCGATACCGGAAGTTGTCTGTGTCATCAAACTGGTCGTACCAGTCGGAGCAATCGTCAGACAGGCAATGTTACGACGACCGTATTTCAGCATATCGGCGTACAGTTCCGGATCAGCCTCACGCAGACGGTTAATGAACGGATTTTTCTCTTCACGTTTTGAATCGTAAATTTCGAAAGCTCCACGCTCTTTCGCCATCATTACCGATGAACGGTAAGCTGCCAAAGCTAATGTTTTTTGGATCTTCTCTGCACATTCCGTAGCCTCTTCTGTTCCGTAACGCAGACCTAAAGCGGCAATCATATCGCCCTCAGCTGTGATACCCACACCTGTACGACGTCCCTGCAATGTCTTCTTCTGGATCTTTTCCCACAAATGACGTTCAGTTTCCTTCACTTCCATCGATTCCGGATCAGAGTCGATCTTTTCCAGGATCTTTTCGATCTTTTCTGATTCCAGATCGATAATGTCATCCATAATACGCTGTGCCAGTTCTACATGCTTTTTAAACAGATCATAGTCAAAATAAGCATCTTTTGTAAACGGATTCACAACATAAGAATAAAGATTGATAGCCAGCAAACGGCAGCTATCATACGGACAAAGAGGTATTTCACCACAAGGGTTCGTAGAAACCGTACGGAAACCAAGATCTGCATACGAATCCGGAACTGATTCACGAAGAATTGTATCCCAGAATAATACACCGGGTTCAGCAGACTTCCATGCGTTATGGATAATCTTCTTCCACAAAGCCGGTGCGTCAATTTCTTTCACCGTTGTCGGATCATTCGAATCGATCGGGTATTGTTGTTTATACGGACTGCCGCTAACCACAGCATTCATAAAATCATCGTCAATCTTTACAGATACATTGGCACCTGTGACTTTGCCTTCTGTCATTTTTGCATCGATGAAAGACTCCGAATCCGGATGTTTGATCGATACACTTAACATTAACGCACCACGACGCCCATCCTGTGCAACCTCACGTGTCGAATTGGAATAACGTTCCATAAACGGCACCAATCCTGTCGATGTCAATGCAGAGTTCTTCACAGGAGAGCCTTTCGGACGGATATGAGACAAGTCATGTCCTACACCTCCGCGGCGCTTCATTAACTGAACCTGTTCTTCATCAACACGGATAATTGCCCCGTATGAGTCTGCTGATCCATCCAATCCTATAACAAAACAATTAGAGAGTGAGGCAATCTGGTAGTCATTGCCAATTCCCGTCATCGGACTTCCCTGAGGAACGATGTAACGGAAATGATCAAATAGGTCATAAAGTTCCTGCTCCGATAATGGATTAGGATACTTTTTCTCAACACGAGCAATTTCATTAGCTAACCTATGGTGCATATCTACGGGAGATTCCTCATAAATATTCCCGAATGCATCCTTCAAGGCATACTTGTTTACCCATACTTTAGCGGCAAGCTCATCGCCTGTAAAGTACTCCAGTGAAGCTTTAAAAGCTTCATCGAATGTGTAAGTTTTATGGTTCACGATAAATACTGTATTAATAATAGTGCAAGTTTAAGAATACTTTATTTATTGACCAAATTATTCAAGAACTAAAATCAAAACAAATATAAGGTTTTCCATTTCATTTTATACACCATATGATTATCAATAAAATAACTTTTTACATCATCAAATTTATTTTCCAAAAAGAAAACATCGACAAATCCTATGTTTTCCAAAACAGAAAAGGATGCTATAAAAATAACATCCTTTTTAATCTTTATATGTAGAGATTTATTAGCCTCTCAACTTCACTTCGATCTCTTCTACTGAAGAACGAAAAGATTTACTCGTTTCCATCTGATCTTTGATCGTTTTACATGCATGCAGTACAGTTGCGTGATCTTTCTTTCCGACAATCTTACCGATGTGAGAGAATGAACAATCCGTATATTTTTTGGCAAGATACATCGTTATCTGTCGAGCCTGTACTATTTCGCGTTTTCTGGAACGGGTCTGAATAACCGCCTGGTCCAAATTGAAATAATTACAAACTATCTCCTGGATCATCTGAACAGAAAGCTGCTTCTTTTCCAAGCGAACAGCCTGACTAACGACACGCTTAGTCAAAGGCAGATCTATTTCCTTATTATTGATAACAGCATTTGCCATCAACGAAACAAGAATTCCTTCCAGGTCACGAACATTTTCCGTTACATTATTTGCAATGAAGTTAAATACCTCATCCGGAATAACGATACCGTCATGGTTGATCTTATTCTTTAGGATTTTCTTTCTAAGATCCAAGTCCGGACGACTTAACTCAGCAGTAAGTCCCCATTTCAGACGGGTGATCAATCTCTCTTCCATACCCTGCAGGTCGACAGGAGCCTTATCCGAAGTAAGGATCAACTGCTTACCTAACTGATGGAGGTGATTGAATATATGAAAGAATGTATTCTGAGTCTTATCCATACCGATCAATTCCTGGATATCATCCAGCAACAACACGTCGATATTTTGATAAAAATTCAAGAAGTCATTCGTCGTATTTTTACGGATCGCGTCAGTAAACTGTACACGAAACAAGTGGGAAGAAACATATAACACCTTCTTTTCCGGATGGAGTTCGCGGATACGGGTTCCTATAGCATGACACAAATGTGTCTTTCCAACGCCAGACGGTCCGAAAATGAACAGCGGATTAAATGTTGTTTTTCCGGGATTCTGAGCGACGGCTTCACCAGCTGTACGCACCAACTTATTACTGGTTCCTTCAAAATAGTTATCAAAGTTATACTTGGGATTCAATTGAGGATCTAAATCCTGCGGTGCAGTTTGAATAAATGGATTAGGAGCCTTATTTGCATCTTTGGGAGTTATTTTCTTTACTGCTACTGAACCATTTTCTGCCGGATAATCCACCGTACCACCAGTTGTCTTATCTACCATCACACGGTAGTTAAGTATTGTACCCTGACCAATCACACGATACAATGTAACTTTCAGTACATTGACGTATTTCTCTTCTAGATATTCATAAAAGAACTGGCTTGGCACCTGGATCGTGAACTTATTATCCTCGTAGGATAACGGGACGATCGGCATGAACCATGTGTTAAAAGCGGCCTCCGGCACGATGTCTTTTATGACAGCGAGGCATTTATTCCACAATGTCTGATATTCAGTTTGCATGATTTATTACTCTCCCAACTATACTTTTTTATTTTTCCGACTACAAAGTTTAGAAATTAATTCGTAAAAAAAAAGTGCCGAATTATTTGGTTCTTTTGAATGTTTAATATCCCATTTACTTTCAAGCAGTTATAAAAATAAAACTGATTTACAGCCACTTACATACTTATCTATTCACGAAGCCTTTATTTTGGGGCACTTTTATTAACTACGCTATCCCACTGTTTTCCATGCAAAAGGACCTATAGAGTAAGTTACTTTCCTCTATCTAAAGGCCTTATGCATGCCTACAATTATGTATATATATATTTTTCCTTAATTGGAAAATTTCTAAATAAGATTAGACTCTTTAATCATCTTTTTGGTCAAAAAACAGAAAAATGAACATATCTTTTCGGATTCTGCTTCAGATCCAGCAACAACCTGGAAGCATTCAGCATCGTACTATCCAAATTATTATATAAACTCCTGTCATTCAACAATAAGCCCAATGTATTATCCTTCTGATTCAGCTTGTTTGTAGTTAGTTGCAGGTTCGCCAAAGTTGCATTGATCGAATTGACCGTGGTGGCCAAATCCAGCTCCTTCAATCCGGAACTCACTTCATTAAAATTACCGGTTATTACTTTCAGGTCAGAAACGATACCCGGAACATCTTTACTCAGCAAACTATTCAGTTGGCGGGTGGAAACCTCCAGATTCCCTGTGGTCTTCGCAATATGATCCAGGGACTGAGATATTGCCGGATGATTGATCAAGGCCTGTAAGCCGCCCAATATCGAATCCAGCTTAGGCAAAAGCACTTCTACCCCCGGCAAGATCTTTTCCTGTACGGCCTGCATCATATCCTCCTCCATGCGCCCCTCGATTGTAGCACCTGGTTTCAAATAGTCTTGTACATATTTATTTAGATGAATATGAAGCTCTCCACCACTTAAAAGCGTCTTTATAATAGTTATATAACTCCCTGAAGTCAACCGCATCTCATCGTCAAGGCTGATCTCAACCGTTATTTTATCAGTATTCTCATAATCATAAACAATACTTCTCACCAACCCCACTTTAAAACCGTCAATGAAAACAGGACTAGAGACTGTTACATCTTTTACATTATGAAATGTGACAAAATAATGATTTACCGGTTTAAATAAATTTATACCTTTCAGATAATTAATCCCGAAATAAAGCAATGCCAGACTGACTATACTCACAAGTCCGATCTTTGCCTCTTTGGTCAATATACTTTTCATCCCTTTAAATTATATGTTTCTCTTTAATATTTCACCTTTTTGCCATCTTTAAAAGCTACGATAAACGCATCTTTAAAATCTTTAGCTACCTGCCTGCGCAACTTCCTGATCGAATCAAAATCAGTCGTTTCACCACAAGTATATTTATAGATTCCTTTCTCCACGAAGTAATCCACATTCTTATATCCTTTAAACACTTTTGCCCCCGAAGAAAGTTTTTTATCCGAGGTAAGAATTTGCACTTTATAGACAATTTTACCTGTTGTGACTGATTTTGTTCTCGCAGCGGTAGTTGTACTCTGCCTTTTTTGTGAAGAGACGGAAGACTTCTTCTTTCTATTTAGAATATCCTGTTCGCTACCGGGTGCTCCCCCTTCTTCTACTTGCTCATCTGCAAAATAAGAAATTTCTACCGATGTCGTTACGCTTCCGGAAGAAGAACTTCCTCCCGATACTCCTCCTTGCTTTCGGTCATATTCTTTTTTATATCGAGTAAATGCATCGAACAAAGCATTTGCCAGTTTATTTTGTCCATCTGATGATTTCATAAAATGTTCCTCATCGCGATTCGAAATATATCCCAGTTCTACCAATACACTCGGCATACTCGTTTTCCTTAAAACCAAAAAGCCAGCCTGTCTTACCCCTCTGTCAGCCCGTTTAGCAGACACAAAACACTTTTGTATCTCCGAGGCAAAACCTATACTTTGTTCCATATGCTTATTTTGCATAAACTCAAAGATAATATAGGATTCAGAAGAATTCGGATCAAAGCCTTCATACTTTTGTTCATAGTTATCCTCCAGTAAAATAGCCGAATTCTCACGCATAGCCACCGCCAGATTTTCATCAGTACGAGCCAAACCCAACGTATATGTTTCCGTTCCCCGAGCTGTACTACCCTTTTTAACTGAATTTGTATGGATAGAAATAAAAAGATCCGCCTTATTCCGATTCGCGATATTTGCACGTTCATCCAACTCAATAAAGCGATCTGTCTTGCGGGTATAAATAACTTTTACATCATCGTGGCTCGCAGATATCTTATCTCCCAATTTCAAAGCTACTGAAAGATTGATTTCTTTTTCATTGATAACCGTACCTCTCGCTCCCGGGTCCTTTCCGCCATGACCAGCATCAATCACGACAGTAAACGTTTTCTCCCTCGCCTGAAGTACAGGCTGGGTCAAAAACAAGACCATCAGCAGATTAATACATAGAAAAGATATCCTAGCCATTTTACAGTATTTTTATGCAAATTCGGGGCAAATGTAGTATTTTTTTGCTGATTAAGCGAAGTCTTTTTCTATAAATAATTGGTCGTCTCTTGTTTACAACAAAGAGAATCCAATATTAGAAAACAAATTTAGCCCAATAACATGAAAGCAACAAATCAGTTTTATAAAAAGAAATGACGGAAAATAAAAAAGGGCAAATCCCGAAGGACTGCCCTTTTCACTTTATATCGTTTACTGAATTATTCAGAAACTACTTCGAAAGGAATTTCTACAGAAACTTCTTTGTGAAGTTTAAGGATTGCTTTGTAGTTACCTACTTCCTTAACAGCATCCTTAATATAGATGATCTTACGTTCTACTTCAAAACCAGCCTTTGCCAAAGCTTCAGCAACCTGAATATTTGTAACAGAACCGAAGATTGTACCTGTTGAACTGGTCTTTGCACCGATAGTCAATGCAACGCCTTCCAACTTAGCAGCCAATGCCTGAGCATCTTCTTTGATCTTAGCCAATTTGTGAGCACGCTGTCTCAGGTTTTCAGCTAATACTTTCTTAGCAGACTCAGAAGCGATTACTGCCTTACCCTGGGGGATTAGAAAGTTACGTCCGTAACCGTCTTTTACTGTTACGATATCGTCTTTGTAACCTAAGTTGATTACGTCTTCTTTCAAAATAACTTGCATATTCTGTCTCCTCTCTTTTTATTATTTCATTAAATCGGTTACGTAAGGAAGCAACGCCAGGTGACGAGCTCTTTTTACAGCCTGAGCGATACGACGCTGGAACTTCAAAGAAGTACCAGTGATACGACGCGGAAGAATTTTACCTTGTTCGTTCAGGAATTTCTTCAGGAATTCAGGATCTTTGTAATCGATATACTTGATACCGTTCTTTTTGAAACGGCAATATTTCTTTTTCTTAACGTCTACTGAAGGCGGAGTTAAATATCTGATTTCTGATTGAGTTACTGCCATGATTAATTCTCCTTTACTGTTTCTTTAGATGATTTCAGATTTCTTCTCTTAGCTGCATATTCTGCTGCATATTTGTCCTGACGGAATGTCAAGAAACGGATCACACGTTCGTCACGACGGAAGTTAACTTCCAGTGTAGCGATAGTTTCCGGATTTGCCTTGAATTCAACCAGCTGATAGAAGCCTGTTGTTTTCTTGTCGATAGGATAAGCTAATTTGCGCAATCCCCAATTTTCTTCGTTCACGATTTCAGCACCCTGTTCTTTCAGAATGTTCGTGAATTTTTCTACCGCTTCCTTCATCTGTGCGTCAGACAAAACGGGAGTTAAAATGAAAACGGTTTCATAATTGTTCATAAAACGCTGTTTTATATTGTTAGTACTTAAAAATTTGCGGGGCAAAGGTAAGGAGTTTTTTTTATTCTGCAAACTTTGTTTCAAAAAAACTACATTCATACTCAGGATTAAGCATTGTAGGAATCGGAGCTTCTACCTTTTGTTTCCATACCTGCAACCAATCGAACAATTCATCTCGCTTGTCTTTATTCTGCAAAGCCAGATTCTCCTTTTCAGACACGTCCGTCCGGACATTATACAGTTCAACATTCCCAGTCTCATAATTTTCAATTAGCTTCCAATCATCCACTCGGATCACAGAAACCGGTCGTGTGCGGAAACCATCATTACCAGTCTCAACCGTTTCTTTTTCATTCCCTTCTAAATAAGCAGGAAAATGCCAGAACAACGGCCTCCCCTTAAAACCTGTTTCATTCCCCGCCAATAACGAAAGAAGACTGACTCCATCCAACAGTAAATCAGACTGTCTTACTCCGGCTATTTCCAAAAATGTGGGAAACAAATCGAGCTGCATGACCGGTATATTACAAATTTCCCGTTTCTCATATTTACCTTTCTGATAAATAACCATCGGTATTCGAATTCCTCCTTCATAAAAAGAACCTTTTCCTGCTCTTAAAGGCCACTGACGTGATATTCCATATACTCCTCCATTATCTGAAGTAAATACAATAAAAGTATTTTCCTCTATTCCCAAAGCCTGTACCTCATCAAGTACTCTTCCGATATTCCAGTCCATATTCTCCACCATAGCGGCATAAACTGGATTATCGTGAGCCGATGTCGACGGCTTTTTTCTATATTTATCAATCAGGTCAGCTTTTGCTTGTAAAGGAGTATGCACTGCATACGTCGCATAATATAGAAAGAATGGTTTACTCTTATCTACTTTCCGAAGATAATCAACAGCTTCCAAACCTAACCGATCCATCAAATATTCCCCTTCCGGACCATCTGTCAAATCTTCATTATAATAAGGAGAAAAGTAGCTTTTAGGATGTCCGGCATGATTTCCTGCAATATTAATATCAACACTATTTAGTAACGGATTTTCAGTTACATGCCATTTCCCTATATGGCAAGTCTGGTAACCGAAATCTTTTAATACTTCCGGAAGAAGCCGGATACCCGGTTCCAATGATGTCCGGTTCGGAATTGCAACCAATTTACGTTTACTGGCATCACCACGGTTAGGTTCCCCGACCGTATAAATACCATGCCGAGGTGTATACCTTCCGGTCAGTAAACAAGCACGACTGGGAGCACTGTTCGCTGCACCAGCATACGCTTCATTCATCCAGATACCTTTTTCACGAAGACGGTCGATATTTGGAGTTTCATAATATTGGCTTCCGTTATTACTCATATCTGTCCATCCCAAATCATCTATATTGATCAATATGATATTCGGACGATCGGATGCTACTGCGAGACTAGGAACCGCAGCTAAAGAACAGACCCAGAAGTACAAATAAGGGTGTAAAGTATTATTTATTCCCATAATATTAATTTGTATAATAGTTGACTCTTTACCAAACTGGCATTCTAAATCCCTCAACAACCGGTTCGGTATGTTGTGAACGGAATATGTTTAACGCCTTTTCTACCAAATCAGGATGTTCAGAAGAAACATCCTGCTGTTCGCGGGGATCTTTCGTCAAATTATATAATTCTATGTTCCGATTTCCTTTCTTTATATCACCAACAAAAGCTTTCCATTCTCCCATACGAACAGCCCGTTGACCTCCGGACTCCGGAAATTCCCAGTAAAGAAACTCATGCTTTTTCTGTTGTTCAGTTTTTCCGGTCATTTCCGGTAACATGCTAATGCCGTCCGTCGGCGGACAGTCGACACCGGCTATCTCACACATTGTCGGCATCATATCCCAAAATGCAGACAACAGATCAGAAGTTACCCCCGATTCTATATGTCCGGGCCATACAGCTATCATCGGCACACGGATTCCACCTTCCCGCAAATTAGCCTTACCCCAGCCTGCTTCACTTTTAAAAGGCTTGGCACTATCGAAATAAGGAGAGTCTGCTCCGCCATTAAAAGTCGGTCCATTATCACTGGTAAAGATAATTACTGTGTTTTCATATATACCCAACTCCTTCAACTGCCGGACCAGACCACCAATCTGTTCATCCCAATAGCTGATCATTGCTGCATACGTCGCATGTGGGTAACGGCATGGATAATAACCAGCCTCTCCCAAATACGGTTTCTCATCTCCCCATTTGTCCACATAATACTTTACCCAACGTTCCGGAGCCTGCAAAGGAACATGCGGAACCGGCGTTGTCCAAAACAATGCGAAAGGTTCACTTGCCGAATGTTCCACAAAGTTCAGTAACTCATGATACATCAGATCCGGAGTATACTCCGACTGCGTAAACTTACGATAATTCTCTTCATTCAATACATCTGCTCCTTCATCCAGTTTAGTACCAGGAACTACTAACTCGTTATCTATATATTCCCTGGATTCATTCCGATACAAGAACGGAGGATAATACGTATGCGCCATCCGCTGACAGTTATACCCATAAAAGAAATCGAATCCCATTTTATTGGGTGTACTTTCCGACCCGGGCCAGCCTAGCCCCCATTTGCCGATGCAAGCAGTGGCATAACCAGCTTCCTTCAACTTGCGGGGGATCATGATTGTGTTTGCAGGAACAGGCCGTTGGCCTTCTAAAGTCGAATCTGCGACCATCGCTCTATAATTCCAGACATCTCCGCGTGAAGCGACCGGATCATTGCCGCGAATATAAGCATGACCGGAATGGAGTCCTGTAAACAGGGAACAACGCGATGGTCCTGATACAGCCTGTCCGCTATAATGGTTCGTAAAACGCATGCCTTCAGCAGCCAGTTGGTCGATATTCGGAGTTTCTATTTTTTCCTGTCCAAAACACCCCAACTCTGCATATCCCAGATCATCGGCAAGAATATAAATAATATTGGGTTTAGTTTGTTCACTTTCCTTTAGGTCAAGAGTATTACATAACACACCGGAAGGAACTAAACCGGCAATAGCCGTATAGTATAATATGTTTTTTTTCATGGTAATAATTTTTACAGGCAGATATGATTTAGTACATATCTGCCTGAATTTTATGGTGCATAACTAAAACCTCAGCTTATATCTTAATTTTTCCATGCTTCCTGAAATCCTTTTTGCTTTTCTTGCTCAAGTATCTTTTTGAAAGCCGAGACTTTTTCAGGATACTGAGACGAAAGGTTGTTCTTTTCACCAATATCCTCACGAAGATTATAAAGCTGATCTTCTTTTGAATTGCCAAGTTCCGTATTTGTCAGCTTATTATATGCAGGCCCATTGTTCGGGGTAATGTATTTCCATTCGCCGTCACTGATAGATAATGAACCGGAAGATTCGATTACATATTCACGTCCCTTCTGGCTCTTGCCGGTCAATACCGTCAGGTAGTCATGGCTATCCGATCCAGCTTCCGCGCTCATCTCCTGACCTGTCAGCTTTTCCATCGATGCGAACATATCGATATGAGAAAACAAGGCATCGGACACACCCGGTTTCACTTGTTCGGGCCAGCAAACGATAAATGGAACACGTGTTCCTGCTTCAAAGTTACTATATTTACCACCGCGAAAATCTCCCCACGGACGATGATCCCCCAATAGTTCCACTGCACGATCCGCATATCCGTCATCGACAACAGGACCATTATCGCTCGTTAGTACAATCATCGTGTTTTCATAAATACCGGCAGCTTCAAGTGCTTTTATAATTTCACCGACAGTCCAGTCGAATTGCAGGATTGCATCCCCCCGATACCCCATGCCGCTTTTATCACGAAAACGTTCATGCGGATAGCGCGGAACATGGACATCATTCGTTCCGACATACAGGAAGAAAGGAGCATCCTTATGCAGGTCGATAAACCGGACAGCCTTAGTCGCAATCGAATCGGCAATATTTTCATCTTCCCAAAGAGCCGTACCGCCTCCCTTCATATAACCTATACGAGAGATACCGTTCACTATCGCCATGTCATGCCCATGGTTAAGAGAAGGTTTCAACTTGGTTAAAAGCTCCGGATGATCTTTACCTAAAGGTTCTCCGGGGAAAGGCTCTTTATAACTGACAGATATAGGAGCCGACGGATCATAATTGGCGACTTTCTGGTTTTCCATCCACACACAGGGGACACGGTCGCCTGTTGCAGCCATCAAATAAGAATAATCAAAGCCCAGATCACCCGGTCCGGGTGTCACCGTGCCGTTCCAGTCCTGCGTACCGGCTTCTGCTCCCATCCCTAAATGCCATTTACCGATCGCACCGGTAGTATAACCGGCAGACTTGAATATATCGGCAACTGTCGTTTGTTCCGGACGAATGACCATACCCGCATCTCCTGTCGCAATCCCGGTATCGTTGCGACGCCAGCTATAAAGCCCTGTAAACAAAGAATAACGGGAAGGAGTACTGGTCGATGCGACCGCATGTGCATCTGTAAAACGTAACCCATCAGAAGCCAGCCGGTCTACATTCGGCGTACTGATACGATGGGCACCATAGCAACTCATATCACCATATCCTAAATCGTCAGCCACAATAAAGATCACATTGGGTTGTGTTTTCGCCTGCTTACTTTCACCGGATTTGGAAGCTGAACCACCACAGCCTGCAAGAGAGACCAAGCTTAATCCGTATATTAACTCCAATTTAATATTCATACTATCTCTATTTTTTTATTCGTATTTCTTTTCTTTATAATCAAAAGGCCGTCCCACTCTCATGAGACAGCCTTTGATTCCTATCATCATCCAAAATCAGTCTTCAAAGGTGTCAACGTAAATTCGGATTAATATTCTTTTCAGCCAATGGGATCGGCCAGATATCCTGTCCTTTCTGGAAACTACGTGTGTTTACATACCAACGGTTATACGGATCCGGTTGCCCGTCTTTCATCTTCATCAAGCTCTGATCCGACACATAAAACGGCGAACCGTAAATATCGGCATTCAACTTCTCTTCAGCAATACCCCAACGGAACAAATCCCACAATCTCCATCCTTCGAAAGCCAGCTCAACCATTCTTTCTTTCTGAATCAGTTTAAACAGCTTATCCGGATTCGTTTCTGTCAATGCCGGCATACCTACACTCTGACGTCCCCGAACTGCATTGATCGTCTGATCCAACAACTGCTGCGTGATCGCTTCACCACCACGAACTTTGGCTTCAAGATACATTAACAAGACATCGGCATAACGCGCCAACGGAACATTCACACCATAAGAGTTTACATTTCCACTCCAGGACTCGTCCAGATATTTACGTAAAAGATATCCCGTTTGCGTTGTCTGTCCCGGTCCGATTTTATCAGCAGTCGTGCTCTCCGGATTACAATGATACACAGTACCTCTAAAAGTAGCACCTTCATAATAAAGCGTATAATCCAGACGAGGATCACGATTCGCTCCGAAATTAGCCTTGTTGAAACGTGCATCCTCGTAGCTGAAAGGCGTTCCATCCAGAAAATCGTATGCTTCAAACAAATGGTTCGAGATATTTATCAAACACCAACCACCGTCTTTGATCGGATAAGCATGCTGCGGCAAACCCGTTCCGGCAAGATCGTCGACAAACTGAGTCGCGAAAATATGTTCGCTGCTACCTTCTCCGGACTGATAGAACAAAGTTTGATAATTCGAATCCAGCGCATTATCACCCCAGGAGATAATCTGTTCGCAAGCAGCCGCAGCATTCGTAAAATCTTCCATCACAAGATAGGTACGTGCTAGATAGACCAATGCAGCCTGAGCCGTAGCCCGTCCCTGTTCCGAAGAAGGCAAATCTTTATGACGGGGCAGTATTTCAGAAACAGCTTTCAGCTCATCTGCCGCATATTTCAGAACCTCAGCCCGTGCAGATTTTGTCACGCTATTTGCTTCCTCCAGGGTCATTGTTTTAGTTACAAGAGGAACATCATGATAAAAAGAAGCCAGATAAAAATACTGAACCGCACGGATGAAACGAGCTTCAGCTTTCATTCGTTCCATCTCTGCATTCTCATTGGTTAGTGCATCCAAACCATCAATAAAACGACAACAAGCACTTATTCGCTTATAAGGTTTCTGATAAAGATTGGTAACCCATAGATTGGTTTCCGTAATTGTTCCGGCAGTCAACTGTCCTATCGCATTATTAAAACCGCGACGATCATAACCGATATCGGATATACCATCCAAAAGAATCGTTGCGCTATATGCCCACCAGTCAGAGACATTGTAATCAACTCCCAAAGTAATACCTCCGCGATATAAACCATTCAAAGCTAATTTTACATTCGCCTCATCATGGTAAAAAGTCTCTTCACTAAAACTAGTCAACGGATAGCGATCCATGTCACAACCACCCAGCAATAACAGAGAAACTGCTGCCAGACCAATCGTTCTTATTATTTTATTTGATTTAATCATTGTATACATACTCATAACCTCCATTAAAATTTAAGATTCACGCCAAATGTAAAATTACGCAAGACAGGATAGAATTGTCCACCACTATAAGCATCGTCTTTAGCCGAGTTAATTTCAGGATCCCAGCCATCCGGATAACTATGGAATGTAAATGGGTTTTCTGCAGCCGCATAAATGCGTAAACTTGAAATCACCGAATTTTGCAACAACTTCTTCGGGAGCGTATATCCAAGCTGTATATTTTTGATACGCAGATAAGATGCATTACGAACCCAATAGTCAGAAGTCTGTGTATTATGTCCACCCGCAGTTCCGATATTTTCCAGACGTGGGTACTTCGCATAACGATTCGGATTTTCCGGATCGAAAGCTTCTTCCATCTGCCATTTCTGTACATTACCTTCTGAGAAGAATGCCCAGGCAGAATAATTATTCAGCATACCTTTCACACCGGCAACACCCTGTAAGAAGATATTCAGGTCAAAACCTTTATAAGCTGCATTCAATGAAACACCAAATGTATATTTCGGAATTCTGGAACCCAGATAAACACGGTCATAGGTCGCATCCACTTTTCCATCAGGAACACCGTCCGGACCGGAAATATCTTTGTAACGAATATCACCCGGCTTCGTATTTGCCTGGTTTCTACCGAAAGCAGACTGGTCTGTATGAGCAAACCATGCATCGATATCAGCCTGGTCTGTAAATACGCCGTCAGTCAGATAACCGTAATACATTTGCATCGGATACCCGATGAACAGATCAGAACCGTTACCAACCATGCCATTCGGTTGATCCACATTACCCACTCCCAGTGATTTCACTTCGTTATTGATAACACTAAAATTAGCATTTACGCCGTAGCTGAACTCACCGATCGTATTCCTGTGTCCTACTTCAAACTCCCAACCATGATTGAGCGCTTCACCTGTATTGACTTCGCTCATATTAAGTCCGAAAATGGAAGAAGCACTGGCATTCGGCTTAAACAAAATATCGTATGTATAACGATGGAAATAAGAGATATTGGCGCTTAGCAAGCCATTCCACAAGATAGACTCGAAACCGGCATCGACCGTACGTGTTGTTTCCCACTTCAGTTTAGGATCCGTATAGTTGACCAACTGTGCCCCTTGCTGTATAACACCTCCAAGCGGATAGTTATATTCATTACCCAGCACATACACAGAATGGTAAGCATAATTACCTATATTATTATTACCCAGGATACCAACAGAAGCTTTCAACTTCAGGTTACTAATGAACGATAGTTTTTCATTCTCCTTCATGAAATTTTCTTCCGAAATACGCCAGCCAATAGCCCCCGAAGGGAAAAATGCATAACGGGAATCCGACGGGAAACGGGAAGAACCGTCATAACGCATGGTTACTTCTGCCAGATAGCGTTCCGCATAGTTATATTGAGCACGTCCGAAAACAGACTGGATCACCCAATCTTTACCACCGCCGGTATTCGTCTGTACATCCGGTGAACCAACCGTCAGATACGGATAGTTGTTGTTCGGGAAGTTCTGACGTCCAGCTTCCAGGTCACGTTCTCTTTCGTCTTCCCAGGAATAACCGACCAATACATCCAGGTTATGCAATTCATTAAAAGTCTTCACATAATTAGCTGTCGCCTGGAATGACTTATATTCCGTATTTGTATTCTTCTCCTTCAATTTAGATGGGCCTAACGTATTGATCGTCCCATCAATATTCACCGGAAGAGTTGCTTTATAATCTTTCTCCTGTGCATTCGTAAAATTATATGCACCGGTAGCAGTCAACTTCAAACCTTTTATCGGTTCATAATCCAGACTGACAGTAGCGTTAAAGCGTTTAACGGGTTTTTCCGAAAAAGATTCGGAAGCCAGCCAGGCTTTCGGAGTACCAAAGTTTTTAACACCCGGCCCCCAGGTCCCGTCGCTAAGCATGGAGGGACGATATCCAGGGAAACGTAATCCCTGCTGGATCAGCAACAACATTCCGTCGCCATCGATAGCACCTGCCGTACCCGGCTCTTTGGTCGTTGCATGATCACCACGCATGCGGACCGTCATTTTCAAATTGTCAGTCAAATTGGAAGTCAGGTTTACACGAGCCGTATATCGGGAATAGTTGTTTCCCGGAACAATACCATCCTGACTCAAATAGCCGAATGAGGTAAAATACTGGCTGCGATCGTTACCGCCCGTAACAGATATATCATGACCGGTTTGAATACCGTTTCCGGAGAAAATATCATCGACAAACTTCTCATTAGCCCAACGGTCCGGTTGGCTGCCGTCACGCATGGCCTGGATATCTGCATCGGTAAAGCGGGTAATACCTTCAGCCTGATTCAACAAGCGGGCATAATCCCATGAATCTACATATTGAGGCAGTTCCGTCGCCCGGTTAAAACCGACATAACCGTTATAGGAAATCGCTACTTTCTGTTCTTTACCCAGCTTAGTCGTCACCAACACAACGCCATTCGCCGCACGTGCTCCATAGATCGCAGCCGTAGAAGCATCTTTCAGGACAGAAACCGATTCAATATCATTCGGATTGATGTCTGTCATATTACCAGGAATACCATCGATCAGTACCAATGCATCCGGTGTCGCACCAAAAGAACCGACACCACGCACACGGATCGTACCTGTATTATCGCCCGGACGTCCTCCCGGCTGGGTAATCGTTACACCCGGCATCTGACCGGTCAATGCGGAAACGACAGAAGAAGTTGCACGATTCTCCAGTTTCTCAGCACCTACCATCGCAATAGAACCGATCACATTCACCTTTTTCTGTGTACCGTATCCTACAACTACGACTTCATCCAATGCCTGGGAATCTTCCTTCAGAACAACGGCCAATACAGACTCATTGCCTACTTTCATTTCCTGCTCTACGTAGCCTATATAAGTAATGGATAAAACAGCTCCGGCCGGAACTTCAAGGCTAAACTTCCCGTCCAGATCCGTTACCGTTCCGTTCGTTGTTCCCTTTACAACTACATTCGCCCCGATCACAGGATATCCGGTCTGGTCGACAACTGTTCCGGTGATCTTACGGTCCTGTTGGGCTGCCTGTGCGGAAGCATCCTCATCTCTTTTGGATAAAACGATATTCACGCCCTCCAACTTAAAGGTCAACCCTGTATTTTTCAAAATAGTTTCTAAGACTTCACGGACAGAAACATCCGACACATTCACTGATACATTCTGTTTCAAATCGATGTTTCGATTTGAAATAAACAGATAGTCTGTTTGACTTTCGATAGCTTCAAGAACTTCGCTCAAATGAGCCTGTTGCTTGTTCAAACTGACTTTTGCATTTTGGGAGTTTGCCGGATTAGCAAACGCAAAAGCTGAACATAATAACAAAAAACCTGTCGTTAACTTCATAACTCTACCCGTTTGTTTTCCTCCCGAATCTTTTTCTTCCAAAGACCCAGATAAAAAAAGTTTTTTCATACCTTTGTTTACGATTTTAAATTAGTAAGTATATTTATAAATGTACTGCTTGACCGGTGGTTGTTGGCGCAACTGCCGGTCCTTTTTTTCAGCGTGTTTTTTCATGTTCTTTTCCTCATAGGCAAATCCTTTTTTTATTAGTTAATATATATAATGTTAGTTTCTTCATCGCGCTTATAGGTGAATGGGAAATCGTTCTGCAACACACGTAAGGCATGGTCCACTCCATCCGAAATACGCAGCTTCCCATTATATCCGAGATCACCGACTTTCTGGTTATTTACCACAATCCTGACATCGTAAAATTTCTCAAACAATTCCATAACAGCATCAAACGATTTATTCTCAATATAAATCAGACCGTCTTTCCAACGGCAACTATTCCCGTCGGTTGTAGAAGATACTTCCAGGCGGCCTCCCACCAACTGAGCCGTTTGTCCGGGCGAGAGAAAAACGGTTTCGGGATCTGTCGAATTATATAGTTTCACTTTTCCGTTGTAAAGCATTGTCCTAAATGCCGGCTTATCGGTATAGGCTTCTACATTGAAAGTCGTACCCAACACCTCTACATTATATTTATCTGTTTTTACAATGAAAGGTTTCTTGTCTTTTACCACCTCAAAATAAGCCTCTCCATCCAATATGATTTCTCTGTTTTTAGAAGAGAATGCGATGGGATAACGCAAAGTCGTATTGGCATTCAACCAAACACTCGTACCATCCGGCAATATAATGTTTGTCCGGTTACCGACAGGAACATGCACTGTCTGGACTGCATGCAGCAATTGTTCGTTCCGATAGGTGTCATAAGCATAGAAACCTCCCAGCAAAAACAACACCGATGCAACAATCCCCACATAACGGATGACCCGCGGAGAAAGATGAAAATGCTTTTTACGGGTCAATGCCTGTTCGTCTACCAACAAAGAAGCATCGAACCGAATCCTTTCGCTGATAAAAACCTGACGATTGGCTTCATCGCTTTCCAGCCATTGTCGTATCTCTTCTTTTTCAGCCTCCGGGCTTTGTCCTAAAAAGTAACGTGTCAATATATGTCGATCCATTTGCATCTATATTCTTTTGTGTGTACAATAATAGAGCAACCGACCGGGCAAAAATCCCAAACGACAATGGAACTTTTTTCAAAAAAAATTCAATTAAAGAATAAAAGGAGAAAGGGGACGTAGTCTTTCAGGCGATGTTTAAGATGGTCATTCGCCTTATTTATATGGTAATCGATCTTCTGCTGGGAGACACCCAACAGTTGGGCTATTTCTTTCCTTGGTTTATTTTTCAGCCTGTTTAACAAGAAGATCTCCCTGGTTTGTTCGGGTAACTCAGCCAGGGAGTCTTCTACTATTTTGAGAATATCTTTTGTGAAAATAGTTGCATAGCTTTCACTCTCCAACGTCTGGATACGCATATCGATCTCCCAGTCGTACAGATTGGCGTAATTCTTACTATACTCCCATTCTACTTGCACATGCTTCAGGTAATTAAGGCATTTATTCTTTACCGACTGAAGTATATAACCTAACACATCCATGTCTGCGGCCAGCTTATGCCGATTTTCCCAATAATAAAGCAATGCATCATGGGTCATGTCTTCAGCTGTCGGTTCATCATTCACATAATAATAGGCATACCGTACAAAACGCTGATGATACGTATTGTAAAACGTTGCAAAGTTCATTTCAGAATTGACTTCCAAAGGATTTATTATGTGTCTATAGGTACTCAAAGATGTATTAGTTTTCTCACTATGCAAAAATAACAATTTTTATGACAATTACTACTAAACCGATCAAAGTTGTTAGAAGACATCAGAGAAGAACGGTTTCAGCGGATTACCCTTTGCATCCTCCGGATAAAGTGCCCCTTCAGCTTCAAGCTGGGCACTCATGGCTTGCACCATAGCCTTCACACGACTTTTGTCACGAAGCGAGAGATCAAGCGTTTCGCCCGGGTCCTTCTTCAGGTTATATAAACGGTAACGGGGCTCGGCGGGCCTTTCCGGATTATAATAATAAATCAGTTTCCAATCGCCATCGATGTAGGTCGTGAAATAACTTCCGCGATGTTCGTGGGGAAAATGCATCAATACCTTTTCCGAACGGATATTGTTCTTTTTTCCTTCCAGCTGAACGCGCAAGTCCACACCGTCAACCGCATGTCCTTTGGGATTATCAGCTCCGGCAAGGGACAAAACAGTCGGATAGATATCCATCACCGTACCCAGCTGGCGTTGAATGCCGCCTATTTCAATCGGTAGTTTCTTTTGATTCGAATTTTGAGAATCCGGCTTTCCCCAGCAAGCAATGAACGGAACACGGACACCGCCCTCATACTCCGTGCCTTTCTTTCCACGCAACGGAGCAGAAGAGGTATAGCCTTTATCGTCTCCGAGAGGAGCATCGGAACCGTTGTCTCCCAGGAACAGAATCAATGTATTTTCTGCTATTCCCAGCTCTTCCAGGTGATCCATAATATCGCCCAACGATTTATCCATGCCTTCTATCAGCGTAGCGAAATCGGCTGCCACCTTCGGTTTTCCCGTATACCGGTAATGTTCGGCAAAACGCTTATCGGGTTCAAACGGACCATGTACTGCGTAATGAGACATATACAGGAAGAAAGGTTTCTTCTCGCCTACCGCTTCATTGATCTGTTTGTTAGCTTCCAAAGTCAACGCCTCACTCAAAAAGACATCCGTGCCATGATATTTCTCCAGTCCCGGCACGGCACGGCTTTTATTTCCTTTGATGTTTCCGTAACCGTTCTCTCCGTAGTAACTTCCCGGTTGTCCGATTGAAGAGCCTGCGATATTCACGTCGAAGCCGATATTGCGGGGATTTTCCCCCTCACTGGCCTGGCAGCCGAAATGAGCCTTGCCGACATGGATCGTCTTATATCCGGCATCATGCAGAACACGGGGTAAAGTAACATCACTTTTCGTCAGCCCTTTCCAATTCCAACCTTCCGGTCCGAACGGAGTTTTGTTGTTACTTTCCGAATTGATCCAGTTGGTCGTACCGTGCCGGGTCGAGTTTTGTCCGGTCATAATAGAGGCACGCGACGGCGAACTGACGCTTTGAGCATAGAAAGTCGAGAAACGAATACCCTGACGCGCCATTCGTTCCATGTTGGGTGTCTGATACCAGTCGTTCAACGGATGACGAACCGGATTACCCTCCGCATCTGTCAAGAAAGGCAGCGAAGTATCCATCAATCCCATATCATCGACCAGGAAAACAATGATGTTCGGACGCTCCTGAGCCATCATCGGCTGGGCGCCCAAAAGCAATAAAGTTGATACACAAAGAGTTTTTTTCATACCATTTGATTTATATGTCTATTTTTGTAACCAGCGATTCAAATGATTTCCGGGAGCCGCCACGACGAACTTATAGAGCTTCGAAGAGGGCAAGGTTTGCAGATCGACCGTATATTTCGTCGCTCCGGCAGGAAGCTCGGCTACCTTTATCCACTCGTCTTTGCCGCCCTCCTTAAATTTGTTTCCGGCAGCGGCATAGACCGTAACAGGGACGTTTCCGGAATAAGACTTCCAGGATAGTTCCACCGTATTGTCATAAGGCATAGTCTGTAAATCGTAAATATCCGCCTTACCGATGAACGGCATGCCATCCTGTTCCCAAAGGACAGCCTGCGGGACTTCGAAGCCCAGGTAACGACAAATGGAAGGGGCAATGTCCGTGATAGCCAATCCGCCTGCCGTGAAATGGCTGTTTACCGGAACATTCGTCGAAATCCAGGTAGTACGTTCGCGCCAGGACTGCCCACCATGTCCGTGACCGTTCTCGCCACGGCCGTGATCGGTCGTTACGACGATCATCCATTCTTCATCGAAATTGGCTTCGCGATACTTGACGGCTTCCCAAATACGGGCAACCTGGTCGTCCGCCTTCCGCACATATTCATCGAAGAAAGCGCCGTTGCCGGCAATATGTCCCGCATCGTCGGTGTACCACAAATACACCCAGCTCAGATCGGGTGCATCCTTACGGATTCCTTCCGCGGCATCTTTCGAGATTTGTTCGTCGATGTCGAAGATATGCAAGTCCTTCTCCTTCTTCGGGAAACGGATCGTATCCAGGTCGTAGCCGTCTTTCACATAATCTATTTTCAGATGGTTTGTTTCCTTCTTTCCCTCTCCGATCAGGACTGTACGATTGTCCGTCCAGCTGGAATAGATGGCTGTTTTATAGTCTTTCGGCTGTTCTTTGGCAATCCGGAAGATAGTCCAGTAGTTATAATTGGGCTGCAGGTCGGAGTTACCGCCTACATTATGTTTGTTAAACCAAGTGGCTGTCAGCAAATTGGTATAGCCGATAGCAGAAATCGTTGCCGTTTGAGAATATTGTCCTATCTCACCGCCCGTATAAGCCCTCGCATACGCTCCCCTGGAAGCGATATCGAATATGGCGGGCGTGTGAAGCCGCTCGATCTGATCGGCAGGAACCCCGTCAATGATTATATACACGGCTTTCTTGGTTTTCGCAAACAAACTGGTGCAACACAGGCATACCAGCAACAAATAATAAATACGTCTCATAACTATCTCCCCTTAATGTTTACTAATGAAGTCCTAAAAGTACACATTTCTTTTGTTTAATGAAATAAAGAGCAGGACTTATCAAACTAACCGGCAGGATACGACTATTTAATTCGCTTATCGTATACTTTTACAATTTTCCTCCTCTATTTTTTTGCTTTTGAGCTAGCTCAAAATTAATTTCGGGCTAGCATAAATTTAATTTCGAGCATGCTAAAAATTAAATTCAAGCATGCCAAAACGAATAAAAATACGGGAGGAAAGAACTACTTAGTCGTATCTAAAAGATTAAAATATCAGCATCTCCGTTCTAATTGTTTGCCTACCTTTGTGTCCGGAACAATGACATACCGATCACGGTTATAAAAGGAAAACGATTATGAGACGCAAACTGTTTTTTACGACCTTACTTATTTCATTGGCTATCAGCATTTATGCACAATACGTACCCGATGTGCTGGGAGACGGATACCTGCGGCGTACGTTTCAGATGCCCGACGATTATGAAGGGAAAGTGGTCTGCACATTGGTAAAAAAGCCCCGGCTGACGGATGTGAAACAGGCAGTATTATATATCCACGGTTATAACGACTATTTCTTCCAAAAGCAGTTGGGAGACAGCGTGAATGCGCATGGTTACAACTTCTACGCGATGGATCTGAGGAAATACGGGCGCTCGATCCTGCCGAACCAAAATCCTTTTTTCTGCAAAAGCCTTACGGAATATTTCGCCGACATCGATACGGCACTGGCAACCATACGGTCGGAAGGGAACGACAAGATACTGCTGATGGCGCATTCAACAGGCGGATTGATCACCCCGCTCTATCTGGATAGTAAAAAAGGAAACCTCCCGGTAGACGGACTGATACTGAACAGTCCTTTCCTGGACTGGAACTTCGGTTGGTTTATGGAGAAGGTGGCTATTCCGGCCGTCGCATTTATCGGGCGGTTCTTCCCTAACCTGACCGTACAGGGCGAAGGCGACGCATCATACGCACACAGTCTCCTAAAACAATTCAAAGGGGAATGGGAATATGATACAAACTGGAAAATGATCAACGGACACCCTAAAAAGGCGGGGTGGATAAAAGCGATCCAGGAAGGACAGCAGAAAGTCCGGAAAGGGCTGAAGCTGGATTGCCCGATCCTTGTGATGTCGTCCAACCGGTCTTATCCGGAGACAGAGGAGTGGCACAACGAATACCTGTCGTCCGATATCGTGCTCAATGTGCATGATATTCAGAAGTATGCGCCTAAACTGGGAAACTATGTCACACGCGACACGATCGTGGGCGGCATACACGATCTGATCCTCTCGGAAAAACCTTCCCGTGATCATACTTACCTAACGGTATTCAGCTGGATGACGGAAAAGAACTTCTGATTATTTTCTTCGCAAAGCGGATATGTGCTGCTTGCTCAGATTGTTCATATCTTCCAGGATATAACGGTTGACATAGCTAAAGCTGAAACGGAAGAAATAATCGCGCAACGTTCCGGTATTGGCAGGAGAAGCCAGGCTGTGGAGGTGGTTCAAAGCGATGAAAGTATAGCCCTCACGAGGGATACGGTTGTAAAATTCGATCTTGGTGCGGTCCAGGGCAATGATATCTCCGTCACTTTCCGCGAAACCGTTCATGGCTTCCTCCCAGGTTATCTGCGTATGGTCTTTATAAACGGCCCAGCGGTATACGTCCTTGCCGTTCACCTTTTCCGGCAAGGTGTTCGAATGGTGGACCAGGATATAGTCGTTCCGCATGTCATTGTCGCTATGAATCCAAATATCCAGCACTTTATACTGGGCGGAGTTATCGAACTTGATATATCCGTTCTTGCATATCTGCGGGGAAAAGATATTCCGCTCCACATCCGTAAAGTAAATCAGATTGCTGCCGAAAAAGTCTTTTCGGGATACAAATTCGGAGAAGAGCTTGTTGATCTTCGTCTGGTCGGAGCAATGGACAAACTCAGGCAGTTCCTTAGGAAAGTTCTTCCTGCATATCAGGCTGAACTCTTTCAGCAACTCGTTCGGATCGCGCTCTTTCTGAATCTCGACGAAAGACAAGATCTCATCTACCGAACGGAAGCGCCGGCTGCTATCTTCGGTCAGACAGCGTTCCACAATCTCATCATACATCTTCAAAGACGGAAATACCTTGCTTACGGCTGCGTCATTACCGGTATTGCCAAAGGCATACCATTGCAGCACCTCTCCTATCGCGGTAATGTCGGAACAACCGGAATCACTGCTTTCAACAATAGAGACATCGGTCAATACAAACTCATGATGATCGTCCACCAGGATATTGCGCGGTCTGATCGCCCCGTGGCAGATTCCCATACTATGTAGGAAATGCACAGTATTGGTCAGAAAGCGGAACAGCTTGAGAAAGGTATCCACTGAAAGAATATTCCTGTATTCTTCCAGCGAACATTTATACAACTTCATGACCAGGACGGGAATCTCCTCTCCGTGTATGGTCACAATATCAAAGTCGGCATACTGTACAATGTTATTTCTTGTTTCCAAAAGAGAGAGTGTCAGATATCGAGCTTTAAGCTTATTTAACCATATAACCTTTCCCTCATCATCTCCTTTGAATAAAAAGAATTTCAAGGCAACGTCGTTTCCATTCATTCGGGCTTTGAAGACTATGCCCGTTTCCCCCTTTCCCAAAGGCAGGGAATCTAACTGGCATTCTCCCAAAGATAATGAAATTCTATACTTTTCAAGTTCCAGAAATTCAAAAAATAGTTGCTTATCATCCATATTAAACGTTGTAAATCAAGCTGTGACAACAAAGATACAATTATATTTGTATTTTTATAATGCTTAAGCTTCTTTTTTAAATGCGCCTGTAGCAGCATTATAATTATCATTACCTTTGTTGCGGACAAAATTTAATTAGAATGAAAGCCTTACATAGCATATTAGCCGGAATAATTTTGCTCAGCATTTCAGCGCATGGTTATTCCCAAATCAACAAGACGCAAGATTCCACCATTTATAAAGTAGAGCTGTTCGGTTCTGCCGCCACCAGTTCAAACACGCCGTTCTGGATGGTTAGCAACCGGTACGGAGTTGTCCCTCTAGATGCAGGGAACGTTTTTTTAGATGCCGGAGTGTTCCACAATCAGCATTTTGGGAATAAGTTCCGCTGGGGTGCCGGACTGGACGTTATTGCTGCCGTCCCGCGCCATCGCAATGTGTTTATTCAGCAGGCTTATGCGGAAATCGGATACCGGAGTTTACTGCTTAGCGTCGGTAGCAAAGAACGCTATAATTCGTTATGGGACCGCAATCTGAGCTCTGGCGATATGGTACAATCTCCCAATGCGCGCCCTATTCCGGAAGTCAACCTGAGCATGCCGGAGTTTACCGTTGTCCCCTGGACAAAGGGTTTGCTGCAGGTCAGAGGGGATTTTGCCATGGGCAGATCGTTCGATACCGATTATCTGGAGGATTTTGCCAATGTAAAACAAACGTATGTAAAGAATGTGTTATGGCATCATAAATCCTTTTTCCTCCGCATCAAGGATACAAGAAATGATTTCCCGTTGTCTTTCACGATGGGTGCACAACACTTCGCCCAGTGGGGAGGGACATCGACCAATCCCAAGATAGGTAAACAGCCTCAGTCTTTTAAAGACATGATACGTGTCATTTTCGGACAAAAAGGAGGAGAGGACGCCACTCTGTCGGATCAGATCAATGTATTGGGAAGCCATTACGGTTCCTTCGATTTCAAATTAAGTTACACGACAAAAGATTGGGGAGGACATTTTTACTACCAACATTACTTCAATGACAAATCAGGCATAGAGTTTGCCAACAAAAGCGACGGGCTATGGGGGATACAAATAGATCTGCCGGCTACTCCGTGGTTGAGCAAAATAGTCGGTGAATATCTGGTTACGATGAACCAAAGTGGTCCTATGCATTTTATCGATTTTGACCACGACAAATGGGAAGGCGGACGCGGAGGCGGAAACGATGATTATTATAACAATGGGGAATATCTGACAGGTTTCTCCTATTTCAACCGGGGAATAGGTTCACCGTTGATCCCTGCGCCTGAATATAACGAAGATGGTATTCTCGGTTTCAAGAACAACCGGGTTAAAAGCTGGCATATAGGAGCTGAAGGTTCTATTAATGCGCTTCTCTCCTACCGTGTATTGTTCACGGCGATGAACGGTTGGGGCACCTCCTACTTACCGTTCTTGAACAAAAAGTACGGCACTTCCACTCTGATAGATATCAACTACACGCACCCGCAGTTAAAAGGCTGGTTGTTCACCGGCTCTGTCGCTGCTGATTCCGGAACGATGATAGGGAAAGGTGTCGGTTTCAGTTTGGGCGTGACTAAAACCGGCCTGCTGAAAGCCTGGAAGTAATTTCATTTATACTTATCCCATAAAGCGGAAGCAATAATCTCCTGCGTATGATCCGCAAACTGCTGCATGCTTTTATGGGATGAATCCATATCGTTTGTCGAAATAGCCGGATGGATCACCATTTCCATCTTATGACGGTGTACATTCAGTGAACCGATCGGCAGGACATCGAAAGGTCCGTTCAGCGTGATCGGCAGGATAGGCAAATGCTGGTCGAACGCCATCTGATAGGCCCCTTTCTTAAACCGGATCATTTTGCCGGTATACGTACGCGATCCTTCCGGAAATACGACCACCGAAGCACCGTTCTTCAGACAACGTTCGGCTTCCTGTACACTACGGATAGCGGCTTTAGGGGTTGAGTTATCCACAAAAATAAACCCGGCAGCCCGGCAGGCAGCCCCGACAAAAGGAATCTTTCCAATGCCTGCTTTCATAACCCATTTAATGGGAACTCCCAAAAAACCATAAATCAGAAAAATATCAAATGCTCCCTGATGGTTCGCCACGAATACATACGATTGCTTACGGTCTATATTCTCCCGTCCCTTTACTTTCACCGGACAAAGTGCCAGATAACATGTCAGTCGCGACCAGATCATCCCCGGGTAATAAGCGAAAATCTTTTCTCCTCCCAATAGACAACCAATAATAACGGTTAAGGCTGTAACGATAGTAAGCACCACAAAGACAGGTACGAAAAACAGCCATAAATAAACCAAGTAAAGTATTCGTAGCATATATAACTGTATTGATACTACAAATATAGGAGCTAAATTCGATGGTTTCATTATTTTTATTCTAAAATATTTTTGCAATCGGGTTATTATTACTTTATTTGCGGTAGAAAAGAAAATAATTATAAAAACATCTATAACCATGAACGAATTAGTTAAAAATCTTGGGGTAATCGTGCTCTTAATCGGTGTAATCATTCTTGCTGTACCGGCTATTACCGGAGGTGTAACTAACACTATCCTTATTGCAGGTTTGGCTATTATCATCATTGGTTACATCGGTCACATTGTTATCAACAAGAAAGTGCAGTAACACACAAGCTCAAAAATTAAAAAAGGGATCGTTTCTATTATCAAGAAACGATCCCTTTTCTTTTGGGAAGAAACTATAAATCAAGCTTCTCCCTGAACACCACCCATCGGCGGCATAAAATCTTCGAAGTTAGCAGTCTTATTATTGCCACCTTTCAACTGTTCTTCATATTTTGCCAGGTTATCCTGCAAAGCAAAAAACAATCGTTTAGCATTATCCGGAGTCAGGATGACACGGCTTTTCACCTGTGCTTTCGGAGCGCCCGGAACCACGCGGATAAAGTCGAGTATAAACTCAGATGTTGAATGTGAGATAATTGCCAGATTAGCATAAGTACCTTGTGCCATCTCTTCAGACAGTTCTACCTGTATCTCGTTAGACGTTTTTTTATCGTTCTCCATTTTCTTTATGTTTTAAGTTTAACTAATTCGGGCACAAATATACAGATATAAGAAATATCCATGAAATATATTGCAAATAAAAAGGGCCACCTTCACAGGCGACCCTTTTCCAGTTGTGTTTTTAATTCTCAATTCTTTAGACCAATGTAAAAAAAATACCTTATTGTGTTTAATATTTATTATCCTGACTTTTAGGCTAAGGTTTTTCAGTTCAAACGCACATCTGCATCATGAACGCAACAAAGATACAAACTGTACAAAAAACCTCCAAACACAAAGTTGCTATTAACTAATATTTCTCCGATAATTAACAAAATAAAACATCTATAAAAATAGATATAAATGGAATTACTCCAAAGTACATTTACTTATAGACCAATATATTCTATTTAATTAGCAAAGTGGCAATAACCGGACAATGATCGGACGGATAAAGATGGTTGAGCGTATCGGTTAAGACACCATTATTCAGGACCTTTATGTCACCTTTTACAAATATATAGTCAATCCATTCCCGCCTTTCCAGGGAAATTCGTCCGTAATCATGGAACGTCCATTCCGGACCGTATTTCAAATCTGCAATCTCACGTGTATGGGTAACGTGCCGGGGATCATTTACATCTGTCAGCACTTTGATAGGGTCATCATCCGGAGTTGCATTAAAATCACCTGTCACAATAACGGGCAGCCCCTTGGATAGCTTATGGGCTTCTTTCAGAACCAGTGAAGCACCTTCATGGCGGGCCACTTTCCCCATATGGTCCAAATGGGTATTCAGGAAGAAAAACTGTTTGCCGGATTCTTTATCTTTAAAGATACCCCAGGTAGCAACACGCTCACAGGCGGCATCCCAACCTTTCTTGCCTACAGCATTCATATCTTCTGCCAACCAGAAATTACCGCTGTCCTCTAGCACAAAACGGTCTTTCTTATAGATGATCGGGGCATATTCGCCTTTTGTCTTGCCGTCTTCCCTGCCGACACCGACATAAGCATACTCGGGTAAACGGCTCAAAAGATCATTTAGCTGGTGATTCAGCACTTCCTGTGCACCGAATATATCCGTGTTATAGAACTTTACCAAATCAGCAGCCAGATCCTTCCGGTTACTCCACTGATTATCTCCGTCATCTTTTGTATCCATTCGGATATTGAACGTCATTACCTTCAATGGTACATCCGGTTGCTTAGCCGACAGGAAACCGGCAAACAATAAAACAGAGAGAATACTCAATAAAATCTTTTTCATGATATTTATATGTTTAGTTATTATAGGCGACAGACAAAAGTAAACTATCTATACTGATTAAACAAATGAACAAAAACAAAAAAAGGCTCCCGGAATACCGGAAACCTTTTTTTATATTATCAGACGAGCTTTTTACTCATCATCTTTATCCATTGTATTGAAATCAACAACATTCTTACGGTTAGCGAAGATGCGTTCGAACTCATCTTTAGCACCGACAACCAGTTTGTCGAAGTCTCTCTGACCTGTACCTGCCGGGATCAAGTGACCGCAGATAACGTTTTCTTTCAAACCTTCCAAACGGTCTACCTTTCCATTGATAGCAGCTTCGTTCAACACCTTGGTTGTTTCCTGGAATGATGCAGCCGACATGAAGCTAGTTGTTTGCAGTGCAGCACGTGTAATACCCTGAAGGATCTGATTGGCAGTAGCAGGAACAGCATCACGAACTTCTACAAGTTTCATGTCACGACGTTTCAGCATACTGTTTTCATCTCTCAACTTACGGGCAGTTACAATCTGACCAGCCTGTAATGTCTGAGAGTCTCCCGGATCCAAAACAACTTTCTTGCCCCAGATACGATCGTTTTCATCCATTACTTCCAGCTTATCAACAATCTGCTGTTCCAGGAAGCGAGTATCTCCCGGATCAACCACTTCTACCTTACGCATCATCTGACGAACGATAACTTCGAAGTGCTTATCGTTGATCTTCACACCCTGCAGACGGTAAACATCCTGTACTTCGTTCACGATATATTCCTGAACAGCCGTCGGACCCTTAATTGCAAGGATATCCGAAGGAGTAGTAGCACCGTCAGACAACGGCATACCTGCACGAATATAGTCGTTTTCCTGAACCAAAAGTTGTTTTGACAGAGGCACCATGTACTTCTTCACTTCACCCAGCTTAGAGGTTACAGTGATCTCGCGGTTACCACGTTTGATCTTACCGAAGCCAACCTCACCGTCGATTTCAGAAACGACAGCCGGGTTAGACGGGTTACGAGCTTCAAACAACTCGGTAACACGGGGAAGACCACCGGTGATATCACCTGCCTTACCAACTGCACGCGGTATCTTAACAAGAACTTCACCGGCTTTCACCGAATCACCGTTCTCTTTAACTACGTGAGCGCCCAAAGGCAATGAATAGTTCTTCAGGTAATTTCCGTTTTCATCTACGATATGAGCAGCCGGAGCTTTTGTCTTATCTTTAGATTCGATAATGATCTTTTCCTTCAAACCTGTAGTTTCGTCACTTTCCACTTTGTAAGTAACACCTTCCACTACACTTTCGAATTCGATCTTACCGGAAACTTCCGATACGATAACGGCATTGAACGGATCCCATTCGATGATTACGTCACCCTTACTGATCTTGTCTCCATTGTTAAAGAACAACTTAGAACCGTAAGGTATATTGTGAGTCAGCAATACGATCTTCGTATTCGGATCAACGATACGCATTTCAGCCAGACGGCTTACAACAACCTGATACTTCTTTCCGGCAGTTGCATCGTCAGCATCTACTGCACGAAGTTCGTCAATTTCCAGGATACCATCGTATTTAGATGTAATGCTGTTTTCTGTTGCAATGTTAGAAGCGATACCACCGACGTGGAATGTACGCAGTGTCAACTGTGTACCCGGCTCACCGATAGACTGGGCAGCGATAACTCCGACAACTTCACCTTTCTGAACCATGCGGCCTGTTGCCAGGTTACGACCGTAACACTTAGCACAAACACCTTTCTTCGATTCACAGGTAAGTACTGAACGGATTTCCACACTTTCAATCGGAGAATCCTGAATCATCTTAGCGGCATCTTCGCGAATTTCTTCACCGGCAGCTACGATCAATTCACCAGTCAACGGATGCTGAATATCATGTACTGATACACGGCCAAGGATACGTTCGTACAGAGAAGCAATCACTTCTTCGTTATTCTTCAATTCTGTACAAATCAGACCACGCAATGTACCACAGTCTTCTTCATTAATAATCACATCATGCGATACGTCTACCAGACGACGAGTCAGGTAACCAGCATCGGCAGTCTTCAAAGCGGTATCGGCCAAACCTTTACGAGCACCGTGGGTAGAGATAAAGTACTCCAACACAGACAAACCTTCTTTAAAGTTTGAAAGGATCGGGTTTTCAATAATCTGACCACCTTCAGCACCACTCTTCTGCGGTTTTGCCATCAAACCACGCATACCAGACAGCTGACGGATCTGTTCCTTAGAACCACGGGCTCCGGAGTCCATCATCATGTATACAGAGTTGAATCCGTCGTTATCAGCAGTCAACTGCTTCATCAGGATATTAGACAACTTACTGTTGACATGTGTCCAGGTATCGATAATCTGGTTGTAACGTTCGTTGAAGGTAATGAAACCCATGCTATAGTTAGCCAGGATCTGTTCCACTTCATCGTAACCTTCTTTAACCAGTTCGTCTTTTTCAGGCGGGATAAGTACGTCGGCCAGATTAAACGACAGACCTCCCTTAAATGCCATATAGTATCCTAAGTTCTTAATATCATCCAGGAACTGAGCCGTACGAGCAACACCGCAAGTCTTGATTACCTTACCAATGATATCACGAAGTGCCTTCTTTCCCAGTACTTCATTGATGTAACCGACCTCGAAAGGAACAAATTCGTTCACCATCAAACGACCGACAGAAGTTTCGATCATTTTCTTTACAAGTTTTCCGTCTTCTTCTACGTTATCGACGTAAACCTTGATGGGTGCGTGTATATCTACTTTCTTTTCATTGTATGCGATAGTCGCTTCTTCCGGACCGTAGAATACGAGACCTTCTCCCAGCGTTCCCTTACGCATTTTAGTGATATAGTACAAACCAAGCACCATATCCTGTGAAGGAACGGTAATAGGCGCACCGTTAGCCGGGTTCAAAATATTGTGAGAAGCAAGCATCAACATCTGTGCTTCCAATACAGCCTCATTTCCTAAAGGCAAGTGAACAGCCATCTGGTCACCGTCGAAGTCGGCGTTGAATGCCGTACAAGCCAACGGGTGCAACTGGATAGCTTTACCTTCGATCAGTTTCGGCTGGAATGCCTGAATACCCAAACGGTGCAGTGTCGGTGCACGGTTCAGCAACACAGGGTGACCTTTCATTACATATTCCAGGATATCCCAAACAACCGGTTCTTTACGGTCAACGATCTTCTTTGCAGACTTAACCGTTTTTACGATACCGCGTTCGATCAATTTACGGATAACGAAAGGTTTATAAAGTTCGGCTGCCATATTCTTCGGCAGACCGCACTCGTGCATCTTTAATTCCGGACCTACAACGATAACCGAACGGGCAGAGTAGTCAACACGTTTACCCAACAAGTTCTGACGGAAACGGCCTTGTTTACCTTTCAAACTGTCGGACAGTGACTTCAGCGGACGGTTAGCATCTGTCTTAACAGCACTCGATTTACGAGAGTTGTCGAACAGAGAGTCCACAGCTTCCTGAAGCATACGTTTTTCATTACGTAAGATCACTTCCGGAGCCTTAATATCAATTAATCGTTTCAGACGGTTATTACGGATAATAACACGACGATACAAATCATTCAAGTCGGAGGTTGCGAAACGTCCACCATCCAGCGGAACCAACGGACGCAGTTCGGGAGGAATAACAGGAACAACCTTCACGATCATCCATTCTGGTTTGTTACGACCTCTGGATGCACGGAAAGATTCAACCACCTGCAAACGTTTCAAAGCTTCGTTCTTACGTTGCTGTGAACCGTCTGTACTTGCACGGTGACGCAGTTCGTAAGACAGAGAATCCAGGTCCAGACGAGCCAGCAAATCATAAACGGCTTCAGCACCGATCTTTGCGATGAACTTGTTAGGATCTGTATCTTCCAGCATTTGGTTTTCCTTTGGCAGGTTATCCAGGATCTGCAGGTATTCTTCTTCCGAAAGCAGGTCTAATTCAGCAACAGTGTCTACACAACCCGGCTGAATAACCACATAACGTTCATAATAAATGATAGAATCCAGTTTCTTGGTAGGCAAGCCTAACAGATACCCGATTTTGTTGGGTAGAGAACGGAAATACCAGATATGAGCGACAGGAACAACCAAATGAATATGTCCCATACGTTCGCGACGCACTTTCTTCTCTGTAACTTCTACCCCGCAACGATCGCAGACAATACCTTTATAACGGATACGTTTGTATTTTCCGCAATGACATTCGTAATCCTTGATCGGACCGAAAATACGTTCGCAGAAAAGACCGTCACGTTCAGGTTTGTACGTACGATAGTTAATCGTTTCCGGTTTCAACACTTCGCCGCTAGAGTTTTCAAGAATCTCTTCAGGAGAAGCCAGACCGATGGTTATTTTTGAAAAGTTACTCTTTATCTTGTTTTCTTTTCTAAAAGCCATATTGTTTATTTATAAAGAGTTATCAATAGATAAAGTAGATGAGCCGAAACCCACCTACTTATATTGTTGTTGAATTAATCCAGAGTAAAGCTTAAACCTAAACCTCGCAGCTCGTGAAGCAATACATTCAGAGATTCCGGAATACCCGGTTGCGGCATCGGATCACCTTTTACAATAGCCTCGTAAGCTTTAGAACGTCCTACAACGTCATCAGACTTAATAGTAAGGATTTCCTGAAGAACATGTGCGGCACCGAAGGCTTCCAGTGCCCAAACTTCCATCTCTCCGAAACGCTGACCACCAAACTGAGCTTTACCACCCAGAGGCTGTTGAGTAATCAGAGAGTACGGACCGATTGAACGGGCATGCATCTTATCGTCAACCATGTGACCCAGCTTCAGGAAGTAAGTAACACCTACTGTTGCCGGCTGGTCGAAACGCTCACCGGTTCCACCATCATACAGGTAAGATTTACCATACCGGGGAATACCGGCTTTGTCAGTCATTTCATTCAAGTCATCCAAAGAAGCACCGTCGAAAATCGGAGTCGCAAACTTAACATCCATTGTTCTACCTGCCCAACCTAATACAGCTTCAAAGATCTGTCCCAGGTTCATACGAGAAGGCACACCCAGTGGGTTCAAACAGATATCAACCGGAGTTCCGTCTTCCAGGAACGGCATATCTTCCTGACGAACGATCTTGGAAACAATACCCTTGTTACCGTGACGACCGGCCATCTTATCACCTACCTGAATCTTACGCTTCTTAGCAATATAAACTTTAGCCATCTGAACAATACCAGTAGGCAGTTCATCACCGATAGTAAGGTCGAATTTCTTACGTCTCAGTTCAGCATCCAGTTCTTTATATTTCTTCAGATAGTTCAGGATAACCTGCTTGATAAGTTCGTTCTTATCTGCATCGGCAGTCCATTTACTTACCTGAACAGCATTATAATCCAAATCTTCCAGTGCTTTACGAGAGAACTTGGCTCCCTTCGCAATCACTTCTGTATTCATATAGTCTTTGACACCCTGAGAAACTTTACCGTTAGTTAGAGTTAATAATTTCTCTACCAATAGATTTTTCAGGTCGGCCATCTTCATTTCGTATTCTTCATCCAACTTCGGAAGAATAGCCTTATCTGTCAATCTCGACTTACGTTTCTTAACAGCTTTAGAGAATAAAGCAGTATCGATAACAACACCACGAAGAGACGGAGTAGCTTTCAGTGAAGCATCCTTTACATCACCAGCCTTATCACCGAAGATTGCACGCAGCAATTTTTCTTCAGGAGAAGGATCTGATTCACCTTTCGGAGTAATCTTACCGATCAGAATATCACCCGGTTCGATGCGAGCACCTACACGAACGATACCTCTTTCATCCAAATCCTTAGTAGCTTCTTCACTTACGTTAGGAATATCAGATGTCAGCTCTTCCATACCACGTTTTGTTTCACGCACTTCAAGAATATATTCATCCACGTGAACAGAAGTAAAGAAGTCTTCACGAACCATACGTTCGTTCAGTACGATAGCATCCTCATAGTTGTAACCCTTCCAAGGCATATAAGCCACTTTCACGTTACGTCCCAAAGCAAGTTCACCATTTTGTGTAGAATAACCTTCAGTAAGGATGTCTCCAGCTTTTACACGCTGACCTCGATGGCAGATCGGACGAAGGTCGACGGTCGTACTCTGGTTAGTCTTACGCCACTTCGGAATAACATATGTCTTAACCGCATCTTCGAAACTTACGAAATCTTCATCTTCAGTGCGGTCGTATTTAATCTTGATACAAGTTGCATCTACAAATACAACTTCACCGTCACGTTCAGCCATGATCTGTGTACGTGAATCGCGGGCAACCTGTGCCTCGATACCTGTACCGACGATCGGAGCATCCGTACGCAACAAAGGAACTGCCTGGCGCATCATGTTAGATCCCATCAATGCACGGTTCGCATCATCATGTTCCAGGAACGGAATCAAAGATGCAGCAATTGAAGCGATTTGCTGCGGAGCCACGTCCATCAAGTCTATTTCAGAAGGTGGCACAACAGGGAAGTCTGCTTCGAAACGGGCCTTTACTCTTTCAAGAATAAACTTGCCGTTTTCATCCAGCGGAGCATTACCCTGTGCAATAGTCATTTCCTCTTCTTCCTCCGCAGTGTAATATTGCAGGCTTTCGTTAGCAAAGTCAACCTGACCATTCACAACCTTACGATACGGAGTCGAAATGAACCCCAGATCATTGATCTTCGCATATACACACAAAGAAGAGATCAAACCGATATTCGGTCCTTCAGGAGTTTCAATAGGACAAAGACGACCATAGTGTGTATAGTGAACGTCACGAACCTCGAATCCGGCACGCTCTCTTGACAAACCACCCGGTCCAAGGGCAGACAGACGACGTTTGTGAGTAATCTCAGCCAACGGGTTTGTCTGGTCCATAAACTGCGACAAAGCATTTGTACCGAAGAATGAGTTAACGACAGAAGAAATAGTCTTCGCATTAATCAAATCGATCGGAGTAAATACTTCATTATCGCGAACGTTCATACGTTCACGTACAGTACGTGACATACGAGCCAGACCGATACCAAACTGGTTGTATAACTGTTCGCCTACAGTACGTACGCGACGGTTACTCAAGTGGTCGATATCATCCACAATAGCTTTCGAGTTGATCAACTCGATAAGATATTTGATGATCTCGATTATATCTTCTTTTGTTAAAACCTTTACATCATTGCTGGTAGTAAGGTTCAACTTTTTATTGATTCTGTAACGGCCTACTTCACCTAAATCATAACGTTTTTCAGAGAAGAACAGGTTCTGTATAACTTCACGGGCACTTGCTTCATCTGCAGGTTCTGCATTACGCAACTGACGGTAAATATATAGTACAGCCTCTTTCTCAGAGTTACTCGGATCTTTCTGAAGCGTATTATAGATGATTGCATAATCTGAAAGATTCTGATCTTCGCGATGTAATAATACATTCTGCGTACCAGATTCCAAAATAGCTTCAATACTGTCGCTATCCAAAACCGACTCGCGGTCGATGATAACGTCATTACGTTCAATAGAAACAACTTCGCCAGTATCTTCATCCACGAAATCCTCTACCCATGTTTTCAATACACGTGCAGCCAGCTTACGACCGATCAGTTTCTTCAGATTTGCTTTCGAAACTTTTACTTCTTCAGCCAGGTTAAAGATTTCAAGAATATCTTTATCGCTTTCAAAACCAATAGCTCTTAATAGGGTAGTTACAGGTAATTTCTTTTTACGGTCGATATAAGCATACATCACATTATTAATGTCTGTTGCAAATTCGATCCATGAGCCTTTGAACGGAATGATACGCGCTGAATACAATTTTGTACCGTTAGCATGTGTACTCTGACCAAAGAATACACCCGGAGAACGGTGTAACTGTGAAACTACAACGCGTTCAGCACCATTTATCACAAAAGTACCACGTTCCGTCATATAAGGAATCGGGCCTAAATATACATCCTGGATAACAGTATCAAAATCTTCATGATCCGGGTCTGTACAATACAGTTTTAACTTTGCTTTTAAAGGCACACTATAGGTTAATCCACGCGCAATACATTCATCGATTGTATAACGGGGCGGATCGATATAGTAATCTAAGAACTCCAACACAAAGTTGTTTCTGGTATCTGCAATAGGGAAATTCTCTGCAAACACCTTATACAATCCCTCCTTCTTTCTCTTTTCAGGAGGTGTGTCAAGTTGAAGAAAGTCTTGGAATGACTTCAATTGAACTTCGAGAAAGTCCGGATACGGAAATTGATTCTTAATCGAAGCAAAATTAACTCTTTGGTTTTCAGCTGTTGAAGACATCTAGTAAGGAATTTATTGAACTTATTGAAATTATAGACACAAAAAGGTTAAGAATCCCCTTTAGGGAGACTCTTAACCAAATCACCTGGAAACCAGGTTATAAATACTATTTAAGCTCAACTTCAGCTCCAGCTTCTTCCAGCTGTTTCTTTAATCCTTCAGCATCAGCTTTAGCGATTCCTTCTTTAATTGCGCTAGGAGCACCATCAACTAAATCTTTAGCTTCTTTCAAACCAAGACCAGTTAATTCTTTTACTGCCTTAACAACAGCCAATTTATTAGCACCAGCTGCTTTCAATACAACATCGAAAGATGTTTTTTCTTCTTCTGCAGCAGCAGCGCCACCAGCAGCAGGACCAGCAACAGCAACAGCTGCAGCAGCAGGTTCGATACCATATTCTTCTTTAAGGATTGTAGCCAGTTCGCTTACTTCTTTTACGGTCAGGTTTACTAATTGTTCTGCAAAAGCTTTCAAATCTGCCATTTTTGTATGATTTAAATGATTGTTTACTGTAAAATATTAAATAATTATCTTTCTTCCAAAGTCTTCAACAGACCATGGATAGTTTGTCCTGATGACTGAAGAGCAGAGATAACGTTCTTCGCCGGAGATTGCAACAATGCAATAACATCGCCGATAAGTTCGTTTTTGCTCTTGATATTTACAAGGGCTTCCAGGTTTTCAGCACCGACATAAAAACTTTCCTGTACATAGGCAGCTTTCAATACCGGTTTAGCTATTTCGCCTTTCTTTGCACCTTTAGTAAATTCTTTGATCAGACGAGCAGGAGCATTCGCTGTTTGTGAAAACATAACAGCTGTATTGCCTTTCAAAGCAATCTGCAGCGGTGAAAAATCACCTTCTACATTTTCCAGTGCTTTTTTAAGCAAGTTGTTCTTTACAACAACCAACTTTACGTCCTGTTTGAAACATTCTCTTCTCAATTTGCTTGTCTTCTCAGCATTCAATGCTTCGATATCAGTCAAATAGAAATTAGGATATTCCTTTACAGTTTCTGTAAGCTGGCTTATTACTATGCCTTTATCTTCCTTTTTCATTGTGCAATAATTTTAATTAGTTTTCTTCAACTGATTTCGGGTCAATTTTAATACCCGCGCTCATTGTACTTGAAAGATAAATGCTCTTTATATATGTGCCTTTAGCTGCAGACGGTTTCAACTTCAAAAGAGTTGAAATAAATTCCTTAGCGTTGTCACGAATCTGATCGGCATTGAAAGATACCTTTCCGATTGATGTATGAACGATACCGGATTTGTCTACTTTAAAGTCGATCTTACCTTGCTTAACTTCCTTCACTGCATTGCCGATCTCATTGGTAACCGTACCACTCTTAGGGTTAGGCATCAGACCACGAGGACCTAATACGCGACCTAAAGCACCGATCTTACCCATGATTGAAGGCATAGTGATGATAACGTCAATATCAGTCCAACCACCTTTAATCTTATCGATATACTCATCCAAGCCAACATAGTCAGCTCCAGCAGCAGTTGCTTCAGCTTCCTTGTCCGGCGTACATAATGCGAGAACCCTAACCTGCTTACCAGTTCCGTGAGGCAGTGAAACAACACCTCTCACCATTTGGTTAGCCTTACGAGGATCAACACCTAAACGAACATCCACATCTACTGATGCATCAAACTTAGAAGTAGTAATTTCTTTTACTAATGCTGATGCTTCCTTCAATGTATATGCTTTCCCAGCTTCAATCTTGCCTAAAGCTAACTTTTGATTTTTTGTCAGTTTACTCATTTCAATTGAAGTTTATTAATTATTACCCGGGAATGTCCCTTTAACTGTGATACCCATACTTCTAGCTGTTCCGGCAACCATTCGCATGGCAGCTTCAACAGTAAAACAGTTCAAGTCGACCAATTTGTCCTCTGCAATAGTTTTTACCTGATCCCAAGAGATTTCAGCAATCTTCTTACGATTCGGCTCAGCAGAACCACTCTTCTGTTTGGAAGCTTCCAATAACTGGATAGCAACAGGAGGGGTTTTAACGACAAAGTCGAAAGACTTATCAGCATAATAAGTAATTACCACAGGTAATATCTTACCAGCCTTGTCTTGGGTTCTGGCATTAAATTGCTTGCAAAACTCCATAATATTAATACCCTTAGAACCTAAGGCAGGTCCTACTGGGGGAGAAGGGTTTGCTGCTCCTCCTTTAATCTGCAATTTGATTTGTCCAGCAACTTCTTTAGCCATTTTTCTAAAATTTAGATATATAACATCAATAACAGAAAGAAAACACTTCTCGTAACAAAAGCGTTACTCTTTCTCAACTTGCATATAGCCCAACTCAAGCGGTGTTTTACGCCCGAAGACTTTTACCATCACTTTGAGTTTCTTTTTCTCGGCGTTGACTTCTTCGATTACACCCGTGAAACCGCTGAACGGTCCAAAAGTGATCTTCACACTCTCACCAACATAAAATTGGATATCCAGTTCTTCCTGCTGATCCTGCAATTCGTCAACCGTACCTAAAATACGGCTTACTTCTGAAGGACGCAACGGAACAGGGTTATCAGACCCACCCAAAAATCCAATTACATTGGGAATGTTTCTCAATCGATGAGCGACTTCTCCAACCAATGCAGCCTCTACCAAAACATAACCCGGTAAGTAAGCTCTTTCTTTCATCACTTTCTTACCATTACGTACAGTAAAAGTTTTCTCCGTAGGAATCAAAACCTGGTTGACATATTCACCCAGATCCGTATTCTTCAACTCAGCCTCGAGATATTCCCTGACTTTATTCTCCTTACCACTGATGGCACGCAGAACATAAAATTTCTTTTGGATATCAGACATATCTAAAACTGATTAAAAGATTTTCTCGTAGAAGAAACGCATTACGCTTTCGAAGCCTAAGTCTACAACAAAGATTACTGCTGCGATTATAAGGGAAGCAAACATAACAACCACAGCACTATTGGAAAGCTCTGTTCTAGTAGGCCAAGAAACTTTATAAACAAGTTCGTTATAAGATTCCTTAATATAAGTAATTATCTTTTTCATCGAATCTATAGATTTTAGCACGGAAGGAGAGGCTCGAACTCCCGACACCTGGTTTTGGAGACCAGTGCTCTACCAACTGAGCTACTTCCGTAGAAATAGCCAGCCCTTAAAAAGACTGGCTATAACATTATCTAATGCTTGAATTAGTTCTCTAATTCTGTGATCTGGCCTGCACCTACTGTACGTCCACCCTCGCGGATAGCGAAACGAAGACCTACGCTACATGCTACCGGATAGATCAACTCAACCTCGATCGTTACGTTATCACCCGGCATTACCATTTCAGTTCCTTCCGGCAAAGTGATCTCACCAGTTACATCCAATGTACGGATGTAGAACTGAGGACGATATTTGTTGTGGAACGGAGTGTGACGACCACCTTCCTCTTTCTTCAAGATATAAACCTCAGCCTTGAACTTAGAATGCTCTTTAACCTGACCCGGGTGGCAGATTACCATACCACGCTTGATCTCATTCTTATCGATACCGCGAAGCAACAAACCAACGTTGTCACCAGCCTCACCTTGATCCAATAACTTACGGAACATCTCAACACCTGTAACAACAGATTTCTTACCAGCAGCGCCAAGACCGATGATTTGAACTTCCTCACCTACCTTAACGATACCTGTCTCGATACGACCTGTAGCAACAGTACCACGACCTGTAATTGAGAATACGTCCTCAACCGGCATCAAGAACGGCTTGTCGATTTCGCGCGGAGGCAGAGGAATCCAAGTATCACAAGCTTCCATCAACTCCATTACTTTATCTTCCCATTGAGCATCACCGTTCAATGCACCAAGAGCAGAACCACGGATGATCGGAGTGTTGTCACCGTCGAATTGATAGAATGAAAGCAACTCTCTCATCTCCATCTCAACCAATTCCAACATTTCCTCGTCGTCAACCATGTCACACTTGTTCATGAATACAACCAATCTCGGAACGTTTACCTGACGAGCCAAAAGGATGTGCTCGCGAGTTTGAGGCATAGGACCATCAGTAGCAGCAACTACGATGATAGCACCGTCCATCTGAGCAGCACCAGTTACCATGTTCTTTACGTAGTCGGCGTGACCCGGACAGTCTACGTGAGCATAGTGAC
>OBYR01000149.1_pt1 | contig 81294 bp, 56 predicted proteins | sample 1495491 | NCBI WGS metagenome assembly OBYR01 (sample SAMEA2580206, study PRJEB22360) | human gut metagenome | biome: human gut; feature: human-associated habitat; material: faeces | place: Denmark | collected 2008/2010 | reverse complement strand
GACATCATGTTGTTAGAAAGTCCCCGCCGGGGGGTAGGAGGTCCAGCCATATTGGCAGGAGGAGCCGTCGTTCCCAGCACTTCCGGATATTCAACCTTGACCAGCATATCAGATGTTGTACGCTGATACCAGTCGAATGACACATCCAGTTTTTGCTGCAAGAAAGTCATATCCAGACCCACATTCACTGTAGAGGCCTTCTCCCATGTCAAGCTATTAGACACCAGACCGGCCGGATTAATATACAAAGATTTCTCTGTGTTCGTAAACAGCCATTTATCTGCCGAACCGGAAGACATAAATGGAATGTACGGATAATATTTGGTATTACCTTTCCAGTCCTCAGCCGTCAGCAGCTGGTTACCCAATATACCATAAGAGGCACGTACTTTCATATTATCCAGCCAGGTGCGGGTTGACTCCATAAAGGCTTCTTCCGAAATACGCCATGCAGCTGAGAAAGAAGGCAGGAATACGAAACGGTTATCTGAAGGGAATCGTGAGGTTCCGTCGTAACGTCCGTTCACTTCCAGCAAATAGCGGTCGTCATAGATATAATTCAAACGGAAGAAACCACCGCGCAAAGCCCATTCGTAACCATCTTCAACCACAGTCTGCATACCCGTACCCAAGCTTAATGACGGCAACGTTTGAGAAATCAGATCCTGACGAGTTGCCGTGCTGGTAATATACTTTGTCAGCTCCTGGTTGAAGCCCAACATACCTTTTACGTAATGCTTTTCAGCGAAAGTGTGTTCATATTCCGTATAGGCATTGAATGAATAATAATCCTTATTATTATTTTTCCAGGCATAACTATTGTTATTCGTATTACCTTCGGTTTCAACAAAACTGTTGGTAATCATATCTACTCTTTTACGGTGTTCCGAATTGTGATCATAACTCAAGTTATAGGTAAAGTCGACACGTGCACGCCAGTCTTTCGTAAATGTAAAGTCTGCACTACCAGTCAACCATACATCATGCGTCTTATTCTTATCGCGTCCCCCCATCTCCAACAGAGAAATCGGATTCTGATCATCGAAATATTTTCCGGCATACTGATCCAGTTCCGGGTAACGCGAATCGACACCCCAAGGTCTGGCCATACGTGTAGGCGTAGAGAACACCATCTGCTGCCAAACATCATCCTTATATTTATGAGGCTTATCAGCAGAAGTATAGTTATACAAAACCTTTGCTCCTAATTTCAACCACGGCGTTGTCTGGTTTTCAACTGACAGACGGGTATTCAAGCGTTGGTAATCGTCATTTCCGATCTTATACATACCCGACTGATTTAAATATCCTACGGAAGAATAGAACTTCGTTTTTTCATTTCCACCCGAAATATTTACATTATGGCGATGAGAAGGCGTCAATTTCTTCAACATCAAGTCCACCCAATCCGAATGACCGTAATAATACATCGAACCGTTCAATACTTCATATTCCGGATTATTCTGAGGATCGGCAGCATAATCTTTCATTTTTTGCACAGTCTCCGGACTATACATCAGATCGAGTCCGGCATTTGTCATTGCCCTGTTTACAAATTCGGCATGTTCCCAACTCGACTCGACCATATCGGGCAAAACCGTGGGTTTTGAAAACGCCACGTTTCCGGAATAAGAAACGGTAGTCTTCATGTCAGTACCCGCATTCTTGGTTGTTACCAAAATAACACCGTAGGCAGCACGCACACCGTAAATAGCCGATGCGGCAGCATCCTTCAAAACCGTCACATTAGCGATATCGCTCGGGTTGATCATATCCAGGTTCATTTCAACTCCGTCGACCAACACCAATGGGCTACCGCCATTGATAGAAGTCGTACCGCGAATGTTCAGCGTTGCACTTGTTCCAGGTTCTCCACTATTCGATGTGATCTGCAAGTTAGGGATTGTTCCCTGCAAAGCACTTGTCGAATTCATAATAGGACGGGATTCCAGCACTTTTGAATCGATCGTACCAACCGCACCGGTTAGATTGACTTTCTTCTGAGCGCCATATCCGACTACAACTACTTCATCAAGCGCCTGTGTATCTTCAAGTAATGTTATTTTCAAATTATTCTGTTTCCCGATCGGCATTTCCTTTGTCAGATAACCAATATAGGAAACAATCAGTGTACCGCTCTGAGGAACTTCCAGCGAGAAGTTTCCGTCAATATCTGTAATCGTACCGCTGGTGGTGCCCTTTACGATTACATTGGCACCGATAACAGGCTCACCATGATTGTCCAAAATCTGACCGGTCAACTTTTTCGAATCCTGGGCAATACTTTGAGGAACCATGTTTACTTGTGGCTTACTTACCGAAATAGTATTATTTATTTTTTTGAAAGACAGACCTGTCTGACGTGACAATTCGTTTAAGATAGTATCTATCGAAGCATCATTTACCTTTACAGATACACTTTTCAGTCCTTTCAATACCGATTCGTCGTAAAAGAAGTTAAAGCCAGTCATTTTACTAAGCTGTTCAAATACTTCGCTCACAGAAGTCTGCTTTACGACATAAGTAATATCATTCTCTTTCAGACTTTGTCCGAAAGCACCTTCTGCACAAAGCAACTGAGATGATAAAGCTATAGTACATACGGTTAACGAAGTTCGCATAACAGTCTTGTTTAATTTTAGATTATAATTCATACATTTGTAATGTTTTAATGAATGATGTTTGTTAAAACAGGCAGAGAAACCTTACAACCCAGTGGCTCAATACTGTTTCCTAGGACTCTGCAAAATTTTTAAAGGCAGTAGTGTAACAGCGCTACTGCTTTTTTATAGTGTCTCATTTTCCGGTATTTGTCATAGGCAGTATATTTATGTTAGACTTAAAGTTTATCATATATAATAATATTATCCCCTTCCAGGCGGCTACACAAGCCGGTTGTAAAACAAATAGCTTCGATAACAGCTTCTATATTTTTATTGTCATGAGTCCCTGTAATTTTATAATCGCAGCTGCCTTTACATTGCAAAACAACTTTACGATTATAAGTACGATTGATGGTTTTTATAACTTCACGTATCGGTTCCTTATTAAAATATAAAGAACCTTGTATCCATTTAATATAGTTGTTTTCTCTGATCGCCTCTTTGCTGACAGTACCATCTACCTTATTGACAGATAAATGTTCATTCGGAGAGACTGATAATTGCATATCCTGATTAACCACGTTCACACGAACCTTGCCGGTCGATACAGTCAGTTTAATAAAATCATCTTCCTTATATGACTTAAAATCGAATGAGGTTCCCAATACCTTGACCTGCGCTTCACCGCTCTTTATGATAAATGGTTTGTCCGGATTCGGAGTGACATCGAAAAAGCCCTCTCCTTCCATTTCGATAATACGTTCTTCCTGATTAAAATCACTGGGGATGGTCAATTTTGTGTCCGAGTTCAGGATCACTTTTGTCCCGTCTGCCAGGAAAATACTTTTAGTTTCCCCTTTGTTCGATATCTTTTCTGTATATGTAACCGCTTCCTGTGTATGCTCGGTAACTTTCAGAAAGCCCAACGTAACACTGAATACCAAAACAACAACGGCAGCAACACGATAAAAAGCATTCAAATATTTTTTCCTTCTGACTTTCAGTATGGAATTGGAAGATGTACCCTCTTTCCGCTTTATATTGGACAACAGCAAAGAGACTTCTTTCTGCAACTCATTTTCCCGCTCACAATCAGGCAATACCATATTCTTATCGATCGTATCCCATAAAGGTTTTATAACCAAATCGAGACTAACCGAATCATCCGGCTTTTTCAGCCACTGAAGCAATGTACGCAATTCATCTTCCGTACATTGGTTCTTTATATACTTCTGTAAAAGAGATATAACGCTTGTATCCTGCATATGTTTCCTTATAATAGCACCTTTTTCTGGTCCGTTTATAAAGTATACACACAATACATGTTCATCTAGGGGTCGGAATTATTTATTTAACACATATTAGCAAATAACACAAACACGGGATCTATTTGCCCAGCAAATAAACCCCGTGTCGCTATCTGTTTAATTTTTCGGTTTACTCTTAGAAACTATACTGAACCGCCAGGTTCATCCGGTTGGCATGACGTGTCTGATCGTTGAAATCCGTGCGCCATCCTCTCAGGTATTCGGCTCCTACCTGCAGATCGGGTGTTATATTCCAGAACAGGTTTGCCACCAGATACTGACCATAACGATATTGTTCCGACGGAGTTGCAGGGTAATCGTTGTCACTGTACAAACGGGATTGGCTGTAAGTACTTGAAACAAATACTTTCGGTGTAATATTATACTGCAAACCGGCATACCATCCCATCATCGGAAGTACCTGCATACGGCCGGCTTTGGCCGGATCGGGAACAATATCCACGTTCAGGTTACTCAAATCGTTCATGTACTGGCTGATACCTTTACCGTAGACACCTTGTCCGTACACCTGTACTTTACTACAAAGATTGAAGGTCGTAGAAAGTAAAACACCCCAGCCGGTTTCCGATTCGGCTTTATTGGCCACCAGGTTATCATACGTCATGCTTCTTACGATAGCGGCGGCACGCAGATGGCTTTTAGAGTTCCACCCATATTGCAGATAAGCCGGGAAGTTAGGCATACGCTGGGAACCGATACTTAAATTATCATTGGTAATTCCGTCTACTACCGGCATTTCCACACCGATACCGGCTTTCCATCCTTTTCCGAAGGCACGTTCGTAACGGAACTGGGTAGCGTGATAGATAGCCATCCCGTTCGGTCCGGCGAAATCGATCGTCGGTGGAATAGCAGCCAGATCCATAAATGAACCGTAGTCGTACCCGAGTGTGAAGCCCAATAAAGAGGCATACGCATTTCTCAACTCAAACCCTTTACCGTCACCACGGAAGTTTCCGGCAGTATAAACCACAAAGTCTCCCAGATGCTTGGTATGTCCTACCAATTTCAGGAATACCGTACTGGTCGTAGCATCCATCTGAAACTGGTTTCTAACATGTGAAGCGCCTTTGTTGGGAATCAGCGCCGGGTAGAAATCAATATCCTTGGAAATACCGCCAAAGTCATACTCGGCTGTTGCTTTTACATATCCGCCGATACCTAAAGCGAATCGCCCCTTACGATCGGTCAGCAGGAAACGAGGGATACCCGGTTCATGGAAACGCGGACTCTGTGTTTCGTTCAGTATCCGGATAATTTCATCTCCCGCTTTGTCGCGGGATATAAACATGATGGAATTAGGCTCCTCATCCTTAATGATCACTTTCTGAGCCTGCGCATGGGAGGAGAAAATTCCTAACCCGAGCAAAAAGACTGCTCCTTTAACAAATGCTTTCATAAATGTGTTTTGTTTAGACGTTTTACCAGTAAGGAACAAGCGTTGGTTGAAAAGGTTGTGTTAAAAGGTTGCGTTAACGACTAAAAGTAACTATTTTTGTTGCCTTAATAACAAAATAAAACGAAGATGAAAAAGCTGTTTGCTATATGTTTATTAGTTGCCGGATTATTGACATCCGTTCATTCGCAAGCGCAGGATGTTGAGACACTCGTTCAGATCGATACCGACATGGGAAAGATTAAGGTGAAGTTGTTCAACGACACCCCCCAACACCGGGATAATTTTATCAAAAATGTAAAAGAAAAACGTTACGACGGTCTACTGTTCCACCGTGTGATCAAACAGTTTATGATACAAGGCGGCGACATCAATTCGAAAGATGCACCTATCGAACAACATCTAGGCGACGGCGATCCGGGTTATACGATTCCGGCAGAGATCGTTTATCCGAAATATTTCCACAAACGCGGCATGCTATGTGCAGCCCGTACCAGCGACGACGAAAATCCGGAACGCGCCTCATCAGGCACACAGTTCTATATCGTAACCGGAAAGTTCTACACAGAAATGGAACTGGATAAGATGGAGAAAAGCGACAATAAAACCTTTACCCCCGAAGAACGCCAGGCCTATATGCTTGAAGGCGGGGCTCCCCATCTGGATAACAAATATACCGTCTTCGGTGAAGTTGTTAAAGGAATGAAAGTTGTAGATAAAATCCAGTTTGTCGAAACAAATGAGGACGACAGGCCGTTAAAGAATATAAAGATCAAGACAATGACTATTGTCGATAAATAATCATTAAACAAAATAAGAATGGAAACGCAAGCAAAAGAGACACAGGTGCTGATGAAAACCAGCCTGGGTAACATTAAACTGAAACTATACAACGAAACACCGAAACATCGCGATAACTTTATCAAACTGGTTGAGGACGGAACTTACAACGGCCTGCTTTTCCACCGTGTGATCAAGGACTTCATGGTGCAAGGTGGTGATGTAACCTCAAAAGATGCTCCTATGAATAAACAGCTAGGTGCCGGCGATCTGGGATATACCGTACCGGCCGAATTTGTTTATCCGAAATATTTCCATAAAAAAGGGGCTCTCTCTGCCGCCCGTACCAGTGACGAGGTTAATCCGGAGAAAGAATCTTCTGCTTCCCAGTTCTATATCGTCACCGGAAAGGTTTACAAAGACGCCGAACTGGACCAGATGGAGAAACAAAAAGAAGGTCGTCTGAAACAAGCGATCTTTGCACGCTTGCAAAAAGAAAACAGTGCCAAGATCAAAGCGGCTTACCAAAGTGGCGACAAAGCCGAACTGGCTGTTATCCGCGATACGCTGATCGGCAAGACCGAACTCGAAGCCGAAAAGCGTAAGGATGAAGCCAAGCTGACTCCCGAACAGCGTGAGGCTTACAAAACAATCGGAGGTGTTCCTTTCCTGGATAATGAATATACGGTTTATGGCGAAGTGGTAGAAGGATTGAACATTGTGGATGCCATCCAAGATGTCAAGACCAACCGACAGGACCGTCCGTTGGAAAATGTGGTTATCGAATCAGTGGAAATAATATAAGTAAGCGGTATTCCAATCCGTAGCATATAGTAACACGCCGGTTTCCTTGGGAGGATATTACAGTTTCCTGCTGAAGAAACCGGCGTTTCCTTAGGAGGAAACTACAATTTCCTGCCGAGGGAACTAGAGTTTCCTGCGCAGGGAACTGGAGTTTCCAAAGCAAGAAACTACGAGGAAACTGTAATCAATTATGTCTTAGCCGCATAACCTATTTTCACCAATTCACTAATCTGACATTAAACAGACTAATATTCGACAGAATTTACATGATACAATTCTCTGCTTACAAAGAGCATTATAAAGAAACAATCCGACTGGGTGTCCCGATCATGTTGGGACAGTTGGGCATTATTATTGTCGGGTTTGCCGACAACATCATGGTGGGACATCACAGCACCAACGAACTGGCTGCCGCCTCGTTCGTCAATAATTTCTTCAATCTGGCTTTTATCTTCGGGATGGGTTTCTCGTACGGTCTCACTCCTATTATCGGCGGACTTCATGCCAACAAGGAATATCACCAAGCCGGCGAGACACTGAAGAACAGTCTTTTTATTAACTTCATCGTCGGTGTCCTGTTGAGTTGTCTGATGCTTCTTCTCTTACTGAATATCGATATACTGAAACAGCCGGAAGAGTTGATGCCGTATATCGTTCCTTACTACATCCTGCAACTATTCTCGGTGATATTTGCCATGTTGTTCAATTCCTTCAAGCAGTTCAGCGACGGTACGACCGATACGGTTACGCCGATGTGGATCATGCTGGGGGCGAATGTGCTGAATATCATAGGCAATTATTTCCTTATTTATGGTAAATGCGGTGTGCCCGAACTGGGGCTGACAGGGGCCGGTATTTCTACGCTCGTCAGCCGTATCCTGACTTTTGTTGTTTTCTTTATTTTATTTACCCGGAGGGAAAAATACAAAGAATATCTGAAAGGTTTCAAAGAGGGTCTTGTCAACCGGCTGAATCTCTCTAAGCTGATACGTTTAGGCTTTCCGGTCGGGTTGTTGATGGGAGTTGAAACAGGGTCGTTCAGCCTAAGTGTTATTATGATGGGCTGGATAGGAAGTACGGCGTTGGCAGCGCATCAGGTATTGGGGGTTATTACGACGCTGGGATTTATGGTTTACTATGGGATAGCGGCAGCTGTTACGATACGGGTCAGCGTATTTAAAGGGTATAGCGATTGGCTGAATATTCGTCAGGCTTCTTTTGCCGGACTGCATCTGATCATGGGGGTTGCCGTCCTGTTCGTTTCATTTATTATGTTATTCCATAAGAATATGGGGTATTTGTTTACGCCGGAGCATGATGTGGTGGCGATGGTGGCATTGTTGTCGTGGTCGGTTGTTCTTTATCAGTTCGGCGACGGACTACAGATATTGTTCGCCAATGCTTTGCGTGGTATTTCGGATGTGAAATACATGGCTTACTGCGCTTTCGTCTGCCACTTCGGGCTGGCGTTGCCGATCGGGTATATTTGCGGATTTGTTTTCGATTGGGGAGCGATCGGTATCTGGTGCGGGTTCCCAATTAGCTTAACAACGTTGGGAGTATTATTATGGAGACGGTTTAATAGGCTTACTCTGAAACCTATAAAGTTATAATCAAAAATCCCTTTTGTAATCAATGTTGTATAGTATACAAACAATTACAAAAGGGATTTTTTATATCTATCCACTTTACTACCTCACAATCACCTTACCACCTTTCACTTCTCCCTTTTCTGTTGAAGCCTTTACTATGTAGACTCCGCCTGTCAGGTAGAGGCGTTTGACCGATTCGTTGATTGACTGGAGGCTGAGCTGCAAACGACCGGCAAGGTCATATACACGGATTGTCTTCAGCAGGTCGGAAGCAGAGGTGGCCACTATGATTTCACCGGCTACCGGTGAATAGATAGCAATATCACTTTCTGCATCCAGCCCTTCTTTTCCTCCATTCAGGAAATAACGGCCGTGTGTAGAACCAGGCACAGTCACCTTCGTGTTCAAGGCATCCAGCCGGATACTTTCATCCAGCAGGGCGTCGTAGAGATAGAGCGGGCTGTCAAACTGCTCAATACCCTCAAAGGTGAGGGTTACATCTTCTGCATCATCGCTATAGATACCCAATGGGATGTTGCTGATGTCCGACGTTTGGTTAATGGCCACCGCCTGGCTTCCGGCTACACTGTAAAGAGCCGGATGCTGTTTCTCGTCCGTATCCAACAAGACGGCGGCATCCTCACCGACGCGGTAGGCGGCATCCGCCCCTTCCCGCTTGATGATGGAAATAGCACTGCGCTCCCCTTTCCGCTCCGTCGAGATGTAAAGAGTCGGGAAGGCTTCTTCTTCCGACGAACGGGTCTCCAACGTAGAGGCATAATCTGCCGCCATCATTTCCGGAGTGAAAGTGACGGTAAGGGATGGATTCTCCCCTTCTTTCTGAGTACTATTCTTCTGCACAAAGAAACCTTGCATAGTCTTCAGGAAACCGCCGGTAGTACCGCCGGTACTTACTACTGTTCCATCTTCTTTTAATACAAATGCGTCGTATTCCGTCCAATAAGTACGAGACAATCCAGGATTTCCATTAAAGAAAGCATCCATATTCAGATAAGTCATAAACGGATTACCGACAAAGAAGAAGGTACCGTTGGTAGCATTGGTAACTGTTGCTTTTAATTCTTGCTCCGGTGTGTCAGCATCAAAACTTAGTTTATCACGTAAAGATATAATTCCCTGATTAATAGAATATTTATCACTTTCCTCTGTCTTACCTTCTGTATCATAATAATTATACCATGTATCACCTTTAGGCAAACGCACCAAAGCCCTATCATTACTAAAGTTTTCCACACTGCTGTAGAAGCCGGTACCCGGTTTATAAGGAACTGACACATCATTATATTCTACGTTCCAGTTGGAAGCGACAGCAGCATATGTTTCATCTGCCGTTCCATTTTTTAAATACATCTTTGCACTATTATCCCATATCTTCTGGTAGAAAGCAGGATTAAAACGGTTATTGCTTTTTTCATCAAATTTTATTGTATACTCCCCTCCAGTAGAACTCGACACTATAAATACTGGAGATTCCTGTCGTCCGGTACCTCCTGTGGAATACATATCACCCGCTATCACCTCTTGCAAAGGAGAAGACAAGAAATACTTTTTATTCTTATCCATTTCAAACTCAACTTTTGCCTTATTGTAATGCAGCAAATCCTGTCGCATCAAGGTAGCTCTAGGTTTAAAGTAAATAAAATTGCACGTATTTCCATAATAATGAGTTACCGAATATACGTTATCAGAGGGAGAACTCTTTATCACCATATCATATTCTATACGCTCAGTGGCATCGCCGATTTGCTGAATTTCCTGAATATTCGGTTTCATATCCAAAGATTGATCATCATTCTTCTGATCCAGTTTATATAACCAGGAACTATTTTCCGGTCTAAGAACCGTTACATACGAGAAATCCATCGGAGCAAAGGCAAACTCCAGGTCTGTTCGTATTGGTCCATCTGTCTTATTTGCATCCACACTTTCCAGTTTTCCATCCACATATAGCTCTGCCTGATTCGAACGACGCCACAAACCATCGTTGTTCCAGTTACGCGAAGATCCATCGCTGACCCATGTCAGATATTTAGGAACAATCTTCAGAGGCAGATAAACTATACCATGGCAACTATTGGTTGGCTCACCACTTATTTGCTGTTCCTCTAACTCAATTTTTAAAGTATAAATAAAACCCTCCAACGGCTTGAAGTCTGGCAGAAACTGAAGTTGGATATAATTATTATTGGCTAATGATGTTTTTATATCTGCTCCAGTAAGTACAGCCCTGGCTGGCTCTCCCTCCACATAATTACCATTCAAACTATACAATCTGATTGTATCGGAGACTCCTTTTGAAAAACCTAAATGATCAGCATTTTCAGCTTGTGAGAGTTTAAAATGCCGTACGGGTATCCGTAATGACTTGCCCGCATTAGCTTCCATAGAACTCTTTCTGCATTCTTTTACGTAATGAGTCCCAATACGCAAAGGTACTTGCAACATATCATCCGGATACTTTATATCAGGCAGCCCCAACTGTACTACAGGGGCTGTCTCTGTCGCTTCAAGTATCATTTGACGGGGATTCATACAAAGCAATGCACCGGCTCGATTCGTCTTATTTTCTATCTCCTCCAGCAACTTATCCATATCTACCGAAAAAGGCAGGGAGTAGAAAGTTAGACGCTCTTTATCCAATATAAATTCCGGATCATGAACAGACAATAGTAATTGGCCGTCATCTACCATTTCTATCAGCCTCTGCTGTATCTCTTTCAATGTCTGAGAACTTGGCTGCCATTTCCTCAAATCCTTTTCCGTACCTTCTTTCCGGTCATTGGGCGACAAGCCCTTATTCAGTTCCTTTCTGAAAGTTTGTAGATCATCAAACAACTCCCATATATACGACGGTACTTCACCCTCGCCCTCCACTTCCGGATCGTTGGGCGAGAAATACCAGTCGAAACAGTAATAGGTTGGTGCAAACGTGATAACATTACCATCGGGATCAACCGCCTGCAAAGCAGCATTCACATTCACCGGATTATTCATACACAACCCATGTGGGTCATATTCCGCCTGTCCGTTAATCACCAACCGGATCGGATCCATCACATGAAACGGGGCAATCAACGCACATTTGGAGTGCGGGTCGGCACTACCGCCATCAGACACATCTTTCTGATTACCATTGAGCAACATCACATAATACTCTACTCCCGGAAGCAACTCATCTGGCTTTTTGTCATCCGATTCTCTCACAGCCTGCCTGGCCTTCATTCCCGTCTGTATATCCGCCAAAAAGATAAATCCCTTATCAGGATTGGCATCGCCTTCTGTAGGGAAACCTCCCTCATCCACATTTTCAGGCATAAACCAGGCACAGTTGATAGGGGCTATCCCCAAATCGTGAAAGAGCTGATAAGCAGAGCTCAAATCATCTGACTCATATTGGCTCGGCTCCTTAGCATCTTCCGGTAAAATGTTTTTATCCTTCAAATCATTAAACCGTTCCTGATATTCCTTCAAAGCCCGAAGGTTCAATTTTTTAGACAACTCATTTGCATCCTCTTGATTCGTCGGTATATCCTCTATTCTCGTCGATATGATTACACGTCCGAATTGACTAATAAATCCATCCCCGTTATAATCCATCTGCAACCATTCATGCACTTCATCATAAATATCCCTCGTAGGCGGCTGCACGTGAAAGTCTCTTAGGAAGGAATAATACAAATTCTTGAAGTAGTCACTTTTCTGATCTTTATCTTCCCCATTACTAGTATCATCCAAACCTTCGAGTCCCAGGCGAAGCAAAGCGTACTTCTTTTTATCTTCATCAGAAAGCTGACTCCATACCTTATCACCAGGCTTCAAGTTCATATTCTCCAGCAAGGTCTGATAATTAGAGCGCAGCAACACCGAGTTCAAATCGCAAGTTGCTTTACGGCGCACATAGATATTGGGAGTAGAGCGATACACTTTAATCTCATCAACAGCATAGTCCGCACCGTCGGAGTGCTGACAATTGTTGAATAAATCCAAACGATACGACTGAAAGCTCAGCGTATTAGGAACTGAAAATTCATAACAAATCTGCTGCCACCTCATAAGATCCGGATTATTTGCATTGTCCGCCCTGGCCGGAGTACGCCGCATGGAACCGCTATAGAAGGTATGTAAATCCACCTCCTCACCTTCTTCCGTAATACCTTTGAATGTCAAACCGATATCTCCGGCAACAGCATCAGTAGCGGAAGTAGACTCCATATTGCAGACCCACGCCGTCACCAACAGCTTGGTATCCGAACACAGCTCTGTATTTACCGGCAGAGAAACGATACGCCCCGGCTCATCAATAGCATCCAGATACAAAAAATATCCCATCTTATCCGGGGTGGTTTTGCCACTCAATAACTGCCGTTCGTACAGCCGGTCATACGTTTTTACATAATATCCACCGGGTTTATAGTAGTAGTTATTGTAGCTACTAAGACCATATACTTCCAATGTTTTAAAAAAGGCATATTCGGAACGGGATAAAGAACGCTGCATCGGAGTTCTCTGCCCCTTATCTACTGCCCTCAAATCAGCAAAAGCATAATCGGACGACCCCTTATTCAAGCGTGTCAACCTATAATTTTCCGCAGACTTTTCAGGTACCTTATTCCCATCTGCCTCCGGATCATCGAAGTTGATTTCGGCAATCAGGTCATAGTTCACATCCTCATCCAAGCGATCCTGTTCGCGCTTAACATAGTTGTAATCGTTTGCGCCTTTCAACTCTTCTGCCGTTTTAGGGTCTGAATAAGGATCTAAATAGACTGTGATAAGGGCTACCGGATACCAATCATTTTCATCAAGAGAGACTTCAGCCGTAATATATCTAGTCAGATCCTCCTCACTCGAATTAGCTGTAGCATCTCCTTCCAAACCGACACAATAAAAGACCGAAGCATTGTTAATAAATTTTCCCGGCAGATCAGTACCTTTCACATAATCAGCATACGTAGCACCCAAAGTAGCAAATAAATGCTCCATAACATACCCTTGTTTGGGTACTAGATGCTCCTTATTACTATCCCCCTGCTTCTTTTTATGTACTGTTGTACACTCCATAGGCTCTTTACTCCCATTAAACACTCGCCAACGAACATATCTAGCTGCACCAGAATGAATACTATCTATCTTAATGTCCTCAGAGCTCTTGAGATAATAATTCGACAACACTTCCTTCAAACGGAAATTAACCCCCGTCTGCCACTCTTTAGTTCCATGATTCTTTTTGAGACGAAGAGGTGTATGTACAGTATATTTTTCAAAGAAACCAGCCTCGACCAAGGTGTTTACCCCCAGCTTTTTAGCTGCCTCTTCGTATTCTTCCTTCGCTTTTTTCAACTGCTCATATCTACTCTTTGCATTTTTGATAATGAACTTACGGCGGAGATTGATAGCTGTGGGTAATTGATTAATATTAGTACTATCTCCATTCCACTCCCAATCGTTCCAGGCACTTGCATCCCATGCCAGTGAATCGAGGATACCGGTAACACCTCCTACGTTATCTTTATCTGCAACATATTCCACATAGCTATAATGAGGCTGAGACACTGCTGATTGCTGAGTTTTTGCCACATAACATTTTAGCTTTTCATCATATTTAAAAGCTATAGTATCACTTTGCTTTTTCCACAGCAAATGTTTTTCATACCAACCCTCATCTATATCTTTATTATCCCCTAATTGTAGCCAACGTGAAAATCCATGAATGTTTGCAGCTGAGGAGTTGGACTGTACAAACATACGCGTATGCTCACCCGGATATACATAGATTGTATCCGTTCTTTCATGCCAGATATGTCCTCGTTCATACTGTTCCCCCTCTACTTCCTGGGCAGAAACTAAACGGCTTGCTGCCAGCAAGAAAAGAAAGAAAAGATAAGCCGGTCGGCGTAATATGTTATTATATTGAAATCTTTTCATACTTTCTATCTGTTTAGTAAATAAGCTTTATCTCGTAGTCGATATTTGTTTTGCTATCATTAGCAATCTCTACCGTAAATGATAAGGTAGCCGTTCCCTTTCTATGAACCATTAATTTAACTTCCTTAACCTCAGTAAGGTCTTCCGGTTCACTTCCGTTCAACCAAGTAATAGCCCCATCCTCTGATATTAGTTTACAATCTTTTATTGTAAAGTTAACCTCAGTGTCAGTTGACCCAAGAGCCTTTTTCACAGCCTCCAAATGAATCGTCAGTACACCGGTATTCTTAATCTGATACTCACGGCTGGAGATAAGATCCAGTTGAAACGCAAACGGGTAGCCACCGATAGGAGCACGCTGCTCGCTAACCGATACATTCAAGGCATATTCGCTCAATACTAATGGTATTATTAAATAGTCATTGCGATGCACATAGGTGAAGTTGGTTACACCGGTCTTCGTTTCATTCTTTGGTTTCGTAATCTTAACATCCACTTTAATACTATCTTTACCTAACGAAGTTTCATGTACATAAAAGACTTTTTCCACCGGGGCACCCCCACCTACAACTACAGCATTATTTAATATCCCCCAAACAGGATTCAACGACGTAGTACCATTAGGGAATAACGGTAACTCTATTTTCCCTATATCATTCAACAACGATTTATAAGGTAGGGTATAAATAGAGTCTCTATTTCGAAATTTGCTTACATCCACTGTGGTTGTAAAATTATCTTCCATTTTATTGCTTATGCTCACCTTCACCTTGGCAACCATACGATATAAAGGAATACTTATCTCCTTTTCTCTTAGTTCATGAAAATGACTGGACATGGGAATAGGAGGAGTTTTAGGTTCAGTACCCTCTTTCCCATTGTCTATCACTAAATCTTCCTTTATCCTGACATGTGGCATCCCAACTAATGCCCCTTCAACATTAAACGTCACCGGCAACTTCTTCCCCACCTCCAACGCTGCCAGAATCTCATCACTATTCTTCAGCAACTCGCTTGTCAAATTAGAAAACGCATACACATAAGCCGCCTCCTTAGGCACATCCTCCAAACGGATGGTTTTCTCAAAGACGGTCATGTTGTTGCTCTCTTCCTTTAACACTTCGCTATGGGTTTGCAAAATCACGCCTTCACTGTCCGTAATCACTAAAAGCACATCCTCCATTCCCTCATACTGCGTCGAATTGCTATCCTCTCCGTTTCCTTTAAGCAGCAAATGAAAATCCACCGTCTTAAAATCTCCCGGCAGCGGGCCGACAGGCTCCTCGTCTGCACAGGTGCAGAGGAAGAAGGGCAGCAAGAACAGCAGCAAAGGCAAGAAGCCGATATTTATGAATTGATATTTCATACACATTTACTTATATCCATTTACAAATCCGTTTCATTCAACCGTATCACCCAATCCTTTACCTGGATAGTGTAACAAGCATAGCCGATGATCGGATCTTCGGGATTGGGATCAGGGTCTGGGTCGGGATTGGGATCAGGGTCAGGGTCAGGATCAGGATCAGGATCGGGATCCGGGCAAGTGATTGGGGTCAGGAAGAAGATGATGGAATATTCGTCCTGACGGTCCAGGTATTCCTGGGCACTGATGTCGTGACCCTCCATTTTTGTGAGCAAAAGGTAATTGTTGAGGTTAATATTCAACACATCTTTTTCCCAGCCCCTATGCTGTACGATCAGACGGAAGTTCTCGCCCGCCATCAGACGCATGGTGTTCATTTCGGCAACGGCTACCAGCTGGCCGGAGACCGTAGACTCAGGGTCGGGGTCGGCAGCTATCTCCACGTTTTCGGTGTAGTAAGGGAGGTAGCTGATGGCCGGGTCGGGCAGCAGACTGTTGTCGTAGTCCATATAGCCGTTGTCGGCCACGATGCGGAAGGTGAAGTCGTTCACGTCCATATTGTCGCCTTTCACGTTTTGGAGTACGAAACGCAGTTTGTTGGTGTCTTTGGCCAGACTGATGGTGTCGCTCTCGTGGGCAAGGCCGGAGACGACGATGGTGTCGAGGCTGTGCCAAAGGGGGTGCAGTTCGCGGGGTTGCGTGCCGTCCGACTGGCGGAGGGTGCGCACGCGTATGTCTTCCACCGGCGAAGTGCCGGGGGTGAGTTGCGGCAGTTGGTAGGTGCCTTCGTCGAGGCCTGCCCACGAAACCAGGTAGTAGGTGCCGGGAGGAAGGTCGAGACGGATGTCGTTGGCCTTCAGTTCGTCGCCTTCAATCTGCCGCTGCCGGAGGAAGGTACCCTGGTCGTCGCAGATAAAGAGGGAGACCTGGTCGACTTCGTGTTGGAAAGCGTCGGCAAACTTCATATTATAATCGTACACATAATGCAGACGAAATTCGCACGGCGGCAAGGTGTCGTCGTGGATATAGTCGCAGGCAGACGCTCCCAATAAAAGGAGTGAAGAGACTAATCGGATGTACGTAATTAATCGTTTCATATGCTATATTTTTTTGTCCCAATTTGGGTTCACCTTTCACTTTTTGCCTTTTACGCCTTGTTATACAAGGAATAATGAGATGAAGGGTTGTCTTTTTCCGGCGTCACCTGGTGACGCCACTCGTTCAGCGAGGTGACGCCGGAAAGACAACTGCATTCACCCTTCTATTGATTGATTATCAAGAAACAGCTTATAAGGGTGATGGAAGTGACGCTGTTTTTGTAAAAACTTTTTCAGAAGCAGTGTTTCGGAAACAGGTTCCGCCGGTCTGCTTCGCCCGGCTATCGGTTTTGAACGGGTCGGCAGCCGGTTGAAATGGGTGCTGACCCGTTTGGTAATGAATAGGCAGCCATTTGGAATGGGTGCCTATCCGTTTGGATAGTGCTGCCGACGTTTTTGGAAAAAGCCGCCGACGTTTGCGAAAAAAAGCGGGCGGTTTTTGCAAAAAAGTCGTATTTCTTGTTGCGCCCTTACAGGGCTTCCGGTCGTAACAACCAAAGGTCTCTGTCGTTATGAGCAGAGTTCGCGGTCGCTATGACTAGGTGCTGTTTGTAGCACTATAGTGCTAAGGGTGTTAGGACTATAGTGCCAGCCCCTGTAGGACTATAGTGCTACCACACCTGGATGGTTAGAGTTCAATTTGCCCGTTATCGCGGATTACCCAGTCTTTAACGTAAACCATAACCGTGATATAATACTGCGTTTTATCGTCTTCATTCGGATTTTTAGGATCGTCTACTCCCGGAGTAAACGGTAGTGGATCACCTAACTTTTTAATCGCTGTTACATCCAACTTATAAAGGTTGTTACGGACAATACCGTATTCCATGATACCCAGGTTAGGATTATCGGGGGGATTCAGTCCGTTGTTTGCGTGACGGATCCAGTATTTGTAGTAGCAGGTACCGTCTTTATAATAGTGAATGTCGTATTTTTCAGCTAGAACTTCGGCATCATTGGGTTTGATAGTCTGTGCAAAAGCTTCATAATTTATATCACTAATATTAACAGACTCCTGTATGTTTTTTCCTACAAACGCCGCATATGCCTCACCAAACTTTCCTTGAAGTGTATTAACTACTGCTTCTACTTCTTCTTTTGTTACAGTAGTAGTAGTACTGCCTGCTCCTCCAAATAAGAGTTTAACAATATCACCATTAACATCATCACTAAATGATCCAACCAGCAATGATTTCAAATCTGCATATAGAACCGTTTTCGTTGTTGTTCCAGTACTACCATCGTCGTCTTGTGTGGACTGTGTTGTTGTTACTTTAGTTGTGTAAAAATATTGATCCTCTTTCTCAAGGTTGGCATACTCAACTGATTCATTTTTATTTTCTTCTATACTATATTTTATTACATATTTAGGAGTATATGTCCCCTTAAAGATCACCCCAGTAGAAAAGCCGTTAAGTTGTTGTTCCCAGCCTGTTGTGTTTTCTAAGGTATAAGCGATAAGCTTGTAACCTTTCTCACCATAATTTCCTTCGTTCTCCCCTATTCCTGCGTTTGGTAAGTTGTCACCATAAATCACAAAAGTTTCTTTTTCATTAAGTTCTTTATTAAAATGATTAATATACAGATCATCAAAGGAAGTAGAACCAGTTTTAGCTTCTCCATTATCCACATAATGTGAAGCTAAAGAAACTGGAGTATATCCATCTGCTGTAAACAAATCCACCTTCTTTCCACGTGTCCAGGGATCAATTACATAATTATAATAACCTTCTGTATTCCAATATTCATCACCTAAATAGATATCTCCATCACTTTCTGTTCTAATCGGTTGTTTATCCATATCGTTTCCAAGTTCAGGGACAGTCACTCTCTTAAACATATAAGAACCTGCTTTTAATCGGTTGACAACAGAAAAAGCAGTAAGTTGTACTTTATCTGTTGCAACATCATAGCTCCCATTTTCGTCCCCTAATTTCAGATCAATTCTAGCCGCCAAACGCTCAACATAAACAGTTACAGATGGTGCATCTGCAGGATTATTATTAGCTTGGCTCAATCCTACAACCGACTTATCATTGCCTAAGGTCATCGTATGAGTAGACATCACGAAGTGAGTTGTAACTATCTCCCCATCCTCTCTTTCCACACCATGCTCCCAAGCATCCTGCTTTTCAAATAAATAATCACGTAACTGCTTGACTGTACTAAAAGTCAACTTCTCACCAGCATTAGTTATAGTCAAGATATTGTAATATTCAATTTTCTCTCCTAGCTTTGGAATATTAATTTCAACAGTAGCTTGTGGCGTATGATTATTAGAAGGAGTCTTAGGGTCATTATCTACCTGCTCTGAAAATCCACTTCCTACTATTGGTGTTTCTAAAGACAAATATTTATCAGGTTCAGCACCTTCTTGTTGCTGTTCTGTCTTATATAAGAATATATTCACATCCCTAATGTAATTCTCATCCACTGTTCCTTGCACAAATCCATCACCACCTTCTCCACCTTCAGGCTTATCACCCGCCTTTGTCCTCGCCCCAGTTGACGGAGAAGAAATACGGACGGTTACATACGCCTTATCGCCAGTGCCATCGCCACCGCCATTCGAGTCATCTCCCTCTCCCAACTCTTCGGAACAACCTCCCGCCATCATCAATAGCGCGGCTGCCCATAAGCTATAAAAGTTTTTCTTTTTCATTATGTATAGAATTTACGTTATTAATATTAATATCTAGTTTTGTTCTTCTGTCCAAACTATTCAGCCCGCTTCATCGCTATCTGCTCCAAGTTATTGGCAACATCTTCAGCCAGACCAAGGTTATCTTTCAACGGGAGCAACAAAGTCTCTGCCCTATCCAGATCACCCTCCAGCATGGCAATACCCGCTTCAGCCAGCTGCTTCTCCGGAGAGGTTTCGGCTTTCGCCAAATAACGTTTGGCCTGCTCCACTTTGCCCTCGCTGATAGCAATGTTGGCAGCGTTGAGGTTGGAAACCGGGTCGTCCGGATACATGCGGACAGCTATTTCGAATACCTCCTTGAAGCGGTCGCCACCCGGCTCGTAGGTTTGTGCCACTCGGAACATTTCCTCCACACTCAGCCGGCTCGGGTCGGTGTAGAGCAATTCCTTCGCCTCCTCGACGGTGAAGTTGCGGATGGTGTATTTTACCACATAGTCCGAATGCCGCAAGGCCGGATATACCTCGCGCAGCAAGGTCTGATAAGGCACACCACCGGCAAGCGTTTTCAGTCGCCATTCGCGCTGATCCCAGTCGGCCGGCTCGTCGGCGCGGATGATGGCCAAGAGCTCTTCCTTTTCGGGGAGGTCAGAGTTTTCGACATACTCTTCCAGCCCTTTCCAGTCCTCCGGCTCAAAGTTGACCTGCATCGAGGCACAGCCGAAATCGTAGAGTTCGTTTACATATCCCATCAAGGCCTTGGCGCGATATTCCGCCAGGTAGGCATTGTTGGCATAGCTTCCTTCGGGCGAAGCATACCCTTTGATATCTATGTCTGTGATGGTTGCATAGGCGTCGTTGCGCACCGACTCGATGCTTTCGCGTATGCGGCAAAGCTCCTGCGGGTTGTTGCGATATTCCGGATAAATCTCTGTCTTATTGACCGGGAAGTCCAGAAAAGCACGTCCTTCCAAGGCACGTTGTTTCACGGGTTCGGGTTGCGGAACGGCATAGGCCAGTTGGGGCACCAGCAAGATCGGGTCGGCCATATTGATGGAGAACAAGACAGAGCTGTCGTTTTGCAAGGCCTCCCAGCCGCAACCGCAAAGGTCGGTCACCAAAGAGAGTTCCGACTTCTCCATCCATTTGCTGAACGGGAAGTGGGCATGATAGTCGATCCGCTGCTCTTTCTTATTCTGGCGGCGCACCACGAAGCTTAATCCCGGTTCGGCTTTGCGCTCCTGTCTTTCATACAAGATATGACGATCACGTCCGTTGATAACAATAGGAGGCAACGGACGCAAACTATCACCATGGTGAATCAGCGGAGTGCATACGACCGAACGGTTGCGGTCTACCTCTATCCCACTGATATTGACAGTCATATCCACTACCAGAAAAGAATCGGCCTTCTCCACCATTTTTCGTTCTATCAGGATAGTGCCTTCTTGCACGGCTCCGGGAGCGGTATCCTGGGCTGTGAGGAGTGTTGTGGCACCGAATAGCATGATTGTTATAGTTAGTAAGCGTTTCATAAGGGAGTTCTTTTAGAATAAATAGATAAAACTTACAGCGGCCTGCGTGGGACCGAAATAGTGTTTCTTTACCTTCTCGATCTTACTACCGCAGTTGGAACAAGGGTATTTATCCGATTCGAGATAGAGATAGCCCACGCCGACCGTGGCCTCCAGGTTCCAATGCTTCGAAAGCAGCCACTGATAGCCGTAGCTGATGCCGACTCCTGTCCCCCAACCCTGATGACGTTCACCTTCGGTACCCAGCCATTTAATGTCGGATACATTATATATAATATAAGGTACGTGTAAGCCAATAAAACTCTTGTAGAAGCTCTCGCAAAACCAGTAACTAACTTCCGGGTGCAAACGCAAATGCTTCAGCGACTTGTCGTAGCTGCCATCATCGTTTTTGCCGGAGAAGGGGTTGAGTCCGGCTTCTAGGTCGAGCGTCCATTTACGGGCCAGACGGAATTCGAGCCCGGCATTAAAAGTCCTGGTTGCCCAATAAGGGATGTTGCTCTTCAGTGCAACTACAGGACCTTTTCCCGGTTGTATGCCCTCTTTCGCAGACATAAGGCTGGTATAGCAGATTAGAATTAGTATTAAAACGTTTCTCATAGATACTGTACTTTTAGTTCTCTTTATATACCTGTGTTTCAGCATAAGTAAACCTACAACAACTACTTTTTCGAAATAACATGTAAATCAAGTCATTTCACGTTTTGCAAAAATAAATATTCCAGTAATAGACTGATGTCCGTACACGACATATGGTATCAAATTAGAGAAGTTTAGTACCAATTTAAGTTGGTTTTAACATTGTTATTCGAAACATTATGTATTTCATGTTATTTCGAATAAGACAAAAAAAGATTGCTTCGGCCGTCTGCTTTTGTTGCAGAAGACCGAAGCAATCTTAATACAGTATTTGGAGAGTCCCTATCTTATTTCTTCAACCACTGATCCAGCCATTCGAAGAAAGTACGTTGCCACAACACGCCGTTCTGCGGTTTCAAAACCCAATGGTTTTCATCCGGGTAGATCAACAGTTCGGCAGGAACACCGCGAAGTACGGCGGCATTGAAAGCAGCCATTCCCTGACCGGCAAGGATACGGTAATCCTTTTCCCCGTGAATACACAGGATAGGAGTATCCCATTTGTCTACAAACAGGTGCGGAGAGTTAGCAAATGTACGTTGAGCTACCGGATTGTTCTTTTCCCAGTAAGCACCGCCCATATCCCAGTTGGCGAACCACATTTCTTCTGTTTCCAGATATTGCATTTCCATATTGAAGATACCGTCATGAGCAATAAAAGCTTTGAAGCGTTTATCATGATGACCGGCCAACCAGTAAACGGAGAAGCCGCCGAAGCTGGCACCCACACATCCCAGACGATCTTTATCTACATAGGGTTCTTTTGCCATCTCGTCAATTGCTGTAAAATAATCTTTCATACACTGACCACCATAATCGCCGCTGATAGCTTCGTTCCATTCTTTACCGAAGCCCGGCAAGCCACGACGGTTAGGTGCCACGATAATATAATCGTTAGCAGCCATGATCTGGAAGTTCCAACGGTAAGACCAGAACTGGCTGACCGGACTCTGAGGACCACCCTGGCAGAATAATAAGGTAGGATATTTCTTGTTCGGATCGAAGTTTGCCGGGTAAATTACCCAGGTAAGCATTTCTTTTCCATCGGTCGTCTTCATCCAACGTTCTTCCACCTTACCCATCTTCAACTGGTCGTAGATCTGTTTATTCTCGAAGGTAAGCTGATTTACAGTATGATCTCCATCCAAAGCAATTGAATAGATTTCGTCTCCCATACTCATAGAATGACGTTTAACAAGTAGTTTGTCAGCACCACACAGGGTAACTCCTTCGTAGTCGTACATACCACTCGTCAAAGGAGTGATGGTGTTGTTTGCAGCAAGATCGATCTGATAAACCTGTGATTCACCATGCCATACACCAGTGAAATAGATTGTCCGGGCATCATTACTCCAGCAAAATCCATCGACACTGGAGTCGAAAGCCTTACTAACAAAAGTCTTCTCACCTGTCTCAAGGTTCATCACCATCAAACGGTTCTGATCTGATTCGTAACCATCGTGCTCCATACTCAACCAGGCAATACTTTTGCCATCAGGCGAATACTGCGGATTAGTGTCGTATCCCATCATCCCTTCGCTGATATTTACCGTCTGCTTCGTATTCAGATCATATACATAAATATCCGAGTTAGTAGAAAGACTGTATGCTTTTCCTGTTTTCTTACGGCTGGTATAAGCCACCTTGTCGGAAGTAGTGTTCCATGCCAGTTGTTCGATACCGCCAAAAGGCTTCAACGGAGATTCGAACAGTTCACCTTCCATCACATCGACAGGATTACTTATTTTGCTTCCATCGAAGTCGGCAACGAAAGGATGCGGAGCGGTTGTCACCCATTCATCCCAATGCTTATACATCAGGTCTGTAACAATTATACCGGTTGCCTTATCCAGATCCGGGTACTTGTCGGCAGTACTCGGAACAGTCTTTACTTGCGAAATAAAAAGAACTTTCTTTTCGTCCGGCGAGAAAGCAAATCCTTCGATACCACCGTCATAGTCAGACAGTCGCTTACGATCCGTTCCGTCAGGATTCATTTCCCAAAGTTGGCTGCTCCCGCTTTCACCCGAAAGGAAAGCGATCTTTGTTCCTCCTTTAATCCAGGTTGCTTCATTTTCCGAGAAAGGAGTGTGAGTGATCTGTTTGTTGTCAGATCCGTCGGCGTTCATTACAAATACTTCCCGGTTACTAGTGTTCAACGGAACACTGTAATAGGCAACCGTATAAACGACTTTTTGTCCGTCCGGAGATACGTTCATCCCTCCGATACGGCCCATAGCCCAAAGAGCCTCAGGCGTCATTCGTCCGTCGGTAATTTTGATTTCCGAGCGTCCGATAACGGGTCTTGTGTCCTCTGCTTTTTTAGCATCTTGGTTACAAGCACCTAGTAATACGGATGTTGCCATAACCATTGTTGCAATAGATTTATTCATGTACATTATAATATATTATATTCTGTGTGCGAAATTAGTAAATATAATTTATATCTTTGCACAAGTAATTTAAGAACTGAACAGTATGAATAAGATTTGGTTATTTGGAGCCGCTATAAGTATGGTTTTAGCATTCGGCTCATGTAAACCTAAACAGAGTGCTTATAAGGCTGCTTACGAACAAGCCAAAGAAAAAGAATCTACAGCTCCTGTTGAGGTAGTAGAACAAGAAGAAGAGATTGTTGAAGAGGTTGCACCGGTTTCTAAACCCAGAACTTCTACGGCAACGACTCGCTCGGAAAGAATCAACGCTGCACAAGGCGAAGACGCCAGCCGTCTGAAACGTTACAGTGTTGTTATCGGTAGCTTCAAGAACAAGACAAACGCTTACTCTTTGAAAGAGCGTATGCAGAATGCAGGCTACAATGCGGTATTAGGTGAAAACGAACAAGGCATGTTGCGCGTAATCGTTGCCAGCTTCGATGATAAAGCTGATGCAGCCGACAGCCGCGATGCTATCAAAGCTAAATATGCTCCTGATTTCCAGGATGCATGGTTACTTGAAAGACAGTACTAATATACTTTTTATAAAATAACATGGAAAGGGATCGATCATATAGTCGGTCCTTTTTTTATTCTATCCAAGATACTATAAACCAAAAGGTCCGGAGATACCGGACCTTTCAACCAACCTAAACTAAAAACCTAAAACTAACCATCTTTTTGCCTTAAACAATAAAAAACCTATACATACATGAATTATCTTTCTTATTCGTAAACCGGCCATGCTCCTTTATTGGAACAAACGAAAGCCGCAATTTTCACAGCATGTCGATGAGCTTCTTTCAATGTGCCGCCATTGAGCAGTGACATAATCAAAGCGGCTGAAAAGGCATCTCCTGCACCTACCGTATCTACGACCTCCACTTCGGGTATCGGCAATGTAGACACTTCATCCGGCGTATAAACCGTACTGTAAGAGGCTCCTGCCGTAAGGACAACCATTCTCAGATTGTACTTTTCCATGAACCAGATAGCTATTTCATCTTCCGTACCGCTCAACCCGAACAGCTCTTTCAGCTGGTTCATCTCATCACTATTCATCTTCAGTACGTTGGATAGATACAATGACTCTTCTATCAATCCCTTATTATAATAATGCTGACGCAAATTTATATCGAACAAACGATAAGCCGTATCCGGTGCAAATGACAGAATAGCCTGAATCGTTTCACGCGATTGAATCGAACGCTGTGCCAATGCCCCGAAACAAATAGCATCAGCTCTTTCTGCCAAATCGACGGCATCCGATGTAGGCGACATATGATCCCAGGCAACGCGTTCTGTAATCGTATATTCCGGTATCCCGTCTTCCTTCAGATCGACCTTGACCGTTCCTGTCGGATAAGGGACTTTTTCAATCAGGTATTGAATAGAGTTTTTATCCAGTTCTTTCAGGATATCGACTCCGTCTTCATCATCACCGATGGCGCTGACAGCATAACCTTCTGCTCCTAAACGGGAAGCATGGTAAACAAAATTGATAGGCGCACCACCTGCTGTTTTACCAGTGGGAAGTAAATCCCATAAAAGTTCACCTATACCGACTACTACCGGTCTTTTGCTTTGTTGCTTCATCTGCTCCATGGTCTAAATAATTCTTTTAATAATACAAGATCGTTACCCCTTGAATTTCGATAGTGCAAAACTAGGGAATGCCATGGAAGTAAACGATAACTCATGCTACAGAAAGAATAACGCTCGTTACATAACAAGTTTATTTACAGAGTCCTTACACTTTAGTTACACGAATGTAACAATTGTTATCCTTTTTCCTGATATTCGGTGGGTGTAACAGTATAGGCAGCTTTAAAACACTTGGAAAAATAAGGAGGAGAACTAAAACCGGTAGCATAAGCGACCTCATTCACATTACGACCTTTCTCTCTCAATAAAGCAGCCGCACGCTTCAAACGATAGTTACGGAGGAAGTCTGTCGGTGTCACACCAGTCAGCTCCTTTACTTTCCGATACAGGTGTACGCGCGACAGACCGAGCATATCGCTCGCTTTCTCTATGCTGAAATCGGAATCGGGATAGGCCTCTTCGATCAGCGCCATGAACTTACGCATGAATACATCATCCATGCTTTCCGTTTTACCGATCTTCAGGTCGGAAGCGGCAGGTGACTGAAGTTCCTGCGCGAAGGCATTTCTCAAACGGGCACGTTCTTCCAGCAGGCGGACAATGCGAAGTTTCAGTTCTTCGATATGGAAAGGTTTCTGAATAAACTCGTCGGCTCCACTGGCAATGCCGTACATTCGCTGCTTATCATCGGAAAGGGCTGTCAGCAGGATGACAGGAATATGGCTGAAAGCGATATCCGATTTGATCCGTTTACACAATTCGTAACCATTCATTTCAGGCATCATCACATCACTGATAACCAATGATACATTCTCTTTTGCCAATATATCGACAGCCGCCGCACCATTCCCGGCAGCCAGGATACGGAAGTTGGGCTTCAGCTCCTTTTGCAGGTAAGCGTTAATATCCGGATCGTCCTCCACAACCAGAATCGTATAATCATAGGTCCGATTCACGATCTCGTCCATTTCGCGGGTATCCAGGTTTGCCACACCGCTCGACAATTCAGTTACGGAAGGAGCAAACGTACAGGTTTCATCAAAATGAGATTTTCCTTTAGGCAATTCGACAAAGAAGACGGTCCGTTTACCCGGTTCGCTCTCCACATGAATACTGCCTTTATGCATACTGACAAACTCACGTGTCAAATGCAAACCGATACCGGTTCCGGTAACCTGATCGGCCGTAAAGAACTGGTCAAAGACAGCGGACAGGTTTTGGGGCAGTATTCCTTTTCCGTTATCCTCCACCGACAATATCACATACCCTGCATGTTCCTGCAAACGGATGGTGACCGTTCCTCCCTCCGGAGTAAACTTAAAGGCATTCGACAACAGGTTGGCCAATATCTTTTCCATCTTGTCTGTATCCACCCAGAGCATAACAGACCGGACGGTATGCTGAAACGAATAATGTATCTGTTTACTCTGCGCCATATTGTCAAAATACGACTTAACCTCTTCTATAAATGCAACCAGGTCCACTTCCGTCACCCGCATATCCATTTTGTTGCTCTCGACCTTGCGAAAGTCGAGCAACTGGCTGACTACCCGTTTCAGGCGGTCGGCATTTTTCTTTATTATATGTATGTCGTCGACAATCGGCGAATCGGGAGGCAATTCTTTCGATAGCTTATTCAACGGACCGAGTATCAGCGTAAGCGGCGTTTTTATTTCATGGGAGACATTGGTGAAGAACTGTAACTTACGGGTGGTTGCCTGTTCGATCTTCCGGTTAGCAATTGCCAGTTCTTCACGCTGCTGCTCGACCTGCATATTGGTATGCTTCAATTCATGATTCTTACGCTGGACCTTCCGAAAAATATGTATCACGTAAAGAGCCAGCAGGAGCACGACTCCCAGCAATAGCAGGATCAGACCGACTGAATTTTGTAAAAAACGGTATTCCGAGAACATCTTATCCAGATTATTGCGTTGCTTTTCAATCTGCTCCTGATAATCCGCCAGTTGCTCGGTCTGCAAATAGATGGTTCCGGCATTATCCTTATCGATCAGAGCCGATGTCAAAGCGTACTGTTTGGAGACCGGCACTCCGTTCAGAATCTGCCAGGCAACCTTTATTGCCGTACTTCCTCCTGTAGGATAAACGAACGAGGCTGTCAGATAACCGTCACGAACCGCTTCGATCCCTTTTCCCTTACCGGGCAAAGCATCTATACCTATAAACTTTATCCTCTCTGCCGCCTGCGGATTCACTTCCATTATTGCTTCTCTGGCAGCCAACGCCATCACATCATTATGTGCGTATACGATATCGATATCCTCAAAAGAACCGAGTGCTGCGATATTTACCTTGGCCTCATCCCGATGCCAGCGTCCGTACACTGTTTTCAGGATTATATTATCATTATGAATAAGAGCATCGCTAAAGCCATTATGACGGTCGAGAGCGGAAGAGGAACCTTCGCGTCCCCAAATTTCGACAATCGTTGTCTTTCCATTCTTCAGCAAAGAGTTCGTGAACAGTCCGGCAGCACGCCCTATCTCGTAATTGTCGGCTCCAATGAAAGTCGTATATTCTTCCGAATAGATTTTTCGGTCAATGATAATAGTCGGGATACCTGCCCTGTAAGCTTCAACGGCAGCCGTTGTCACAGGACCGGATTCATTGGCTGAAATAATGATAAGATCCACCTTCTTTTTAACCAACTCGCGAATCTGTTTGATTTGAGTATCATTATCTTCATTGGCATCTTTCATTTCAAGGGTCATTCCCGGATAGTCAGAAGCCTTCACTTGCATATCCAGCATCATCGCTTTTCGCCAGCTATCGTTAACAGAGCTATGGGAGATTCCCACAACAAACTCTTTCTCCTCCCCTCCCCGTTTACAGGAAATCGTTAGAGACAGAATAAATATCAACAGACAAAAGCGATATATAATGGGTTTCATGAAGCAGCCGATTTTCAGGGTTTCGTACAAAAGTACGGATTATCAGCATAACAGACAAAATTTATTTTGTACATTCGTCCTCTAAATTATTATTGCATAACATGAAGATTATAGATAAGCAGCTACTTGACAAGACAAACGAACAGGCGAAACAATCGCCCCGTCTCCGCATGAATTACAACTTCCATGAACGATTGGACGATCCGGTAAACCGTTTGCTGAATGCAATGGAACCGGGTAGTTATATCCGTCCGCACCGTCATCTGGATCCCGACAAAGACGAAATATTCCTGTTGTTACGCGGAAAAGTTGTAGTATTTACTTTTGACGACGAAGGTAATATTACGGAAAAATTCCTGCTCGATCCCATGGCTGGGTCCTATGGTGCAGAAATCAAACCAGGCGTTTGGCATTGCCTGCTCGTTCTGGAACGTGATACAGTCGTCTATGAAGTGAAACCAGGTCCTTTTGCTCCCTTGGATCCGAATAATATGGCACCCTGGAGTCCGGAACCGAATGATGAAAAAGGAGTAAAAGAATACATGAATTATCTAGCGTCCAAACTATAAAAGATGGAAAATTTCAATACAATCAATCATACAGGGAGGAGGGTGATTTCATTCCTGACAGTTCTGCTTTTCACCTTTATCACCGCTTATGCAGGTAACCCTGAAGAAAACACTTATCCGACAACCGAAAGGCTTTTCCACATAGCACGAAGTACAAACAAAAACCTGGTTTGCTACGATGTGAATCTGGAGAACGGAAAACTGAACACCAAATCTCCTCTCAACGTATATTGGGTCAACCGGGAAGAACGACCGGGAGAAACCAACGGTTTAAGTTTCTTCCAGAAAAAGATGGCATACGGATACAAACTGATATCGGAAGGAAACGATTACAGCGAAGTGACACTAACAGCTTATGCGGGTAAAAAGCTGAAGATATGCAAGCAGGATTCGAAATATGTCTGCATGACAATGATCGACAATCAACCGGCCATACTGGAATCCCTCTATGTCCAGACCAAATCCGGCAGCCCTTTAAGTGTAGATTATGTTGAACTGAGAGGTATTTCAACCAGTACCGGAGCCAAAGTTTCCGAAAAAATAAAGAAATAACAAAAGCGAGTGTATTTCATATAGAACACACTCGCTTACTTATTTATCTTACAGACATACCTTTTTACACCAGCTTATGAATAACCAGTCCCGAACGCAGTTTCGGTTCGAACCAGGTTGTCTTAGGAGGCATGATATTTCCTGTATCGGCTATATCCATCAACTGTTTCATAGTGACAGGATAGAGAGCTAATGCCACTTTCATTTCACCACTGTCTACACGCCGTTTCAGTTCACCTAAGCCACGGATTCCCCCTACGAAATCAATCCGTTTATCCGAACGCAGGTCTTTAATCCCCAGCACTTCATCCAGAATCAGGTTCGAAGAGATTGTAACATCTAGTACACCGATCGGATCATGATCGTTATATGTTCCCGGTTTGGCTGTCAGAGAATACCATTTGCCACCCAAATAAAGGGAGAAATTGTGCAACTCTGCCGGTTTATAGATATCTGTACCTTTCTCTTCTACCGTAAAGTTTGTGGCTACTTTTGCCAAAAACTCTTCTTCAGTCAGTCCGTTCAAATCTTTGACTACACGGTTATAATCGATAATAGTCAGCTGATTTGCCGGAAAGCATACAGCCATAAAATAGTTGTATTCTTCATCTCCACGGTGATTCGGATTTTGTTTTGCTTTTTCCGCACCAACTAAAGCTGCTGCAGCTGAACGGTGATGTCCGTCTGCAATATATAAGGAAGGCATTGCTTCGAACAACTCCGTGATACGGGCTATATCATTTTCCTCATCGATAATCCAAAATGTATGTCCAAAGCCATCCAGTTCTGCGACAAAGTCATATTCCGGAGTTTTTGCCGTATACTTCTTTACAATAGCATCCAGTTCCGCATTATCGGGATAAGCAAAGAAAACCGGTTCGATATTGGCATTGTTGACACGTACATGTTTCATACGGTCTTCTTCCTTATCACGACGAGTCAACTCATGCTTTTTGATATTCCCTTTCAGATAATCATCCACATATGCACAGACTACCAATCCATATTGTGTATGCCCGTTCATAGTTTGGGCATATACGTAATATTGTTCTTTCTGATCCTGAATCAACCAACCTTTATCCTGGAATTTCTGAAAGTTCTCTGCTGCTTTTTCATAGACAGCCGGATCATGTTCATCTGTTCCCACCGGAAAATCAATCTCCGGTTTGATTATATGATATAATGATTTCTCGTTACCTAGTGCTTCTTCACGCGCTTCTTCAGAATTAAGCACATCATAAGGACGTGAAGCGACTTCCTTTATCAAATCCTTCGGCGGACGGATACCTTTGAATGGTTTTATTTTTGCCATAGTTTTACAGTTGACAATTGACAACTTATTTATTGACTCTGAATTTCTCGTTACCGTTCTGCAGAAAATCGACGATCTGTTTTGCTGCAGCAATACCGGCATTGATATTCGCCTCAGCTGTCTGTGCTCCCATCTTCTTCGGTGTCCCGAAATAACGGTCCGAATATTTAGCAGCCAAATCCGCATCGATAGCCGGCTTGATATCTGTGATATATTTAAAATCAGGACGTTCTTCCATCATCTTTGCCAAACCTGCTTCGTCGATCACTTCCTTACGGGCTGTATTCACAACGATAGCACCTTTAGGCATTGAATTCATTAATTCAAAATTGATGGATCCCTTTGTTTCGGCTGTTGCCGGAATATGCAGAGATACAATCTGACAAGACTTAAACAGGTCTGCAGTAGAAGCTACTGCTTTCACTCCGTCTTTCTCTATCACTTCTGCCGGACAGAATGCATCAAAAGCATATACATCCATGCCGAAGCCTTTAGCAATACGTGCCACATTACGACCCACATTACCATAAGCCAGAATGCCCAGTTTTTTACCCTTCAGTTCTGTTCCGGAAGTTCCGTTATAGAAGTTTCGGACAGCATATACCAACATACCAAAAACTAATTCGGCGACAGCATTGGAATTTTGCCCCGGCGTATTCATCACACAAACGTTGTGTGCAGTCGCAGCAGCCAGATCCACATTGTCGTAACCGGCACCGGCACGAACCACTATCTTTAATTCTTTCGCAGCTTCCAATACCGGAGCATCGATGATATCACTGCGGATGATTACCGCATTCGCATCTTTAACAGCGTCCAGCAATTGACTTTTATCCGTGTATTTTTCAAGAAGAGCCAGTTCATAACCTGCACCTTCAACCACTTCACGGATGCCTTTCACTGCTATCGCAGCGAAAGGTTTATCTGTAGCAACCAATACTTTTGTCATAGGATCAATGTAGTTTTTCAAATTCTTTCATTGTTGCAACCAAAGCTTCTACGCTGCTCTTCGGCATAGCGTTATAAAGAGAAGCACGGAATCCACCGACAGAACGGTGTCCTTTGATGCCTACCATACCGGCTGCAGATGCGAATTTATTAAATTCGTCTTCCAGTTCCTTATATTCGTCATTCATAACGAAACAAACATTCATAATAGAACGGTCTTCCACAGCAGCCGTACCCTTGAATAATTTATTCCGATCGATTTCATCATACAGAATTGCTGCTTTTTCAAGATTCATCTTTTCAATAACAGCAACACCACCCAATTCCTTATACCACTTCAATGTCTGCAATGCAGCAAAGATCGGAAATACAGGAGGAGTGTTGAACATAGAATCTTTTTTGATATGAGTGTTGTAATTCAACATGGTAGGAATTGCACGATCTACATGCCCCAAAGCATCCGTACGTACAATGGCCAAAGTGACACCTGCAGGAGCCAGATTTTTCTGTGCACCGGCATAAATTATATCATATTTGGAGATATCGATCGGACGAGAGAAAATATCAGAAGACATGTCGGATACCAAACGTACATTCATATCAGGATCATAACGCATTTCCGTACCATAGATCGTATTGTTAGATGTAAAGTGGAAATAGTCCGAATCTTCTGCGACTTTATAGCCTTTAGGGATATAGGTGTAGTTAGCTTCCTTTGAAGATGCTACAACATCCACTTCTCCGAATAATTTAGCTTCCTTGATCGCATTAGAGGCCCATGTCCCCGTATCCAGATAAGAAGCTTTTTTGTTCAACAAGTTAAAAGGAACCATACAAAACTGCATGCTGGCACCACCACCCAGAAATACAACTTCGTAACCAGCCGGCACATCCAGTAACTCTTTGATCAAAGCTCTGGCCTCGTCGTTTACTGCAACAAATTCTTTACCTCTGTGAGATACTTCAAGAATTGATAACCCTGTACCTGCGAAATTCTCAACAGCTGCTGCTGCATTCTTAATCGTGTATTCGCTCAGAATGGAAGGTCCTGCAGAAAAATTGTGCTTCTTCATATCTATTTCTTTTTAATGTTATATATTATTTAAGTAACGTGTTTTTCGAAAACAGGCGGCTAATGTACGAATTAAATTGAAATTTGAAAATCAAAACCCGAAAATTATTAGCAAAAAGGCACATATTCATCATTTTCACCGTCTTTTACACAGTCAATTTTCTGCTTTCAATTATCAATTGTCAATTACTAAAACCGATCTCCCCACAATTTTTTCATCTGTTCAATCAGTTTCTGTTCAGCCGGATTATTCTGCCCTTTCCAAAAGCGTTGATTCAATACTTCCTTGGGCAAATATTCCTGTTCAACAAAGTTGTTCTTATAATCATGTGCATATTTATATTCTTTCCCATACTCCAACTCCTTCATCAAAGCCGTCGGAGCATTCCGCAAATGAAGCGGAACCGGAAGATTACCAGTACGCTCTACCAAAGCCAATGCGTCATTGATTGCCATATAGGCAGAATTACTTTTAGGGCTACTGGCCAGATAAATTGTCGTTTCGGCCAGGATGATACGCCCTTCCGGCCAACCGATCTTCTTCAAAGCATCAAAACAGGCATTCGCCAGCAATAACGCATTGGGGTTAGCCAATCCTATATCCTCCGATGCAGAGATTACCAGCCTCCGGGCAATAAACTCCGGATCCTCCCCTCCTGCCACCATACGTGCCAACCAATAAATAGCTCCATCAGGGTCACTTCCCCTGATCGATTTGATAAAAGCTGAAATAATATCATAATGCATCTCTCCGCCTTTATCATATGCTGCTGGATTTTCCTGCAAACGGTCTACTACTTTCTGATCCGTTATCTCGATCTTATCCGTTTCTTCTGCCGATATGACCAGTTCCAGTATATTCAGTAATTTCCGTGCATCTCCACCCGAATAACGAAGCATAGCATCTGTCTCTGTCAGGACAATATCTTTCTCTTTTAATACGATATCCTCTTTGACCGCATGATTCAATAAGGTAAGCAAATCACTTTTATCCAACGATTTCAATACATAAACCTGACACCTGGATAATAGCGGACGGATCACTTCAAAAGAAGGATTTTCCGTTGTAGCCCCGATCAGCGTAACCACTCCCGTTTCTACAGCATTCAACAAAGAATCCTGCTGGGATTTACTGAAACGATGTATTTCATCAATAAATAAAATAGGCGATACCGTATTGAAAAAACGATTGCTCTTTGCTTTTTCAATCACATCACGTACATCCTTCACACCCGAACTGATAGCACTCAATGTATAAAAAGGTGCCTCCAGTTTATTGGAAATGATCTGTGCCAGTGTGGTCTTACCTACTCCCGGTGGTCCCCACAAAATAAAAGATGGGACCCGGCCAGCATCTATCATTTTCCTCAACACGGCTCCTTGCCCTACAAGGTGCTTCTGTCCGATATAATCATCCAGTGTTTTCGGACGTAATCTCTCTGCTAAAGGTTGATTCATCATGCAGACAAAAGTCGGATATTTTATTTACTTTTCAAAGCATAACCAGCGTAAAAATTAATCCGTAAACAAATGTTTGAGAACAGATTTTTATAACAAAAAGTCAACTGATTAACCCTAATACCAAAGTCAAACATATACAATACTAGCATTTTGTCAACAAACATTAGAGAACACAGAAATCCCTCCATCATTTCTTCCACGTTCCCTAATGCCATTATCCAATATCATTTAACACTTGACAGACTCGATAAGTCACGAACCACAGTCATGTCCATAATATTACTGTATATCTCTGTTGTACGCACACTTTTGTGTCCTAAAAGCTTCTGTACAGTCGTAATATTTGCACCGTTATATAATAATAATGTAGCGTTCGTATGCCGGGCCGTATGGAATGAGACTTTCTTATCTACATTCGCCATCTTACAAATCCGGCGCAATTGCTTGTTCACGTTCGAATTGGAAGAGACTGGCATATCGAACAAGGTCCACGGATTATTCTTATAACGCTCGTAGATAGGAAGAGATTTCCCATCAAACAATAAGAACAAAGGCAGACGAACATGGACATCTGTTTTAACAGATGAATAGATCAACCAGACTTTATCTTCGATAAAGAGAAAATTATCCTTCGTGATACTTACGATATCCGAAAAACGAAGCCCAGTATAGCAACTGAACAAGAACATATCCAGTGTCCGTTGCAGCGTCCGGCGACCTTTCAGATTTAAACTTTCCAACTGCTCCAATTCTTCCGGTGTAAGATGAGTTCGTTTGCTTTCCATATACTTTATTTTATATTTGCGGAAAGGATAACGGTGCAAATCAAACAGATCCTTATTGATAGCCAGGTTTATGTAGCGCTTCAAATGCTTCATATGTTTAGCAATCGTATTCCGATGATATTTATTTACCAGCATATAATGCTCGAAATCGCAAAGAAAATTAAAGCTCAGATCATTGAAACTCACATCCGCTTGAAACGAAGACAACACCTGTAATGTCGAAAAATGATTCTTCAGCGTTGACTGTTTCAGATTACTCTGAGTGATCTCATTTTTCATAAACAAAGAAAAAGAAGTCTGACCAGCATCAGGTTTCTCTTTCAGATCACTCAAAGAAAACTCTTTACCACTATGAGCAACTTCAAGCTCCACCTGTTCCAATTCTGCAATGAAATTAGTCAGATACTGATTTAAAGACTCCATATTAGGATGATTCTTCACTGCTTTTCTCTTTGCATCCCACTGAAAAGGCTTGACATAAACCTTTGTCGAAAAATACTTTTTCTGCTTGTTCAGGTAGGCTTCTACCTGAATCAAAGCTTTACCCTCTGAGTTCAACTGTTTTTTACGGTTGAACACCAAGTTATAAATTACTTTTTCCATGATATATAATTATTTTCTGAATGAAACACGAAGGAACAATAATTAGTTCTTTCTTATGTCTAAGACAAATTAAAAATTTGTTATTACATATTTACCGGAGTTCCGAAAAGACGATATCACGTCTTACCCTTGCCTTAAAAAACAAATGATCCGGAAAACTCATTTCTACTATGAGTGTACAAAGATAAAAGAGACTTACTAATCATAAAAAACAAAAAACAAGAAGTAGCTTTCCAAAATGGATACAAAAAAGCCTTTTTTGCCCACTCGGTTCTAAAAACAAAACAAGATTATTATTATTTTCTAATGTTAGAAAGAAAAATCATTGGAATGTAACTCTTTTTGATTATTCATAAGAGAAATAGTATCAGATTATTATATATCCGGGGATTAAAGCAAGAAAAAAACAGATGTTCTTCTACCCAAAAAAAATGTTGTAAATGCTTTGTTTGTATAATCATTCAAAGCATCTACAACATTTTTATCAATATATCAAAACTACCTTATACAGTAGGTTGAGGCGCTGCAGGATTGTTGTCTTTATCTGCAATACCTTTATTGGTTTCCATTTCACATTGCGGAATACGATAAATCAAAATCTGAGACTCCGGTTCTATATTATACTGAACAATAGCAGCATAATTCGTATTCTTACGTACGATAGGTTTTTTTAGGCGTAAAACATCGAACAAAGAAAAACCTTCACCCCAAAATTCCATACGACGTTGCAACCAAATTTCATCCTGCAAATCCTGAGCAGAAGAAGCCGTACAACTGTATGACGGATTACGATACGTTTTTACGAAATCTTCCAATGTACGTTTTGCTGCAGATACGTTTCCGGACATTGCTTCACCTTCCGCTTTGATATAGTACATTTCCTCCACACGCATTAAAGGCCAGTCCTGAGAGTTGGTCGTATTACCCATTACATCCTGATAAGCACCAAATTTCACATTAGCATAAGGTGTCAAACCAAAATAATCAATCACAGATTCACCTCCAACTGAAGCATTATCAACCAAAGTAGAGGTTGTATCCGGAGAAATAAACCATTGTTTACGGATGTCTGTATCCGGAATCTGATTATATAATGCAGAACTTACATAACGCCATGCACCTGTCAAAGTTGTATATCCGTTACCAGTCAATGAACACAAGTGCGACGGCCAGTTGATGATACCGGTCGTTACAACATCATTATCCGGAGTAATCATCACACCCCACAACCAGGAATCAGCAGAAGCTGAATTGAAAGCCGGTTTTGACACTTCAGCCAAAGAATACGGAGTTCCACCAGCCAAAGCCTTTTCTGCATCCTTAGCAGCATCTGCCCACTTCTGCATTAACAGATTGGCACGAGCACGCAGACCATAAGCAACAGCTTCGTCAATCTTGTCCTTATTTGTACCGTTATCATTACCTGCCAATAATTCAACAGCTTGATTCAAATCAGACATAATCAATTCATAAACCTGAGCAACTGTAGCACGCGGATTCGTCTGCATTTCTTCTTCTGTCATTCCTTCTGTAATGATCGGAACACAAAGATCATTTTCATGACCAACATATGTAAATTGATAAGTCTGAGCTAAATTCAGATAATCGAAAGCACGGGCAGCTAAAGCCTGACCACGATAAACCAACATAGTGGGATCATCAGTCCCCTCTGTCAATGCAATAACATCATTTGCTGCTTTCAGATGGTTATAATATGTCTTCCAAATCAATTCGCCTTCAGAACTATCATAAAGACGATCTGAATAATTCTGAGAACGATTAAACCAGTTATAACCAGAAGTCGTACAAGGCATATCTTGACAACTTTGATCATAAAACTGGAAAACGGCTGCTATACCATAATCATTGTGATATGTATTTGCATCATCGGAAATAGTGCCGAATACATTCAACTGGGCTGACATTGCATTCACACCAGCTATCACCATATTCGGACGCTGTTCGATAATATCCTCGTTTTGTTCGCCACCTACATATTGACCTTCCGGCAATTTATCCAAATCACAGGAAGCCAGTGCTAAAGCAACACCTGCGAACATTAAATATTTATTTGTCATTTTCATATTCTCTAAATACATTTACGGATTAGAAATTCAAAGAGATACCGCCTGAGATAGTGCGGATCGGTGAATAAACATTATCAGAAGACACATAACCCTGACGTGGATCAAGCCCTTTACGCGCTGTGAGTAATGCAACATTATCTGCTACGAAATACAAACGAATACCCTCAACCTGGAACTTCCGTGTCAATGATTTCGGCAATGTATAACCGAATGTGATATTCTGTAAACTCAAATAATCGGAACTTGTCAGGAAACGGTCCGTCAATCTGTTAGCATACTGATCTTGTACATTCATACGGGGAACATCTGTATTTTTATTTTCCGGAGTCCAGGCATTCAACATATCTTTATGCCAAGCAGATCCCTGAGCATCAACACTCATCAAACCTTGATAGGTATAATCCAAAACACGTCCGCCTAACTGATAAGCAAATGCAATAGAGAAATCGAATCCGTAAGCAGTGAAGCTAGTTCCAAAACCGCCATATACTTTCGGCAAAATATCACCTGTAGCAAAACGATTATTAGAAGCTACAGAATATTCAGTAGTAACTGTATTACCATCTTTATCCGGTTCCAATAATGCCCACTGGCTTTCACCTGTTTCCGGATTAACTCCCGCATATTTAGGCAAATAAAGTTGATACATAGATTCATCTTCACGATAAATACGAGAACCATCAATCAACTGTCCATTCAATTCAGGGGCTAATTCCAACACTTTATTCTTAAAATGCGTCAAGTTCAAATTGATATTCCAGCTAAAATTCTTTGTATCAATGATAGCAGAGTTCAAATCTACTTCAACACCACGGTTTACCATTGAACCTACATTTTCCGGATAACGGGAATATCCCATAGACGGAGAAACCGGCTTAAAGTAAAGCATATCAGTTGTCTTACGTGAGAAGTATTCAGCAGTACCACTTAACTTTCCACCCCAGAAATTAAAGTCAAATCCGGTATTGAAACTGTGTGATGTTTCCCAAGTGATGTCCGGATTACCTTTATAATACAAAGAGGTTGCAAAATCGCCATTACTATTAGATAAGGTTAGCTGATCCATATAAGGATAGTAGTTACGGTATAAACCACCTTGAAACATCAGATTATCATTACCCTGTAAACCATAGCTAATTTTGAACTTCAACATATCGATCCAATTCTGATCAGCTAAGAAAGCTTCCTTGTTCATCAACCAGCCAGCACCGATTGACCAGAAATTACCCCAACGGTTATCCGGATGGAAAGCAGAAGAAGCATCACGACGGAAAGAAGCAGAACCGAAATATTTGCCATCATAATCATATTGTACACGGAACAACCAACCTTCTGTAGCATAATTGTTTGTGTAAGATGCATTGTTCTGGTTCAGGATACCATTGTTCAGTTCAGGAACATTCGGGTTATACAACTTCTCACGACTACCATACAGATAAGAATACTTATAATTATAGTTTTCGTGACCTGCCAAAACATCCAAATTGTGAACATCATTGAATGTCTTATTGTAAGTCAACAAATACTGCTGGTTTGTACTGAATGAGCGAGTAGCTTCAGTATTGATAATACCACCAACACCACTTGTTTCTGAATACTGTCCGTAAAATGGATTTATTAAATCTCTCATACGTACGTTATTTGCATCAACACCGATATTGATTTTAGCTTTAATGCCACCCCAAATATCAATATCAGCAAACCATTTACCGCTTACTACATCACCAGAATAGTTTCTCTTATCCAACATATAGCTAGCCAGCGGATTCGCATTCGGAACTACGTTTTCACGGCTGAAGTTTGTATCAGATCCGTAATCATAGCGCTTGTAACCACGATTGTCAGTCATGATATTTCCTTCTGCATCACGGATATACATCGGATAAATAGCCCCCATTATATTAGCAGCATAGAAAGCATTACCATTGGAAGTACCACCTTCTGTATCCTGTTCACGGCTGTCATAATGAGTAAATGAGACATTACCACCCATTCTCAACCAAGATTTCACTTGATATTCCGCTTTCAAACGAGCTGTATAACGTTGAAAACCTGAGTTCGGAACAATACCCTTATCATCCAAATAACCTGCAGACATATAATAGTTCATTTTTTCAGTAGCTCCGCTGACACTCAAGTTATATTCTTGACGGGTATTGTTTTCGAACAATTCATCGCTCCAGTTGTCAGGTTTATAATAATATGTACCATCACTGTATCCTAATTTTGCATTCGGATTCAATCTACCATCCATGCCGATCAGCCGTTCACCATTCGGTAAAGTAAATACTTGATATCCTAAATAACTGCTGGAAAGCATAGCGTTATTTGCATAAAGATTTGCATTAGCTAGATCACCCGCCGCCGCATATCCTTCCAAGTCTCCATTATAAATAGCCGCATAAGCCAATTCATAGAACTTACCCGGATCTGTTACAGCTTCGTATGAAGGAATACCGCGTTTGTTAACACCCCATTTAGCATCAAATGTCACGCGAGCATCACCGGACTTACCTTTTTTAGTAGTGATTAAGATTACACCATTAGCACCACGAGCACCATACAAAGCATTCGATGCTGCATCTTTCAACACTGTCATCGATTCAATATCAGAAGTGCTGATTGCTGAAATTTCGCCATCGTAAGGAACACCGTCCACTACATACAATGGCTTATTGCTGGCAGAAATAGAACCGATGCCACGGATACGTACTTCAGCATCTTTACCTGGCTGTCCGTTATTGTTGGTTGTTTGTACACCGGCAACCTGACCAGCCAAAGCACCTGTCAGGTTGGCTGCCTGACGTGCTGCAATCTTTTCGGTTTTAATCGTTGCAGCCGATCCGGTAAATGCAGATTTCTTTGCAGTACCATACGCAACAACCATAACTTCATCAAGCACTTGATTATCACCTTCCAACATTACATTTAATACTGGTTTTACAGCTACTTCCTGGCTTTTCATACCTACGTACGAAATTACCAAAGTCTTTGCAGAACTTGGTACATCCAAAGAGAACGCACCATCAAAATCAGTCACTGTACCGACCATCGTACCCTTTACGACAATCGATGCACCAATAATTGGCTCATTGTCATCCGCCGAAATAACAGTACCTGTTACTTTGGTCGTCTGAGCATTAGCCAATCCAATGCCTAAAAACAGGCAAAATAGAAGATAAGTCAACTTCTTCATAGACACACTTTTTTATTTAACTTATAGATAACTAATTTGTACTATATTATGTATAATTCGCCTAAAACCTATTCTAAAACATATCTGAGAAGCTGCAAATGTAATAATAAATTTATTATAACACTACAAATGTAACAGGAATTTACAAAAAACAGACTGTTAATTAACTAAATAGTCCTTCAAATGGCTGTTTTCTGATAATTATTCATCTTCCTATTTCATAAATTAACAGGGCTGATAGTTTAAATTTTCTTATTTTTAACCGGACCTTGTTTATTCTTCTAGGTAAGTAAATCATGCTCTAAAAAGGTGTTGGGTCCATTTTGGTAGAAAAGACAAAGCTTTTTTTGCCCTAAATTTATGCAGAAATACAGTACGCACTGTTGAAACGTAACGCCGCATGGATCTTTTTCAATACTCATTTTTCGTATAAAGCATCTTGATCTTTTATTTTTTTACTCTAAAAAAAGTCGTAATCAAGAATATTTCTATTTCTAAATTAATAAGATAAAAAGTGCATAAAAGTTACCCATATCTATATAGTAATGTACTCCCCTGAGTCTGCTCATCATGAATGATGGGTGATAAGTGAATAAAAAACATAGTTCTGCAAAGACGCTGGTCGTTTCTTACGTAGGTATGGAAACTCAAGAGCTGGCGGTGTCTTCCAGGGTTTATATCAAGTTGAAATCAGATACACAGAACCTCGATGAGGTTGTCGTTGTAGGCTATGGAACTCAACGCAAGAAAGATGTTACAAGCTCTATCGCCAAAGTTGGAGGCGAAGCGCTTAGCAACCTGGTAGCATCCTCATTTGATACCCAGCTGGCAGGACGTGCTGCCGGGGTACAAGTTACAACCCCTAGCGGAGTACTCGGTGCTGGACCTCAGTTTAAGGTTCGCGGTATGAGTACCATCAGCTCCAGCTCACAACCACTGTTTATTGTAGACGGTATGCCTATCGCTACCGGAGACAATGGAGATGGTAAAACCGGTCTGGGACAGTTGTATGCTTCATTCAATGCCATGTCGGATATAAACCCGAATGATATTGAATCAGTTGAAATATTAAAAGACGGTGCTGCTACGGCCATTTATGGTTCACGTGCAGCGAATGGCGTTGTTTTGATCACTACGAAAAAGGGAACAAAAGGACGTGCTAAAGTTACTTATGACGGATATGTAAGTGCAGCCAGTGCAGCTAAATTACATGATCTTTTGGGTGCAAAAGATTTTGTCATGATCGCTAATGAAAAATTAGAGAACTGGGATGAGAAAGGACAAGCGGTTTATAATGCTTCAGATCCTGATACAAAATGGAACGATTATATCTTCCAGACCGGTTTCCAGCATAATCACAACGTTGCTGCCAGCGGTGGTACAGACAAAAGTCAGTATTATGTATCTTTCGGGTTTACAGAGCAGGAAGGTATTGTTCGTTCAAATGATATGAATCGTCTGACTTTGAAAGCCGATTTGACCCAGCAGGCAACAAAATGGTTACGTATTGGTTTGAATGGCCAAATGAGCCGGACCAAATTGAATGGTATATCAAATTCGGAAAACTCACTGGGTGGTGTAGGTTTTGCCGGAGTTCGTATGCTTCCGAATGTGGCCGTTTTCGATCCTAATGATGTAACAGGTTACAATATTGATAAAGAAAGCCGTAAAACATTGGGACGCGGAAACAATCTTTCTTATATCGACAATGGTATTCAAAACATCGTTTGGGCATTGGATAATAATGTGAACCGCTCTACCAATACACGTACCATCGGTGGTGGTTGGGCTGAGATCACTATTATAGACGGACTTACACTGAAAACTCAGGGAGGTCTCGATATCTCTAATGTAAAAGACTTCATGTATTGGGATTCTGAATCAGGTGACGGTTATGGACGTAAAGGTTTGCTTGAAGAAGTAAATACAACTTACGAAAACTGGAACTGGCAAAATATCCTGAATTTTAACCGTTCATTTAACGATGTGCATAATTTAAGTGCAACAGCTGTTCAGGAATACACTCACAGTGAGTATGAATATACAGATGCTGCCGTTCAGCAGTTGTCCGACAGGTTCTTTACAGACCATATTATCTCCAATACTTTTGGAATAAAAGATATCGGCGGATACAAAACATTTAACGGGCTTGCTTCTTATATGTTCCGTGCGAACTACAATTATGATAGTAAATATTATGCAGGTGCATCTATCCGTTACGATGGATTGTCCAGTTTGCCGAAAGATACTCGCTGGGGTACGTTTTGGGGAGCTTCTGTTGCATGGCGTTTATCCCGTGAGAACTTCTGGAAAGATTCTCAGGTGAACGAATGGTTCAACGATTTGCGTATTCGTGCCAGCTACGCTACATTAGGTAATTCAGATTTGGGTAATAACTTCCCGTATTTGGGAACTTATGGAGCGAAACTGTACGGCTCGCAATCCGGTGTTGCCTGGAACCGCATGGGTAATAACAACCTGAAATGGGAAACGACCGAAACTTTCGATTTAGGCCTGGATGGTTCTTTCTTCAACAACCGTCTGACATTTGAGCTGGCTTATTGGCAGAAAAATTCAAAAGACCTTGTATTGGAAGTTCCGACTCCTCCGACAATGGGTATTCCTTACAATTCATATTACGATAACATTGGTAAAATTAAGAACTCCGGATTTGAGCTGACCGTAAGTGGAACAGTTATCTCAACGAAAGATTGGAACTGGCGTTCAGAATTGAACTTCTCTACTGTAAAGAATACAGTTAAGTCATTGTATGGTGGAACTGATATCATTGACAATTATACAATTATTCGCGAAGGTGAGTCTTATCGTTCACTATACGGATACGACTATTACGGTGTCAATATGGTAAATGGTAACCCTATCTGGAGAAAAGCTGATGGCAGCCTGGTTCAGTTCGATACATTCGGCTCGTATGACTATGTTGAATATGATCCGTCCAATGCTAAAGACGTATCCAAACCATCCTCTTTAGGATCCAGCGACCGTAAAATATTAGGTTCATCTATGCCTACCTGGTATGGTGGATGGAACAATACAATAACCTATAAAGATTTTGATTTGAATGTATTCCTTCGTTTCTCAGGCGGTAATAAAATCATGAATGCCTCTCGCCAGAGCGCTTTGATGAATATGGAATTTGCTAATAACGGTAAGGAAATTTTAGGCAGATGGGTATCTCCTACACAAACGGGTGATGGTATGACTCCAAGAATCGGTTATAATGACCAGTCTGTCTTGTTTAATGACGGTTTCACTGACTCTCACTTCGTTGAAAAAGGAAATTACCTGAAACTGTCTAACCTGGCTTTGGGATATACTTTGCCGAAATCTGTTTTATCGGCAATAAATATAACAAAGGTACGTGTGTATGCACAGGCTCAGAATTTGTTCACTATCACCGGGTACTCAGGTTTGGACCCGGAAACTAACACTCGTCTGGGCGTAGACTGGAATGGTATGCCTCAGCAGCGTTCGTTTACTTTTGGAGCAAATGTTACATTCTAAGATTATAAAACAGTAGAAAAATTACAATTATGCTAAATAGAAAACTATATAAAAATATATCAGTTGTAGCATTGGGCGCAGCCTTAATTTCGCTACCCTTATTCACTGCTTGTGAAAGCGATGTGGTGGATCTATCTCCGGTCGATAAATTCTCCGATTTGACAGCTTACGGTACTCCGGCACGATGTGAGTTATCTATGATCGGTGCTTATGATGCAGCCCAGTGCGGCATGTATATCAACTCAGACAATGGCTGGCAACGTGGTTATCCATTCGGGGCTGCCAGCATACAACAAGGTGAAATGAGAGGCGAAGATATGAACTTGACAGCCGTATTTTACGATTACACCTATTCTGCGACCTACAATTTGTCTACGGCAAATAATGTCGCTATGTGGGAGACTTCTTTTGAGGCCATAAACCGTTACAATACAGTTTATGCAGGTCAGGAATATGCCGGTAGCAATGGCATACTCGATGAAGCGACAGCTAATCAATATAAAGGCGAATGCCTGTTTTTACGTGCTTTAACATATCATAATTTGATGGTTCATTATGCACTCCCTTACAATGTGGATGGTAATAATAATTATGGTATGCCGCTTTATATTACGGCAATCAATACACCGGAAGCCATTCAGGAGGCTTTGCTGATCGGTCGTTCAACTGTTGCTGAAACATATGCACAAATCATTAAAGATCTGGATGATGCAGAACAATTATTGCCGGAGGTTGTCACTGCAGGCAAGATATCCCGCGCATCTAAAGGGGCTGCTATTGCTTTAAAGACCCGTGTTTACTTGCATATGCGGAATTGGGCTAAAGTTATCGAAGAAGCTGAAAAACTGGATGGCGGACGTTTCCAATTGGAAGCAGATCCGGTTACTCCGTTTACTTCAAGTGCTGATAACAAAGAATCTGTTTTCTCGATTGAACATACTACGGAAGATAATCCGGACGTCAATGGTTCTTTAGGTCAGATGATGTCGGGTCGTAACGGAGGACGTGCCATTATAACTTCATCTCCTACCGTTTATAACTCCAAATACTGGACAAAAGACGACAAGCGGCGTAACTTGCTACTATACCGTGAATCCGACAAATATTATTACTGTGATAAATATCAGGATCCTACTTCTCAGGACGCATGGGCTCCGATTCTTCGTTACTCGGAAGTTCTTCTGAATGAAGCAGAAGCAGCAGCACGTAGTAACAATAAGACATTGGCTCTTGAAAAATTGAATGAAGTGCGTAACAGATCACTGGCAAATCCGGCACAGGAAAGTTACAAGGCTTCAGATTTCGCTGATACCAAAGCGCTGTTAGAAGCTATTCTTTGGGAACGTCGTATTGAATTTCACGGTGAAGGCCGTCGTTGGGAAGATATTCATCGTCTTGCAAATGACGATCTATTCCCTTCCGGTGGTATCCCGGCTAAAATTGAATACAACAACAGCAAGGGCGTAGGTGCATTCGTTGTAAACGGAGAAGTTAAATCTGAATGGTATAGTTCCAGTAAGAAATTTATTCCTTATACAGACAAACGTTTTATTTGGCCTATTCCGTTGAATGATATCTTAAGAAATCCGACATTGGCAAAACAGCAAAATGCGGGTTGGGAATAAACCTCATATTGACAAGAAGATATATTTTCGAGTCTTTATGCATTAAATAGATATGTTAAAAAATATTAGTCGCCAAGGTATTTTCATTTACCTGGTATATTAATCCGATTTACCCGGTAAGGTAGTGACAAATTGATAATTAGAAAAAAAGTGTCCGGGTAAATATTTTAACGTAAAAAAACAGATGTAACCAACAAATTTGAAATCAATTGATTTCAAATTTGTTGGTTACATCTGTTTTAATTACCTTTGTTTCAATCGAAAAATAGATAAAAGTTATGAATACTCCTTTTGTGTATGGCCGCATAGCCGATAAAGATAATTTTACAGACAGGGTACAAGAGGTTAAGTTGCTTACCCAAAATTTCAATGGCTTGGTTAATACCGTCATTATTTCTCCACGCCGTTGGGGGAAAACTTCTTTGGTAAGTAAGACGGCACAAATACTTCAAAGTTCAAGTAGGGATTTTATTATTTGTCAGGTAGACATATTTAACTGCCGGACAGAAGAAGAATTTTATGTTGCTTTTGCCAATGCATTGCTAAAAGTTTCAACCTCTGCCTGGGAAGAATTTGTATCCGGTGTAAAAAAATATTTAGGAAAAATGGCTCCGCTTATTTCAGTATCAGACAGTAGTCAAACCTATGAGTTTTCATTCGGAATAAGTTTTAAGGATAATAAGATGGGATATGATGAAATATTGGATTTACCGCAAGTCATAGCGAATGATACCGGGAAAAAAATCATTGTCTGTATCGATGAATTCCAAAATATCAATGAATACGAAGATTCTTTGGCTTTCCAACGTAAACTGCGCGCTCATTGGCAGAAACAAACTTCTGTCTGTTATTGTCTTTACGGGAGTAAACGGCATATGTTACTGGATATTTTTAATGACTATAGCATGCCATTCTATAAATTCGGGGACATTTTATTTCTTCACAAGATAGGAAGGGAAGATTGGATTTCATTTATTTCCAGTCGCTTTTCCGATACCGGAAAAGAAATTTCAAAAGAATTATGTAATCAAATAGCAGCCAGGGTAAAGGATCATCCATATTATGTTCAGCAGTTAAGCCAACAAGTTTGGTTACGTACAGAAAAAAAGTGTACCGACAGTATTCTCGATGAAGCATTCTTAAGTCTGACAGGTCAGTTAAGTCTTCTGTTTGCCAATATAATAGACACATTAACATCCAAACAAATTAATTTTTTATTGGCGGTGGCAGATGGTGTCACAAATTTCTCGTCGAAAGATGTTCTTACAAAATATAAACTGGGAACTTCTGCAAATATAAAAAATCTAAGAAAGGCGACTTTGGAAAAAGATTTAATAGACATTCTACCCGGAAATATAACCGAACTTCAGGATCCTGTTTTTGAATATTGGATAAAAAATATTTATACAGGTTCACTACGGTAAACACCTCCTTTTAGGTAGAATTTGAGTATGCAAATTAGCTACTCAAATTCTACTTTCTTTTTTCAGTATAAATTATCATAAGTTAGATTTCAATAGATCTAAAAAATAATCCATTAGTTTAAGCTGTTTGGATAGGGGTATTTATTGGATTGACAGAGATTTACGCGCAAATTATAATACATTGATTATCAATATATTACAGATAAACGTAGTTCTGCAAAGACTCTGGTAATTTCGTACGTGGGTATGGAAACCCAAGAATTGGCAATTAAGCCTAAACTGCGGGTACTAATGGAGTCTAGTTCACAGGCTTTGGAAGAAGTAATGGTCGTAGCTTACGGTACGGCAAAGAAATCAGCGTTCACAGGATCTGCATCTACAATGAAAGCAGAAAAGATTGCAGAACGCCAAGTTGCAAACGTTACAAATGCTTTGGCTGGTCAGGTAGCCGGTGTACAGGGTGTGAGTGCAAACGGACAACCGGGAAAAGCTGCTACTATCCGTATCCGTGGTATTGGTTCTATGAGTTCTAGCAGTTCTCCTTTATACGTAGTTGACGGCGTTCCTTATGATGGTGATATTGCAGCGATCAACCCGAACGATATCGAATCGATGAGTGTACTGAAAGATGCTTCTGCCAGTGCAATCTACGGAGCACGTGGTGCAAATGGTGTTGTATTGATTACAACTAAAAAAGGTACTGCTAGAGAAGCAGTAGTAACTGTCGATGCAAAATGGGGTAGCAATTCACGTGCCGTACCTCAATATAATGTAATGAAAGACCCTGCCATGTATTATGAAACAGCATACAAGGCTCTGTATAACAGCAAAGCTTATGCCGGAGGAAGTGCTGCGGATGCTCGTGCTTATGCATTGAATAATATTTTCTCTTCAGACAATGGTGGAGTAGGATATCAGGTTTATACTACTCCTAACGGAGAAGATTTTATCGGTACAGACGGTCGTATCAATCCTAATGCAACATTAGGTTACAGTGATGGTTCTTATTATTATACACCGGATGACTGGTATGATAATACTTTTAATAAAGGAAATTTACGTCAGGAATATAACGCAACAGTATCAGGTGCTTCTGAAAAGATCAATTATTATTTCTCTTTAGGTTATTTGGATGATGCAGGTATTATTTCCGGCTCAGGTTTTACTCGTTATACAGGGCGTTCAAAAGTAGACTACCAGGCAAAGAGCTGGTTGAAGATTGGTGCAAATATGGCTTATACATATTATGACAGTAAGGCTCCGGATGCTCAGGACAAATGGGGTTCATCTGGTAACCTTTTCTATATTACCGACCTGATTGCTCCGGTTTATCCGATCTATGTAAGAAATAATGACGGTAGCATAAAGGTGGATAATCGCGGTTATACTGTTTATGACTTTGGTAACTCTACAGGTCAGGTTCGTCCTTTCATGCCTATGGCTAATCCGGGCGTAACTTTGGAACTGGATAAATTCCATGCATATACAGATGTATTGAATACTAAATTTTACGCAATCGTTGATTTGTATAAAGGCTTGCAGTTTACAGCAAATGTCGGTGTAAACTCAAGTAACCAAAGAAGTTCTATCCTGAACAATCCTTTTTATGGCGGAGCTGTTGGTTCTGAAGGTTATGTAAACGTTAAGAATGAAAGAAATATCGGTTTGAACCAGCAATATTTGCTTACTTATAAGCAAAGTTTCGGTTCACATAATATCGACGCATTGGTAGGTTATGAATCTTATAATCTGAAAATCCAGAAAATGGAAGGTTCAAACAAAAAACTTTATAACCCGTTCATTGGTGAACTTAGCAATGCTATCCAAACACCTCCGACTGTAAGTTCCTCTACGGATACTTATTCTACACTCGGTATTCTGGCTCGTGTTCAGTATGACTATGATGGAAAGTATTTTGCTTCTGCTTCTTATCGTCGCGATGCTTCTTCACGTTTCCACCCGGATCACCGTTGGGGTAACTTCGGTAGTGTTGGTGCTGCGTGGTTGATGAACAAGGAAGAGTTCTTCAAGAATCTGGATGCTACATGGATCGACTTGTTGAAGATAAAAGCCAGTTATGGTGTACAAGGTAATGACAACTTGTTGCTTACAGATGGTATTACTCCTAACTATTATGCTTATTTGGATCAGTATACTGTATCTAACAGTGCTGGTGATTTTGCAACATCATTTACTTACAAAGGTAATAAGGATATAACCTGGGAAACTTCATATAGTTTTAATGCCGGTCTTGAATTTACCTTGTTCAAAGAAAGATTAAGCGGTAGTTTCGAATATTTCAGCCGTAAGACAGTCGATTTGCTTTACAACCAGCCGGTGCCTATTTCATTAGGTTATTCAACGATCCCGATGAATGTTGGTTCTATGAGAAATGCAGGTGTTGAATTAGATTTGAATGCTGATATTATCAGAACGAAAGATTTGACATGGTCATTCAATCTGAACATGACTCATTATAAGAACAAGATTCTTGATCTGGCAGAGACAGCAAAGAATAATGGCGGTATCAAGAGTTCTGTAACTATCCGTAATGTCGGAGGTTCTTTGTATAACGCATATTTGGTTAAAGATGCAGGCGTTGATCCTGAAACAGGCAAGGCTTTATATTATGTAGATCCGGATAATGGAGACATGACTACTACTGATGATTTCAGTGCAGCCAAGCAATCAGATTTAGGTTCTACTTTGCCTAAGATATACGGAGGTTTCGGTACTTCTGTTCAATATCGCGGATTTGACGTTTCTGTAGGATTGTCTTATCAATTGGGTGGTAAAGTGTACGACTATTCTTACCAACAGTTGATGCACAGTGGTGAGGCAAATACAGCAGGTACTAACTGGCACAAAGATATTTTGAATGCATGGAGTGAAACCAATAAAGGCAGCAATATCCCTCGTATCAGCAGTGCAGATAAGAGAAATCAGGATTTGTCTTCACGATTCCTTCAGAGCTCTAACTATTTGAGCTTGAATAGCGTGATGGTAGGATATACATTCCCGAAAAAATGGACAACTAAATTTATGGTAAATAACTTGCGTATCTTCTTCTCTGGAGATAACGTGGCACTTATCGCTTCCAGAAAAGGTCTTGATGCTCGCCAGAACTTAGGTGTTGCATACTTCGGTAATGATGATGCCGTAGGTGCAAAATATTCTGCACTCCGTAGTTTGTCAGGAGGTATCAGTGTTACATTCTAATTTATTGTAAACAAAAAAGATGAAGATTATGAAATTTATAAATAAATCATGGATATTAATTCCGGGACTGGTTTTGGCAACTGCCTCTTGTACAGATCTAGATACACAACCCGAAGGCGGAAATTCTACTTCTGACCAGAAACAGGAAATAGCGGAAGCAATTCCCGAACGTGTAGCAGCCGATTTGAGCGGTATGTACTTTTCAATCGGTAAACAGTATTGTGTGTATGGTGAAGATAATCCACGTGATGACGACTTCGGTTATCCGGCAGCTTGTTTGTCGCTGGATTTGAATGGAGCGGACATGGTGAGTGATGCCAGTGGATATAACTGGTTCTCCGTTGCCAGTGAATATGCGGATAGAATATATAATTATGCAAATCCGAATATGCGTTGGGCTATGATTTACAACCAGATTAAAATGGCAAACGATATTATCGCCACTATCCCGGAAGATAATACGGATAAAACACTTAATTACTATAAGGCACAAGCTATCGCAACCCGTGCATTCGATTATCTGACACTGGTTCAGCAGTATCAGTTCACTTATAAAGGAAATGAAAGTAAGCCGGCTGTTCCGATTGTGACAGATAAGGTAGAAGGTGATCTGTTGAATAATCCGCGTGCATCTGTTCAAGAAGTATATGACTTGATCATGGACGACCTGAATACTGCAATTCCTTTGTTGGAAGGATACAACAGAAAGTCTAAAAACGAGATCGATCAGAATGTGGCTTATGGACTTCGCGCTCGTGCAAATCTGGTTATGCAAAACTGGGCTGCTGCTTATGAAGATGCAACAAATGCATTAGGCGGATATACTCCTTATAGCCGTGACGAAGTAAGCAAACCGGGTTTCGTTGATTCTAATGACCATAACTGGATGTGGGCGTTGATTCTGACTCCGACCAATATGCCGGATGCTTATCCTTCATGGCCTTCTGTGATTTCTTCTTTCTCTGGTGATTCATATTCTTGTGGTGTTGGATGTTATAAAATGATCAATACGCTGCTTTATACGAAGATACCGGATACGGATGTAAGAAAAGGATGGTGGGTAGATGAAAAACTGGATTCTCCGAACCTGAAAAATGTATCTTGGAGAGGCTACGATGGACAACCTATCGGACCGTTGGTAGTTCCTGATGTAAAAATGGCATATCTTCCTTATACAAACGTTAAGTTTGGTGCTTATCAGGGTATTTTGGGGAATAACATCAATGCCGGTGACTGGTGTATGATGCGTGCAGAAGAAATGATCTTGATCCAGGCTGAAGCTAAAGCTATGAGCGGAGATCTCGGTGGTGGAAAACGTATCCTGGAAGATTTCGTAAAGAATTATCGTGATCCGTCTTATACAAGCAAAGCTACTTCTGCTACAGGATTCCAGGATGAAGTATGGATGCAGCGCCGTGTTGAATTGTGGGGAGAAGGATTTGCTTTATTTGATATCCTACGTCTTCAGAAAAATGTTGTTCGTTTCAACAATCGTGTCGAGAGTAACTTCCCGGATGGATTCAAATTTAATTTGGCTGCCAACAACGGTTGGTTGCTGATGCGTATCCCGCGTAATGAAATTAATGCCAACAACGGTATTTCGGAATCAGACAATAATAATGAAGGTACATTACCACAGAGTGGTGAAGGTGCAGGTCTGACTGATGGAGTAGTTGACTAATTAGAATTTGCAATATTATAGAAAAGAAGGTGTCCTCCGGGATGCCTTCTTTTTTTTGTTCGCCCAAACATGTTCCCCCTACTCAGTGAAGGATATCAGGTAACACCAAATAACTTTAATTACAAGTAGTATCTATTTCTTATAAGAAATAAAAGTGCTATATTTGCTTTTAGTTTTACTTATAAGTAATAAAAAATGAAAACTCCGGAGTTCTATAATAGAGATTTATATCTTGATCGTATCAAACCATTTGTCAATACACAGATGATAAAAGTTCTGACCGGTCAACGCCGTGTTGGAAAAAGTTTTCTTCTTTTCCAATTAATGGATTATATACGCATCTCATACCCGCTTTCGGATATAATCTATATTAATAAAGAATTGTTTGAATTCGACAGCTTAAAAGACTATGCAGATCTGATAAATTATGTAACACAGAAACGTAATGATCCGAACAATAAATGTTTTTTGTTTATTGATGAGGTACAGGATATTGCGAGTTTTGAGAAAGCATTGCGACATTTCTTTGCAGAAGGAAGTTATGATATATATTGTACTGGAAGTAATGCTAATATGCTTTCAAGTGAATTGGCAACCTATTTAAGCGGTCGGTACATCGAATTTAAAATATATAGTTTGACTTATAAAGAGTTCTTACTGTTTCATAAGTTGGAAGATAGTTCCGATTCTTTCACTAAGTTTTATAAGTTTGGAGGTTTACCATATTTAATAAATCTACCTTTTAATGAATTACTGGTTTCGGATTATTTACGAAGTATTTATGACACAATTATACTTAAGGATGTAGTAAATAGATATAATATAAGGAATGTCAGACAGTTACAGGATTTAACAATATATTTGGCTGATACGATTGGTAATTTGTTTTCAGCCAATAAAATAAGTGAATACCTTAAATCTCAACGTGTCGATTTGCCTCCTAAAACCATATTAGAATACTTGAATTATCTGAATAATGCTTACTTTGTAAAAAGGTTACGTCCGTCAGATATCCAGGGAAAACGTCAGTTTCAAATCGGAGAAAAATATTATTTTGAAGATTTGGGGATTCGACATGCGATCCGTCCTTTCAGAGCAAACGATATAGCACAAGTATTAGAGAATATTGTATGCCATCATCTTCTTGTCAACGGCTACACTTTATCGGTAGGAAGGGATGGAGATAAAGAAATAGACTTCGTTGGTGTGAAAGATGGAGAAAAAATATATATACAAGTAGCCTATTCTGTAATGGATCCCAAAACTTATGAGCGTGAATTTGGAAACCTCTTAGCAATAAAGGACAATTATCCTAAGATGGTTATTACAATGGATGAAATAGAGGGGATTTCATATGAAGGAATAAAACAGATTCCGATCCGCAAATTTTTGATGGAATTCAAATAACTTTCCCACTTTGTTAAGCAGTTAGAAAACCTTGTATATCGGGTAGAATTTGAGTGTTTATATTTTAATATCAAATTCTACCCGATTTATTATATCTAATTTAAACAGTGTAAAAACTTGTTGATAATCAATATTAAAATACACTTCCGATTTAATAATAAATCTCTAACAAATGTATTTTCCATATTAGTAAACAAACAACATACAAGCATATAACATTCTATTAATCAGTGATTTAGTAATGCGCGTAGTTCTGCAAAGACTCTGGTAATTTCGTACGTAGGTATGAAAAGCCAGGAAGTCTCTGTTAAGCCTGTGATAAATATTCTGTTAAACTCTGATACACAGAATATTGAAGAAGTTGTTGTTACAGCAATGGGGATTTCTAAAGAAAAGAAAGCATTAGGTTATGCTGTTCAGGATGTAAAAGGAGATGATTTAACACGTGCAGCCAGCACTAGCATCTCTTCTGCATTACAAGGAAAAGTTTCGGGTGTAGATATTACTCCTTCATCAGGTATGCCAGGAGCCTCCTCTCAAATCACGATTCGTGGTGTCCGTTCTTTTACGGGTGACAATACTCCGCTGTATGTAATTGATGGTATGCCCATTGCATCTGCTGCAGATATTGACACAGACAAAAGAAATACTGGTAGTGTTGCTGGAGCAGACTTTGCTAACCGTGCTGTCGACCTGGACCCTAACGATATTGAAAGTATCAATATCCTAAAAGGCCAAGCCGCTTCTGCCCTTTATGGTATGCGTGCTTCTAACGGCGTAATTGTTATTACAACTAAGAGTGGAAAAAATGCAAGAAAAGGTAAGCCTTCTATCACATTCACTTCTAATCTGGCATTCGACAAAGTATCAACTCTTCCTGAATTCCAGAAAGAATTTGCACAAGGTAGCGGTACATTCTCTCCTACATCTTCATTAGCGTGGGGACCGAAAATATCCGACCTAGCAAATGACCCCAATTATGGAGGTAATACGGATAATACTTATACACAGCAGTATGGTAAACATGAAGGAATGTATTATGTGTCTCAGCGTGCAGCAGCCGGATTAGATCCTTGGGCTACACCGCGTGCTTACGACAACGCCAAGAATTTCTTCAACACAGGAGTATCCTGGAGCAATAACGTCAATGTTGCACAGGCGTTTGATAAAGGTAATTATTCATTCTCATTAGGTAATAATACTACCGAAGGTATTATTCCTAATACAGGTATGGACCGTTACAATGCAAAATTGAATGCTACAGCCAATTTAAGCGAGCATTGGACAACAGGTTTCAGCGGAAACTTTGTAACATCAAAGATCAGAAAACAGAGTGCAGGTAATGAAGGTGTTGTCGCAACTATTTATGGTTCACCCTCCAGCTATGACTTTAACGGCATTCCTTCGCACGTAGACGGCGACCCTTATACACAAAACAACTACCGTCCTACTACATTCAATAATGCTTACTGGGCTAGCGAAAATAACTCTTTCGTAGAACGCTCACAACGCTTTTTCGGTAATGCCTATACACAGTATAAGACCCAATTTGGCGAAAATCATATTCTGACAGCAAAATACCAGTTAGGAGCAGATGCTTACAGTACCATTTATTCCGATAATTACGGATATGGCGATAAAAGTTATTCAAGTGGTTACTCTCGTCAGGACAGTTATCATATCAATGAAATGAACTCTTTGTTCACATTGAATTACGACTGGAAAATTACTCCGGAATTGGATTTAAATGTATTATATGGCAATGAATTTGTAAATAAATCTACAAGAATTACAACCGGTGAAGGATACAACTTTAACTTTCCGGGCTGGAATCATATCGGTAATGCTACAACTTTCCAAGCCAATCAAAGTACAACTAAAAAGCGTACAGTAGGTAATTTCGGAAATTTGGCTTTATCTTGGAAAAACATGCTGTACCTAAACGCAACTGTTCGTAATGACATCGTATCTTCCATGCCGCGTGGTAGTCGTTCATTTACTTATCCTTCTGTCTCTTTGGGATGGATCTTTACAGAACTACCCGCTTTGAAAGACAATAATATTCTTACATTTGGTAAAATACGTGGTTCTTATGCAGAAGTTGGTATGGCCGGAGATTATGTAGATAATTTATATTATACACCAGGATATGGTGGTGGTTTCTCAGCAGGTACTCCTATTCAATATCCGTTCGGTTCTACAACCGCGTATATCCCTTATTACAAAATATATGACCCGAATTTAAAGCCGCAGAACACCAAATCTTATGAACTAGGTTTAGATTTGACTTTCCTGAACGGTTTGGTTTCTGTAAATTATACCTACTCTCGCCAAAACGTAAAAGATCAAATCTTTGAAGTTCCATTGTCAACTTCTACCGGTTATAGTTCTATGGTAACAAATGGCGGGGCTATTCACACTAATTCTCATGAGATCACTTTAACAGTTAAACCGATCGAGAAAAAGAATATTTACTGGGACTTCGGATTTAACTTCTCTAAAATCGACAATTATGTGGATGAACTGGCAGAAGGCGTAAATAGCATTATGTTGGGAGGTTTCGTAACACCTCAGGTACGTGCAGGTATCGGTGATAAATTCCCGGTTATTTACGGTTCCGGTTATTTGCGTAATGATGCAGGACAGATCATTGTCGATGAAAATGGTTTGCCTCAAGCAGGTGAACCTCAGGTTATCGGTAAAGTTTCTCCAGACTTCCGTTTAGGATTCAATACAACATTCGAACTGTATAAGTTCCGTTTATCAGCAGTTCTTGATTGGAAACAAGGAGGACAGATCTATAGCGGAACAATGGGTGTTCTTGACTATTATGGTGTAACTCAACGTTCTGCCGATTATCGCAAAATGTCCGAATTCTTATTTGAAAAATCAGCGGTTAAACAAAATGCTGACGGTTCTTATTCTCCGAATGATATCAAGATCAAAGGAGAAAATGCCTACGACTACTTCAACGCAATGAATGCTATCGATGAAGCCAGTGTTTACGATAATTCATTCATCAAACTGCGTGAAATATCTTTAAGCTACCCTGTCTTTGAAAAATCATATTTAAATATTACTGCTAGTGTATTTGCACGTAATATTCTTCTTTGGTCTCAATTACCAGGTCTTGATCCGGAAGCGACTTTAGGAAACAACAACATGGCTGGTGCATTCGAACGTTTCTCTATGCCGGGAAGTTCTAGTTACGGTTTCGGTTTAACATTCAAATTTTAAACAAAAATAATATGAAAGTTAGATATAATAAAATTAAAACATATCTGTCTGTAGCTTTAGTAGCCGGAGTTTTGTTCTCTTGCTCTGAAGACAAAATGGACAAGATCAACCAGGATATAGACAATCCGCACAGTGTCGATGCTAAATTCATTCTGACAGATGTAATCACTTCTACAGCATTCAGTAATATCGGTGGCGATTTCAACCACTACTTTTCTTCTTATGTAGAAAATGAAGTTGGTATTTTCAATCAGTTATACAATGCTGAAACCCGTGTTTCTGAGGTTTATTCATCTGCCACCTTCAACAATATTTGGGGAGGAGTTTATAGTTCATTGAAAAATGCACGTATTATTATCGACAAATGCTCGGAAGAAGGAAGTCAACCCGGTAACTATACAACAAAAGGTATGGGTGAAGTTTTGGCTGCTGTAAATGCAGGTCTGATAGCTGATGCTTTTGGAGATGCACCTTTCAGCCAGGCAGCATTGCCTCAATTAGACAATGGTAAACCTCAGTTCATGACACCGGAGATGGACAAACAGAAAGATATTTACACTGCTATCATTGCCTACCTGGATGCCGCTATTGAAGACCTTCCTAAAGGAGATACACATGCAACAGGTAAACCCGGAGCTCAGGATATTCTGTTCAAAGGAGATGCCAACAAATGGTTAAAGTTAGCTTACGGACTAAAAGCACGTTATACAATGCATACATTAAATGTGACGGAAGATAAAACCGCTGCATTAAATACAGTTTTAGAATGCTGCAAAAAAGCTGCACAGAATGCTGGTGATCAAGCAGCTTTCAATGTGTATGACGGTGTTGCTAATTTAAACCCTTTGTTTGATTTTTTCTATAGCCGCGAATATACTGCAGCCAGTGCCAGTCTGACAAAAAAACTGATCGTTCGTAATGATCCACGCTTACATCGTGCTTTTGCTGATGCTATCGGTGCCGATGAAAGTCTGGGTGCCGAAGGTTTTTACAGCAAACAATTAACAGGAAAGGAAGAGAACTTCTTATCCATGATGGCTCCCAACGGCAAGCCTCAACAGGTACAGGAAGTTTATAACACATCTATTTTCTTGTTTGCTGCAACTGCGCCTACTATGTTCATGAGTTACCATGAAGTTAAATTCCTGGAAGCTGAAGCTTTAGTAAGATTAAATCGTTTGGAAGAAGCAAAAGCAACATTGAAAGAAGCTATTGTTGCCGGTTTGATGAATATGGAAGTTAGCGTTGATGCAGCTTTGGAAAACACCTCTGTTCCGGTTAAAGGTAACTCAACAGAAGCTGTAACAATAGCAGAGGCTGAAGAATATTTTGAGACAGAAGTTGTTCCTTTGTTCAATGCAGATCCGCTAAAAGAAACAATGATCCAGAAGTATCTGGCATTTTGGGGAGCGAACGGTGAATCAACCGAATGCTATAACGATGTACGTCGTTTGAAATCAGAAGGTCATGACATCTATGACTTCGAGAATCCGGGTAAATTTCCGCTACGCACGCCTTACGGCAGCGATGACGTTACAACCAATCCTAATGTTAAAAATGCTTATGGCAATGGTCAGTATGTATTTTCTGAAAATGTTTGGTGGGCCGGAGGAAGCCGATAAACGAAATACTCATTTCAAATAAAAAAGAAGACCGGTAAAGTTGCTGTTGAACTTTACCGGTCTTTCTTTTTTATTTCTATCAAGTAACTTTTTTATTTATTTCACAAACTTCACATCGATACCTTTATCTTCTTTTGCTTTTAGCCCGAGGACTCTCCCTCCTACTTTCACCTTTCCGGTAATAAATTCCGGGATATTATAGGACATCATAAAACGGTCATAAAATCCGGTATCTTTCTGAGGCAACAGAAATGGTTTGCATGCTTGTCCGTTCTCATCGATATAAGCGATATACAGACGCGTATACAACCCGTCTATCCGACGACTGCTGAAGATGACCCAACGACTGTTACTGCTCCAGGAATGATAGCTTTCCACATCATCGCTATTCAATATATCCAAAGGTGTGCTTTCGCCGGTTGACAAATCAGCCATATACAGATCGGCATCTTTATGCCAAATAGAAAAATTACCATAACCGGACAGCGTATACATCAAGTGTTTTCCATCCGGAGACACACGGGGGAAAGATGCACTTTGTTCTGAAACAGAAGCGTTATATAAAGTATCCACTACCGAACCGAAGCTTCGGGTATCCGGATCAAAACCGATAGAACACAAGCTATATTTAATTTCGGAATATTCTTCCGGAATAGGACGGGGAACAGCCGTGCAGAAATAAAGTGTTTTCCCGTCCGGAGAAAACGTGGGAAAAGTTTCAAAAGCATCTTTTGAAAACAGCCTGGCTGTTGTGACAACTTCATGTTTCACCATGTCATATACAACCACGTCTGAAGCCTCATCAAACACCTCTATACGGTTCCTGTCATTTGCATGGAATCCCTGTTTTGTATTATTCACAGAAAATGCGACATACTTTCCGGAAGGATGCCAGGAAGGATATACCAAAGATGAAATCGTTTGTTCCGTTTTTGTATTCAGTTTCTCGATCTTATCACCATCGACCAGGATTGTTCCCGGATAGGTTTCTCGCATGTGGAATAACATCTTATCGGGATTTTGCATACAGAACGAATGGCAATTCACACAATTCCTGCCACTCATCTTATTCTCGATGATCGGAGTTTCTGTATAGTTTTCCAAATTGCGCTGGTAAAGTCCCATTTTATTCCATAGAGTATATCCCGGAGCGATCAGACGGTAAGCAATATAAGGATCGATCGGTTCTGCCGCCACACTCCATTTGACAGGAGCATATTCCAGCCACTTTCCCTTCTCTTTCACACGGACAACCACCTCTACCGTATTTCCTGTTGCAGACGATAAAAGTTTCTTCCATTTAGAGATCGGGAAAACAAATTGGTTATCCTTTGCCCTCACTTCCACCTGCTGACCGGCGTACGACAAAACGACCTGTGCATCTTCGACAGAATCCTTCAGGGAGAAATTCAAAGGAGCGATATTTGCCGGAATTGTTATATCCGCATAATCCGGAACAATAGCTGGCTTTCTATCCAATGTTTCACTCACCTGAACCGAATCCGAACATGAAAAAAACAGGGTCAGCAAAGCTATATATTTATAATTTCCATTCATATTCCATCTCTTTTATTTAAACATAAAATAAAACCAGTACGTATCTCCATAAGCCCGTCTCATCAATCCGGGCAACGCATTTTTATTATTCCGGTTTCCTAATACCTGTTTCTTGTATTCGGCAAAACGCTGCACCACAGACGGAGAAATATCGAAACGTTTCCAATAATCCGGTTCAGCCTCCGACAAAGTGATCACAGCTTCCTGAAAAGATTTCGGCAATGAAGGAAGGACCTCCGTACCATAATAAGTCTCCACCATCTTTTTGAAGCCATCCATATTCTTCGCCAGCAAATACAAAGCCCCCAGATACTGGATAGCCGCTTTATTTTTCGGATTAGCCTCTGCAACCATGCACAAATCTTTTTCCATATAGTTTATTTCGGAAAGATAATTTTCCTTTGGCAGGCATTTACGCCTTGATCCTAATGCCGAATCCTGCTCTACCGCAGCATCGTTATATAAAAACTTCCGGTGTTCATCTGCCCAATTCTTATAATAAACCGTATTCCCCAATATATTCAGATACTTTTCCGCTACCTGATATTCTCCGTAAATAATATTTGTCTGGACAAGCCTTTTCAGCATTCTCGGATTCCCCTCTCCTATGGCGGTCGCATAAGCCTCAAAAGCCATTTCCTGCGCCATTGCCGAATTGCCCATCGCAAAAGCAATATCACTCAATAAAGAAGATATCTGTTCAGTTTTATTCCAACCGACCATCAATCCCTGCGGACCTCTCTGATCGAAATTGAACATCTGATCTGCCAATTCTCCTCTCTGTGCCAAAGCCAGATTCAGATAGCACATATTCAAATAATTAGTCAACGTACCTTTACTGGCATCCAGGATCTTATCCCATTGCTCCGTTCTTGCATAATAATCCAGTTCTTTCACCTTGGCTGACTTTCTATCTCCGTACTTTGGAATACCCCACCAACAGAACGCAAATAAAAGAGCCAGTTGTAAAACAACTCCTGCGATTCTTGTTTTTTTACCGATCTCTTTCTTCCTTTTCCTCAGCAGAAAAGCTACAATCAGAATGAGAGGGAATGAAATCCATGAATAATAGATGACAGATTTAGGCTCCAATGCCGTATGATAATATGCATCCGGTAAAAAGGCAAAACGGTACTCTCCCAACAAGGCAAAATAAACACTGCAAATTCCACATAAGCTCCCCAACAGAACAGCTAATAAAACCCAGTAAAACTTCGGAGTTTTATTCAGGAACTCATAAATCAAAACAGACAGGGCAAACAAACATGCCACCGCTCCCGCCAGCCCATAAAGCAACGGTGTCACAACGATCTCTGCTATCATCCGCCATTTATCATCCGATATACGCAAGCACAAATACAGAGCCAGAAGCATCAGATTGAACGCAATCGTTCCGAAAACCAGATAATTGAAATCAAAATGAAGGAACATAAGCAAAATAACTGGTATCAGATAAAGCAGGAACAACCCTGTACCCGGTACGATCCGGCGGACGATTCCTCTCATTCCAATCCCTGCGAACAGTAGCAATACAGCCGTAATCCCTGCCCCGGCATACGGATACCGAAAGAACTGCACTAAAAATTCAGATAAGGTTAACGCAAATCCGCCTGGCATAGACAATTTGCCGGAGATATATTCACCGGTAAACTGAAACAACTGGCTTTGCTCAATAAAAAAGAAATGGAATCGACTATATTCCTGTAAAAAGACGAACAAAGCAGCCAATACAACCAACCAGAAAGCTGTGACTTTCAATCTCATGGTATTATGATTTTTAAGTATGTTTAATCAGTTCGAAACGCCTGTCGACACACGAAGGTAATTCATGCGGATAGTGGGTTACGTAAATCAGTGTCTTTCCCGGACGCGCACAAAACTGCTCGATCACATGTGCTGCTTTCCGCTTATTACTGATATCGAGGCCATGCAACGGCTCGTCCAGAATGATCAGATCCGGATCTTTCACAAAAGCCCGTGCCAGCAAAGCCAGCCGCTGCTCGCCGGAAGACAATGTCAGAAATGAACGGTCTTTCAACTCTTCAATACCAAAGACACGCATCCATGCCAAAGCAACAGCCTGCTGTTCTTCCGTACATTTACGATACAGCCCGATAGAATCAAAAAAACCGGAACCTACAATATTCAGAGTCGGCACATTCTCCATATAAAACAGATGCATCTCCGGAGAAACATACCCTATCCTTTTCTTTATATCCCAGATACTTTCACCCGATCCCCGCTTCCGGTCAAACAAAAATAAACTATTTGCGTAAGATTGCGGATTATCGGCATAAATCAGACTCAACAAAGTAGATTTTCCGGCTCCGTTAGGACCGAATAAAGCCCACTTTTCCCCGTTTTTCACTTCCCAGTCCAGTTCTTTCAGGATCGTACGACTGCCGTATTTTATAGAAACATGTTCCATACGGAATGTAATTTCATGTACGGATGGTTCTTTGTCTGACAGAGGTAATGACAAATCCTCCGGATGACAGGGAAACAAATGTGCCTGCAACTCCTTATCCGCCATAAATTCCGCACGTGTACACGGTTCATAAGGTTTCCGGTTATGTACAGGAAGAACATGAGTAATCATTTCCGGAATATCACCCGGATTCGACAACAACAGAATAACCTGTACATTCTCCAGTTTCGCCATTTGCTGCAACAGACTTACCAAAACATCGCGCGAAGCGGCATCGAGACCGATAAAAGGATTATCCAATATCAAGATGCGCGGATGGCTCAACAAAGAACGGACAATAAGGAATTTGCGCAGCTCCCCGCTGGAAAGAAAAATAAGTTTCTTAGGCAATAAATCTGCGATGCCGAAAAAAGAAAGTATCTTTTGCAAATCATCCGTTCTGGAATGATCTTTCAATATTTCCTCCACCGTCGGCACCTCATCTGTCTCCGTGGAATGCCAACGTTGCTGATAATATGTGTTCCGGCAATCGGCTAATGAATAAATATCCTTGAATGCTATACTTTTGATCAGGTTACTGACTTTGTCGTCATAACCAAAGATCACCTCTCCCTCTTTCAATGCAAACTTACGCTGCATCAGATCGGCAATCAAAGTTTTTCCCGAACCGTTAGGTCCCACTATCGCCCACTGTTCCCCTTCGTTGATTGTCCAGCTGAAAGGTTCAGCAAAACGCAGTTCCGGCAAACGGGTCACTATATTATTTATATAGGCTATCGCTTTATTATTTTCCATTGTTCTTAATTTGTCTCCCCAAAGGTAAATAGTTTATTTATAAAATTAAGCATACCGGTGCAAAAGGAGCCATTAGAAAAGGGATTACTCATCCCGAGCAATCCCTTATTATATATACAGGCCTGGTATGTCTATGAAATTCTTACAAATTAGTTATTTTAATGCCTGTAAATTCCCTACTCAACTCAACGATTCTATTCAATACATATTTATCGTATTCATTATTTATCCTGTTTAATTCAGTAATCAGACCTTAGTCTTTATGAAACAAAAGTAATAAAACAAAGGAAAAAAGCAATAGAAAATATCATTTTTTATACAAAAGCACGCAGTTTGCTATCAATCAAAAAGCAAGAGTAATATTTCATCCTTTTTACTCGCTGATTAAAACAGATTCTCTATCTTTGAACACCTAATTTATTTTTATTAAAATCAATAACATGAAACGACTAGTTTTTTTCTCAATTCTCATTCTGGGTATCATCAGTATCCTTTGTATTTCTATATCCGGCAACAAATGGAAACCGTTATTTGGTGAAAACCTGTCCGATGCCAGCTACAATCCGGAAGTCTGGAGTTTGACAGACGGCGTGCTTGCAGCCGTTCAGGATGAATCTATCTGGACAAAGACCGAATATGAAAATTTCGAACTGGATCTGGATTTCAAGACTGACGTAGGAACTAACAGCGGTGTTGTCATCTATTGTACCGACACCCAGAACTGGATTCCCAATTCCGTAGAAATACAGATAGCAGACGATCACTGTGAAAAATGGGGAAATGGAAAGCCTTATGAAAAATGCGGAGCTATTTACGGTCATTTAGGTGCCAGTCAGGACAAAGTGGTAAAAAAGCCCGGAGTATGGAATCATATGCGTATCAGATGTTCAGGACAACACATCAGTGTGATTCTGAACGGAAAGAAAGTAACGGAGATGGACATGAGCAAATGGACTTCCGGAACAGTAAACCCGGATGGCAGCGAAATCCCCAGCTGGTTACCCAAGCCTTTTGCTGAACTTCCGACAAAAGGATACATCGGATTGCAAGGCAAGCATGGAGACTCCCTGATTTGGTTCCGTAACGTAAAAGTAAGAAGCTTATAATAAAAAGGAAAGAGGAAAGTTCGATTGACTTTCCTCTTTTTATTTTCAATAAACCTTTGTTCCTTTTCCCTGATGGATTTCAGAAGCTTGTGTTATAATAACCTCTTTCACTCCGGCATCGATGGACTGGAATGAGTTTTCCAGTTTCGGGATCATACCTCCCTGTATAACGCCCTCTTCTACCAATTGTTTAAAAACAGCACGGTCCAATTCGGGAATAACACTTTCGTCATCATTCTCGTCTCTCAGCACTCCCTTTTTCTCAAAGCAAAACACCAAAGTCACATCAAAATGCTTTGCCAGGGCTTTGGCTGCCTCTCCGGCAATCGTATCAGCATTTGTATTCAGCATATGTCCCTGTTTGTCATGTGTCAAAGGTGCCAGTACCGGAACAATCCCCTGATGAATAAGCGAGGCCAGCAAATCTGCATTCACTTCTTTTACATCTCCCACGAAGCCATAATCGACTTCGGCCACCGGACGTTTATCCGAACACATCAGGTTCATATCGGCTCCGGTCAATCCCAGTGCATTCACATTTAAGGCCTGCAAACCGGCAACAATATTCTTATTCACCAGTCCGCCGTATACCATCGTTACGACTTTCAGCGTTTCAGCATCCGTTACCCTGCGTCCATTCACCATTTTACTTTCGATGCCCAGCTGGCTAGCCAGCTTAGTTGCAGAACGTCCTCCACCATGCACCAAAGCTTTAAAACCCTCTATCTGAGAGAAATCGCGAAGCAGATTCTTCAACGTCTCTTCTTCCTCTACGATTTTTCCTCCGACTTTTATAAGCGTAAGCTTTTCTTTCTTCATATCTGATAAAATATTTTAGCGCCAAAGTTACTAAAAAAAGAAAAGATTTAATACTTTTGTAGCGCTCAACGCGGTAGTAGCTCAGTTGGTAGAGCATTAGCTTCCCAAGCTAAGGGTCGTGGGTTCGAGTCCCATTTACCGCTCACAATCAAACAGGAGGAAAACGAAACTGTTTTCTTCCTGTTTTTTTGTGAACATTCGAATATTCCACCTGTTCAATACTGTCTATTGCCGAATAGCACAGGTCTATAAAAACAATTCATCCAAAATGAGTGTTAGTTCTATATTATTCCTACATTTGCATCAGTTAACTAAAATTAAAAAGAAAAAGAAGAATTGCCATGTTGACAGTAATGATTTTTGTTTTTTTGATTGGATACCTATGTATTGCTTTAGAGCATCCATTAAAAGTAAACAAAGCCGGAACAGCCTTATTAACAGGTACTATACTTTGGGTTTTATACACATTTGCTGCGCCAGATTTAATCCCACTCGCTTCTGCAGAAGAGTTCAAAGAATTTTTAGATGCTTATCCGGCCATCGCAGAACTTCCATTCGTCGAACAGTGTACCCGCTTTGTCGTTGAACATCAGGTACTCGACAGTATTGGTGAAATTGCAGAAACTTTGATATTCCTGATTGGAGCCATGATCACTGTCGAGTTGATAGACGCTCACGGAGGTTTTATGTTTATTACGAACCGTATCAAAACCAATCAAAAAAAGAAACTATTACTATTGATCGCATGTATCACATTCTTTATGTCTGCCATACTCGATAACCTGACGACTTCCATCGTTATGGTCATGCTGATGCGGAAACTGCTTGGCAACTACAAAGAACGCTGGGTATTCGGAAGCGTTATCATTATTGCAGCGAACAGCGGTGGTGCCTGGTCACCCATCGGCGACGTAACGACGATCATGCTTTGGGTAAGAGGGAATATTTCTTCTTCCTCAACCATCCCCCATCTGATTTTACCCAGTATAGTATCAGCATTGGTACCTGTATTGATCATGATGCGTTTTTTACATGGGAAAGTAACTCCACCCAATGCATTCGTCGATAATGAGAATAACGAATTACTGAAAGAATTAAGGACAAAAGAAAAATTATCCATACTGATACTGGGTATATTCTGTCTCATATTCGTGCCTATATTTAAAACAGTCACTCATTTACCACCATTCATGGGAATCCTGATGGGGGTCGGCATTTTATGGGTATATACGGAATTAATGTATAAACGGAATATCGCAAATGAAGATATAAAGTTACGTCTGTCTAAAATAGTCCGCCGGATAGACGGGGCGACCTTATTGTTCTTCCTCGGAATCCTTTTGGCGGTCGATGCCCTTCGTTGTAGCGGCGTATTGACTGATTTTGCATTTTGGCTGGATGAAACCGTAGGAAATGTATACGCCGTAAACCTGATCATCGGTACATTGTCGGCAGTCGTAGACAACGTTCCGCTGGTAGCCGGAGCGATCGGAATGTATCCGGTAGCAAACGAGGCCATGATCGCTACAGCTGCAGATCCTACCTATATGGCACACTTTGTCATGGATGGTACTTTCTGGCAATTCCTGGCCTATTGTGCCGGTGTCGGAGGAAGTATGCTGATCATCGGATCGGCAGCCGGAGTCGTTGTCATGGGACTGGAACGTATTAATTTTATTTGGTATCTCAAAAATATTTCGTTACTTGCATTCCTCGGATATTTATCGGGGGCCGGAGTTTATATTTTACAAAAAGTTCTATTGGGACTATAATAAAAGGAGACACTAATATGTTATGGGATTTTATTCTGAGATTATTCATTGCTGGTATTCTCGGAGCCGTAGTTGGTCTTGACCGGGAATACAGGGCTAAAGAGGCCGGCTATCGTACGCACTTTCTGGTGTCGCTGGGAAGTGCCCTGATCATGATCGTGTCTCAATATGGCTTCCAACAAATCATTCAGGAAAACAGTGTATCGCTCGATCCGAGCCGTGTGGCGGCACAGGTAGTAAGCGGTATCGGTTTTATCGGAGCCGGAACAATTATCATCCAAAAACAATTTGTACGCGGCCTGACCACTGCTGCCGGAATATGGGCAACAGCCGGAATCGGACTTGCGATTGGAGCCGGCATGTATGGCATCGGAGTTGCAGCAACTATCCTGACGTTAATGGGGCTGGAACTGCTGAGCTATATCTTTAAAAGCCTGGGGATGAAAAGCTCGATGATCATTTTCTCCACCAATGAGAAAGAAATTATAAGTAAAGTAACGCATGTGCTGAATGATAAAGGCTATTTACTTGTCTCCTATCAAATGGAAAAAGTCAGCCATTCAGACGTGGATACTTTCATCGTCACATTGGTCATTAAAGCCAAAAAAAGTACAGACGACAACCAGTTATTACTCTTTATGGAAGATTTTCCGGAAGTAACAGTCGAGAGAATTGAATAGAATGACTGAAACGGGGACAAGTTTTAGTATATTTGTCCCCGTAATCATTATATAACAAATACACATGAATATCATTTCTAAACTTTTCAAGAAAGAAAAAGAGGAAACCGAAGCATCGTCAAAGGGTAGCGTGGAAGAATTCGTATCGCTTATCCGCGTTTATTATCAAGCCGTAATGGCAGTACAACTGGGTATAACCAATATCAACATGCTATCGGATATGGCCCTTTTCAAAAGGATGCTGAAAATCCCGACACAAAATAACAAACCAGGTATTGCAGAAAAGTCACGGGTTCGCAAGATACTGATGCAGGATTACGGCATGAAAGAAAGTTTTTTCAAAGAAATAGATGCGTCGGTAAAAAAGAACTGTAAGTCGCAGAACGATATCAAATCGTACTTTTTCCTTTTCCAGGGATTCTGTAACGATTTGTTTTCTTTACTGGACAACCTGATGCAATGGAAATTCCGTTTCTCGATGCTAGTAAAAAAGCTGTTATACAATCAAACGGCAAAAACAATCCATGAGATCGTAACCCGTTCGGAATGGAAAGAAGTCAGCGTTCAGAAAACGGCATGGAGCATCCGTAAATACAAAGAAACATTAGGCTATTCGGAAGAATGGATGACGGATTTTGTTTACAATGTCGTCCTGTTAGCCAAAGAAGATGCTAAGAACCAGCGTAAGAAAGACAAATAAATCCCTAAGGTTATGAAATATCTTTTTTTAGAATATCCGAAATGCGGAACCTGTCGGAATGCAAAGAAATGGCTGGATGAACGGAAGGTTTCTTACGAAGACCGTCATATCATCGACCGGAATCCATCTGTCGAAGAATTGACTGAATGGATAGAACGCAGCCAATTACCATTGAAGAATTTCTTTAATACGAGTGGATTGGTCTATAAAGCAATGCAGTTGAAAGACAAATTGCCGTCCATGAGCGAAAAAGAGCAGATCGAATTGCTGGCTTCCGATGGAAAACTGATCAAACGCCCTTTGCTGGTGAGCGAAAACCAGGTTCTGGTCGGTTTTAAAGTTGCAGAATGGGAAGAATCCGTTAAATAGTAAAATATATGAAAGAGTTCATCACCCCTCCGGATCATATTCATTTCCTGGCAAAAAAGCTATTTGCAGACTGCGGGGAAATTATCGACGGTTCTATTGCCTATTTGGAAAAAGGCGGTGGTGGACCTACTTCTTTACATACTCACGAGCATAATCATCTGTTCATTGTGGTCAGCGGGCAAGCCAGAGTTGAACTCGATGGCGAGATCAGGATCGTAGATGCAAACGAATCGTTTCTCGTAAATGGCCATATTCCCCATTCGGTATGGAATAATATAGATGGTACGACCGTCATGATCGGTATTTCTGTAAAAGCAAAATAATCATCTTATCTGTCATAGCATATGGTTTCAGAATTACACCCGTTAGGTTTCTTCCTGCCTGAACATACCAAGCTTTTGATGCTGGGAAGTTTCCCCCCTCCCATGCCACGTTGGTCTATGAATTTCTACTATCCGAATATCCAGAATGACATGTGGCGTATTCTCGGATTGCTATTTTATAGTAATAAGGAATATTTCCTGGAAAGTAAGAAAGCGTTCAGTGAAGAAAAAGCGAAGAAGTTTTGCCTGGAAAAAGGAATCGGTATCGGTGATACGGCAATGGAAATTATCCGGTTAAAGAATAATGCTTCCGATAACTTCCTGCAAGTGATCAAGCCTATCGACCCGGAAGAGGTTTTGTCGCAAATACCGGAATGTAAAGCTATTGTCGTTACAGGACAGAAAGCAATGGATACCCTCCTATCGGTTCTGCCTCCGACAGAAGAACCTAAAGTCGGCAGCTACTCGACTTTCACCTTATTGGACCGGACATTCAGGTTGTACCGGATGCCATCCTCTTCACGTGCTTACCCCAAACCGTTGGAAGAGAAAGCTGCTGTTTACCGGGGTATGTTTGAAGGGCTGGGGATGCTTTAACACCCCCAGCCTTTTATCTTATCCGCAATGGAAATAAGTCTTCACCAACCGGAGCATTCCTTCAGGATCATTTTTCAAATCATCACGAAGGGTAAAGTCGTTATACGAAGTCAGCTTTTTGATAATACCATCGATCATGCTCGGACTGAACACATTGTATTTTTCATAGACAGCACGCTGCTTCTGCAAACGTTGAGCGGATGCAGCACAACTGTCGGGAAGCTGATCCAATGTCTGTAAACGGTCCTTATTTTCCTCCTGGTGGATATTTACATTTACATACGTCTTTTCCGCAATATCCAACGCATTATCAATCTCAAATCCATGACGGCAGGCCACAGCCAAACCGGCTAATAACTGGTACAGATCGGCCGAACCATCCGGTGAACGCATTTCGACCGTCTGCTTCTGTGTCGTATCATAATGGCTTTCCGACTCCAGTGGGTTAGCCAGCACACACATATCCTTCTTCGCTGCCCATCCCAGAGGTACACGAACCAACACCGAACGGTTCCGGTCACCCCAGCAAACATTTGTCGGAGCTTCCTGGTGAGGTACCAAACGGAAATAAGAAGTCGGATTCGTATTACCAAACGCGGTGATGGACGGAGCCAGCTCCATCATACCGGCAATTGCTTTACGGGCTGTTTCAGACAAAACACCGTCTGCCAACATCTGATTCTTGCCGTCTTTCATTATACGCATATGGATATGCAATCCTGATCCTGCCTTTCCAACCGTGATCTTAGGGGCAAAGGTGATATCCAGACCATAATCGTAAGCCAGGTTACGAATTACCCATTTAGCGATCATCAGCTGGTCGGCAGCATCTTCGACCTTGGTCGGCAGAAACTCGATCTCGTTCTGTTCGTATATCTTTCCGTTCAATGTAAAGTTACCGACTTCAGAGTGACCGTATTTGATCTGTCCGCCAGTCTGGGCTATATATTGCATACATTGTGTGCGAAATTCATTGAATTTAGCGAAAGGGCCTGATTCATGATATCCCCGCTGGTCGGTTGCCGGAAACAAATCTTCTTCCTCAGCAATCACATAATATTCCAGTTCGCCCATTGCCTGAAATTCCATGCCCGTCACTTCCGTAAATGCCTTGCTGGCTTTATGTAAAGTATATTCGGGAGAGCTTTCCAACGGTTCGCCATCCTTGTTAAAGAAAGAGCAAAGCATCGTCACCGTCGGCAATTCGGCAAAAGGATCGACGAAAGCTGTCCGGAAACGGGGAATAACATATAAATCGCTACTGCCGGCCTCAATAAAAGAGAACAAGCTCGAACCGTCGACACGCTCACCGCAGGTAAGAATTGCATTTAGGTAAGCCGCATTATTAATAACAAAGTTCAATGTTTTCAGACGCCCGTCTCCTGCCGGATACATAAAATTGACCATCTTGATCCCTTTTTCGCGGATGAAAGAAATAATGTCCGCTTTTGTAAACTCAGATGAAGGTTTTTGTAAGAATTCGACTAAAAGATTCGAATTCATTTCTAATTCGTTTTCCATTTTCTGTTGATTGTTTTTATACAGTATAGATTCAATTACATTTTCTATATGCTTCCAAAGATAAAAAAAAGATATTACGGCAGCTTCGTTTTCCTTCACTTTTATCGCGTAAGAAAAAATACAGAAGTAGTTTTTCCCAAAAACTCTTGCATATTAAAAATAAAGCCCTACCTTTGCACCCGCAATACGGAAGTAGCTCAGTCGGTAGAGCACTGGTCTCCAAAACCAGGTGTCGGGAGTTCGAGCCTCTCCTTCCGTGCAGAAGCGATACAGATTGTATCGCTTTTTTGTTTTTTAGACTAAACCCCGATACGTCATCTACATCATATTCTTATATCAAATAATAGTTGTATATTGCGTACAGTTTATCACTGGTTAAAAATCAAGAGACAACAAATAACATCATGAATATAATTAAATACGCATTCATATCCATTCTTTCAATCTGCCTGTTAACTTCTTGCGGGGCAACTCTTACCAATGCATTGGCAGCGGATAACAATATTCAAAAACTGGAGTTGGGAATGACCAAACAGGAAGTTATAACCATTATGGGGAATACTTATAAAAGACTTGAGGTTAAACAAACGTCCGATGGTTACCAGGAAACACTCGGATATTCAGACTATCAGGATGGACTTTATCGGTTACGCCTGCTTGACGGGGAACTTCAGGAGTGGGATTACCTGCAACCTAACAAATGCAAAAATAATTGTCAGGAGAAATAATAGTATAAAGAATCGTAGCAGGGAATGTCAAAAATCTATTACTGAACAAAATGTGACAGACTTTTGACACTCACCTATATAATTAATCGGATAATATCTCCAGTCCGTCTTCCCGCATCACGAAAGTATGTTCCCATTGGGCGGAAGGAAGTTCGTCGTCGGTAATGACAGTCCAGCCATCTTCTTCTGCAATATAAACACGATATGTTCCCATATTGATCATCGGCTCGATGGTGAAAACCATGCCCGGAACCAGTAACATGCCGGTTCCTTTACGGCCGAAATGGGTAACTTCCGGCTCTTCATGAAATTCCAGGCCTACTCCATGACCGCATAAGTCACGGACTACCGAAAAACCATTCTTCTCCGCATGTTTCTGGATCGCATGACCGATATCGCCCACATAACCGAACGGTTTAGCAGCTTCCATACCTATTTCCAGGCATTCCTTTGCCACACGCACCAATTTTTCTTTTTCTGGAGAAACCTTGCCGATCATATACATCCGGGAAGCATCCGAATAATAACCGTCCAGGATCGTAGAAACATCCACATTGATGATATCACCATCTCTTAATTTCTCTTTTTCACTGGGAATACCATGACAAACAACCTCATTGATGGAAGTACAGACACTCTTCGGGAATCCTTCAAAATTCAACGGAGCCGGGATAGCCCCGTGGGAAATCGTATAGTCATAGACCAGTTTATCTATTTCAGCGGTCGACATACCGGCTTTTATTTCCTTCCCCACTAAATCGAGGATACCTGAATTTACAACTCCGCTTTTGCGGATACCTTCAATCTGCTCTTCTGTTTTAATCAATTTCCGGGAAGGAACCAAATGACCTTTATTCTGGAGATAGAGAATCTTTTTATCTAGTTCGGTAAGTGATTGGCCCTTGATTACCTGCCAATTATTTCTTTTTCTCATACATCTATTCCGTTATTCTTTAGTAATAACACAACAAAGGTACATTAGTTTTTAATCTTTACAGGTAAAATCAGTTTAATAAAGTTCAAAAAATGACACCCAGTTTGACTGAAAGACAATGATAATTCAATGATTCTTCATAAGAAGAAACAAAATGGGAGGTTGAATATTCCCGTAAACGTTTTAGATCCTGCAGCCCATATCCCAAAGCAAACAAAAGTTTCTTATCAGACCATACATTCAGAATAAAGAAAAATACGAACAGGTATTGTTTCATGGCTGGATCGTTATTGTGATCTGTTTTACAATCTGTAAGGCGGAGGTCAGGGAAGAGGTATCCGGATATATCTGTCCGTCACTTCCGTCCGGCGAACTATGTCCGACCAGCGTAGCGACATACGATATAGCATCCGACGACAGGTCGATATCCGCCGCATAGATAACGGCAGGTTGTCCGCTCCCCTCCTTTCCGCCTGAATAATTCTTATCTCCCTCCTGAGCCGATTTTGGATAGTTGTCATTAAAATCAGTGGAATGATTGATCTCTATTTTCACTCTGAACTGCTTCAATCCTTCCGCAGGCTGCATCTTCACATCGAAACCGTCATGCGGGGTCGCTCCAGTCAAACCATCCGTAAAAGGTTCTTTTTTGGTCGGCAGATACAGTCCGTCATCATATTTTACTCCACGTGAGTAACACCAGTACGGCAAAGACTCCTTCCTCCTGTTTTTACCTGCCATTTGCCAGCTTTGGGTTGCGATCTTATAGGTCACATAAACTGTAGAGAGATAGTTGCCGTCCCTGTCTTCCAACCATATAGCTATCTGGGGAGGATTCTTTTTGTTTATTCCCAGGAACAAGGGAAAGTCATGCAACCATGATTCGCCTTTCTCCAACGTAATTTTCAGGTCATTCTTTTTATACTCCACCAAATCATTGTTGCATGAACAACAAGCCAGCAAAACCATGCAGGCTCCAGCAAAAATACTTGTCTTATTCATTTGTATAATTTTTAATCCAGTTATCGATCAATCGGTCTAATCCTTTCTCCAGTTGTTCCCAGCCTGTCTCACTTTGCAGTTTGAAGCCATTGAAAACCGGACAATTTTCTTCCAGCAGGACAAGATAAGTGATGGAAGAAGTCAGGACAGTCGCCATAACGGCTATATCCTCTTTTGGCCGGTTCGTTAATCGGCTGACTGCTTCAATCAGCCAAATACCTTTTGCTTCTCTCCTTTCGCGTAACTCTTTTATCACTTTATTTTTCGCTGAAAGTTCCCAGCGATACAACCGTCTCAAGGTGTAACTGTCGCGCAACATCGTGATCTGATCACGAAATAACTTCTTGACAAAGTCTCCCAAATGTGCAACATCAGGCAATTCCGGCTCCAGGTTGATCCAATAGTCATTCCGTTGAATATAGGCGACGATCAGTCCGTCCAACGATTCGAAATAACGATAGATCAACATCTTCGACAATCCGGCTTTTGCTGCCACGGCATTTACTCCAAGGTTTTCAAAACCGTCTTCCTCTATCAAGTCATCTATCGCCTTCAGGAAAGCCAACTCCGTCAGTTCTCTGTTTTTACTCATTCTTTCTTTTTCCATCATTCTTACTGTTGTTACCATTCGGTCACAAACATAAGTTACCCAGCGGTAACATCACAAGAAAAAACTAATTATTTTATTTATTTCTTCAGAAAAAGCGATCCGGTTGCTTTCTAAACAGAGATATATTCGTATGTTTACCAAGTAAAAACATACGTAACGAATAAACCTGTTAAAAATGATAGAAGCACCGGAAGCCTTGTACATCTCCGAGCAGATGAATCAAACGATTAAAGGGAAAAGAATAACATTTGTCAGCGCAGGATATACACCTCATAAGTTTGCCTGGTTCTATGGAGATCCGGCCAATTATTCGGCGATGCTTACCGGTAAGATAATCGGGGAAGCCCATGCCTATGGTGGTCTGATCGAGATAGAGATAGAAGATGTGCGTTTATTATTCGGAGACGGAATGAATATCCGATACTACGCTCCCGGTGAAAAGATACCGGAAAAACACCAGTTGCTCATTGCTTTCGAAGACGAAAGTTGTATCATGGGATCCGTCCGGATGTACGGGGCAGTCATGTGTTTTCCAGACGGTTCTTTCGATTGCGGTTTCAGTTCCTATCGTGAAGGGGCACGTACCAAGCCGCAGGTGCTTTCGGAAGCTTTCGACAAAACCTATTTTCTGAGCCTGATAAACAGTGAGGAGAAACAAAAGAAAACGGCAAAAGCCTTCCTTGCGACCGAGCAAACGATACCGGGATTAGGTAACGGTGTTTTACAGGACATCCTGTTCAAAGCACATATCCATCCTAAGACTCGTATCAACATATTATCTGAAGAACAGAAAGATACGCTATTTCATTGCACTAAAGCGACACTTCAGGAAATCTATCAGGCAGGCGGACGTAACTCGGAAACAGACCTGCTCGGAAATAAAGGCCGCTATATCCCCATACTGTCCAAAGATACCGCCGGTAAGCCTTGCCCGGTTTGCGGAGAAGATATACGAAAAGAGAGTTATATGGGAGGAAGTATCTATTATTGCTTTGAATGTCAGAAGCAGTCTCAACCGTAAGGTTCCATATCTTCACATACCCAGTCGGAGCTATGTTCTATTGTATAACGTAGCTTTCCCGGTTCCTGACGAGTATCGAAGAACATGGCTATTTTCACTGTTCCGTCCTCAATCCAGTAAACGATCTTTAGATTCGGATGCTGAACAAAAGTCCGAAAACATTGAGGGTAGTCCACCAATGTCGGTTCCACATATCCTAAACCAGGATAACTAGTTAAAGTTTTCATATTCTCTTTGATAGAAGCATAAACTTTCTGGGCAACCGGCAAACCATACATCGTCTTATAAAAGACCTTCATTTCCCGGGTTTGTCCTTTTGCTAAAGGGGACACAATCAATTTTAATCTTTTCATTTGTCAAGTTCAAATTCCTTATCCATTTCCGCAAAAAACTCATCCCCGTCTATCATCCTCCCATTCCGATCATCATCCAGCACCTGATCGATCAGGCTACGAAAATGTTCTGCGGAGCGAATCTGAAAACTCTCCGGAGATGACAATAGCTCCCGATCACCTTGCTGTTGGTAAGCAAATATCTGATCTTCCAGAGAAATCAGCAATTCTTCGTCTTCTATTTGACTGATCTGCTTTATCAAGTCTTCCCGACGCCTGTTTATTGAATTGATCGACATGATTTTGATTTTTAAAGTGACTTCACAAAGATAGAAATAATCTTATTGCAATTCCGGATTTTATCCGTTTCAATTTGTATGTTTGCAGTATGAAATGGACATATTCTTTTATCGCATTATTCTCTGTCCTGGTTGCTTGCAACAACCATACAGAACCAAAAGACAGTCAGAAAGAAAACCAGACATTGGAAACAATCTTCAACCGCAAAAGCGTACGTAAATATACACAGCAACCGGTTGAAAAAGAGAAGCTGGAAACATTGGTCCGTGCAGGAATGGCCGCCCCTTCGTCTAGAGACCGCCGTCCCTGGGAGTTTATCATCGTAACAGACCGTGATATCCTGGATACGATGGGAGACGGATTACCATTAGCCCGTATGTTGAAAGAGACCAAACAGGCGATTATCGTTTGTGGCGATACCGTCAAATCCGGCAATGCCTGGCAGTTGGATTGTTCCGCTGCTGCACAAAACGTACTGCTGGCAGCCGAATCGCTAGGACTGGGAGCCGTATGGACGGCCTCCTATCCTTATCCCGAACGGATGAAAGTTGTGCGAGATGCCCTGCAGCTGCCCGACCACGTCATTCCTCTTACGGTTATTCCGATTGGCTACCCCATAGGCATAGAGAAGCCGAAGGATAAATTCAACAAGAAGCAGATACATTACAATGGGTGGTGAGAAAGACAATATTAAGGAACACAGATGACGCAGATAAACGCAGAATCTCGCAGACTAAATAATTATATAAATCTGCGAGACTCTGTATCTTCTGCGTCATCTGCGTTCTCTAATATCGACTAAAGATCAGAATCCGGCATGTTCTTCTTTGTTGACCGACTGGTCCGAATCGCGTTTCTTTTCTCCGCTATACATCCATTCGATTTCGTCTTCGTAGGTCTTGCCGTCTTTCACTACGACTGTCTTTACGATATTCTTACCCATATCGAGTGTCACGTTATCTATTATATAATGTACGCGCGTATAACCTTCACGAATACCGCTCAGTTCCTTACCGTTCAGGTAGACTGTCGGCGTACCGATATTGGAGTAAACAGTGATGGATGTTTCCTTTTTCTCACGATCCCAGTTACGACGTTGTGTCAGGAACAGTACAGGTTCTTTGCTCCAGTTCGCCTTATACCAGAAATAAGAATCTTTCTTAATCTTACGGTCGAAAGTAACCAACCCTTTCATATTACGGGCCGGAACACCGCCGCGAACCCACATCGGGGCACAGAAGTCGAACGTATTCCAAAGATAAGAAGCGATGATATACGGATGGGCAGCAATCACGCTCCACTGATATTCGTGTGTCTTGGTGGCAAATGTCTCCGGATAAAATTCTTTTGTCCAGTTCAAGGCATCTCCCAGATATTCGGTCTGATGGTTCAGGTTGGCATCAGCACCGTACTCCGTCAGCATCAGTTTTTGGTGAGGATATTCCTTTTCCAGTCCCTCTACCCAGGGTTTGATATCCTGTATTTTCTTTTCGTACCAGCCGAAATAGCGGTTCATTCCCTGGATATCGGCAACCAGGTTCACCGGATGTTCCATGTGACCATATCCGTTTACCGACACCGTATAACGATCCGGGTCTTCCGTCTTTGCCAGGTCGTGCAACGATTGGGTCAACTCTTTTGTGTACTGGTGCGGTTGATATACCTCATTATGCAATCCCCACACATAGATGGAAGGGTGGTTGAAACTCTGACGGATCATTTCGCGCAACTGGTTACGGCAGTTTTCCGCTTCCTGGCCGGTAACACGGTTGACAAATGGAATCTCCGCCCAGATAATCAGTCCCAGGCTGTCGCAACGCGAATACAGATAGTCGGATTGCTGATAATGAGCAAAACGGACAGTCGTTGCACCGACATCCATAATAGTAGCCAAGTCGAAGTCATGGTTCTCATTCTTCAGGGCACTACCCAGCCCCCACCAATCCTGATGACGGGTAACACCGTACATCGGGTACTTCTCTCCATTCAGATAAAAGCCTTTACCTGCTACAATTTCATATTTGCGCAGTCCCAACGGTTGTACCATTTCGTCGATCACCTGCCCGTCTTTGATCAGGCGGCTGACCACCTTATACAGATACGGATTTTCACGTCCCTGCCACAACGTCGGCTTTTTGATTGTAAAAGAAGATTCGTAAGCCTGTTCGCCCTGTGCAGTCAGTTCGAACGACTGGCTGTTCGTTGCAATCTGTTTCCCTTCCTGGTCATAGATCGTATTCTGTAAGGTCACAGGGACGGGCTGCAAGGTTCCATTATCCAGTTTGACCTTTACTTTCACATCCGCTTGCTTTTTGGATACATTCTTCTGGGTTATATAAACGCCCGGAGAGGCACAATCGGTAACACTGATATTATACGGTTCGGTAACGATCAACCATACCGGACGATACATACCGCCATACACACCAAACAAATTATGGTTGACCGGAATCACATCCGGACGCGATTTGTTATCCGCCTTTACGATGATCTCATTCTCCTCTCCTACCTTCAACAACGGACTGATCTCACAGGCAAAAGCCGAATAACCGCCTTTATGAGAAGTAGCCAGCATTCCGTTCACGAACACTTCCGCACAGGAACCGACACCCTCAAAGCGCAGGAAAACCCGCTTCCCTTTCAGGTCGGCAGGAAAGAAATAGTTTTTCTTATAATAAGCCGCCCCTTCATAAAAGTTATTGGCCTGTACCTGCATATCCTTGGCATTCCAGGTATGGGGAATTTCCACTTCCGACCAGCCGCTCTCCCATTTCGGGGCATTAAGGGCCAGCTCTTTTTCCGCCGGAGCTTTCTTAAATGACCAGCCGGAATTAAAAGATTCCACTTTCCGGCCTTCCGCCTGCATCGTCATCAATCCCAGGCAGGCTAACAATAAGGTTAAACTTAATACTCGTTTATTCATGATTTGTTAATTGAATGAGTTGCAAATATACCTCTCCACTCCCAAACTAACTAATAAAATCATCTCATTACCGATCACGATTGTCTCTATTTGCTGCCAAACGTCCCTACTAAGCCGAATAAGTATCAATCGCAGGCCGACACGCACCGATGGAAGAGTTCTTTTCGCCTTCACCCGGGGATAAATAAAAAAAGACGCCGCAAGAGATACATTTTGTCCCAATATAATGTATCTTTGGTGCTATCCTAATCTTTGTCCGACGGCAATCGAACAGCTGTCCGACCCGGGTGGGATAGCTGTCCCACTAGTGTCGGACAGCTGTCTGACGGAGGTCGAACAAACTTTTTGTCGCGAGGAAAGGAAGCTTAGAAGGCAGTCTTTTGAAAAGAAGACCGGGACGAGCCAAATAACAACCTATATAAACACTTTAACAATACCGCAGATGTCAGCCACTTACAACCTATTCAGAAATCCGGGAAAGAAGGAAAACCTCCACGCCCGCCAGGTGAACCAATATACCGTACGTATCGATGCTCTTTGCGAAGAGATCTCACAGATCAGTTCCTTTTCGTCAGCCGATGTGAAAGGGATGCTGGACGCGCTGAAAAGCCGGATCGCTTTTCACCTGAAATACGGCGATATTGTCGAGTTGGAAGGTTTGGGGACGTTCAACGCCTCGCTTAAATGTCCTTCGCTGACAACAGAGAAAGAGATCAAACCCCATTTGGTAAAGTTTCACAAAGTGGTATTCCGCTGTTCCAAAGAGTTGAAAGACCAACTTCGTTACATGAAAGTGGAACGTGCCGACGAACCCAGCCGCCTGAAAGGATATACGGAAGAAAAGCGCAAGGCCAACATTTTGGCTTATATCGAAAAGAATGATACGATCTCGACCTTCCTGTGCCGTTCGCTCAACGGTTGCTCGAAATATACTGCCCTGAAAGATCTGAAAGCCTTGCAGGAAGAAGGGAAGATCGTCCGTCTGGGGTTCCGCGCGAATGCACAATACGGATTAAGAGAGGATAACCAGGAATGAAGACTATATACAAATTTATCACAGCCTGGCTTCTCCTTGCCTGTGGCGTGTTTACGGCTTACGGCAATAACAGCCCTTTCTTCTTTTCCCATCTGGGAGTAGAAAACGGCTTGTCGCAGGTATCCGTTATGAATATATTCCAGGACTCGGACGGGTATATATGGTTCGGTACACGCAACGGGGCGAATCGTTACGACGGATATGAATTCAAAATATATCAGAATGAGGTAAACAACCCGGCTTCAATCAGTGACAATTACATCCGCCGGATCGCCGAAGACAAGGAGAAAAACATCTGGATCGGCACCTCCAACGGGGTCAACTGCATCGACTACCGGACGCAACAGATCACGCGTTTCTATCCCCAGGCTATCAACCCGGAGATAACGACTAACGCAGTCAGCAACTTCCTCTCCCATGCCGACGGCGAGCTTTATGCCTTCACCACCCGAAGCATATTAAAGTGTAATCCGGATAAGACGGTCGAAGAAATGCCTTACCTGAAAGAAATGGATTCGCCCATTCATTCCATTATCCAGGATAAGGACGGAGATATTTTTATCGGAACGGAAGATAAAGGTCTCTATGTATACGCTGCCGACTGGAAGCTGAAAAAACATTTCCTTCCGGATAGTTCCGACAACCCGGAAAAACTTCCTATAAGTACGATATCCATATTATTGGCTAAGCCCGCCAATAATATATTCATTTGTACAAATAAAGACGGATCGCGGTCG
>OBYR01000143.1_pt1 | contig 82752 bp, 92 predicted proteins | sample 1495491 | NCBI WGS metagenome assembly OBYR01 (sample SAMEA2580206, study PRJEB22360) | human gut metagenome | biome: human gut; feature: human-associated habitat; material: faeces | place: Denmark | collected 2008/2010 | reverse complement strand
CTCGTCATTTTACTAAACACCTTTTAACAGATACATAGTTAGGGGAAGAAAGGGATAAAGGTGCAGGGTAAGATTCACAAGGTTTATGACGCTATTTTAACACTATTATTAATATTAAATTTTTAAATTATGAACAAAAAGTTTTCTACGTTAGTAGCTGCACTGTTAGCTTCGGGTGGATTGTTCTACGCAGTAGACGCAATGATCCTGCCGGCAAGTAACGGGGTGGCTAACACATTTGTAGGGGCAGCAATGTCTAAAAGCTCAACAGAAGCTACGGCGGCCAAGGTTGTGGCTTGCAACTTTAAGATTGAATCTGAATTCACTAAAGCTTGGAAAGTAAAGAAGGTTGAAGAAGCATTTTATCTGGAAGTGAATGATGCTGAAGGATGGATCTTATGCGAAGGCGCTATTCAGGAAATAAAAGGTTCTGCGGATGCTTATTCTACACAACGGGCAATTGCTGTTAAACTTCAAGCGGAAACCCATAAGCTGCTCAGCGGAGAAAAGGAAGTAGTGATCGATCCTGCAAGCGGTGCTATTTCTTTGACTGCTGAGAAAGGTGAAGGAAACGCTTATTTGTATTCAGACGCTGAGACAGTTGTAGGTGAACTGCAGGCTAATGCTGAAGTCGCTTTATCTACTCAGAAAACCGAACAGGTTGTTGGTACGAATGATGTAAAGTGGACTGAAACTGATCAAAGTAGTACTGTTGCTGCTAATGAATACGACTCCCAAGAGATCGAAGCTGGGGAAAAATGGACTGCAGTAGTAGGTGATCAAGGTGCGTTGACATTAAAAGCTGGCAAAAAGTTCTTGAAGGCTCCTACAAGTGCAGGTAATGCAACGTTAGAAGAAGAGGGGAGTGCTACCGCGATAACATTGAACGAAGACGGTGCTTTGAAGAGCGGCGACAACTTCCTTGTAAATAGTGAAAGTACAATTAAAACGGTAGAACAAGTAGCCGGAGAAAAACTGTATTTGTTTACAGAAGCAGGCGAATTGGTTACTTCTAAAGATGCTGTTAAAAATGGTGACGCTTACCTTATCGCTGAACTTAAATCATCTACATCAGCTGACAAGACAGTAGGTGTAGAAGTCATAACAGCAGATCCTACCGAACCGGGTTCTTCCGTAGATGGTATGACAGATGCCGGTGTATATGTAAAGGACGGTAAAATTGAATTAGTAGGTGGTACTGCTAGCACAAATGCTATCCCTGCTCCTTTCGCTATCTCAAGCTCTAACACAGGCTTAAAAGAACTGGCCGGTCAATCCTGGACGCTTGTCGAAGGTGAGTTGATAAACCTGGCTGCTGAAAAAGCCGGTAAAGCTGAGAAGTATTTGGGTAAGTTTGCAACAAAGGCTGCCGATCCTACCTATACATTAGTAAAAAAAGAGAATGCTATCACAGGCATCGCTTATACTAAGAGTGGTTTGGTAATTGAAGGTCAAACTATCGCTGCAGACCTGAAGACTACCGGCGAAGCTTTGCCTTTGGTTGTTAAAGGTCAGTTGACGTCTGTTAACTCCGGTGATATTGTGACGATTAAGGATGCTTCAACTTCAGTGAATGATCAGTGGAAGATCGTTATCGGTGCTTTGTCTGGTGACAACTTCAATTATTCTTTCGTGAAATGTGATAAATTTGGTAAAGAAGTATCTCCTAAAACATATCTGAAAGTAGGCGAAGAATCCGACTTTACCGGTAAGAAATATGACGGTTCATTCTCTTTGCAGACAAAGGACGGTTCATATCTGGAAATAAGCAATGGTGCACTGGCAAAAGCTGCTCAAGGTCAACCTTCTTTAACCTTGTTTGCTTACGCTATCCAGGCAGATGCTAAGTCTTATACTGTCGGTCAACTTTTGAACGACTTCGGTTCAAGAACCAGCTTCGGTGTTGCTTTGGCACACAAATATATCGACGAGGACGGTGACGCTGCTACTAAGGACATCACTACCGGTAATGTATTTGCCGATGCTGATCTGGTTCCGGTTAAATATGACGGTACTAATAAAAAATTAGTAGAACTTACAGGTGACGCAAATGCAAGTGTAAATGAGGCAATTCTTTTGAAGAGCGGCGACCGTTACATTGTTCTGGAAACAACCAAGGACTCTGAATGGACAAGCATCAAGGATGATTTGAAGAATGGTGGTTATAAGTTCACTACATTGGGAGAAAAGGCTATGCTCGAACTTCTGGCAAATACCGGTGAATTCAATAAAGGAACTTACGCTCCATACTTCCAGTTCTACTATGACAATGCTACAAACGTAGGCGGTAAAGGTAAAGCGGTTTATAACATTGAAGTGAAGAAATACGACAAGAGTGCTTTCTCAACTGCTCTTTATATCTCTTCTTTCGAAGTAAAGACCGGTGCTCAGAAGGGTGTTTACCTGACTGTTACTAATGATAAAGCTTACTGGGTAGCTGCCGAACTGGGCTTGAATAACCTGGTAAAAGCAAAGAGCGATGACAGCCCGTTGAACTATACTTATGTAAACATCGAGTTCGCTAACCATCCGTCTGTAAAGGATAATAATGGTAAGATACTGAATGGTCGTGTATTAGGTGCAAACTTGGCTACTGCCGACAAGTCTGAATTCCTGTTCAGCAAACCGGAAGGACAGTGGATCGTAAACGTAGGCGGTCAGAGCGGAGAATTGAATAAGAAGGGTGTTGCCGGTCTGAAAGATGCAACCAAATTCACATTCGTAAACCGTGAAAGTGGCAAATCATATACTGTTAATGCAATGTATTACTTAGGTGATAACAAGTATGCAGTATCTCCTTCACAATACGCTTCTTCTGCAAATCGTGATACATTGGTTATCACAGGAATCAAGGAGGAAATCGTAGCCGGTAAAGTACAGCGCGACGGTTATGCAGACCTGAAAACATCGGATGTACAGGACGAACAGTTCCGCTTGTTGGTCGCTTCTGCCGAAGAAGACTACTATGTAGGTGAAAACCATACAGCTAAGAGCCACTTCCTGGGATTGTCTCACGACGAAGCTGCTGCTGTAAACTGGAGAATTGTTCCTCTGACAGGTGCACGCGAATATGACAAGGATGGCATCCTCAAGACTGCTTCCGACTCTATTTATGCATTCCGTTATTCACAGTACTTCAAAGACGATAAACTGTTCAGCAAGAACGATACAATCGCTATCGTTGGTTATGCACTGCAGAATACGGCTAACGACGAATATCTGACTTACGAAAATCCGCAGACTACAACAATCCAGTCTATGATCTGTGATCCGAACTTCACATCATTCAAGACTACGAAAAATGTATCTGAGGCTTATCGCTTCGCCCTGAAAGAAAAGGGTACGGATTTGTACAACATCATCGGTGTGAACACATCTAAGGGTGACACTTCCGATCCTATGTATGACAAAGACGGTTACTTGAATAGTGCTTACAGTCCTTACTTTGTATTGAACCTGGGCAGCAAGCTGTATGGCGCAACAACGCTGACAAAACAGGGTGCAGTAGAAGTAGACGGTGCTTATGTTAAGATCAACTCTAACGACCTGTTCAAAGTACAGAAAGTGGGTGCTCCTGAATATCGTCTGCAGAGCATGGGTGATACGATCCGCATCTTCCGTCAGGAAAATGATTACGATCAGATGTTTGAAAACGGTGAATTCCTGAACATCGGTAACAAGGCTCAGTTGACTACTATGGCTCCGGCTCTGTATGTCGATACAGCTTATGTAAAACGTGGCAACAACAATCGTTATCAGTATCTGTTGGCTGTTAATCCGGAATACAAACCGGCTACATTCGACAATGCTAACCATCAGCTGACTCCGGATACGACTTACGGTCGCTTCCTGGTGAACCTGATCGACACTGCTTATGTAGCTTATGTAAATGGTGCTATCCATACGAATAAGTATATCAATGACAATGAAGCAGGCGAACACTTTGCTAAGTTAGGTTTCGTATACGGTTTCCGCACAGGTGACAAACTGTATATCACAGACAAGAACTATACAAAGAGTGGCAAGGCTTCCGACGTGATCGACCTGAGCACAAGCGATTTCAATACAGCTAAGTTCGCGTTCCGTTATATCAACCCGATCAACCATGAATCTGACGGTTCATTCAAGGTTCAGACAGGTTATTATGATTATAACACTTACATCGCTGGCAAGAAACAGCCTGAAGTAGCTAACGACGGTTACCTGAAGAACATCAACGGTGTGGTTGTTGTAGCTAAGGGCTATGCTGCAGGTGATCAGTTTGATCTAGCAGCAGAACATTCTAACCCGACAGCAAACGGCGAAATCAGTGCTTCTGAAGTGATTGTTTCAACAATCGACGGTGCTGTAGTTGTTAAGGGTGCTGAAGGCAAGAACGTAGTGATCACTAACGTACTTGGTCAGACAATTGCCAATACAGTAATCACTTCTTCTGAAGCAACCATCGCTACTCCTGCCGGTGTAGTTGTAGTAGCCGTAGAAGGTGAAGCCGCTGTTAAAGCAATTGTAAAATAATAGAAACTATTTATAATCAATAAATTTAAATTGACCGCGCGTCGTAGGGGTGGTTCGCGAACCGCCCCATGATAATTACCCCGCGAGGGCGAACAAGCAGTCAGTATTAATACTAAAGTAATGAAATAAAGTTCTTCTGTTCGATCTCTGTGAAGAGCAAAGACAGACAAAAAAGGCAAGCCCCGGGGATTAAGTTCTTCGGGGTCTTGTGTTTTTTATAGCCACTGAAAAAGATGCTGGAAGAGCAGGATTTAAATCCTCTTTACAGGCCTTGTTATCTTGTTTGGTGGCTTGGGGGTTGAAGGGCTATTCAACCTTCTAAGAATGTTATGAAAAAGTTATTAATGGCATTGCTGGGTGCCCAACCAGCTGTTTGTGTTTATCAGCAACATGTGAATAATTTGTTACCGGAGGATAAGGAAGGCTTTTATAAAGATTCCTTTGCTTTGGCTTTTTCAGATTGGAGAAATCTGAGTCCGGCGTATCGTGATTTTTTTGTTAGCCTGATTAAAAGTGAACGTCAGCGTTTTATCGATTTCGTGCGCAATGACACAGTTTTAGGAGAGTTTCTTTACGACGTGAAGGATGAAGCATTGTTTATCCGTATCCTGAGCCTTTTGGAACGACCGGATAAAAAGCGTAAAACATCTTATACGAAGTTGGCATTCGCTGTTAAGCTCGGATTTAATGTTGATCTGAAAGTGAAGTATTTATCGGATAAAATCCGATATGCAAGAGCAGATACGGATGACTTGTATGAGTTATTCGAGAAGATAGCAATAGAATAAAGATGTTAAAAATTTAGATTTCTGAAAAGCAATGGGAGTGTAATGGTTGCTGGGCTGTTGACTCTTTGAAGTTGAAAATCATATTATACATGTAAACTCCTGTTGCTTTTTATCCTTTTTTTGCCGGTATATCTTTGTGCTGTACTTAATTATTCACTAAAAACATTTTTAATTATGGCACAAGGTTACAAATTGGTTCTGCGTCCGTCGGAACCGGGAAAGAAAGATTCTCCGAAGTTGTATTATGCGGTATCGAAAAGTACCGGGTTTACAGACCTCAGACGTTTGTGCAAGTTGATCGCTGCAAGAAGTACGGTATCGAGTGCGGATGTGAAAGCGGTACTGGATAATCTGAATTATATTCTGGATCTGGAATTGCAGGATGGTCGTATTGTTCAGTTGGGAGAATTCGGCAATTTCCGTATTACGGTCGGGAGCGAGGGCATAGAAGATAAAAAGAAGTTCTCTGCAAGTATGATTCGTGCTCCGAAGATCGTATTTACTCCCGGATTTGACCTGCGTGAGACTAAAAAGACAATGGGATATTCGCTGATTGTTCCGGAAGTGGAAAAGACTGATAATTCCGGTGGCGAGGATGACCGTCCTGTAATCGAGTAAAGCATTCGGAATGAAAAAGATGAATGTACAATTGGTAATGGCCGTGCTGCTTTGTGCAGCCGGCATTACTTTGGTCTTTTCCGGTTTTTGGATTGCTCCGGCCGGAGAAATTCATAATAGCGTATTAGTGGCTTTCGGAGAGATCAGCACGTTTGCCGGAGCGTTGTTTGGTGTAGATTATTCATATAAAATCAAAAAAAACGAACATGGAAGATAAAGAGTTCATATTTGAGTCTCCTTTGAGTGCACAACAACAGGCTTGGAGGACTAAGCATCCGGATTGGATCAGTGACCATTTTTATATGGGAGAGTTTATGTATAGTGCAGTGGCTGTAGAACGGGGATTGGAAAATACACCGACACCGGAGGCACGGAAGGCAATCCGGAATCTGGTTAAAAATTTATTAGAGCCGCTCCGTAGATATGCCGGTTGTTCTGAAGGCATGCATATTAGCAGCGGGTATCGTTGCGAGGAACTGAACCGTTTGGTGGGAGGTGTCAAAAATTCACAACATTTGACCGGTGAGGCTGTCGATATTTATACATTGGATAATTGCTATCTGTTTAATGCCTTGCAGAGAAGTGGGTTGAATTTCGATCAGGTGATTTATTATCGTCGCCGTAATTTCATCCATTTGTCTTTGAAGTTAAAGGGAAAGAACCGTCGTCAAGTGATAATCAAATGAGAACCGTTCTTTATTTGTTTTTGGCAATGGCAGGATTATCCGGCTGTGTTACACGTAATTCCGGAAGCAAGGAACAGTTTTCTGCGTATAAGGATTCAATGACGTATACCCGGTTGGATACATCCTGTTTGCATTATAATCGACAGACCCGGTTACGGGGAACCTCCCGGTTGAAAGAGATTTCTTTTTCTTTACCGGATAGTTCGGGGAAACAGCATGTGGAGCGTGTTGTGTATGCTACGGAAGAATGGAATGTGGCAGATTCGGCAGAAATACTTTCTGCGGGACTGGCTACGACAAAAAAGCAAGTCATGAATACCGGTGTATCAACAGAAAAAACGATTACAAAATATGAATCGAGGTATACAGGTAAATGGATGTTGGTTTTGCTTTTGTTGCCTTTCGTTTACTGGTTATGGAGAAAGTGGAGTGATTAAGTGATTTTTATTCTTTAATTTACGAAATGTTCGGAATAATATGTATCTTTCGAGATATTTGAGTGGCTAGTATAATATTAACCTTATGAAATAAAATGCCATGAAGAAGAAAAACGTAATCTTATTGCTCATACTTTTCTTAGTGAGCAGTCAAATTGTAAGTCCGCAATCAAAGACTGGGGATTTGCCGGTGTTCGATTTTTCAAAAGACTATCCCCAAAAGAAATTACGTCTTCAGGATATGGCTGATATCGAATATGTGCCGTTGGAGACAACGGATGATATTTTATTGGGCGGGTCGTCGGTACTCTCGGCTGTGACTGATAAATATATTCTTGTACATGAAGTTCGCTTGGGGGATATATTTGTTTTCGATCGTAAAACGGGGAAGCTCTATTCTCATTTTAACCATAAAGGGCAAGGTGGTATGGAATATAGCTGGATTAAGAATGGTACGATTTTAGATGAGCAGAAAGAAGAAATTTATGTATGCTCTCAATTTATTCAAGTTTATTCGTTAAAAGGTGAGTATAAACGAACTTTGAAAATAAATGGTTTTGAGAATGATATGAAGATTCTGAATTTTAATGATGAATCTATACTGATATATGATGATGTGGTTATAGAACCTGGTCGTGAAAATAGAACAAAAAAAGATCCATATAGATTAGTTTCAAAAAAAGATGGTAGTTTGATTTCCGTATTAGGTCTTTATTTTCCAAAAAGATATTCAAACAAAATTTCTCAACAATTAGAGGGAAATATGTGGAGACCTTTGCAGATTTATTATTCTCATAACATACATTACGGTTCAGATATAGTGATAATGGATATATCTTCCGATACGCTCTACCATTTGTCTCCCGATAAGGGACTAATTCCTTATCTGACTCGTACACCTTCTATTCATGCTACTGAACCACGAAAAATATGGATTCCAGTTTTGACTACTGACAAATTTATGCTGTTAGGTACATTTGTTTTGGATTTTAATTCATCAGGAGGAAAAATTCCGGTATTTATGTACGATTTTAAAACAGCTGAGGTAAATAAGGTTTCTATTTTAGATACTGAATTTGACACAAGGGCTTGGAGTTCGGGACGATGGGAGCCTGGAGGAGATCCTGCGATTGCTAAAAATATGTGTGCTGAATTTATAGATGTATCCTCAATGCTAAGTGCTTATAACGGAAAACGTCTGGCTGGAAATGGCATGAAGATAGCAAAAAATCTTGTCGAGGATGATAATCCGGTGGTCAGGATAATCAAATTCAAGTAATAAATAGCATGTATGATGAATCACTTTCTCCGATAATTTTACATTTGTTTTCAGGGGGGGGCTATTGCTGGAAAAAACGGTAAGATTATTATTGGATATGATTCTTTTCCTTATATTTGTCCTTATCATCTCAAAAGGTAAAAGACATGACGCTGGAAGAAAAGAAAATGGAATTTGCCGTGTTTTGTATTGAAAATGTGGCGGCTCAATTGAATGAATTGCCGGAAGATATATATGAAAGACTCAGTAAGCAGGGACTTATCGATGAATTGATTTTTGATTGTTATGATGCGCTTCATACTCAAAGCAAACTGCATATTGTAGAAGATGTCATTACAGCTTTGAATAATCGGGAGAAAGGAGGGACGGTTGTATGAAAGTGTATCATGGTTCTACGTTCTGTGTGGATCTTCCTTTAGCTAGTGTTTGTCGGGATAATCTGGATTTTGGAAAGGGCTTTTATGTGACTGACTTGAAAGAACAGGCTGTTAGTTGGGCTTTGAGGATCGCAGCTATTACCAAGATGGTTCCTTATCTTAATGTGTATGAGATGGATATGGAATTGGTACGTAATAACTATCAGGTGCTGACTTTCGATAGTTATAATGATGATTGGTTGGATTTTGTAATCTCTTGTCGTCGGGGTATACCTGTGTGGAGAGATTATGATGTCGTAGAAGGTGGTATAGCGAATGACCGTGTGTTCAATACCGTTGAATTATATTTTTCAAACCTTATAGGAAAAGAAGAAGCCTTAAAACGTTTGAGTTTTGAATATCCGAACAGGCAGTTGTGCTTGATTAATCAAGAGATGATAGATAATAATCTCAAATTTGTTGAATTTGTAAATTTAAGTGAGAAAGGAGGTCTGTATGTCTCAGGCAAATGAAATATTGCTTCAAATGAAGTATGCTCGTATTATTATGGGATTCTCGAAACGGCTGGAGATTGACAGTCGCCGTGGCTTACGTCTTTTTTATCAATCTGATTTGTATAAGGTTTTACGTCAAAAAATAGGTGATATTCATTGTCTTGGCGATAACTATTTAATTGATGAGTTAATCATTGAATATGCTCGTAAACAAGGTGCTTGATGAAAATAAGTTTGATCATCTGTGCCATTAAATAAATTGTTAACCTGTAAAATGAGTATCATGAAAATAAACAAAGGTCTGTTGGTATTGAGTCTGCTATTACTCTCGGTCGGGAAATTATCGGCTGAAGATTTTGGTTATGAACTGAAAGATGGTACGCTGACCATTTTGATGTATGGAGGTTTTGACGACTGGAAAAAGGCTGGTATCCATGATAAGAGTTCTGTTACTAAGATAGTGATAGATGAGGGAGTTCCTATTGTTCCGAATCAAGTGTTTAAAGATATGAGGCATGTGAAATCCGTAACAATTCCATCGTCTGTGACTTCGATCGGGACAGGAGCCTTTTTTGAATGTACGAATTTGTCATCCATCACATTTGAAGAGAATTCCAATTTGAAGTTTATCGGAGGATATGCTTTCTATCAGACAGACTTGACTTCGATCAGTGTTCCGGCTTCCGTGGAAAGGATTGGAAAAGCTGCTTTTAGAGAGTGTCCGAATTTGTCGTCGGTGAAATTTGCATCTAAGCCGCGTTTGAAGACGGTCGGAGAATGGGCTTTCTACGAAACAGATCTCAAAGAGATTGTTATCCCGATGTCGGTGACGACTATAGGGAAAGCTGCCTTTGAGGGATGCAGAAGGCTGACTTCTGTTGCTTTTCACGAAAATATCAGGTTGGAAAAGATAGGGGCAGGTGCCTTCTCCAGAACATCCATTACTTCTGTAAATATTCCTTCTTCTGTGACGGCTATCGGTGAGGGGGCTTTTAGGCTCTGCAGAAGACTGTCGTTGGTCACTTTTGGAGGTTCGAACCTGAAGACAATTGGTGAACAGGCTTTTTCAAGGACGGCTCTGACTTCTTTTTCTATACCGCCTTCAGTGACTACGATTGGGGTGGGAGCTTTCGCAAAAACTCCTTTGGAGTGGGTAGAGGTTCCTTCTTCAGTGACGAAAATTGAAGGTGCTGCCTTTACGGATTGTAAAAAGTTATCTTCTGTTACGTTTGTCGGAAAATCGGAATTGGAGAAGATTGGGGCTGCCGGATTTTACGGGACAGCTTTGAAGTCGGTAGAAATTCCTTTTTCGGTGAAAACGATCGGAGCCGGTTCTTTTTCTCACTCGGCTCTTCAGTCGGTAACTATTCCTGCTTCTGTTACAAACATAGAGCGGGCCGCTTTTTCTCAAACTTCCCTGGCATCTGTTATCATACCGTCGTCTGTAAGGACGATAGGGAAAGAAGCGTTCCATAGTTGTTCTAAACTGACAGATGTTACTTTTTTGCCATCGAAAGCGCCGGATGGTTTTGAAGAGAATGTATTTGGCGCGTGTTTCTCTTTGGAGACAATTTATGTACCGGAAGGAAGTATGGGTTATTCAGGAGGACAATGGGCTAAATATGAGGATATTATCAAACGTAAAGCTACACTCATTTCGTCCGGTTCGTTAACGGCTTTATATAATTTGTTTTCTGTAGGCGGAATGGGAAGTTGGAGTACCTTTAATCCTATGTTCTATGCTCTGTTTTTGATCATGTACGTGCTGAAGAAAATGTTTTTGGGTTAATTAGGATAAAAGAAGTAGTTATGAAAAGAAGTAGTTTGGCTTTCTTACTGATTATCTTGTTTGTTATTGTCGGATGTAAAAAAGGTTCGGACGATAGAAAAGATTCTCTTCCTGTTTTTGATATGGAAGCTGTTATCGGCAGACAGATCCCCGATACGTTTACATGGAATGGCGTAGCTAAAAAGATTGACTATGTCCCTTTATCTACATCATCGGATGCCCTGTTTGGGGCGGCCCAACTAGTGCATATTGATAACGATTTTTACTGTATGATAGACCCAAAAACGAGTTCTGTTTTTTATTCAGATAAAACTGGAAAGATTATTCATTCGTTTTCGAGGAAAGGGCAAGGTCCGGGTGAGTATGCATGGCTCACGTATGTATCTATGAATCCGAAAGACTCGACTATCAGTGTCTTTGATCAAAAGAGCGGGAAATATATTATTTATGATTTGATGGGTAATTTCATAAAAGAAACTTTTTTAAAAGAGAAAGGGTTGAATACAGTTCATTTGATATCAGATAATTTTGCTGTAGCAAAAGGGCTGGATGCTGGTGGTTATAAACTCTGTGTAACTGATAAAGACCTGAACATCCGGAAGAATTTGTTCCCTATGGATACTACTCTTACGGAAATGGAACGTTTTTGTATGATATGGCAATTAAATTATAGTAAAAACCGGGATATGTTTATTGCAAATTTTGCCAATGAAGATACTGTTTTTGCAGTAACGGCAAAAGGAGCACTGCCCGTTTGTGTTTTAAAGAAAGGAAAATATGCTCTTCCGGAAGAGGAAGCAAAGAAACCTATGGATATAATTTCTACCCCTTATATTCGTTCGATGTGGCTGTCTACTGTATCTGATTACTATTTGATAACTTACCTGTTTGAGAATCAGTATTATGACGAGATATGGAATGGACGGGATAATAAAATAATATCACGTTTGTCATGTGAAAACGGAGAATGGGGTTTTCCTCTTTGTCTGCCATCTGGAAAAAAAGTATTGCTTAATACAAGGCTTTTGTATGTCAATGGCAATATGGTCGCTTCATTTATCGATGCAGCAACGGCTGTAGAAGGTGGCGTCGAGGGAGTGGAAGAGGATGATAATCCAGTCTTGGTGGTGATGGAATTGTAAGAAATGATAATAGTCTTGTGGAAAACTAATTAATTGCGTTTCTTTGTACCCGTAAATTAGTAGGATATGGCAGACGAACAACAGATGGTACTCCGGACGGAGGACCTGGTGAAGAAATATAGAACGCGTACGGTAGTGAACCATGTTTCCATTAATGTGAAACAAGGGGAGATTGTTGGATTACTCGGTCCGAATGGGGCGGGAAAGACGACTACATTCTATATGACTGTGGGGCTGGTTACTCCTAATGAGGGGAAGATATTCCTGAATGATATGGAAATCACGAAGTTCCCCGTTTATAAACGTGCCCGTAACGGGATTGGTTATCTGGCACAGGAAGCTTCTATTTTCCGTAAGATGACAGTGGAAGATAATATCCGTTCCGTGCTGGAAATGACGGAGACGACTGCAGAATATCAAAAGGAAAAGCTGGAAAGCCTGATCGCTGAGTTTGGTTTGAACAAGGTCCGGAAGAACCTCGGTGACCAGTTATCGGGTGGTGAACGCCGTCGTGCCGAGATTGCCCGCTGTCTGGCGATCGACCCTAAATTCATCATGCTGGATGAGCCGTTTGCCGGTGTCGACCCGATTGCCGTGCAGGATATCCAAACCATCGTTGCTAAATTAAAACATAAAAATATCGGTATCCTGATTACTGACCATAATGTGTACGAGACGTTGAGTATCTGTGACCGTGCCTATTTGTTGTTCGAGGGTAAAGTCCTTTTCCAGGGAACGGCAGAGCAGCTGGCAGAGAATGAAATCGTCCGTGAAAAGTATTTGGGTAAAGACTTCGTGCTACGGAAGAAAGATTTGTAATAATATGCCAATTTGCTAATTTGCCAATGGATGAGGGGATTATTGGATGGTTTTCCTGATCCGTTGTACGCATACGATAAATAATAATAATGTGATGACAGCCAGTGCTGAATAAGGCAGCAGGTTGGCGTTGGATATATCTCCGGTGATAAATTCATTCTCTTTCAACCGGTTATCAGACATGCCGATCACAGCAAATGCATTATTTGCGAAATGGGCAAACACGGGGATCCAAATGTTCCTGCTCCAATATAACAGATAACCAAAATAAGCTCCTAATAACATGCGTGGAAGGAATCCATAAAATTGCAGATGGAAAGCACTGAATAATATGGCGGCCGACCAGATGACAATATGGTGATTGGCAGTCCATTGACCGATAATGCGCTGTAATGCTCCCCGGAATAAAAACTCTTCGGTGATACCAGCCATTAAAGCCATGACTACCAGATTGGATAAAAACGTCAGGAGACCGTCACCGGCTAAAAGCGTATTGGTCAGCTGTTCGGCAAGCGCTTCCTGGGTCTGCATCCAGGCTTCGACAGGAGCCATGAACGAGGGTAATACCATTTGCTTGTTTAGTAGTGCAGTCAGAGTGATGGTCGGCGACATCAGGATCATGCTGGCCAGTACGAGCAACAGAATCTTTGTATCCGTTTTCCGCTTTATGCAAAGGTAAGCCTCCGGATCCGGACTGCATAGCCATGCTACCGCCAGTGCCGGGAAGAGGAATGTCCCGATAGCGGAGATCAGTTGCATCATCCGCATCATCCCGGGATAATGCATTATATTACCGGCTGTACCATGCAACATAAAAAATATCCCCGTTCCGATCAGGGAAGAAAAAATGGCTCCGAGTAAAAGAGAAACTAACAGGAGCAATAACTGGAACAGTGCCGGTTTGCCGGCGTATATACCTTTTAGCATCATTTATTAAATATAAAGTAGGGACATAAAAAAACTTCTGCCCAAATATAGGCAGAAGTTTTTTATTTTTTCGAGGAAGAGTGAATTACATTTTGGGTCTGGCTTCTTTCACAACCATCTGACGACCTTCGAATTCAGCTTCGTTCAATTCGGCAATAGCTTTTTTTGCTGCTGCATCATCAGGCATTTCTACGAATGCAAAGCCTTTAGATTTACCTGTTTCACGGTCTATGATGATCTTTACAGAATCTACCACTCCGTATTCTTCCATTACTTGTTTCAGATCTTCTTCCCGAACACGATAGTTCAGGTTACCAATGTAAATGTTCATAAAAATAGAAATAATTAAAAAATAAAATTGTTACTGATGAAAGTAGTAAACCGGAATTTCGTAACAGAAGTAGATAAATCGACACGTAACAAGTAAATGAAGAAATAAAAACAATGTTATTTACGTTCAAGGTAAATCCCCTTTCACATTACAAAGGAATACATTTATTTTAGATAAACAAGATTTTGGGTAGAAAAAAATAATATGTGTCTAAATTTGTCTTACTTAGAACAAATTAGGTAAACAATTTGCGAGATTAAAAGAATAACTCTAATTTTGCAGCCTAAAATTCGATACGACTATTAATTAAATAAATCATTCAGAATGAACGTTTCGCTTAAGAACATTGATGCCGTTAGCGGTATTGTGAAATTAGAAATAGTGAAGGCTGACTATGCTGAACAGGTTGAAAAGAGCCTGCGCAACTTCCGTCAGAAAGCAAATGTACCAGGTTTCCGTAAGGGTATGGTACCGATGGGTATGGTGAAAAAAATGTATGGAAAGCACGTGCTGGTTGAAGAAGTTAACAAGTTGGTTTCTGAAAATCTGTTCAACTATATCCGTGATAACAAATTGAACATTTTAGGTGAACCGATGCCTAATGAAACAGAACAACAGTCAATTAATTTCGATACACAGGAAGATTTCGAATTTTGTTTTGATGTAGCTTTGGCTCCGGAAATCAAAATCGAACTGAGCAAAAACGATAAACTGCCTTTCTATCAGGTGGCTATCGATGAAGAAATGATGAACCAGCAGGTAGAAGCTTATACTGCAAACTTCGGTTCTTATGACAGCGTTGAAGAAGTAGAAGAAAAAGACCTGGTAAAAGGTACTATCGCTGAATTGGAAAACGGTTCGCCGAAAGAAGGTGGTATCGTTGTTGAAGATGCAGTCCTGATGTCTTCCTATATAAAAGATGAAGCTGAAAAGGCTAAATTTATCGGCGCAAAGGTTAATTCTGTAATCGTGTTCAACCCGAACAAGGCTTATGAAGGTGCAGAAGCAGAAATCGCTTCTTTGCTGAAAGTTGAAAAAGAAGCCGTTGCCGGTATCACTGGTGACTTCAGCTTTGAAATCAAAGAAATTACCCGTCACAAAAATGCAGAACTGAACCAGGAATTGTTCGACAAAGTATTCGGCGAAGGTGTTGTTACCAGCGAAGAAGAATTTAAGAACAAGATCAAAGAAGCATTGGCTGAACAGTTCACTCCTCAGAGCGACTATAAGTTCCTGTTGGATGCCCGCGACGTATTGGTACAGAAAGCCGGCGAACTGAAATTTGCTGACGAACTGCTGAAACGTTGGTTGTTGACAGCAAACGAAAAGAATACACCGGAAAAACTGGACGAAGATTATCCTCAGATCATCGAAGACCTGAAATATCAGCTGATCAAAGAAAATCTGGTGAAGAACAATAACCTGAAGGTAGAAGATGCAGATATCGAAAACTTCGCAAAACGTGTGGCTAAAGCTCAGTTTGCACAGTACGGTATGCTTTCTGTTCCTGAAGAAGTATTGGCTAACTATGCAAAAGACATGCTGAAGAACAAGCAGACTTTGCAGAATGTTATCGACCGTGCAGTAGAAGAAAAACTGGCTGGCTGGTTGAAAGAACAGGTTGAACTGGAAGTAAAAGAAGTTTCAGCAGAAGAGTTCAACAAACTCTTTGAATAATATTATTCTTCAGAAACTGTAGTGTTTATTATGGTTTCAGCAAGAAAAAGGGGTTTCTCTCTAAAAAATATCTTACCGGATAGCAAATAAATTGTTTCTTTCAGAAATTTATTTATAACTTTGTTATTCCGATAAGTCAGAGGGAAATCCCTTTTTGTGTGACTTGCGGTTATACAATAAACAGTAAACTATGGACGATTTTAGAAAGTATGCAACAAAACATTTGAGGATGAACAGTAATGCGCTGGATAGTTATATGAATATCACCAGCAGTTATATTTCTCCGACAATTATTGAAGAACGTCAGCTGAATGTTGCGCAGATGGACGTGTTTTCCCGTTTGATGATGGACCGTATTATCTTCCTGGGAACACAGGTCGACGATTATTCGGCCAATGTGATTCAGGCGCAATTATTATATCTGGATTCAAGCGACCCCGGCAAGGATATATCCATTTATATTAACTCCCCCGGTGGTTCCGTATATGCTGGCTATGGTATTTACGATACCATGCAGTTTATCGGTTGTGACGTTTCTACTATCTGTACAGGTATGGCGGCCTCTTTTGCTGCCGTGTTGCTGGTAGCCGGAACAAAAGGCAAACGTATGGCGTTGCCTCATTCACGCGTTATGATCCACCAACCTCTGGGCGGTGTACAAGGACAGGCTTCGGATATCGAGATTACAGCTCGCGAGATCCTGAAGGTGAAAAAGGAACTGTACACTATTATTTCAACTCATTCAGGAAAACCTTATGAAGAAGTAGAACGCGACAGTGACCGCGACTACTGGATGACCGCCGAAGAAGCGAAAGCTTACGGTATGGTCGATGAGATCCTGGTTCGTAACAATAAATAACAAACATAGAGACAAGGCTTTTTGTGCCTTGTCTTTTTTGACAATTAAATAAACAAAAATCTATGGCCAAAACAGGCGACGTTTGTACGTTTTGTGGGAGGAGCAGCCGGGACGTTAATATGTTGATAAATGGGATATCCGGTGCTATATGTGACGAGTGTGCACAGCAAGCGTATGAAATTGTAAAAGAACAACAGCCTGCCAGGAAAAGCTCTTTGGGTCTTGACCGGGCAGAATTGCCGAAGCCGGAGGATATAAAAAACTTTCTGGACCAATATGTGATCGGACAGGATGACGCCAAGCGCTACCTTTCTGTTTCGGTGTATAACCATTACAAGCGGTTACTTCAGAAAGTCACCTCGGATGATGTGGAGATCGAGAAATCTAATATTATTATGGTTGGCGCAACCGGTACGGGTAAAACTTTGCTGGCGCGTACGATCGCGAAATTACTGCATGTGCCGTTTGCTATTGTAGACGCTACGGTGCTGACTGAAGCCGGTTATGTGGGAGAAGATATTGAAAGTATTCTGACCCGTCTGTTGCAGGCTGCCGATTATGATGTGGATGCAGCACAGCGGGGAATTGTATTTATTGACGAGATAGATAAGATAGCACGTAAAAGTGACAATCCTTCTATAACCCGCGATGTCAGTGGTGAAGGTGTACAGCAGGGCTTGTTGAAGCTGTTGGAAGGTTCGATCGTAAACGTACCTCCCCAGGGCGGAAGAAAGCATCCTGAACAGAAAATGATTGCGGTGGATACAAAAAATATCCTGTTTGTCTGCGGGGGAGCCTTTGACGGAATCGAAAAGAAGATTGCTCAACGTCTGAACACCCGTGTCGTTGGATATTCTGCCAGCAAGGAAACTGCCCAGGTCGACAGGAATAATTTCCTGAAATACATTACGCCGACAGACCTGAAGTCGTTCGGATTGATTCCGGAGATCATCGGCCGTCTGCCTATTCTGACTTATTTGAACCCGCTTGACCGGAGCACGCTTCGCAGCATCCTGACAGAACCGAAGAATTCGATCATCAAACAGTATGTCAAACTGTTCGAGATGGACGCCATTAAACTGACGTTTGATGAAGAAGTTTACGAATACATTGTAGACAAAGCTTTGGAATTTAAGCTGGGAGCCCGTGGCCTTCGTTCAATCGTCGAGGCTATCATGATGGATGCTATGTTCTGCATGCCGTCAGAAAAGAAAAAGAAACTCCATGTTACTTTGGAGTATGCGAAGGAGAAGTTTGAAAAATCAGATGTAAACCGTTTGCAGATAGCGTAATGCCTGCGGTTTGTAAAATATAATAAGTATGGCGAAGAAGGATAGTATAACTGAGCATTTAAAGACTCATTTTGGTTTTGATACCTTTAAAGGGAATCAGAAAGCAATCATTGAAAATGTGCTGGCCGGGAATGATACCTTTGTGTTGATGCCCACCGGCGGAGGTAAGTCTCTCTGTTACCAGTTGCCTTCTATTATGATGGAAGGTACGGCGATCGTAATTTCCCCCCTGATTGCTCTGATGAAGAATCAGGTAGATGCCATGCGTAATTTCAGTGAAGAAGATGGGGTAGCCCATTTTATCAATTCGTCGCTGAATAAGTCTGCCATCGACCAGGTGAAGGCTGATATAATGGCCGGTCGTACAAAATTATTGTATGTTGCCCCGGAGTCGCTGACCAAAGAGGAAAACGTGGAATTTCTGAAAAATGTGAATATCTCGTTCTATGCTGTCGACGAAGCGCATTGTATTTCTGAGTGGGGACATGATTTTCGTCCGGAGTATCGTCGGATACGCCCCATCATCAATGAAATAGGGAAACGTCCGTTGATCGCATTGACAGCCACTGCCACTCCGAAAGTGCAGCATGATATCCAGAAAAACCTGGGCATGATAGATGCTTCAGTTTTCAAATCCTCCTTTAACCGTTCTAATTTATATTACGAAGTTCGTCCGAAGGATGAAAATATAGACCGCGAGATCATTAAATATATTAAGGCCAACGAAGGTAAATCGGGTATTGTTTATTGTTTGAGCCGCAAGAAGGTGGAAGAGTTTGCCGATATTCTGAAAGCAAACGGGATCAAAGCCCTTGCCTATCATGCCGGAATGGATTCGGCGCAGCGTTCAGCCAATCAGGATGCGTTCCTGCTGGAAACGGCAGATGTCATTGTGGCTACTATCGCTTTCGGTATGGGTATCGATAAGCCGGACGTGCGTTATGTCATTCATTACGATATACCGAAAAGTCTCGAAGGTTATTACCAGGAGACAGGCCGTGCCGGCCGTGATGGCGGCGAAGGCCAGTGCATTGCCTTTTATGCTTACAAGGATTTGCAGAAGCTGGAAAAGTTTATGCAGGGAAAACCTGTAGCGGAGCAGGAGATCGGCAAACAGTTGTTGCTTGAAACAGCCGCTTATGCCGAGACTTCCGTGTGCCGCCGTAAAGTTCTGTTGCATTATTTTGGTGAAGAGTACCTGGAAGATAATTGTGGAAGTTGTGATAATTGTTTGAACCCCAAAAAGCAAGTGGAAGCGAAAGAATTATTGAGTGCAGTACTTGAAGTGATAAGTACGTTAAAGGAAAAATTTAAGGCAGACTATATTGTCAATATGTTGGTCGGAAACGAGACCTCCGAAATTCAATCTTACAAACACAATGAAATGGAAATCTTCGGTTCCGGAACGGACGAAGATGACAAGACCTGGAATGCAGTGATCCGTCAGGCACTGATCGCCGGGTATCTGACAAAAGATATCGAAAATTATGGTCTGCTGAAGATTTCGCCGAAAGGGAAAGACTTCATGAAGAAACCGGTGTCTTTCAAAATAACGAAGGATAACGAGTTTGAAGAAGAGGAAGAAGAAGTACCGGTACGCGGTGGTGCTACTTGTGCTGTAGACCCGGTTCTTTATTCTATGATGAAAGATTTGCGTAAGAAACTGTCCAAACGTCTGGAAGTTCCTCCTTTTGTGATTTTCCAGGACCCGTCATTGGAAGCAATGGCTACCACTTATCCGGTGACGTTGGATGAATTGCAGAATATCCCCGGTGTCGGGGCCGGCAAGGCAAAACGCTACGGGCAGGAATTTATTACGCTGATCAAAAAACACGTCGAAGAAAACGAGATCGAACGTCCGGAAGATTTGCGTGTACGTACGGTTGCCAACAAATCGAAACTGAAAGTTTCCATTATCCAGCGGATCGACCGTAAGGTGGCTTTGGATGAGATCGCCTTGACGAATGGTCTTGAATTTAACGAATTGTTGGATGAGATCGAAGCGATCGTTTATTCCGGAACACGCATCAATATCGATTACTTTGTCAATGATGTGATGGACGAAGATCATGTGGAGGATATCTATGAATATTTCAAGGATTCTGAAACGGACGATCTGGAAGATGCGATCGAAGAATTGGGCGGTGATTATACGGAAGAAGAAATTCGTCTGGTACGCATTAAGTTCCTTTCAGAGATGGCCAATTAATACACGGATCCTTCTTAAACAGGAATTAAAAAGGTTCTTTCCCGCAAACAGAACTGCAGGAAAGGACCTTTTTAGTTTCCATCCGGGAGCAAATTCAGTTTCATTCGGATGAAAATTATATTTCTTTCGAAAGGAATTTTTCAAACATTGCATAGTTCCCGGAAAAATCGTATATTTGCGCGCAATAATTTTTAAAGCATACGTTTTATGTCATTTATTGCAGACAGGTTAGTTATGGACGGATTAACATTCGATGATGTATTGTTGATCCCTGCTTACTCAGAAGTTCTTCCCCGAAATGTCGACCTCACGACAAAGTTTTCACGAAACATTACGTTGAATATCCCGATGGTATCGGCGGCCATGGATACGGTTACCGAGGCAAAGATGGCTATCGCTATTGCCCGCGAAGGAGGAATCGGCGTTATTCACAAGAACATGACGATTGCTGAACAGGCAAAGCAGGTTCAGAGCGTTAAGCGTGCTGAGAACGGGATGATCTATGATCCCGTAACCATCACGAAAGGGAAACGTGTAGCCGATGCATTGGCTATGATGGCGGAATATAAGATCGGCGGCATACCTGTGGTGGACGAAGGCGGTTATCTGGTGGGTATTGTGACCAACCGCGACCTTCGTTTTGAAAGAGACATGAACCGTTCGATCGATGAGGTGATGACGAAAGAAAATCTGGTGGTGACGGATCAGTCGACTGACCTGGAAGCTGCAGCGCAGATACTTCAGGAACACAAGATCGAAAAACTGCCGGTGGTGGACAGTCATAATAAACTGATCGGACTGGTAACCTATAAAGATATTACGAAAGCGAAAGATAAACCGTCTGCCTGTAAAGACTCTAAAGGACGTTTGCGCGTAGCTGCCGGTGTCGGTGTGACGTTCAACACGTTCGAACGTGTTGCTGCCCTGGTGGAAGCCGGAGCCGATGCGTTGGTTATCGATACGGCTCACGGGCATTCGAAAGGAGTGGTCGATGTGCTGAAACAGATCAAAGCCCAGTATCCGGGTATCGACTGCGTGGTAGGTAATATCGCGACGGGCGATGCAGCCAGATACCTGGCAGATGCCGGAGCAGATGCTGTTAAAGTAGGTATCGGTCCGGGATCTATTTGTACGACCCGTGTGATTGCCGGAGTCGGTGTGCCGCAGTTGTCTGCTATCTATGATGTGGCAAAAGCACTCAACGGTACAGGTATTCCTTTGATTGCCGATGGCGGACTCCGCTATTCAGGCGATATCGTGAAAGCCATTGCTGCCGGCGGATCATCTGTGATGATGGGATCGTTGTTGGCGGGAGTTGAGGAATCACCGGGTGAAACAATTATTTTCAACGGACGTAAGTTTAAATCCTATCGGGGTATGGGATCGCTGGAAGCTATGCAGAAAGGATCGAAAGACCGTTATTTCCAGGATGTGGAAGACGATGTGAAGAAGCTGGTTCCGGAAGGTATTGCTGCCCGCGTACCTTATAAAGGTTCTCTGTTTGAAGTCATCTATCAGATGGTCGGCGGTCTGCGTGCCGGTATGGGATATTGCGGAGCCCATAATATTGAAGAACTGCACAAGGCTAAGTTTACCCGTATCACCAATGCCGGTGTACAGGAAAGCCATCCGCATGACGTTGCAATTACACAGGAAGCGCCTAATTATAGCCGTGGCGAATAATAAATGCGCATAAATCCCGTTATATAAAAAACACTAATTTAATCGGGTAGCATACTTTTTGGGGATGCTATCCGTTAGATTAGTGTTATTTTTGTAATGTGTACGTAGTATGATAAACGGATTTTTGATGAAAAAGTTACTTGTATTATCTTTGTTATTCGCTTGTTTAACCGGAGAAGCCGCTAATAAGGCAGACTCTGTAGTAATGACTGTGGCCGGAAAACAGGTATCGCTGGATGAGTTTGTTTTTATGGCACGGAAGAATGGTGAAGTTAATTTATCTGATCGTAAATCGTTGGAAAGTTATGTGGAGCTGTATAAAAACTTCAAGTTGAAAGTGGCGGCAGCAGAAGCAGCAGGTCTGGACAAGACGAAAGAGTTTACCGACGAGCTGGAAGGATACCGCGCTCAGTTGACATCGAGTTACTTGTCGGATAAAGACGGGGAAGAGGCTGCCGTTCGGGTTGAGTATGACCGTTTGGGAGAAGTCCTGGAGTTAAGCCATATCCTGTTCCGCCTGCCGGAGAAGACGGTTTCGAAAGATACGGTAGCTGTTTATGAAAAAGCCATGAAAGCCTATGAACGTATAAAGAACGGGGAAGATATTGCCGTTGTCGGTCAGGAGCTTACCAAGCTCGATTCTACCAAACAGACCGGATACGAATATACGCGTTGTCTGATGCCTATGCAGACTATAAAAGCGTTTGAAAATTACGCCTACTCCATGAAGCCGGGCGAATTATCCATGCCGGTTCGTTCTACCCTGGGATTTCATATCATCAAACTGCATAGCCGCAAACCCAATCCGGGTATGCGTCATGTCGCTCACATCCTGATCCCGTTCCAGAAGGATTCTGTAACACGCAGTGATAGTGAAACGCTGGCTTTGGCTGAAGATGTTTATCAGAAGATACAGAACGGTGCCGACTTCGGGAAGCTGGCTGAAGAATATTCATCGGACGGAGCTTCGGCACGCAAAGGTGGCGAGCTGCCTTGGTTCGGTGTCGGAGAAATGGTGGAACCGTTTGAAAGAGGCGCCTTTGCCCTAAATACTCCGGGTGAACTTTCAAAGCCCGTCAAAACACGTTTCGGTTATCATATCATCAAACTGATTGAAAAGCGCGGAATACCTTCTTTCGAAGAAAAGAAAAAAACATGGTCACGCACGATGGCGCAGGGCGAACGTAATTTTGAATATTACAAGGCATTCGACGAACGCCTGAAAAAAGAATACGGCTATGTGTTCTATCCGGAAGCATATGCCGAACTGCAGGCTTTGTGTAATGATCATTTCCCTACCGATAAGGAATTCTATGAAAAGGCGAAGGATATGGATAAGACACTGATCCATTTGGTGGATACCGATTTCCCGCAGAGTGAGTTCGCTTACTATATTCAGCGCTGTCCGTTCTCGACAAAAACATATGCAGGTGATTTTATGCAGGAAGTGTTCGACCTGTTCGTCCGTGATATTGTCACGACAGCCGAACGTAAGAATCTCGAAACCAAACATCCTGAATTTATACATCTCATGCAGGAATATCGTGACGGCATCCTGTTGTTCAATATCAGTAACCAGAAAGTCTGGAGCAAGCCTGCTGCCGAACAATCCGAGCTGGAAAGTGCCTGGTTGAAGGAGTTGAATAAGGAATATCCTGTTACGATTAACTGGAAATTGTTGAAAAAACTAAAGAAATAAGAAAGAGAAGGTTATGAAGTATTGCTTCATTTTTATAGCATTCGTATCTTTGCTGTGTTCTTGCAAACGGACCCAGCCCACCGACGATGCGGATGTGCTGGTAAGAGTGAAGGACCGGGCGTTGAAACGTTCGGATGTGGTTAGTCTGATTCCGCGGGGGACGTCCTCTGCGGATAGTTTGTTGTTAGCCGAAAGCTTTGTAAAGAAATGGGTGAAAGATGCCCTGGTTTACGAAGTCGCCCAGCGGAATCTGGGAAACGAAAAGGAAGAGGTCGACAAGCTGGTAGAAGAATACCGCCATTCGCTGGTCCGTTACCGTTATCAGGAGCGCCTGATCAAAGAGAAATTGTCGGCTGATATCCGCGAAAGCGATAAGCTGAACTATTATGAAGAGAATCAGAAAAAGTTTACACTCGATAAAGCCCTGATCAAAGGACTTTTCCTGAAGATACCGGCAGATGCTCCCGGTTTATCGGACGTAAAGGGGTGGTACAAATCGACTTCTGAGGCTTCTTTGGAAAAAATTGAGAAGTATAGTGTGCAAAATGCCGCTATTTATGACTACTTTTACGACAAATGGGTGGATTTTGACGAAGTGATGGATAATATCCCTGTTCATGTATCCAATCCGAACGCCTATCTGAAGGCGAATAAATTCGTGGAAGTGGCAGACAGTAGTTATTGCTATCTGCTGAATATTAAGGAGTATCTTCCGGAAGGAAGTGTCGCTCCCTATGATTATGCCAGTGCGCAGATCACTGAGATGCTGATCAATCAGCGGAAAGTGGATTTTTTGAAGACGTTTGAAGAAGAGTTATATAAAGATGGAATCAGAGGAGGTGATGTAAAGTTTTATACGGAACCGTAATTTGTAACTTATAAAGGTAGATATGATGAAAAAGATTTTAACTGTATTCTTTCTTGCCTGCTTATCTTGTGTGGCAATGGCACAGGATAATGTGATTGATGAGATTGTGTGGGTGGTAGGAGATGATGCTATTTTACGTTCGGACGTAGAAGCGCAACGTTTGTATATGCAAAACGAAGGCGAACGTTTGGATGGCGATCCCTATTGTGTGATTCCGGAGCGGATGGCAATACAGAAACTGTACCTGAATCAGGCGAAGATCGACAGTATCGAGGCCAGCGAAAGCCAGGTGATACAACAGGCCGACCAGTGGGTGAACTGGGCGATCAACCAGATCGGATCACGGGAAAAGGTAGAGGAATATTTCGGAAAGAAAATTTCGCAGATACGGGACGAACAAAAGGAGAAGTTCCGCGAGCAGCAGATTGTATCGGAAATGCAGCGTAATCTGATCGGTGAGATCAAGTTGACGCCTTCCGAGATCCGTAAGTTTTACAATCAGTTGTCGAAAGACAGTCTGCCGACTATCCCGACAACCGTGGAAGTACAAATCATTACTATCGAACCGAAGATCCCGTTCGATGTGACGGATGCCATCAAAGCCCGTCTGCGTGATTTCACAGAACAGATCAATAGCGGAAAGATGGAATTTTCCACACTGGCCCGTCTGTATTCGGAAGACCCGGGTTCGGCTGCACGTGGTGGTGAGCTGGGCTTTATGAGTAAGACCGACCTGTTGCCGGAGTTTGCCAACGTGGCGTTCAACCTCTCGGATCCGAAACGTGTGTCACAGATCGTACAGACTGAATATGGATACCATATCATCCAGCTGATCGAAAAACGTGGTAACCGTATCAACTGCCGTCATATCCTGTTGAAGCCGAAAGTATCGGAAAAGGAACTGACTGACGCGACGGTTCGTATGGACTCTTTGTATACGGACCTGAAAGCTGATAAATTCTCGTTCGAGGAAGCCGCTACATTTGTTTCATACGATAAGGATACCCGTAACAACAAAGGGTTGATGGTGAATCAGAATCATGAAGGAAACAATTACGGTACTCCGAAATTTGAAATGCAGGAGCTCCCTCAGGAAGTAGGTAAAGTGGTGTATGATATGCAGGTGGGCGACATCTCCAAACCGTTTACCATGATTACCGACAAGCAGAAGGAAGTGGTTGCTATCGTTAAGTTGAAATCCCGTACAGAACAACATAAGGCAAATCTTTCTGATGACTTCCAGGCGATGAAGAATCTGGTGGAGCAGCAGAAGAGAGAAGAATTATTGGATAACTGGATCAAGAAAAAGCAAAAATCCACCTATGTTCGTATTGCCGAAGGATGGCGTAATTGCGATTTCAAGTATCCGGGTTGGGTGAAAGAATGAAAATTGTAAACGAGTATTTCCTTACAGGACTGTTCTGTCTGCTGATTGTTTGTGCCGGTGCACAAGCGCAGGATATTGTTCCCGTCAACCGGGATTCGGTTCCGGGAGAGACACTTACTGCCGATACAGTCACTACTAAAAAGACATTGGTTTATCTGTTGCATGCCGATACGGTGTCTTATGATAAGGACGTGATGAAGGCGGATGCACAGTTTTTGGAGGGAAATGTCAGTTTCCGGCACGACAGTTCGTATATGTATTGCGACAGTGCATACTTTTTTGAGACAACCAATTCATTGGAGGCATTCAGTAATGTTCGGATGGAACAGGGCGATACCTTATTCGTGTATGGCAATTACCTGTTTTATGACGGCAATACGCAGATTGCTTACCTGCGCGAAAATGTCCGTATGGAGAACGGGGAGGTGACGCTTTTTACCGATAGCTTGAACTATGAACGTATTCCTGATATCGGTTATTATTTCGAGGGCGGTCTGATTGTCGATTCGTTGAACCAGTTGTCTTCTTTCTACGGACAATATTCTCCGGGAACGAAGCAGGCTGTCTTCAATGATAGCGTGCGTTTGGAGAATCAGGATTTCACATTGTATTCGGATACGCTCCATTATGATACGGAATCGAAGATTGCCACTATACTGGGACCGTCGATTATAGTTTCCGACAGCGGCACGATCCATTCTTCCCGTGGTTGGTACAATACGGAGACAAGCACCGCTCTGTTGCTGGACCAGTCTGAAATCTATTCGGGCGACAAGATCCTGATCGGTGACTCTATTGCCTATGATCGGGATGCCGGTTTCGGTGAAGCTTTCGGGAATATGTGTCTGCGTGATACGGCTCAGAAGGTGATGCTGGAAGGACAATACGGTTTTTATAACGAACGGACGGAATATGCGTTTGCTACCGACAGTGCCCGTTTCCTGGAGTTTTCGCAGGGAGATACGCTGTATCTGCATGCCGATACGCTTGAGATGACGACGCTGGATTCGACAGCCCGTGAGATCAAGGCTTTCCACGGGGTGCGTTTTTATCGTACCGATATGCAGGGTGTTTGTGATTCCATGCAGTTTAATACGCGTGACTCTATATTATATATGTATGATGATCCGATCCTGTGGAATGAGCAATACCAGATATCCGGCGATACGATCGTTATCTATATGAATGACAGTACGATCGACTATGCACATGTGATCCAGTATGCGTTTGCTGTGCAGCATCTCGATTCGTCTTATTATAATCAGTTGAAAGGGAACGACCTGAAAGCCTATTTTGAAGGTCAGACTGTCCGGCAGATCGATGTTGAAGGGAATGCGGAATCCATCTTCTACCCGTTGGATAACGGTGCGATGATCGGTTTGAATGAAACCAAGAGCGGATTCCTGACAATTTGGGTGAAAGACAATGCTTTGGAACGGTTGAAGATATGGCCCAGTCCGCAAGGAAGCCTTACGCCGATACCCGACCTGAAGCCGGAGCAGAAAACTCTGAAGGATTTTTATTGGTTCGATTACCTGCGTCCGAAAAACAAAGACGATATCTATCATGTGATACGGAAGAAAGTTGAAGATGCACCGGTTCGAAGTAATAAGTTTAAGCACGAGCAATAGCACATTAATTATTAAATTTAGTAAGTCATGGCACTTTTCTCATTTTATAATACACGTAAGCCCCGGCAGTTCAATCATAAGCCGATCTATTGGGATCCCCATAAGGAGGCGATGGAAGAACGCGTGCGTAAAATTAAGCGCGAGATGGGAATGGAAGAATCGCTGGAAGATTATAAGCCGCAGATCAAAGGAACTTTTGTTGAAGGTACTTCTCATCTGAAGAAAAGCCTTGACAGAGGCGACGATGCGCGAAGCCGTAAATATAAGAGTGCAAAACTAATCGTTGGCATTGCTGTCCTGGGTGCATTACTTTGGTTCCTGTTTTGGTCATGAGCGATATAATTCATTTACTACCAGATAGTATAGCCAATCAGATAGCGGCCGGTGAAGTCATTCAACGGCCTGCTTCCGTTGTAAAGGAACTGGTTGAGAACGCGATTGACGCAGGTGCCGGTCATATCCAGGTGAATATAAAGGATGCCGGCCGTACATTGATCCAGGTGGTCGATGACGGGAAAGGTATGTCCGAGACAGATGCCCGTATGGCATTCGAACGGCATGCCACTTCTAAAATATCTTCTGCCGAAGACCTCTTTTCCCTTCATACCATGGGCTTTCGCGGCGAAGCGTTGGCTTCTATTGCTGCAGTGGCTCATGTGGAATTGCGTACCCGTCTGAAAGGAACTGAACTGGGTACGAAGCTCTCTATTGCCGGATCCGACCTGGTCGATATAGAACCGGATGCTTGTACCGAGGGGAGTATCTTTTCGATCAAGAACTTGTTCTTCAATGTGCCTGCCCGTCGTAAATTCCTGAAATCGAATGAAACGGAGTTCCGTAATATCATCAATGAGTTCGAGCGGATCGCTTTGGTCAATCCGCAAGTGGCATTGGTACTGAATCATAATGATACCGAGATATTTAATTTGCCGGAATCCGGTTTGCGCCAGCGTATCATTAACGTATATGGCAAGAACCTGAACCAAAAGCTGCTTTCTGTGGATGCGCAAAGCTCGCTGGTCACTATCTCCGGTTTTGTAGGCCGTCCCGATTCCGCCAAGAAACGCGGTGCCCTGCAATACTTCTTTGTGAACGGTCGTTTCATGAAGCATCCCTATTTTCATAAGGCTGTCATGCAAGCCTATGAACAGTTGATCCCTTCCGGCGAACAACCCAATTATTTTATCTATTTTACGCTTGATCCGGCTACGATCGATGTAAATATCCATCCGACCAAGACCGAGATTAAGTTCGAAAATGAGCAGCCTATCTGGCAGATACTGATGGCGGCCACTCGTGAGGCGCTAGCCAAATCGAGTGCTATTCCTACCATTGATTTTGATGTGGAAGATGCGATAGACATACCGGTCTACAACCCAGTCAGGGAGGCTGATGGCTTTAAAGCACCGACCGTGCAGCTCGATTCGGGATATAACCCGTTCAAATCGTCTGCTCCGAGGTCTTCCTATTCGCCGTCGTCATCACCGGCTTCGTCTGCCGGAAAGTCGAATTTCGACTGGTCACAACTCTATCAAGGCTTTGAAAGCGACCGGGATGCTGTGCGTAAAGACCTGGAAATGATGGGAGAGGTGATCGATACGGAAGAGGATGAGTTGTCGGAACCGGTTGCACCGGTTGCTTCCGGCGAGACTTTGTTTGCAGAGACGACTACTCCCTGTTATCAGTATAAGGGACGTTATATTATCACTTCCTTGAAGTCCGGTCTGGCATTGATAGACCAGTACAGGGCGCACGTCCGCATCCTGTTCGACCAGTATCTGAACAATATGAGGCAACAGAAAGGGGCGTCGCAACAGGTTCTTTTCCCCGAAGTGATCGAATTTACAGCCGCCGAAGCTGCTGCATTGCCCGTACTCCTGGACGATATGCGTTTTATCGGTTTCGATTTGTCCAATCTGGGAAATAATAGTTATGCTGTCAACGGCCTGCCTGCCGGACTGGAGAACGTCGACCAGGTGGTATTGATTAAGGATATCGTGAACCGTGCCATCGAGACCGGTTGCGAAGTGCATGAGGAGATCTGTGAAGCAATCGCCTTGTCGTTGGCTAAAGCTGCTGCTATCCGTCCGGGTAAAACCTTGTCGGCAGATGAAATGGATCACTTGATCGCCACGTTGTTTTCCTGTCCAAATTCGAATCTGACACCCGACGGAAAGACGATTATTTCCATGCTGACTGACGACGAGCTGGAGAAACGTTTCAAGTAAGAAAGCCTGTATTCGTTCTATTATTGTATGGATATTACCGGTCGGCAGATTTTCCTCCGTTTAATGCGATGGTAACCGGTATACCCTTCACCTGTCACCTTGATGTAATGGCCAGGTGAACAGCTTGTTAAGGTGAAACCTGACGTTTCACCTTTGTTATTTTCTGTAATTCCCGGGAACCGGTGCGTACACCGGAAAACGGTATAACCCTTCCTTTCTGAGTTTCCCTTTCTGTACCAGTTTGGCCAGTCTGCGATTGGCCGTTCCTTTGGTGAAGCAACACAGATCCTGAAATTTTTCCCGGCTGATGGATGGATGATCGAGAAAATATCCGGTCAGCAGGTTGTCCACTTCTATTTCTGAATAGCTGGCAGAATGATTTTTCCGTGTGGTGCGTACGAAGTGGGTTGTTTTCAGTGCATCCTTCAAGGCTATCTCCGGTCGGAAGGCTACCGACTTGAAATGTACCGACTCGGCACGTATTTCTTTGGGATATTTAACCGGAGGACATTGCAAAGTCATCTGCAGATACCCCAATCCATTAATGTGAACACGGTCGCCGCGCCGCAAATGTTCGGTTATCATCTTACTGAGCGAGATGAGTGTAGCATGGATATCAGCGGTTGTCAACGTGCTCCGGCCATGTATTTCTTCAGCCAGTTCTTCCGTACTTATTGTTCCGTTTGTTACTATGCGTGCGTGTAGACGCGGTTTTCTCTTGCTACCGGGAGGTATTGTTTTCTTTGTGTTGAGATAGAAGAGAAGATCGACTGTTCGCCTGTGGATCATGCCCAGCTGTATGCCCAATTGAAAGCGGAATTACTTGCCGGCGAACGTTATTGGTTTACGGGGGAAGAAGAAGCAAAGATAATGGCTTCGAATGCTGCTTTCTATAAGAGTCCGGTCGAGGAGGAGGTGTTTTACTCTTGCTTTCGTCCGGCCGAATATGGTGAGGAAGCATTGTCTCTTTCGTCTGCCGAAATCTTCAAACGATTGAAAAAATTTAATCCGGCAGCTATGCGAAGCGTATCGGTAGCCAATTTCGGCAAATTGCTGGTTGCTATGGGTGTGGAACGCAAACATACCAAGTATGGAAACTTTTATCAGGTGGTGTCACTGCAATAGATTGACAAATAGAGTATTGCAAGCAGTGACGGGTGAAGGGTAGTTGTGTTGTTTCTGTTGTAGATATACTTTTAGCTTATTATTTATGTGTGCGAAGGATGCCGGCAAGCCCCGTTGGTTTTAAGCCGGCGGGGCTTCGTGTTAAATAATAATAAATAGTTTAAATTCGAATGTTATAGAGCAGAATCAAACGGAAACTATTACGTAACTTTGCACCGTTTTTAGCGCGGATTATGCAGAAAAAGAGTTGTAACTCGTTGGTTATACGGAAATAATGCGTATCTTTGCAGCCTGAAATAGAAAAAGAGATAAATATAATTATAACACATTCAAAGTTTAAAAAGAAAAAGAAATGCCTACAATTCAGCAATTAGTTAGAAAAGGAAGGGAAACTTTGGTGGTAAAAGGTAAATCACCTGCACTGGATGCATGTCCTCAGAGACGTGGCGTTTGTGTACGTGTGTATACTACAACCCCGAAAAAGCCTAACTCTGCAATGCGTAAAGTAGCGAGAGTTCGTTTGACAAATGGTAAAGAAGTAAACTCTTACATTCCGGGAGAAGGACATAACCTGCAGGAACACTCTATCGTATTAGTACGTGGTGGTCGTGTAAAGGACCTTCCTGGTGTACGTTATCACATTGTACGTGGTACCTTGGATACAGCTGGCGTTAACGGTCGTACTCAGCGTCGTTCTAAATACGGTGCAAAACGTCCTAAAGCAGGTGCTGCTCCAGCAAAAGGAAAGAAGTAAAAATCACCCTTTCAAACTGAGAATTTAAATTTAAGTATTAAAGCTGGTTTGAGTTATTTGGATAGGCTATAGGTTGAGTAAATGGTTCAGCGGAACCGTTGAAGACAAAGTTAAAAAGGCAACCAAAGACAAAAACGAAATTTTTGAAACAAAATGAGAAAAGCAAAACCAAAGAAAAGACAGATCCTGCCGGATCCTGTTTTCGGTGATGTAAAGGTTACGAGATTCGTTAACCATTTAATGTATGATGGCAAGAAAAATACTGCCTTCGAAATTTTCTATTCCGCTCTGGAAAACGTTAAGGCTAAATTGCCTAACGAAGAAAAGTCTGCTCTCGAAATTTGGAAAGCTGCACTCGACAATATTACCCCTCAAGTCGAAGTGAAGTCACGCCGTGTAGGTGGTGCTACTTTCCAGGTACCTACTGAAATTCGCCCCGATCGTAAAGAATCAATTTCTATGAAGAACCTTATTATCTTCTCACGTAAGAGAGGTGGTAAGACAATGTCTGACAAGCTGTCTGCAGAGATTGTAGATGCTTACAACAACCAGGGCGGCGCATTCAAAAGAAAAGAAGATATGCATCGTATGGCTGAAGCTAACCGTGCATTCGCTCACTTCAGATTTTAATTTAGCATAAAGGATATACAATGGCAAACGATAAACAATTAATGTTTACAAGAAACATCGGTATCATGGCGCACATCGATGCAGGTAAGACTACGACTTCTGAACGTATTCTTTTCTACACAGGTTTGACGCATAAGATCGGTGAAACACATGATGGTACTGCTACCATGGACTGGATGGCTCAGGAGCAGGAACGTGGTATTACAATTACTTCTGCTGCTACAACAACTTTCTGGAACTACTTGGGTGACAAGTATAAGATCAACTTGATCGACACTCCGGGACACGTTGACTTCACAGTAGAGGTTGAACGTTCACTTCGTGTACTGGATGGTGCTGTTGCTACTTTTTGTGCAGTAGGTGGTGTTGAACCTCAGTCTGAAACTGTATGGCGTCAGGCTGATAAATATAATGTACCTCGTATCGGTTACGTTAACAAAATGGACCGTTCTGGTGCAAACTATTACGAAGTTATCCGTCAGATGAAGGATGTACTGGGTGCTCATCCGTGTCCTATCCAAATTCCTATCGGTGCAGAAGAAACTTTCAAAGGTGTAGTAGACCTCATTAAGATGAAAGCTATTTTCTGGCATGACGAATCAATGGGTGCTGAATATTCAGTTGAAGAAATTCCTGCTGACCTGCAGGCTGAAGCTGAAGAATGGCGCGACAAAATGTTGGAAGCATTGGCTGAATGTGATGATGCTATTATGGAAAAATACTTCGATGATCCTTCTACTATCACAGAAGAAGAAATCAAGGTGGCTATCCGTAAAGGTACATTGGCTATGCAGATCAACCCGATGACTTGTGGTTCTTCTTTCAAGAACAAAGGTGTTCAGACATTGCTTGACGCTGTGTGTGCATTCCTGCCTTCTCCTGAAGATACTCCTGCTATCGAAGGTACTGATCCTAATGATCCCGAAAAAGTAATTATCCGTAAGCCGTTGTTTGAAGAACCGTTGACTGCTTTGGCATTTAAGATTGCAACAGACCCTTATGTAGGACGTTTGTGCTTCTTCCGTGTGTATGCAGGTTCATTGAATGCAGGTTCTTACGTTTACAATACTCGTTCAGGTAAGAAAGAACGTATTTCTCGTCTGTTCCAGATGCACTCAAACAAACAGAACCCGATGGAAACTATCGGTTGTGGTGATATTGGTGCAGGTGTAGGTTTCAAAGATATCCGTACTGGTGATACTTTGTGTGACGAAAATCATCCGATCACATTGGAATCTATGGACTTCCCGGATCCGGTTATCGGTATCGCAGTAGAGCCTAAAACTCAGAAAGACCTGGATAAACTGGGTATGGGATTGGCTAAGCTGGCTGAAGAAGATCCTACATTCCGTGTACAGACTAACGAAGAAACAGGTCAGACTGTTATTAGCGGTATGGGTGAGCTTCACCTCGATATCATCGTTGACCGTTTGCGTCGTGAGTTTAAGGTTGAATGTAATCAGGGTAAACCTCAGGTTACTTATAAAGAAGCTATCACTAAGCCTGTTGAACTTCGTGAAGTTTATAAGAAACAGTCTGGTGGTCGTGGTAAGTTTGCTGATATCATCGTTCGCGTTGAACCGGCTGACGAAAATTTCGAAGGTACTCTGCAGTTCATTGACGAAGTAAAGGGTGGTAACGTTCCTAAAGAATTTATCCCTTCTGTTCAGAAAGGTTTCGAAAAGGCTATGAAGAACGGTATCCTTGCCGGTTATCCGTTGGATAAGCTGAAAGTGACTTTGATCGATGGTTCATTCCACCCGGTTGACTCTGACCAGTTGTCATTCGAAATCTGTGCTATTCAGGCATTCAAGAACGCTTCTGAAAAGGCAGGTCCTGCTTTGATGGAACCGATCATGCAGATGGAGGTTGTTACTCCGGAAGAGAGCATGGGTGATGTTATCGGTGACTTGAACAAACGTCGCGGTCAAGTAGAAGGCATGGAAACAAGCCGTACCGGTGCACGTGTTGTTAAAGCGAAAGTGCCTTTGGCAGAAACATTCGGTTATGTAACTGCTTTGCGTACTATCACTTCAGGTCGTGCAACATCTTCAATGCAGTTCTCTCACTATGCTCAGGTATCTTCTTCTATCGCTAAGCAGGTACTGACAGAAGTACAGGGTCGTGCTGATTTGATCAAATAATTTAGAAACATATATAACAATATGAGCCAAAAGATCAGAATTAAATTAAAGTCTTACGATTATTCTCTGGTAGACAAGTCTGCCGAGAAGATCGTGAAGACGGTAAAGGCTACAGGTGCTGTTGTTAGCGGACCGATTCCTCTGCCTACACACAAGCGTATCTTTACTGTGAACCGCTCTACTTTCGTTAATAAGAAATCACGTGAGCAGTTCGAACTGTCATCTTATAAAAGATTGATAGATATCTATAGCTCAACTGCAAAAACAGTTGACGCATTGATGAAGCTGGAATTACCCAGCGGTGTTGAAGTAGAAATTAAAGTGTGAGTTATTTAAAAATTAAGTGAAATGCCAGGATTATTAGGAAAAAAAATCGGAATGACATCCGTTTTCAGTGCCGAGGGAAAGAATCTTCCATGCACTGTTATCGAAGTGGGTCCTTGTGTTGTTACACAGATTAAGACTTTGGAAAAAGATGGCTATGAAGCTGTACAGTTAGGTTTCGAAGACAAAAAAGAGAAACATACTACACAGCCTGAAATGGGTCACTTCAAAAAAGCCGGTGTAACTCCCAAGAGATACTTGGCCGAGTTCAAGAATTTTGAAACTGCATACAATCTGGGTGACGTGATCACTGTGGATTATCTGGAAAATGCAGGTTTCGTTGATGTAGTTGGTACATCAAAAGGTAAAGGTTTCCAGGGTGTAGTAAAACGTCATGGTTTCGGTGGTGTAGGTCAGACTACTCACGGTCAGCATAACCGTTTGCGTGCTCCCGGTGGTATTGGTGCTTGTTCTTACCCTGCAAAGGTATTCAAGGGCATGCGTATGGCCGGACAGATGGGTAATGAACGTGTAACAGTTCAGAACCTGGAAGTGATCAAGGTAATGCCGGAACACAATCTTTTATTGGTTAAAGGATCTGTTCCAGGAGCAAAAGGTTCAATCGTATTAATTGAAAAGTAATGGAACTGAGCGTATTTAATATTAAAGGTGAAGATACCGGAAGAAAGGTAACTTTGAACGATGCTATCTTCGGCATTGAACCCAATGATCATGCCATCTACCTGGATGTAAAACAGTATTTGGCTAACCAGCGTCAGGGTACTCACAAATCGAAAGAAAGAAGTGAGATCTCTGGTAGTACACGCAAACTGATCCGTCAGAAAGGTGGTGGTGGAGCCCGTCGTGGTGATATCAACTCTCCTGTATTGGTTGGTGGTGCTCGCGTTTTCGGTCCGAAACCGAGAGATTATGAGTTCAAATTGAATAAGAAGGTAAAAGGTCTGGCTCGTAAGTCTGCTTTGGCTTATAAAGCTAAAAATAATGCAATTGTAGTTGTAGAAGATTTCGCTCTGGAAGCTCCGAAGACTAAAGAATTTGTAACAATTGCTAAAAACCTGAAAGTGGCTGATAAAAAGTTACTTATGGTTTTACCGGAGAAAAATAATTTTGTATATTTGTCGGCTCGTAATTTAGAAAAGACAAATGTTATAACAGCCTCTGAATTAAACACATACAAAGTGCTTGATGCAGCTAATTTGGTTTTGACTGAAAGCTCTGTTGCTGTTATAGAAAAACTTTTTAATGCATAAGGAGTAAAGAAATGGGAATTATCATTAAACCTATAGTAACAGAGAAGCAAACAGCGATTACAGAAAAAATGGCTAATCGCTATGGTTTTCGTGTTTCTCCTGATGCCAACAAGTTGGAGATCAAAAAAGCTGTACAGGATATGTATAATGTAACCGTAGTTGATGTTAACACCATCAACTACTCTGGCAAGCAGAAAAGCCGTTATACAAAATCAGGTATTATCAATGGTAAACAATCAGCTTTTAAGAAGGCAATCGTAACGTTGAAAGAAGGAGAAACAATAGATTTCTTTAGTAATATCTAAAAAAAGAAATGGGAATACGTAAATTAAAGCCCACAACACCGGGGCAGAGACACAAAGTTATTGGTGCATTTGATAAAATCACTGCAAGTACACCAGAGAAGTCTCTTGTGGTAGGTAAGAGCAGTACTGGTGGTCGTAACAACACAGGTAAGATGACTATGCGTTATCTTGGTGGCGGTCACAAACAAAAGTACAGAATTATCGATTTCAAGAGAAATAAAGATGGCATTCCTGCAACAGTAAAGTCTATCGAGTACGATCCAAACCGTACTTCTCGTATCGCTTTATTGTATTATGCTGACGGAGCAAAGAGCTATATCATCGCTCCGAACGGCTTGGAAGTTGGCCAGACAGTGGTTTCAGGTAGCGATGCCGCTCCTGAGGTAGGTAATACTTTGCCTATGGCAAATATTCCCGTTGGTACTATTATTCACAATATTGAGCTTCGTCCTGGACAGGGTGCTAAAATGGTACGTTCTGCAGGTGCATTTGCTCAGTTGACTTCTAAAGAAGGTGCTTATGCAATTATTAAGATGCCTTCTGGCGAAACCAGAAAGATTCTTGCTGCATGTAAGGCTACAATTGGTAGTGTAGGTAACTCAGACCATGGTCTTGAAAAATCAGGTAAAGCCGGTCGCTCTAGATGGTTAGGTCGTCGTCCTCACAACCGTGGTGTTGTAATGAACCCGGTTGATCACCCAATGGGTGGTGGTGAAGGTCGTGCTTCCGGAGGTCATCCAAGATCTCGTACAGGCTTGTATGCTAAGGGCTTGAAGACAAGAGCTCCGAAGAAGCATTCTTCAAAGTATATTATTGAAAGAAGAAAGAAATAATCTGATTAATTAAGTAAACTATGAGTCGTTCACTAAAAAAAGGCCCGTATATTAACGTAAAGCTGGAAAAGAAAGTCTTGACTATGAATGAGTCAGGAAAGAAAGCCGTAGTTAAGACATGGGCAAGAGCTTCAATGATCTCGCCTGATTTCGTAGGCCATACTATTGCAGTTCACAATGGAAATAAATTTATTCCTGTTTTTGTAACCGAGAATATGGTAGGTCACAAGTTGGGAGAATTTTCACCAACTCGTACGTTCCGTGGTCACGCCGGTAACAAGAAGAAATAATTATCGGTAGTAACAGGAATTCAGGAATCTGAAAATAAAAAGAATCAATAAAAATGGGTGCTAGAAAAAGAATATCAGCTGAAGCAAGAAAAGAAGCCCAAAAGACCATGTACTTCGCAAAATTGCGTAATGTACCTACTTCTCCGCGTAAGATGCGTCTCGTTGTAGACATGATCCGCGGTATGGAAGTATTCCGTGCACTTGGTGTTTTGAAGTTTTCTAACAAGGAAGCTGCAGCAAGAGTAGAAAAATTGCTTCGTTCAGCAATTGCCAATTGGGAGCAGAAAAATGAACGTAAAGCAGAAACTGGTGAGTTGTTTGTTTCTTCAATCAGCGTAGACTGCGCTACTACATTGAAGAGAATGCGTCCGGCTCCCCAGGGTAGAGGATACAGAATTCGTAAACGTTCGAACCATGTAACCTTGTTTGTGGATACACTTAGTAAAAACGATAGTCAAAATTAATTGTAGATGGGACAAAAAGTTAATCCGGTTAGTAATCGTTTAGGAATCATCCGTGGTTGGGATTCCAATTGGTATGGCGGCAAGAATTACGGAGATACTTTGCTGGAAGATAGCAAAATTCGTAAATATCTGAATGCTCGTCTTGCTAAAGCTAGTGTATCTCGTATCGTTATTGAACGTACGCTTAAGTTGATCACAATAACAGTTTGCACATCACGTCCGGGCATTATCATCGGTAAAGGTGGTCAGGAAGTTGATAAATTGAAAGAAGAGTTGAAAAAGATTACCGACAAAGAAGTTCAGATCAACATCTTTGAGGTAAAAAGACCCGAATTAGACGCAGTCATTGTTGCAAACAATATTGCTCGTCAGCTTGAAGGAAAAATTGCTTACCGTCGTGCTATCAAGATGGCTATCGCCTCTACCATGAGAATGGGTGCCGAAGGTATTAAAGTGCAAGTATCTGGTCGTTTGAATGGTGCTGAAATGGCCCGTTCTGAAATGTACAAAGAAGGAAGAACTCCGTTACACACTCTGAGAGCAGATATCGATTACGCTTTGGCTGAAGCGTTGACGAAAGTTGGCTTGCTGGGTATCAAGGTGTGGATCTGCCGTGGTGAAGTTTATGGTAAGAGAGATCTTGCTCCTTCATTCACTGCCTCTAAAGATTCAGGCCGCAGAAATGACAATGCCGGTGGCAACAGAGGAGATAAAAACTTCAAGAGAAAGAAAGCTAATCGTTAAACGTTAGAATTAAGAAGAGATGTTACAACCAAAGAAAACCAAGTTCAGAAGACAGCAGAAAGGCCGCATGAAGGGTGAAGCTCAACGTGGCAACCAGCTGGCATTCGGTTCGTTTGGTATAAAAGCGTTAGAGAATAAATGGATTACCGGTCGCCAGATTGAAGCTGCCCGTATCGCGGTAACTCGTTATATGCAACGTCAAGGTCAGGTTTGGGTTCGGATTTTCCCGGATAAACCTATTACAAAGAAACCGGCCGAAGTACGTATGGGTAAAGGTAAAGGTAATCCAGAAGGATTTGTTGCGCCTGTTACTCCAGGTCGTCTTATTTTCGAAATCGAAGGTGTTCCCTTTGATATTGCCAAAGAAGCTTTGCGCTTAGCTGCTCAAAAGCTTCCGGTGACAACGAAGTTTGTTGTGAGACGTGATTATGATATGGCTAATCAAAATGCGTAATTGTTATGAAGATTGCAGAAATTAGAGAATTAAGCACAAAAGAATTGCTTGAAAGAGTAGATGCTGAGGTTGCTGCCTACGATCAGAAGGTTATTAACCACACTATCTCTCCGACAGACAACCCTGCTCAGATTAAACAACAACGCAGGATGATTGCGCGCATGAAAACAGAATTGCGCCAGAGAGAACTTAACAACAAATAATTGAGCCTGATGGAAACTAGAAATTTAAGAAAAGAAAGAACGGGCGTGGTTACTAGCAACAAGATGGAAAAAAGCATCACTGTTGCTATTAAATGGAAGGAAAAACACCCCATTTATGGTAAGTTCGTTAATAAAACGAAGAAATATCATGCTCATGACGAAAAGAACGAGTGTAATATAGGTGATACCGTAAAAATTATGGAAACTCGTCCTTTGAGCAAAACAAAGAGATGGAGATTAGTTCAAATAATCGAAAGAGCTAAGTAACATGATACAACAAGAATCAAGACTAGTAGTAGCAGATAACAGTGGCGCAAAAGAAGCATTATGTATCCGTGTTTTAGGCGGAACAAGAAAACGCTATGCCACTGTTGGGGATGTAATTGTAGTTGCAATTAAGAGTGTAATCCCGTCAAGTGACGTGAAGAAGGGTGCTGTTTCTAAAGCTATCATTGTTCGCACTAAAAAAGAAATCCGTCGCCAGGATGGTTCATACATCCGTTTCGATGATAACGCTTGCGTATTGTTGAATGCCGGTGGTGATATTCGTGGAAGCCGTATCTTCGGTCCGGTTGCCAGAGAACTTCGTGCAACAAATATGAAAATTGTTTCACTTGCACCTGAAGTACTTTAATTCGTAAAATTTAAGGTAATGAGTAAATTACATATCAAAAAAGGCGATATAGTTTTTGTTAATGCCGGCGAAGACAAAGGTAAAACAGGTCGTGTTTTACAGGTGCTCGTAGACGAGAACCGTGCTATTGTTGAAGGCGTTAATATGGTATCAAAGCATACCAAGCCTAATGCAAAGAATCCGCAAGGAGGAATTGAAAAGAAAGAAGCTCCTATCCATCTTTCAAACCTGAACGTGGTTGACCCTAAATCTGGAAAACCGACGCGTATCGGCCGTAAGGAAAATGCAGAAGGTGCTTTAGTTCGTTATTCTAAAAAATCAGGGGAGGAAATTAAGTAATGAGCAATACTGCCAGTCTTAAAAAAGAATATCAGGACAGAATTGTTCCTGCTTTGACGAAAGAGTTCGGATATAAATCAGTAATGCAGGTTCCTGTACTGAAAAAGATTGTTATCAATCAGGGATTAGGTATGGCTGCTGCTGACAAGAAGATCATTGATATCGCTATCAGCGAATTGTCTACAATTACAGGTCAGAAAGCTGTTGCGACAGTATCTAAAAAGGATATCTCAAACTTTAAGTTACGTAAAAAAATGCCGATCGGTGTGATGGTAACACTGCGCCGCGAGCAAATGTACGAATTTTTGGAAAGATTAGTTCGTATCGCTCTTCCGCGTATTCGTGACTTCAAAGGTATTGAAAGTAAATTAGATGGTAGAGGTAATTATACCATGGGTATTCAGGAACAGATTATTTTTCCTGAAATTAATATCGATAATATTACTAAAATATTAGGAATGAATATTACCTTTGTGACCTCTGCGAAAACAGATGAAGAAGGGTATGCTCTGTTGAGAGAATTTGGGTTGCCTTTTAAAAATGCAAAAAAAGACTAAGTTATGGCTAAGGAATCAATGAAAGCCCGCGAGGTTAAGAGAGCAAAGCTTGTAGCTAAATATGCTGCTAAAAGAGCAGAATTGAAAGCTGCCGGCGACTATGAAGCTTTGCAGGCTTTACCTAAAAATGCTTCTCCTGTACGTTTGCACAACCGTTGCAAGATCACAGGACGTCCGAAAGGGTATGTACGCCAGTTCGGCATTTCACGTATTCAATTCCGTGAAATGGCATCCAATGGTTTAATCCCGGGTGTAAAGAAAGCAAGTTGGTAAGTTTTTTTATTTAAATATTGTCCGGGTGGCCGGATCAATTTAATTCATTTATATATGACAGATCCTATTGCAGATTATTTGACAAGATTGCGTAACGCAATCAAAGCGAAGCACAGAGTTGTTGAAGTGCCGGCGTCAAATTTAAAGAAAGAGATCACGAAGATCCTTTTCGAAAAGGGCTACATTCTTAATTTTAAGTTTGTAGAAGAAGGTCCTCAGGGTACAATTAAGATTGCCTTGAAGTACGACTTGGTAAACAAAGTGAATGCAATCAAGAAACTTGAGAGAGTTTCTTCTCCAGGTTTGCGTAAGTACACTGGTTACAAAGAAATGCCGAGAGTATTGAATGGTTTAGGTATTGCCGTTCTTTCTACTTCTAAGGGTGTGATGACAGACAAAGAAGCCCGCGATCTTAAAATCGGTGGCGAAGTATTATGTTATGTTTATTAATTAGGAGGAAAGAAGAATGTCAAGAATAGGAAAATTACCAATTCATGTGCCAGCCGGTGTAACGGTTACGATTAAGGATAGCGTAGTGACTGTAAAAGGTCCTAAGGGCGAAATGACTCAGGCTGTTAATCCTGATATTAATGTAACTCTGGAAGATGGAGTTATGCATTTAACAAGACCGACTGACGACAAGAACCATCGTGCATTACATGGTTTGTATCGTTCTTTGATCAACAATATGGTGATCGGTGTATCTGAAGGATACAAGAAAGAACTGGAACTGGTCGGTGTTGGTTATCGTGTGACTAACACAGGACAGCTGTTGGATCTTTCTTTAGGTTATACTCACAACATCTACATGCAGTTACCTAAGGAAGTGAAGGTTGAAACGAAGACTGAGAGAAATAAGAATCCTCTTATTATCCTTGAATCAGCTGATAAACAATTATTAGGTCAGATTTGTGCTAAGATTCGTTCATTCAGAATGCCGGAACCGTATAAAGGTAAGGGTATCAAGTTCGTGGGTGAAGAAATTCGCAGAAAGTCTGGTAAATCAGCAGGTAAGTAATCTACGTAAACTGAAATTATCATGACAACGAAGGAAGAAAGAAGATTAAAAATAAAACAAGGCATTCGCGGTAAAGTATCAGGTACTTCTGAACGTCCGCGCCTTACTGTGTTTAGAAGCAATAAGCAGATCTATGCACAGGTTATAGATGATACTACAGGTAAGACTTTGGCTGCTGCTTCTTCTTTGAAGCTGGATGTAAAAGCTCCTAAAAAGGAAGTTGCTGCAAAAGTTGGCGAATTAATAGCTAAATCAGCTCAGGAAGCTGGTATTCAGACTGTTGTTTTCGACCGTAATGGTTACCTGTATCATGGGAGAATTAAAGAATTAGCAGATGCTGCACGTAACGGCGGCCTTAAATTTTAATGAAGATGGCAGGAGTTAATAATAGAGTTAAATCGACCAACGACTTAGAGTTGAAGGACAGATTGGTTGCAATCAACCGCGTAACTAAAGTTACAAAAGGTGGACGTACTTTTAGTTTTGCTGCTATCGTAGTAGTAGGAAACGAAGACGGTATCATCGGTTGGGGCTTAGGTAAAGCTGGTGAAGTAACGACAGCTATCGCTAAAGGTGTAGAAGCTGCTAAAAAGAATTTGATCAAGGTTCCTGTTCACAAAGGTACTATTCCTCACGAACAACTTGCTAAATTCGGTGGTGCACAGGTGCTGATCAGACCGGCATCTCATGGTACTGGTGTAAAAGCCGGTGGTGCTATGCGTGCTGTATTGGAAAGTGTTGGTATTACTGACGTTTTGGCAAAGTCTAAAGGTTCTTCAAACCCTCACAACTTAGTAAAAGCTACTATTGCTGCTTTGAGTGAATTGAGAAGTCCGTTTACTGTTGCTCAGAATAGAGGTATTGCTGTTGAAAAAGTGTTTAGAGGTTAATTAGGGAGGAAAAATTATGGCGACTATTAAAATTAAACAAGTTAAGAGTAGAATTAAGTGCCCGAAAGACCAAAAAAGAACACTGGATGCACTGGGCCTGACAAAGTTGAACCGTGTAGTAGAACATGAAGCTACTCCGGCTATCTTGGGCATGGTTGAGAAAGTGAAACATTTGGTTTCAGTAGAAAAGTAATAATTGGTTGAAAAAATAAATTATAAGATATGAACTTATCAAATTTAAAACCTGCTGAAGGATCTACTAAGACCAGAAAAAGAATCGGCCGTGGTCCGGGTTCAGGATTAGGAGGAACTTCAACAAGAGGTCATAAAGGAGCAAAGTCTAGATCTGGTTATTCAAGAAAGATCGGATTTGAAGGTGGTCAGATGCCAATTCAGAGACGTTTGCCTAAATTTGGTTTCAAGAATATTAATCGTGTTGAATATAAAGCTATCAATATCGCTACATTACAGTTAATGGCTGAAGCTCAGAACTTAACTAAAATTGGTGTTAACGAATTGATCGAAGCTGGTTTTATTTCTTCATCTCAATTGGTTAAAATTCTTGGTAATGGTAGCCTGACTGTTAAATTAGATGTTGAAGCTCACGCTTTCTCTAAGAGTGCAGAAGCAGCTATCCAGGCCGCAGGTGGAACTGTTGTTAAACTCTAAGTCATGAGAGCAGTTGAAACAATAAAAAATATCTGGAAGATTGAGGATCTGAGAAATCGGATCCTCACCACTCTTTTATTGGTGGCTATATATCGCTTCGGAACGTATGTAGTACTTCCTGGTATTGATCCTCAAGCGTTAACCGCTTTACAGGCGCAGACAAGAGGCGGATTGCTTGCACTGTTGGATATGTTTTCAGGTGGTGCATTCTCTAATGCTTCAATTTTTGCATTGGGTATTATGCCTTATATTTCCGCTTCAATTGTTATGCAGTTGTTAGCCATAGCAGTTCCTTCTTTCCAGAAACTACAGAGAGAAGGCGAGAGTGGTCGTAGAAAGATCAATCAGTGGACACGCTATTTGACAGTAGCTATCCTGTTATTCCAGGGACCGACTTATCTTGTGAATCTGAGTGTTCAGTTGAAAGCCGCTGGTGCAGCATTACCTCCGGGTATCATGTTTACTGTCTCTTCTACTATTATTTTGGCTGCAGGAAGTATGTTTATCTTATGGCTAGGTGAAAGAATTACAGATAAAGGTGTTGGAAATGGTATTTCATTTATCATTTTGATTGGTATCATAGCCCGTCTGCCCCATTCATTGTTCCAGGAATTTATTTCAAGAACAAGTGAAAAAACTGGTGGTCTGGTTATGTTCTTGTTTGAGATGCTGTTTCTTTTACTTGTTATTGCCGGTGCTATTTTGCTGGTTCAGGGAACTCGTAAAGTGCCCGTACAGTACGCAAAGAGAATTATAGGAAACAAACAGTATGGTGGCGCACGTCAGTATATCCCGTTAAAGGTAAATGCTGCGAACGTTATGCCTATCATCTTTGCTCAGGCAATTATGTTTATTCCTATTTCTATTGTAGGATTCTCTAGTACTGGTGATCAAAGTGGTTTTTGGGCTGCATTTATGGATAATACCGGTTTTTGGTATAACTTCGTTTTTGCGGTATTGATTATCCTCTTTACTTATTTCTATACAGCTATCACGATCAATCCGACGCAGATGGCTGATGATTTGAAGAGAAACAATGGATTTATTCCGGGTGTTAAACCTGGAAAAAGTACCAAAGACTATCTGGATACAATCATGGACCGCATTACTCTTCCAGGTGCATTCTTCCTGGCATTAGTAGCTATTATGCCTGCTTTTGCAAGAATCGCTGGTGTGAGTATGGAGTTCTCTCAGTTCTTTGGAGGAACATCTTTGTTGATTTTGGTTGGTGTAGTGTTGGATACGTTACAGCAAGTCGAAAGTCATTTGTTGATGCGTCATTATGACGGTTTGTTAAAGTCAGGAAGAATTAAGGGTCGTACAGGCTCAGTTGCCGCTTATTAATAGAATGATCTATTTAAAAACAGATGAAGAAATCGAGTTGATGCGTTCGGCCAACCAGTTAGTAGGCCGGACACTAGGAGAGCTTGCTAAGCACATTGCTCCCGGAGTAACAACTCTTCAACTCGATAAAATTGCTGAAGAATTCATTAGGGATAATGGAGCAGTTCCAGCCTTTTTAGGGTATGGTGGTTTTCCAAATTCAATATGTGCTTCTGTAAACGAGCAAGTAGTACATGGTATTCCTTCCTCAAAAGCTATTTTAAAGGAAGGTGATGTCATATCTGTTGATTGTGGAACAATATTGAATGGTTTTGTTGGTGATTCCGCCTATACATTTTGTGTGGGAGAAGTCGATCCGGCAGTGAAGAAATTGTTGAAAACAACGAAAGAATCTCTTTACCTGGGTATCCAACAAGCTGTGGAAGGAAAACGAATAGGGGATGTGAGTCATGCGGTACAGTCATACTGTGAATCGAAAGGATACTCTGTAGTAAGAGAACTGGTAGGGCACGGTATCGGTCGCAAAATGCATGAAGAACCTGAAGTACCTAATTATGGAAGATATGGTTGCGGACCGTTGTTGCGTAGTGGAATGTGTATTTGCATTGAACCTATGATCAATATGGGAAGTAAGAATATCGTTTTTGAAAAGGACGGTTGGACGGTACGTACAAAGGACAGAAAGTGCTCTGCTCATTTTGAACATTGTATTGCAATCAGACCCGATGGTCCTCAGATTTTGTCTTCATTTGAATTTTTAGAAGAAGTCCTAGGAAGTAACGCAATTTAATTTGATTTATATGGCTAAACAAGCAGCTATTGAACAAGATGGAGTTATTGTAGAAGCATTGTCAAACGCAATGTTTCGTGTAGAATTAGAGAACGGACATGAGATTACTGCCCACATATCAGGAAAGATGCGTATGCATTATATTAAAATTCTTCCTGGTGATAAAGTGAGAGTGGAAATGTCTCCGTATGATTTATCAAAAGGTAGAATTGCTTTTAGATATAAATAAAAATAACTAGATATGAAAGTAAGAGCATCTTTAAAGAAGCGTACCCCTGAATGTAAGATTGTAAGAAGAAAGGGTCGCTTATATGTAATTAACAAGAAAAACCCTAAGTATAAACAACGTCAGGGATAATTTATTATTTTTGCAAAATAATTAAGTAAGTAATATGGCTATAAGAATAGTTGGTGTAGACTTGCCACAAAATAAAAGAGGAGAAATCGCTTTGACTTATATCTATGGTATCGGTCGGAGTGCTTCAAAATCTATTTTAGAGAAAGCAGGCGTTGATCGCGATATCAAAGTGAAAGACTGGACAGACGATCAGGCTGCAAAAGTACGTGAAGTCATTGGCGCTGAGTACAAGGTAGAAGGTGATCTTCGTTCTGAAGTTCAGCTAAACATCAAGCGTCTGATGGATATTGGATGCTACAGAGGTGTTCGTCACCGTATTGGTTTACCGTTGAGAGGTCAGAGTACAAAGAACAATGCTCGTACTCGTAAGGGTAAGAAGAAAACTGTTGCAAATAAGAAAAAAGCTACTAAATAATAAGAGTTGATATGGCAAAAAAAACAGTCGCAGCAAAGAAGAGAAACGTAAAAGTTGACGCTTACGGTCAAGCTCATATTCATTCTTCTTTCAATAACATTATTGTGTCTCTTGCCAATAGCGAAGGTCAAGTTATCAGCTGGTCTTCTGCAGGTAAGATGGGATTCAGAAGTTCTAAAAAGAACACTCCGTATGCCGCTCAGATGGCAGCACAAGATTGTGCTAAGGTAGCTTATGATCTTGGTTTGAGAAAAGTAAAAGTATTCGTTAAAGGACCGGGTAACGGACGTGAGTCTGCTATCAGAACTATCCACGGTGCCGGTATTGAAGTAACAGAAATTGTTGACGTTACTCCGCTGCCTCACAATGGTTGTCGTCCTCCGAAAAAGAGAAGAGTATAATTAACTATAGTTTCTTGAACATTGAATCCGGAATTGTGAATAGATTGCACAAAGACCTTATCCTCTCTGTAATCGCGGCTGCACGGTTCCAGATTCAGACAGAAAAATTAAAACAATAAAAAAATGGCAAGATATACTGGACCAAAAACAAGAATTGCCCGTAAGTTTGGTGAGGCTATATTCGGACCGGATAAAGTTCTTTCTAAAAAGAATTATCCTCCCGGACAACATGGTAACGCCAGAAAGAAAAAAACTTCTGAATACGGAATTCAGCTTCGCGAGAAGCAAAAAGCAAAATACACTTATGGTGTATTAGAAAAACAATTTAGAAATCTGTTCGACAAAGCGCAGAGTTCAAAAGGTATTACCGGTGAAGTTCTGCTTCAGTTACTGGAAGGCCGTTTGGACAATGTTGTATACCGTTTAGGTATTGCTCCCACAAGAGCTGCTGCTCGTCAGTTGGTTTCTCACCGTCACATTACAGTAGACGGTAAGGTTGTAAATATTCCTTCTTACTCTTTGAAAGCCGGTCAGATCGTTGGTGTTAGAGAGAAATCCAAGTCGTTGGAAGTGATTGCTGATGCATTGTCAGGATTCAACCACAGCAAATATCCTTGGATTGAGTGGGATCAGTCTTCTTTAAGCGGAAAATTACTGCATCTGCCGGAAAGAACTGACATTCCTGAAAACATTAAAGAGCAGTTGATCGTAGAATTGTATTCTAAATAATAATTGATTTCCATGGCGATATTAGCATTTCAAAAACCCGATAAAGTATTAATGTTGGAAGCGGACAATTTCTTCGGAAAGTTTGAATTTCGTCCGTTGGAACCCGGCTATGGTATTACTATAGGTAATGCTCTGCGCCGTATTCTCCTGTCGTCGCTTGAAGGTTTTGCTATTACATCCATTAAGATCGAAGGGGTTGACCATGAATTTGGTACAATCCCCGGTGTTATTGAGGATGTAACAAACATTATCTTGAACTTGAAACAGGTACGGTTCAAGCATATTGTAGACGACATAGAGAATGAAAAAGTAAGTATTACTGTTTCGGGTTCCGAAGTGTTCAAAGCCGGTGATATAGGTAAACAACTGACCGGATTCGAAGTATTGAATCCTGACCTGGTTATTTGCCGTTTGGATCCGAACGCTAGTTTCCAGATTGAATTAACGATAAATAAAGGACGCGGATATGTACCCGCTGACGAAAACAGAGATCCGAATGCAGACGTTCACGTTATTGCTATTGACTCTATTTTCACTCCTATACGTAACGTTAAGTATTTAATCGAAAACTTCCGTGTTGAGCAAAAGACGGACTACGAAAAGTTGGTTCTTGAAATAGCCACAGATGGTTCTATTCATCCGAAGGAAGCGTTGAAAGAAGCTGCTAAGATTCTGATTCATCATTTTATGTTGTTCTCAGATGAAAAGATTGCGATCGAGACAGTGGATACTGACGGCAATGAAGAATTCGATGAAGAAGTACTTCACATGCGCCAGTTGCTTAAGAGCAAGCTAGCAGATATGGACCTTTCCGTTCGTGCTCTGAATTGCTTGAAAGCTGCAGATGTTGAAACGTTGGGTGAACTGGTTAAATTCAACAAGAACGATTTGTTGAAGTTCCGTAACTTCGGTAAGAAGTCGCTCACTGAACTTGATGAACTGCTTGAAAGCCTGAACCTTTCATTCGGTATGGATATCACGAAATATAAATTAGATAAAGAGTAAGTAAAGCGATGAGACATAATAAGAAATTCAATCATTTAGGTCGTACAAATACTCACCGTGAAGCAATGCTGTCTAATATGGCTTCTTCTTTGATCAAGCATAAGAGAATCTTTACGACAACAGCAAAAGCAAAAGCACTTCGTAAGTTTGTAGAACCTCTGATCACAAAATGTAAAGAGGATACAACTCACTCAAGACGTGTAGTATTTAGTACTTTACAGGATAAAAACGCTGTAACAGAACTGTTCAAGGAAGTAGCTCAGAAGATCGGTGATCGTCCGGGTGGTTATACTAGAATTATCAAGACTGGTAACCGTTTAGGTGACAACGCAGCAATGTGCTTCATTGAATTAGTAGATTACAACGAAAACATGTTGAAGGACACTGCAACTAAGAAAACTGCGAAAACAAGACGTTCTCGTAAGAAATCTACAGCTGCTGAAACAGCTGCTCCGGTTGCTGAAGCTCCTGCAGCAGAAGCAACAGAAGAAAAAGCTGCAGAGTAATTTCTGTAACTTATATAAAACAAAAAGAGCCGTCATTTTTATGATGGCTCTTTTTGTTTTATAGGGTTCTATATTTCTGTTCATTTGATATTCTTTAACGCCTCTTGAGCGGTAGTATTGGAGGGATCGATAGTTATAATCTTATTCCAGTAATTTTTAGAATTTTCCATATCCTGTTTCAGGTAATGGTAGTAACCCAGATAGCGGTAGCATTCTATCAATTCATTTCTATATTTATCTTTATTCTTTTCAAGAATTGGAATACATGATTCGTAATAAGGTTTAGCCAAGCCCTGTTCCGTTTCCGGATCTGACAGAGCCTGCGTACGTGCCTGCCATAAACTACCCAGATGACTGTCAGGTACGCGTTCTTTTACAATAGCAAACAGACTGTCAGCTTTAGACAGGTAGTTTTTTGATATCGTACTGTCCTTGGATGCAGCTGTATAATAATATTTACCTAACTGATAATAGTCAGCGGCTTCTGCAGACTCTCCCATTGCTTCTATATATTGCCTGTATGCAGTTATGGCTTCAGTGTTATTCTCGCTATTACTATAGACTTCCGCCAGGTCTTTGTAGATCTCACTGTGGGAAGGGTTTTCTTTTATTGCTTTTTGTAATGCCTCCGCAGCCTTATCGTACTGTTTTGCTTTATTGAGTAAGCGGCCATAATATAAATAATCCTGCCATATGTATTTGGCATCCGGATCATTGAAGAATGTTTTTACTTCTTCCAGTCCTTTTTCATAAGCCTTGGTTTCATAATCGTTGTAGATAGCCAGGCGTTTCAGTAAGAAGTTGCCCGGATCTGTAGCCTGTCCTTTATTGATTGCTTTTTCTGCTTCTGCATATTGCTTGTTAAAGAACAGAGCTGATGCATAATGAATCAGATTGTCTATTGAATATACTCCTTCGGTCATGTAGGTTTTATAGGCTGCTATTGCCTGGGAATAATTCCCTTGTAATGAGTATATATTACCTAGCTTGTAATATGCCGGTAAATAATCCGGATAATTGGCTATTACTTTTCTGAGCATTTCTATAGACAAGGCTGGAGTGACCCCCTGATATACATCTGCATATTTAATATAAGCTTCTTTGCAGGCCGGATCAAAATGGATAGCCTGTTCGTATCGTCCGGCGGCATCTCCGGGTTTGTCTTTACTGATAAGCCAGTCCCCTTCATATAGGTAAATGGACGGATCGTTGATGTTCTGTTTTTTTGCATTATCGAGAGCCGCCTGCGCTTCCGCTTCCATTCCGTTTATTAAATAAGCTTTTGCAATGGCAACATAGACGGGAGGATCTTTTTTATTCACTTTGATTGCGGTATCAAACGCTTTTTGTGCTGCAGATTTGTCCGTTTTAAGTAATACTTTCCCTTCTCCGATTTTATTGTATGCATAATCAGGAGATGCATTCCAGCCTTTTTGGTAATAAGTCAAGGCTTCAGAGATTTTGTTCGTATCATACGCTATTTCTCCTAAATAGTACAAAGCCTCTGCCTGATCGGCAGGGGAACCGTTAAGCTGTTTCTCAAAAAGCCGGCTTGCAACGGTTGGTTCACCGGCTTTGAAGAAATCAATGCCTTGCCGGTTATCAGCCTGAACGGCTAAAGCAATAAGACTTAAAATAATTATATATAAATTTCTTTTCATGACTGTAGATATTTATAGGGTTTATAACTGATCTCTGACATTTACCAACCTGACAGGTTGTGTTGCTGGAATAATTCCAGATTTGAGTATGATCCGTTGTCCGCGATCGCTGGAAATAAAGGTCGTGAACCCGGAAGCCAGTCCCATGCGCGGTTCTGATAAAATCAGAAAAACCGGTCTTGTCATTGGATAGCTCTTTAAAGCAATATATGCCTGATACGGTTTGAAACTATTTGTGACAGTCGCATTTCTGTAAGGACTTACTGCCATAACTCTTATATTTTCAAGAAAGCTCATGTTTGTGCTATCAGATGGATTGCTGATCCAGTTTGCTCCAATGATTCCTAATGCTCCTCTGTTTCGGGTTACATACTCTATCACTTGCCTGTTATCTTTCATAGCATGCAGATTTCCTGCAAAAGCCTCTCCTGCGCAAATCGAGTCAATGGCATAATGCACTGTTCCGGAATTGGGATTATCGAATACGACTTCAATCATCCCTGATTTATTATCCCGATTGACATCTTTCCATTCTTTCATCTTTCCGGTCAGTATGTCTTTCAATACAGGTATTCCGATCAGGGAATCCGTATTTTCTTTATTAACGATCAATGCGATGGCATCAGTCGCTATTTGCATACTTTTAGGGAATAACTTTTTTGAATTCATGAATTCTGTTTCTTCTTTGGTCAGCGGACGTGACGTGATTGCCAGTCGGGTACTATCGTGCAACAAACTGTTGATCGTTTCTGTTTCACCGGAGAAATAAGGAACAATTCCCGCTTCCTTATAAATACTCTCGAATACCGCTATCTCCTCTTCTACGACAGGAGCAAAGCAACCATCAGAAGCGATTGCTATCACGCCACTGGTAGGTGTATCTGTCGGAGTGTCGGTATTTTTGTTTTTACAAGAAACCAACAGAACTATACATACCGTTATATAAAAGAAGTTTTTCATTGTTTACTGTCTTTTTTTAGTCTATAGCTTCTGAATAAAGTATAACAGAAGAATAGAATGCCAAATAACATTCTCATCGGGAATGACATCTGCTCATTAAACAAATTGGTGAAAATCAAAAGAAAGGTCATGCCGAGGTATATCAAAATCATGAATATACCCCAGACAACCTTCATATTTATACACTTTACCTCCATATCACTGTAATTTGAATCGTACCGGAACTGTAAAATAGACCGGAACCGGTTTGCCATTCTGTTTTCCCGGGAGCCATTGCGGAAGAGACTTGATAACACGTATCGCTTCTTTATCGCAAGATGGATCCAACTGCTTTAGTATTTCCACTTTCGTTACATCTCCAGTAGGACTGACAACAAAGCGGAGAGTTACTGTTCCCTGAATACCGTTTTCAGCGGCAATAACCGGATACTTCAAATGAGTACTGATGAATTTCAATAACGCTTCGTTTCCTCCGGGAAATTGCGGCATTTGCTCTACTGCAACGTAAGGGACTGTTTCTTCCTCAATCACCTCTTTGTTATCCTTCAAGTCCGCAATATCTATTGCATCTTCACTTTCTGAACCTTTTACATCAGCAACGGATATGGCTAGTTTGGAGGTCGTCAACTCTTCCTGTGTCTTGATCTCTTCTTCATCCCTTACATCTTTATCCGCCTTGATGACAGGTGGTGTAAATTTGATCGTACTTTTCAGTACAGGGGGAGGAGGAGCCTCGATCGTACGAATTTGATTTTCTTCCGGTACTTTCGTTTCCATTTGCAGATTAGAAAGTGTAGTCACTTCCAGTACCTGCTCTTTTGCATGTTGTGGAATTACAGATTTGATCAAAGCCGGCACCGTCATTACCAGAATTGCTCCGATAGCGACGATGATCAGGGCGCGGATATGTCTGTTTGAGGAATTTTTGCGTAGTTCGTACGCTCCGTATTCTTTGTTTTTCCCCATAAAGATCAGCTCGCACCATTCCGGAGAATTCAGATTTATATTTTTAATATTAATCATGATCGTCATTTTTTATTTGCCTGAGCTATTTCCTTCGAAAGTTCTCCTCCGCTTTTCAGATTGTCGACCAAAAACTTGTCTCCATCCGTGATGTCGACGATTGCATATTTGCCGATATTGCATATCTGCATTTCGTCGAGAGCATCTACCAGGTCTTTATAAGAGGCTTCATTGGTAGCTTTGATCAGTACGACCGGCGCATCTTTGCCACCTTTTATTTCTGTAGCCTGCTTTTTGAACTCATCTTCAGAAATTTCCTTGTTTAACTTTTTCACTTTCAACTCTGTTATCTTTTGCACGGCATCGGAATTACGTTCCAGTAAGATGTTGCGTAATCCGGTAGGTGAGAAATCGGTCGTTTTCAGTGACTCTACATGTTCATAGTCCGGTTCACCGAAATAGTAATACACCTTGTTGTCTTCTCCCAGTATGAGGGTGATAGCTTTAGATGCTTTTACCTTTGTCTGTTCGGCTTCCGTGACATGATCTTTCGACGGCATACTAATCTCCATCGTTTGCGGCTTGCTGAGTGAAGTACAAAGCATGAAGAACGTAATCAGTAACATATTCATATCCACCATCGGCGTAAAGTCGACACGGATATTTATTTTTTTCTGTTTGCCCTTCTTTCCGTCGCTTTTTCCTTTGTCTGTATTTACTTCTGCCATAACGTACGTTGTTTAAACATTGTCAGGTACATTTTTGAGCGTTGTTATCAGATTGTATCTGTTTTCTCTCAGGTCCTGCAATGTGTTCATTATATTCTTGATCTTCGGATAAGGCGTCTGCTGGTCAGCCTTGATGGCGATCACCAGGTCGCGGTTCACTTCGCGGGCATGTTGTACCCATGCCTTAAACTGATTATTGGTGCTGTCGGCCGGGATTCCGTAGTTTTGCGTCAACCGGTCTTGTTCGGAGGATGGCAAATTCAGAAATTCCTGCATGTTCTGGATTGGAACACCAAAAGAAGGAAGCAGGCTGAATTCGTATATCTCTTTGTCGGTAAAGCTGATACCATAGTCTTGTCCCAGCTTTTTCAATACATTAGCCTTGTCTTCCTGTTTGTCCATGCTCATGAATACTTTTCCGTCCGTATCTACCAGGATTGAAAGAATATTCGTTTCCGGTATTTTGATTTCGGAAACGGAAGCCGGAGTAGTGACCACTACCGGCTCTTTCTGAATGAAAGTAGATGTCAGCATGAAGAAAGTAAGCAGCAACACCGTTACATCACTCATTGCCGTCATGTCAATGAATGTGCTTTTGCGTTTTACTATAAGTTTAGGCATATGCTTCAGTGTTTAGCGGCAAACGTTTGTACGATAGAGAAACCTATTTCATCGATGGCATACGTGATATTATCTATTTTACTGGTGAAATAGTTGTACGAGATGATAGCCATAGCACCGGTAGCAATACCCAGTGCCGTGTTGACCAGTGCTTCGGAGATACCAGTGGACAGTGCAACAGAATCCGGTGCTCCGGCATTAGCCAGGGCGGCGAATGAACGGATCATACCTAAAACGGTTCCAAGCAATCCGAATAAAGTACCCAGGGTTGAAATGGTTGCGATTACCGGCAGGTTCTGTTCCATGACAGGCAATTCCAGCGCGGTACTTTCTTCGATCTCTTTTTGCAGGATGACCATCTTCTGTTCTTTGGTCTGATCGGTTCTGTCCTCGACATCGGCGTAACGTGTCAATGCCGCATTTACTACATTGGCTACGGAACCCTGTTGTTCTCCGCATGCTTTCCGGGCGGCATCGAGATTACCCTCTTCAAGATCCTTTTTTATGGTATGAACAAATCCAAGTAAAGCCTTTTTCCCTTTTGAACGACTTATGGCAATAAAGCGTTCCACACTTAGTGTGATAACGGTAAGCAAAAGAGTAATAACTACAGGGACGATGAAGCCACCCTTATAAATCGTTCCGGCATAGTTGCCCGGAAGAGGATGATTGTCCGGATTATTATCCATGAAGTTGGCAGGATTTCCTAATACAAATTTATAAAAGCATACTGCCAGGATAAAGCACACAATGATGACGACACCGGCCGATATACCGTTCGCCGATTTCTTTATAATAGAATTATCTGTTTTCATATTTCAGATTATTAGTTGATTATGGATAAAATAGAAAATAAAAGAGTTGTACATAATGAAATATGTACTCTCTATATTCCTGTTAAAGACGGGAATTTTATTTTATCGCAGTGATCAAATAACAATCTTTCGCAATACGTACACCTGATGGCTCGTGCGATTACGAAGGGTAGAATAATTTAAGATGTTGTAATATGCTCTTATTTCTGAGGTTTTCTGTAGCCTGTTCTGTTCTTTCAGGGTGATGAAATAAGACAATTTGTTCGCTGTCTTCAGTAATGAGGCATAGCCTTCTGCTGTTGAGAAATTACGTGCAACAAACAGCCGGTACGCGTCGTTGTTTTTGTTTAACTCAAAATGGTTGAATTGTTGTTGCAGGTCATTCGGTTCGGTGTAGTTTGAAATACAAATCTGCTCTTCGGGTATTCTTGTACTATTCTTGCTGAAAGCTGCGTCCTGGCTCAGAAGAAACAGGATTAAAATACTTACTATGTTCAGCAACTTTTTCATCATGGTACAGTTAATATCTTTCTATATTAACATATCAGGATATAAAAAGTTGAGAAAAATTTAGAGAAAATGAGTATAATTTGTCTTATCGGCTTTTGTTTAATCTATTCCAATATTCATAAATTCTATCGGCTCAGACCAACATTCTGTCGGGACGGATTGTTATATTTGTACTGACATGAAAAATAGTATAAAGCAACTAAATATTTAGGTTATGAAAATTGAAAAAGTAGTAGGTAGAGAAATCCTTGATTCCCGTGGTAACCCGACAGTAGAAGTAGATGTACTTCTCGAATCCGGTGCATTTGGTCGTGCGGCAGTTCCTTCCGGTGCATCAACCGGCGAAAATGAAGCGATTGAGCTTCGTGACGGCGATAAAAAACGTTATGGAGGCAAAGGTGTTCTGAAAGCGGTAGAGAATGTCAATAAGGTAATAGCACCTGCCGTTATCGGAATGAGTGCATTGAACCAGCGCGAGATCGACCATAAGTTACTCGAACTGGATGGTACAAAGACCAAATCAAAACTGGGTGCCAATGCCATGTTAGGTGTTTCGCTTGCCGTAGCAAAAGCTGCAGCTAATTATCTCGACTTGCCGCTTTACCGTTATATAGGCGGAACAAATACCTATGTATTACCTGTTCCGATGATGAATATAATCAATGGTGGTTCACATAGTGACGCTCCGATCGCATTCCAGGAATTTATGATCCGTCCTGTAGGAGCAAAGAGTTTCCGTGAAGGACTGCGTATGGGTGCAGAGGTCTTCCATGCATTGAAGAAAGTATTGCACGACCGTGGTCTGAGCACGGCTGTTGGTGACGAAGGTGGTTTTGCTCCGGCTCTTAATGGAACAGAAGATGCCCTGGGCTCAATCATGGCTGCCATTAAGGCTGCCGGATACGAACCGGGTAAGGATGTAACCATTGCTATGGACTGTGCTGCTTCTGAATTTTACGATAAGAAAGGTACTTACGATTATACCAAATTTGAAGGACCCAACGGTGCAAAGCGTACGGCAACCGAACAGGTTTTATATCTGACCGAGCTGGTAAACAAATATCCGATCGATTCTATTGAAGACGGTATGGATGAAAATGACTGGGAAGGTTGGAAGCAATTGACCAAGGCGTTGGGTGACCGTGTTCAGCTGGTAGGCGACGACTTGTTCGTAACTAACGTTGAATTCCTGAAGAAAGGTATTGAAGAAGGTTGTGCCAACTCTATCCTGATCAAAGTAAACCAGATCGGAACATTGAGTGAAACACTGGATGCTATCGAAATGGCTCATCGTAACGGATATACTTCTGTTACTTCACACCGTTCAGGTGAAACGGAAGATGCTACGATTGCTGACATCGCTGTAGCAACTAATTCAGGACAGATCAAGACCGGCTCATTGAGCCGCTCAGACCGTATGGCTAAGTATAACCAGCTGCTTCGCATTGAAGAAGAATTGGGTAACCTGGCTGTCTATGGCTATAAGACTTACAAAAAGTAAGAAATAGATTTGATATATATTTGAAAGCCTCCCTGGTAGAATTATCAGAGAGGCTTTTTATGTATATGCAGATTTATCCTTTAGTGCTTTATACCTTGTATGGTCTTTCTCCCTTCCTCAGTAGAAAGCCTGAAGAAATAAATGCCAGTGGATAGACTGCTGGTGTTCAGTATGTTGTTCGGGCGTTGTATTTTCCGTACCAGTTTGCCATCAGAAGAATAAACTTCCAACACCTTTACCTGCTGGTGATTTTGTATCTGAACTTCTTCACTGAATACATGAGGGTGAATATCTATTTCCTCTTTAACCGGTGTCAGTTCATTGCTGACGCTTGTTTCTATTCGGGCACTGACGGGAAGACTTTCCTCTTTTCCATAGAGGGCCGATACCTGGAACAGCGATACGTCGGAGATTCTGTTTTTGACCGTATATTGTGTTTGTGAGCCCGGCAATGTCGCTAGTGGAGATTGATCCTGATATACCTTATATTCCGTCAATTCAGGGAAAGCTGTGATCAGGGAACTTTCGGGCAAATCAGAAACAACATTTGATCTTTTGACTGACAACCGACGTGTCTCCGAGGGTCCGGCTGGAGTAATCGGTATGCGTCGCATACCGGATGCCGTATAGTTTGAAGTTAATTCACCATCCTGAGATGAAATGTTAATGGCCAGGAGTGTATTGGCATTTAACTCCTCCTTTGCGAAAGTTTTCCACTCTTTTCCGTCTAACGAATAAATATTTCCTTTTCCATCTATTGCCGGTCCCTCATCAACGAAAGCCGGATAAACGTCATTGCCATATTCTTTCACATGGATGGCTACCAGTAGCTCCTGATTAGAATCGATTACAAAGGGAGTTTTGAGTTTGACCGAATTGAATTTGTCAGGATCGGATTCGATGACATCTTCTTCATAGATACGATTTCCTTGCTTGATATATATACCGTATGTCACATTCGATACCGGATAGATGCAGACGTGTGTAATCGTTTTCTTATGCACGGGGGACAAGTCGCTCGTGTCCCATTTTTGTGCGAAATAGAAAGGTTCCCCTCGTAATCCGTATTGATTGTAACGGCTTGACGTACCCCATCCTGCTAACTGATCGTATAAGGGAGCCGACCATTTCAATAAAATATCTCTGTTGTCTGTTTCCTGATATGTCAGATCGGCGGGGCCTTTATAGTTACTTCCTATCGTTTCCCCCGTTTGCGTCATTCCATACAGCGTGGTTACTCCCGTTTGCAATGGGTCGAGCCAGATATCCATCCGGCCTGTATTGTTTTCACTGTATTTATTCCAGTGGAAGGATAATTTGCCATATAGGTTTATGCCTTCGGGGTCTTCGCAACTGGAGTCACCTCCGCTCAATGTCCCGATGATTAATCCGTTACTGTTGAACAGCGGTGAACCGGAAGAGCCGCCTTCGGTTACTCCGTGTCCGTTGGGGGTTGCATCGTAGATAACATTCCAATGGGCATTTGTAGCCCCTGTTTGATTTACGTCGCTATTATTCCAGGTTACTGATTCTGTGGGATATTTACCGTAAGTGGATATCTTCATATAGTCGCCTGCCGGATGGTGAATTCCGACTCCGGAGAGAGATGGTTTGTTTATACGATCCCATCCATTGAAAAATACATCGTAATCGTCCGGTATATTTTGATTCAATAACAGGAGCAGGCCGTCTGAACCGTTTTCGACAGGGATAGCTACTTTTCGGGTACAACCGACCATGGTTTTGATCGGAAGGATCGGTGATTCGTTATCGCAACCCGAGTGTTCTTCGTGAAAATAAAACAACCATTGATTCAGATCTTCGTCGGTAGCCTCCTTTGTCCCAGACATATTCTGTGAGCAGTGGAAGGCACTTAATACATAAGGCTTTTTATCTTTCGCTGTGTTATTTATCAAAGAAGCAGAGCAGATATAGGTGGCATCGTCTATCAATTGTATCATCTGAATGATTCCTTTCTTTTGGAGTTGCCAGCTGTCTCCCTCTTCGCAATTGATGTTAACCTGGCAAGGACCTGACTGACCGGCACCGGGGGCTTCAATGGATAAGTGGTTGTATCCGTATCCTACCTTGTCGATTCGCAGAAGCACTTCTTTTCCAGAGGGGGCGGGTACATATTCCAGTACAGCTTCATCACCTGCGATAAGTTCGGTTGCAAAAGCTCCGTTTTGAGGATGTGTACGGTTGGTATAGGCTCCCAATACCTGGGTTTTGTTTGCATTGTAAATATACAATTTACCTCCTTCCGGAATGTAGAAGTCGGAATAATAGAAGATCAGGGCAATTGCATCTTTCGCTTGCAGATGTAACTGCCATACTTGCTGACCATCAGGTAAGGTGATCCAGTCCCCGTCGTTCGCTATGTTGAAGTCGGTGTCGATTACTTTGGCAATACACAGCGGAGCACCTTGGCTAACATGCCATGCATCGACAGCTTTTAGATCTTCGACACTGAATTTTACCGGGATTTGTATGGCTTGCTTTGTACTTCGCAAGTTCGATTTGAACTGAAAACTAGGCGGCAGGCCACCCTCGCTGATCTGTGCCTGTAAACTGATGACTGTAAAGAGACAAAAAAGACAAATAGTCAGTTGTCGTAAAAGTGGGTTGTAAAGATTCATGGAATCGATATTTTATATTAATATTTGTGTATGTAAGCCGGATCTCTTTCCGATGGATATATATCGACCAGCTTGATTCTCTATTAATGATTCAGGTGTTGCCTGATACAAGAGATTGATTGGAGGACTCAAACTTAAGACTATACCGGTTATTCTTTGCAAAGATAAAAGTTTATGCAAAGGATGTTATAGATGGTTCTCTTTTTCTTGTTGCTTTATTTGTTATATATAGTCTAGTGCCGGGTGTTGAAGATTAAACAATTTTATCCTGTGTATTAACCGTTAAATATAGGACTTTTAACCTCTTTTCTTATAATATTTATATAAGTAAGGTATACGTTTTGTTTTTGCAAGGCATAGATTATATATGTGTAACCTGTGCCTTTCCTTTTTGTAAAGCATATATTCTTGATAAAAAGGTGCTGATTTTGATTCTTAATAGTAGGGAGATTGACTTTCAAATAAAGGGAGTAATGACCTTAATTGTTTGGTGCAAATAGAAAATCCCGGTGTATCTATCAGACTGACACACCGGGATTTTTTTGTATGAATTGTAAATAGCTATTTGTTTACAGTAGGGAGAACCATTCACGGATCGCATCGATCAGAACTTGATTCTCTGCTGTTGTCTGGGTGGACAGGCGGATATATGTTTCATCCAGACCACGGAAGTTAGATGCATCGCGGATCAGGATACCGTAATTGTCCCACAGATATTTCTTTAATTCAGCGGCCGTCCCTTTTTTCAAACGGACGAGGAAGAATGTTGTAGAAGTCGGTATTACTTCCAGGTTGTCGAACTTATTCAACTGGTAGATCAGTTCGGCTGTTTCGCGTTGCCATTTGCGGATAGGCAAAGTGAATTGTGCCGGATGGATCAGAATATATTTACTTGCTTCGAGCGCAATGGCATTAACCGACCAGGGGATAATATATTTGTTTACCATCGCCGTTATTTCCGGTGAAGCAACCAGGTAACCGATACGTAACCCCGGAATGTTGTATGCTTTCGATATAGACTGGATCAGGATCAGGTTCGGATTGTTCTTTACGTCCGAAGGTTTCAACATATCTTCGGTAGTAAAGGCAACATAAGCCTGGTCGATGATAAACTTCGTATTGCGATTGGCTGCAAGCAGTCTGAGTATCTCTGTACGATGAAGTAGTTTTCCATCCGGGTTATTCGGATTACAGATCCAGCAGAAATCCTGTCCTTCCAGAGAAAGCTCCGATAGGTCGTCGGAGGTCGAGAAAAAGGTCAGTTCGTGTTCGTGCAGGCGGCAGGCATCTTCGTACTCCGCGAAAGAAGGGACGGCGATGGTGGATTTAGCCCCTTTCCAAGCTTGGGCGATCAGATAGAATGCAGTGATCGAGCCGTTTGTCACTACAACGTTTTCTTCTTTTATCTCATACCGGCGGGCAAGCAGTCTTTTCAGTGATGCAGCATCCGGCTCCGGATAACGTGTCAGTTTACTGAACTGCTCATTGAGATGTTCTTTGAGTTTATCGAGGTTAGCGCCGTGCCAAACGTTAGAACTGAAGTTTATCTTTACTTCGTTCTGGGAATTATAAAAGTCATCGCCGTGTCCGAATAGCATACTTTCTTGTTTTATGTAATTAATAATGTTATAAAAGGTGGTGCAAAAATACTAATCTTTTTGGCTTTTCCTATCAATCGCCTTATAGATTGCGTCCTGTATGCGCGTACGTATATCCAGGGCACTGAGCTTGTTGTTGGCTCGTGAAGGATTTACTCTGTTACAGAGGAATATATAAAGTAGCTGATTATCCGGGTCTACCCAAAAGCAAGTTCCGGTAAATCCCGTATGACCATACGTTGAAGGGGGCGTGAGGTTACTGCAGGGTGAACCTTTATGAGTGCCGACAGCCGGTTTATCGAAACCCAGTCCGCGACGGCTTGTCGGGCTTTTGCTCTGTGTGAAAAGGCGGCAGGTTTCTGCTGATAAATATTGTTCGTTGCCGTATGTCCCCTGATTGAGGAAAAGCTGTAAGACTTTCGCCAGGTCGTTGGCGTTCGAGAAGAGACCGGCATTGCCCGATACACCCCCCTGAAAGGCTGCGGCTTCGTCATGTACGTAACCGCGTAATAGCTGGCGGCGTACGAACTGGTCGTTCTCGGTCGGGACGATTTGCAGGCTGTCCATTCTCCTGAGCGGATTATAGGTGGTATGCCACGCTCCGAGGCGGCTGTAGAAATCGTTATGGAGGAGTTGGTCCATCGGTTGCTTCATCAGATTCTCTGCCATCATCTTCAGCATGATAAAGTTGATACAGCTATATACATACTTTCCGCGTGTACCGAGGCGGGAGTCTTTTATGTCCTGCATGATACTGTCTTTAAAAGAGTCATGCAGGTAGAAGTTGCGTGCCACTTCTGTAGTAAATCCAGGCTTCTTTGTAGTGGAGACCAGTTCCGGCAGATAGCTGAAATCGTTGCGGACATAGGTCTTGGCATCGAAGCGTACCGGATGTGTGGCATTCTTTTCACGGCTGTAAAGGCTGCCTTTGTAACTGTCTTTATCTATTGCATCCAGATAAAAGTTGATTGTGGAAATGACGCCCGATTGATGGTAAAGCAGCTCTTTTATGTTCAGATCCTTCTTGTTGGACTCTTTTAGTTCGGGGATATAATCTGATATTTTATTATTAAGGGTGAACTTCTTCTCATCATAGGCTTTCATGACTGCCAGTAATGTCCCGGCAGCCTTGGAGGCAGATGCGAGATCATAAACGGAATTTTCCTTTACGTTCTGCTTTTGGCTATAATCGAAATATCCGAATGATTTGTCGTAAATGACCATTCCGTCTTTGGCAACCAATACCTGGCAACCTGGATAGGCTTTTTGCTCCAGCCCTTCCTCGACGATAGATTCGATCACGTCGAGACGGACGGCATTGGCTCCGACTTCCTCCGGTTCATGATAGCCCAGCCGTGTCTTTTCCGTAAAGATCCCTGAGCCTGCGTGGAATAATCCGGGGATCGTGACGGGGAGTTTGCCTTTTGCCGGAACTCCTCCGAAAATGACTTGTGCTGCATATTCCTGTGCCAGTGGTGTACCCTCGTATCCCATAATTACGGCTTTTGCTTTCAAGATAGAACTCTTATACTCTTTACAGAAATAGGGGAGGGTAAAGAATGCATAGATCACTTCTTTTTTAGTCGCTAACCCGCGAAGCAATTGACTTTCGGGTATACGGACGGTGTGTACGCCGCAGATGATCACGTCGTATTTCTCCAGTTGTTTGTAGACATTCTGTATTTGTGCGGCAGTCGAATTGCGGCTGATACTGAAACAGGCGACGCTGTCGTAACGCCCCAGTATTTCCTGAAATTCATTTCCGGCGGATGCTCCGATAGACAATGCAGCTATCTTCTTTTTATCCAACTGTCTGACCGGTACTATATTGTCTTCGTTTTTCAGCAGTGTGATTGCTTCTGCATTGAGCTTGGCGGCAAGCCAGGCGGCATGGGGCGAGTTCAACCGTTTACTCAATCCTTTCGTTTCGATCGGGCGATAGTTGTTCAGTCCGGTAATGTATTTATATTGAAGTATTTTTATGCATTTGGCTTCAATATCTTCTATATTTAGAATACCTTCGTCGATCGCTTCTTTTACAGCTGTAAAGTCATTGATCGGTGCAGCCGGTGCCAGCAAAATATCATTTCCCGCCAGCAATGCTTTTACCGACGGGTTGTCCGATTTACTGGTGGAGGCACCTTTCATGGCGAGTGCGTCCGTAAAGCACAGACCTTTGAAGCCCAGTTCCTCTTTCAATAGTCCGGTAACTATTGGGCGGGAAAGGGAAGAAGGGAGGTTACGGGTTTTATCCAGTGCCGGGATATAAAGGTGTCCGGTCATGATTCCGGCATACCCGTCATATATATATCGTTTAAAAGGATATAGTTCGACACTGTCCAGGCGGGCCCGGTCATGGTGGACGGCAGGCAACGTATTATGTGAATCTTCCGAAGTATCGCCATGTCCCGGGAAATGTTTGGCTACAGAGATAATGCCGGCCCTCTCCAGGCCGCGGGCATAGGCAATGCCTTTGTCGGCTACAGCCCGCGGATTCTCTCCGAAAGAACGCAGACCGATTACCGGATTGTCTGTATTGCTGTTCACATCTATGTCCGGAGCGAAATTTATTTGTATCCCCATCTCTTTGCATTGGCGGGCTACTTCCTGTCCGTATTCAGTAATCAGCTTATCATCTTCGATGGCTCCCAGCATCATATTTTTAGGAAAGCGCGTAGTTCCGCTAAGCCGCATGGATAATCCCCATTCGCCATCCAGTGAAACGAACATCGGAACACGCGATGCTTTCTGGAGCCGGTTGGTCACTTCCGCCTGGGTGACCGGATTCCCTTTATGGAAAAGGATTCCGCCGATCTTTATCTCATTCACATACCGCATAAGCCGTTGCATGTTGCGGTTCTCCGATTTAGGTTCGGCTATGACCATAAAGAGTTGCCCTATCCGTTCATCGTAAGTCATCGCGTCAAACACAGAATCGACCCAGTGATTCATTTTTGCCTGATCGGTGTTACGGTACATATTAGGTATAGTCTGTGCTTTGGCAGTCAGTAAACACACAGAGCAAAACAGCATTGTAAGTATCTTCCTCATCTTCACGTTATCATTATTATTCTCCAAAAATACACAAATCTGCCGAGGTTTTGTATGAGTGACGTAAATATTCTTTGAACTATTTGCGTATCAAATAAATCTTTCGTTACTTTGCATCCGCTTTGCGCAATCTCTGTCGGGAAAAGGTAACCCGTTATATTGCGTTTCATTTAAAGTTACAATTAAAAAGCTATAAAACAATGGATTTAATTAAGATTGCAGAAGAAGCGTTTGCTACAAAGAAGGAATATCCTTCATTCAAGAGTGGTGACACTATTACAGTAGCTTACCGTATTAAAGAAGGTAACAAAGAACGTATCCAGCAGTACAGAGGCGTAGTGATCCGTATCTCAGGACATGGTGACAAAAAACGTTTTACTGTTCGTAAGATGTCTGAAAACGTTGGTGTAGAAAGAATTTTCCCGATCGAATCACCGTTTATCGAAAGCATCACTGTAAACAAGCTGGGTAAAGTACGCCGTGCTAAATTGTATTACCTGCGTGCTCTTACAGGTAAGAAAGCAAGAATCAAAGAAAGAAGATTCTAATCCGTTTGGATTTAATTGCCATACAAAAAAGCCATCCGATTTATTTCGGGTGGCTTTTTTGTTGTTTATGCGTTTTGTTTGTCAAAAGGACGTTTCACCGATGTTTTTATCCGTTTCGTCGATCGAAATTCTCCATATAAAAGGGGATCGCTATCTTTACGTCCTATAAATGAATCCTGTATGTTACGTTCCGGAAAGAGTGAGTTGTTGATTGGTTTTACGATATCGGTGTTATTGACCCTTTTCGTTAATTTCCCGATGTTGATGCGTAGTTATGATTATGCAGTAAATGTGGCGAACGATAAATATATGATGGCACCGCCAATGCTGTTGCATGGTTCTTTCTTTTATTTCCCTCTGATTTGGTTTTTCTTGTTTGCCTTTATCCTTTTTATGGTCAATGTGCAAATGTATAAGGTCGGCGATCAGTTGCTGAAACTGAAAGAATATAAGGTCGTATTGTTTGCCGGTGGAGTCAGTTTTCTTGTCGGGTTGGGGCTTCTGACTGTTTATCCGTTTGCCCAGCAAGAGTTTTTTGCCCAGGACATGGAGATACGGGAATTTGTGATAAAGGATATTCCTGATGTGAAGAAATCGCCTTCCGATAAAATAATTCCGGGATATGGACGCCCTGTAACAAAGGCAAGAGAGCGGCATGAGGCTGTTTCGATTAGCCGGATGACAGCTCCTCCTTTCTTTTTCCATCCGCAACTTACGGAACACTTGTTTGTGTTATTGACCGTACTTCTGAGTGTCCTCCTGATTCGTTTGCTCAGTGGCAAGCAGCAGATGATGCTGGAATACGAACAGTTGAAAACGGAAAAGCTGCAAACTTCATACAATGCCCTGATGGGGCAGATCAATCCTCATTTCTTCTTTAACTCGCTCAATGGTCTTAACTCGCTGATACGTAATGGTGAAAAGGAACAAACACTGACTTATCTGGATGAACTGTCGAATGTATTCCGCTATATCCTGCAAAGCAATAAAAAGGAAATGGTTACACTGGCGGAAGAACTGCAGTTTGTAAAAGCCTATACATATTTGCTGGGAGTGCGTTATGAAGGCAAGCTGTTTTTTTCCATACAGGCGGAACCAGCGCTGCTGTTTTTGTCGTTGCCTATCCTGAGCGTATTGCCGTTGATTGAAAATGCAGTGAAACATAATGTGATCAGTAAGCAGTATCCGTTGCAAATCGACATTTATACTACAAGGGAGAACATGTTGGTGGTCTCCAACAAAGTTCAGCCGAAAGTAGAGGAGGGACACAGCAGCGGCATCGGCTTAAAGAATCTATGGGGCCGTTACCGTCTGTTGACCGGTAAGGATATCAATATCTCCAACCGGAAAGAGTATTTCAAAGTCTCTCTCCCTTTATCGAATATGCCGGTATGAATAAGAACCCATTTTCATGAACCAAACTAAATAGTATGAATGCAGTAATAATAGAAGATGAAACGGCTGCGGTAAGCACCCTGAAAGCGATATTGGCACAAAACTCTATGATCCCGGTAGATGTCATCGCAGAGTTGGAAAGTATAGAAGAAAGTGTGGCTTATTTCCGTATGGCTCCTCAGCCGGATATCATTTTTATGGATATCCATCTGGCGGACGGCTCCGCTTTTAAAATATTTGAGCAGGTAGAGATCGAAGCTCCGGTTATCTTTACAACCGCTTATGATGAGTATGCATTGCAGGCTTTCCAGGTCAGCAGCATCGATTATTTGCTGAAACCTGTTACGCTTGCTTCCCTGGAACGGGCATTGGGTAAACTCCGCCTGTTCAGTCCGGAGGAACGTCTGGCCCATATCCGGCAGACCAATGATGCGATACAAAGCCGCCATGTTATCAAGAGCCTGCTTATCATGCTTTCTGACAAGTTCTATCCTTTGCAGGTAGAAGATATTCAGTTTTTCTATACGACAAACGAAAAGGTGACGGCTTATACAGCCGATGGTAAACAGCATCCGGTAGACCGTACATTGGACACCTTGACCGACCAGCTCGACGGTCGGCTTTTCTTCCGTGCAAACCGCCAGTTTATCATCTCCCGGAAAGCAATCAAAGACATCGACTTATGGTTCGGCAGCCGTTTGTCAGTCAACCTCACCCTGCCTATTCCCGAACGCATTATTATCAGCAAGACAAAGACTCCGGTTTTCAAGAAGTGGATACTTATGGAAGAGTGAACAGACGAAATACTGCATCATTCGGTCAAGTTTTTTCGCCCCGCCCTTTAGGCGGTTCACCGACTAAGTTGTACCATTGATCGCCCCTTAACCTTTGTTCACCGAAGTTTCTTATTTATTTGTAGTGTAAATTTAAAAGATACGGAACTATGTTGAAATGTATTACTTTCGATGGGGATGCTTCTACGTTGAACGCCTTGATGGGCTATTTTGAGAAGTTGGATAAAGCATTGGCTGATGTGCATGATGTATTGCACAGGGAACAAACCGAGCAACCTGTTTTTGTTCGGGAAGGAAGTAAGATCATTCGTCTTTGCAAGGAAGAAATCCTTTTCCTGGAGGGCTATGGAGATTATGTAAAGATTCACCGTACCACAGGCAAGCCGCTCCTGTCGCAGGTAAGCCTGAAACGTTTTGAAGAAAATCTCGCGGACGGTTTGTTCTGCCGCGTGCACCGTTCGTATATCGTTTCCCTCGCCCATATCAGTTATATCGAGCGGAAACGGATACGTATCGGCGATGAACTGATACCGATCAGCGATTCCTACCTGCCGACACTTATGGGGCGGTTGGCATTGCAGGAATAGGGGATCGGTTTCGGATAACTAAAAAGATTCTATAAAAATGTAATTTGAGAAACAATGCCGTAATCAGGTCTGTTTGGATGAAAATTAAAAAACAAATAGACTATGAATTACGGCATTAGTGTTCTGTTCAGGGCGATACCATTGTTGATGGCCCTGTTTTGTTTCGGTTATGGGTGGTTCGTCCTGGCCTATGGGACAGACCCGAGCCGGTTTGTTGCAGGTCCGGTAGTATTCTCGTTGGGGATGATCTGTATCGCCCTGTTTTCGACTGCGGCAACGATCATCCGGCAGATCATCCATACGTTTGGGGAAATAAGTCGGTATGCACTTCCGGTACTGGGTTATTTATCCGCCCTCCTGACCGTGATAGCAGGTATCTGCATCATGAGGTCGCCCGATGCATCATCGTTTGTTGCCGGTCATGTGATTTGCGGAGTGGGATTGATCACTGCCTGTGTCTCTACAACGGCTACTTCTTCCACCCGGTTTACGATGATTACCGTCAATGCGAAAAAGACGGACCACGATGTGCCGCCCGAAGCGTTTACCCGTGCACAGGGACTGACCCTGATCGCTATTGCCGGATTGATTGCACTGGTTGCCTGGGTATGGGCTTTTTACCTGTTGGCCAACAGCGATTGTGGGTCGGAATATTTTGTAGCGGGACATGTCATGATCGGTCTGGCTTGTATCTGTACCAGTCTGATAGCTTTGGTTGCAACGATTGCCCGGCAGATCCGGAATATATTTACTCCAACGGAACGGGAGTTCTGGCCTGTGATGGTATTGGTCATGGGAAGTATTTGTGTGGTTTGGGGTATCATCCTGATTTTGGCCACCGCCAATCCGGCAAACGGAGCGACTGGTTATATAATGATAGGGTTGGGACTGGTCTGCTACAGTATATCCAGTAAAGTGATCTTACTGTCGAAGATATGGAGGCATGAATTTAAATTATCCAACCGTATCCCGCTGATACCTATTTTTACGGCGTTGACTTGTTTGTTCCTCTCCGCTTTTTTATTTGAACTGGGGTCGGCTCATGCTTACTATTTCATTCCGGCACGTGTATTGGCTGGCTTGGGAGGTATTTGCTTTACCTTATTCTCGATTGTCAGCATTCTGGAAAGCGGGACGTCTTCGAAGTAATAATATCATTGGTCCAGCACTGTAGTGTTAGCCCTATTATCACAGGCATGCTGGATCAGTGACTCTACTGTCTCAGGATCAGGAGTATCCCTGTGATAAATTACAACTTCAACTTATAGAACAACTCGCTCAATGTGTACGAAACCGTTACCCCAAAGGCATCCCGCCCGAATACATTATTTTTCAACTTCGTGCGGTCATAATAAATAGCGGCATTGATACGACCGTTTATTACCGGTAAGCCCATTCCGGCACTTAGTCGGTAAGAATAACCTGTTTGCCCGCTGATCTGTAGGTAAGGAGTTGACAAATTTATGCCGGCTTTGTAGGTGATCCGTTTCCAATAACTTCCCGAGGTATACCCGTTGGGGAAATAACTGACCCCCATCTTTAATTCATGCGAATCTTTGAACTTTACCCGGCTGTCACCTGATGAAAGGCTGCTGTATTGATGTAAATTATAATCGATGGCATATGTCCATTGCTTATAAATCAACGAACCACCCACTCCGAAATATTGCGGCAGGTATTGTGTTGTATTCCGCTTGCTCTCTTCCGTTTCACTGCTTTCGTAAGTAATAGCAATGGAGTTTTCCATTTTCAGCCGTTGTTTATATCCGTAAACAGCTCCTACCGTAAAAGAGACGTCACGACTGATCGGACGGTGATACTGTATTCCGAAGTCTGTATAGAAATTGTGCGTGTACATTCTGTTTTCAACCGAAGTACTGCTTTGGCTTTCTGTCAGCTTCGTGTTTCCGAATATGTAACTCACATTGATACCGACTGAAAGATTCTTGCTTACCATAAATGCATTTGTCAGATAAACCTTGGATAGCCCGCCATATCCTTCAAATGTACTGGTGTAATAGGAGTCGGGTGATCCTTCCAGCGGTTGCGTGCTTTGGAAATAGTAACCGACCGATGAATAAGGTGTCAGTCCCGCTGCCATATACCAGCGGGGAACAATACGTCCTGCCAGGGAAAAGGCTGATACATTTCCCGTGAAAGCATGGCTGCTGCCGCTTTTCGACTGGTAGGATTCGCTTTTCAGGAATGCGGAAGTCTCGGCAAAGAGGCGTAGCGTGTCGAGCCCCGTCAGCCCGGCGGGGTTTTCCGTATTGATCAGCCATGAATCGCGCATACCGGTCGATACGCCTCCCATGGCAGAATTGGAACCATATAGACCTGTTACGATTTCTCCAAGCCCGAACATCGAATAGGGCGAGGAAGTCATGATATTTTGGGCATTGGTTGTCAGTACCGGCAGAAAGGAAAGGATCAGATATTTAATAACTTTCATATATTTTGTAGATTAGCTGTAAGACAATAGGAGAACGACCCTGCTGGTCGTTGAAGGTCAGGTTTCGAAACGATGCTGTATAAGTATCTTCGTTGAATACCAGTTGTAGGTTGTGCTTGTACATTCCGAAAGCTCCCAGTTCCTGCTGCATAAAATCGGTGAGGTCGAAGTAGTAATAGGTGTTTTCGTCGTATGTATCATCTTTTACCAGGGTACCGCTTTGTACGGCTGTTCCCAGATAATCGGTTACCGCATCGGTTACCACATTATTTTCATCGGCGATATAAAGAAAAATACTGTCGGGGAGTGTATTTGTTCCCGAGAATGTACCCGGCTCCGGGTAAATTTTCAGTAAAGCACTTTCGATAGCCACCTTTTCCCCCTGCATCAGGATATTATTAATGAAAGGAAATTCCAAACGTGTGTACCATCCCAGTCCGCCAAAAAGAACGCCACGATTCCCAAGCGAAGCAGACGGAATTTCTTTCTGGGTTACCGGGAAAGGCTCCATGATTGTTCCGCTGCGGTCGTGATCGATATGGTTGAACTGCGTGGTCGTGTTAGGGATGAATGTCAGAACCTGTTCATTCTCTTTTTCATCGATGATATGGTAATGAAGGACGAGTGTCGCCGAACTGTCTGCAACTTGGAAAGAAAGAATCGACCGGTTGTCCGTTATCTCCGGTATGACTACAAGACCTTTGAAATAATCTTCAAAATAGTCGGAGCTGACCTGGATATCCCGTTTGTGGAAACGGGTCAGAAAATCTTGTCCCATCTCATCGGGCAGGCGTACCAGTACCTTTTCTCCGCTTAAAGGACGGGGAGTGAAAGAACTCGTAGCCAGAGGCTCGGTCTCGTAGTCGAATGAAGAGGTATTATAAAGATACCCGTTGTCATTCAATCTTATTTTTTCTGTCAGCTTATGTATATTGAATCGTAGAGGTTGCAAGGTGTCGCCTACGTAATATCCTCCGTAATTAAACGAAAGGACAAGCGAATCGAGCACGACCTGGGCATCGATCTCAGTTGTGTATGACGGGCAGTTATAAGCTATATAACCGGAGGAAGATATGTTGCCCCAGACCGGATGAGTGTACTCGCCTAGCATGACAAGTGATTTACCGGAGGTCTCCAACGAGTCGATCAGCAAGGCGGTAACGGTCACCGTACTGGTGTCGGTACTGATATTGCGGAATGCGGAATCGACTAATCCGTTACCATACTTATTACTCTCGTCATAGCAGGATTGGAAAAGGCAGCCGGCCATAGCCAGGCATATCCATAACAGAAAAATGCTTCTTCTCATATTATTATATACTGTTCAATTGACCGCACAAAGAACCGGATTCGCTCTTTTTCATGCAAGAATAACCTGCCAATGCCCCTGATTTCTCTGTTAATGGCCTGATTGCGCAGATTAGCCGCCAATCGAACCCGGAGAAAGCGGAAAAAAGGTTTTACCCTCCTGAAATCCCCATTCATCGGGTAGGAGGGGCTGTTTGTCGATTAAATTTGCCGGGGTTTGAGATACTTTATTCTTTTGCATTCGTAAACAGTAACACGTTATATGATGACACAAAAGAGACTATTTCTGTTCCTGCTGGCTCTGCTGCCTTTGGTAATGGTATCCTGTGGGGATGACGATGATGATGATTTGATAGGAAAGTGGTATCGCGTATCCGATTTCGACGGGCTGGCCCGCAGCGATGCTTCCTCGTTCTCTATCGGGAATAAGGGATATCTGGTCTGTGGATTTGATGGAACAAACCGCTTGGCGGATTTATGGGAGTATGATATGAGTCGGGATAGCTGGACACAGAAAGCGAACTTCCCCGGTACGGCACGTAACTCGGGAGTTGCCATGGCGGTAGGCAGCAAAGGATATTTCGGAACCGGCTATGACGGATCGAATAAACTGAGCGATTTTTGGGAGTATGATCCTACATCCAATAGCTGGACGCAAAAGGCTGATTTCCCCGGTGGGGCACGTTATGATGCAGTGGCTTTCGGTATCAGCGGCAAGGGATATTTGGGGTGTGGTTATGATGGGAACTATCTGAAAGACTTCTATTCGTTTAATCCGGGTACCAATAGCTGGCAGCAGATCGTCAGTATCGGCGGTACGAAGCGGCGCGGGGCTACCAGTTTCGTGATAAACGATAAAGCATATATTTGTTGCGGAACGAATAACGGAACCTATGTGGACGACTTTTGGATGTTCGATCCGTCGACGGAGACATGGAGTCAGTTGCGTGACATTGCCGATACATCGGATGAAAGTTATGATGATGACTATAATATAGTACGTACGAATGCTTCTGCCTTTGTTATCGATGGGGCGGTTTATCTGACCTGCGGAGAAAGCGGAGGCATACGTTCGGACACATGGAAATATTATCCTACAACTGATTTGTGGGAAAATGTTGCCAAGTTTAAAGGATCGGCCCGTACAGTTGCGGCTTCTTTCTCAAATGGTGAAAGAGGATTTGTGGTGACGGGAAAAAGTAGCACTTACCGTTTTGATGACATTTGGGAACTTCACCCTTATGAATACGACGATGATGACTATTAAAGGTAGAAAGGCTCTTTGGAGCCTGGTGCTGCTACCGGTACTGATTTTATTTCTTTATTTTCGTCCCGGTGAAATGGGGTCCCGGGGTGACCGGCAACCGGAGTTGCAAACGTTTCAATTGGAGGATGGCTGGGGCTATCAGATCGTGATGAATAAGAAGGTGTTGATATATCAGCCCTCCATTCCTGCAATTGATACGCTGAGGTCTTTTCCGGATGAGGCGAGTGCCCGTAAGATCGGTTCGCTGGTACTGGAAAGGCTTAGGAATAACAAGGATTTTTCAATAACAATTGATGATATTAAACATTCACTCTCTGATTTAGAAACAAACGATAATTCAACGTGAACGTCGGAAAGGGTTGCCAGTGACTGGTCGCCCTTTCTTCTTGTTTGGTCGATATTCCCATTGAATAAATTTGTATATTTGCCGGCATGGAATCATTTCAGATTGTATTACCATCGCCGGCATTGGCTCCTTATATCAGGCATTACTGGTTGCTGGAGACGGATAGCATAGACCGGAGTACGGAACGAATTATTCCGAGTGGTACTGTTCAAATGGTTTTCTATCGGGGAAATCCCGTTTCACTTTCCTCTTCACAAAATACGTCTCTTATCGATAGTAAAGTGGTCCTGTGCGGTCAATTCGTCGGCTTTTCCGATCTGAGTTATACGGGGAATATTAGGATATTGGCTGTCGTTTTCCATACATATGCAGCGAGTGCCTTTTTCCGTATGCCGGTCAGCGATTTTTGCGATCAGAAATTTACGGCAGATGAGGTAGGTGATCGTGAATTGCTGGAATTGGAAGACCGTATCCTGAATGAAACGGATGATCGGCATTGTATCTGTATGGTGGAACAGTTCCTGCTTCAACGTCTGAATCCTCCGAAAGCTTATAATTTGGACCGGATGCGTTCCGCCATTTCTTTCATAAACCGCCAGAAAGGAGAAATTCGTATATCGGAACTGGCTTCTTCCGTCTTTTTAAGTACCAAACAGTTTCAGCGCGTCTTTACCGGACATGTAGGAATCTGCCCGAAAGATTTCCTGCGGATCGTCCGTTTTCAACATGCTTTGTATGTACTGCAATCATCACCGGAAATCAATTTCTCGCAGTTGGCCTGTGAATGCGGTTTTTATGATCAGCCTCATTTGATCAATGAGTTTAAAGTATTTTCCGGGTATACGCCGAAAGAATATTTGGCTGTTTGTGCTCCTTATTCCGATTATTTCTCGGAGGAGGATAAGTAATGTCTTTTTTTTCCAAGTTTAGGGTTTGCCGTTAGACTACATTTGTCGTGTCAATTGGCAGAAATAATTAAATAATGAAAAAGAGAACATGAAAAAGTTAGTTTCTTTCTTTGAGATTCCGGCAGCAGACTTTAGCCGGGCCGTAAAATTTTATGAAGCGGTGTTGAATTTGAAATTAAATGTTTTGGATTGTGGTACGGAGAAAATGGCTTTCTTCCCGGAGGAAGAAGAGGTAACTCCCGGCGCTATCTCATGGGCGGCTGATTTTCTACCGTCGAAGAATGGCGTGTTGGTTTCTTTGAATGTGGAAGATATGGAAGAAACACTTTCCTGCATAAAGGAAAATGGCGGTTCCATAGTCCGCGAAAAAACGAAGATCGAATCGGACTGTCGGGGTTATTTCGCTATGTTTTCCGATAGCGAAGGGAATACGCTCGGATTGTATTCGGATAAGTAAAGAGTTGGTATAAAGGGCGGTTGAACACCGCCTTTTTCAGTATACGACTGGCTAAAAACACGGAACATGTTCTCTTGTCGGATATGCATCGTTGTAAACAAATCATTCTTTGGATGGTTTTATAAAAAGAAACTAAAATAGAATGATCATGGAATGTCGGATGGAAAAGGATACGATGGGGAATGTCAGAGTTCCTGTTGATGCCTATTACGGTGCTCAGACGCAGCGTAGTGTTGAAAATTTTAAGATAGCACAAGATATAAACCGGATGCCGAAGGAAGTTATTTATGCCTTTGCCTATCTGAAGAAAGGTGCGGCCTTGGCAAACCGGGATGCTGGTGTTTTATCTTCGGAGAAATGCGAACTGATAGAACGTGTTTGTGATGAGATATTAGCAGGAAAACTGGATGATGCTTTTCCTTTGGTGGTATGGCAAACCGGTAGTGGAACACAGACCAATATGAATGTAAATGAAGTGGTCGCTAATCGTGCTCATGTCTTGAACGGAGGTAAGCTGACGGATGAAGTGAAGATACTGTTACCAAACGATGATGTGAATAAATCACAATCCTCGAATGATACTTTTCCTTCAGCCATGCATATTGCCGCCTATAAGATTTTACGGGAGAACACGATCCCAGCCCTGGAGCTACTGCATAAAACCCTGGTGATGAAGAGCCGTGAGTTCATGCCGATCGTCAAGATAGGGCGGACGCATTTTATGGATGCTACTCCGCTGACACTCGGTCAGGAATTCAGCGGTTATGCAGCCCAACTGGAATATGGTATCCAGGCATTGAAGAACACCTTGCCTCATTTGGCTGAGTTGGCTTTGGGAGGAACCGCAGTAGGAACGGGTATCAATACCCCGGATAATTTTGCTGAAAACGTAGCCCGCCAAATAGCTCAGCTTACCGGTTTGCCGTTTGTTACGGCACCGAATAAATTTGAGGCACTTGCCACGCATGATGCTATTGTGGAAAGTCATGGTGCATTGAAAGCAATAGCCGTCAGCTTGATGAAGATTGCCAATGATATCCGTATGTTAGGTTCCGGACCACGTGCCGGAATAGGGGAGATTCATCTGCCGGAAAACGAACCGGGTTCGTCTATCATGCCGGGAAAAGTAAACCCTACGCAGTGTGAGGCTCTTACGATGATTGCTGCACAGGTGATGGGGAATGATGTGGCAATTTCTGTCGGCGGTGCTTCCGGGCAGTTTGAGTTGAATGTTTTTAAGCCGATGATCATCCATAATTTCTTACATAGTGCCCGGTTGATCGGGGATGGCTGCAGGAGTTTTAATGATCATTGTGTGGTGGGTATTGTTCCTGTAAAAGAGAATATAAAGAAACATTTGGACGACTCATTGATGCTTGTCACTGCCCTGAATACGAAAATCGGTTATTATAAGGCTGCCTCAATAGCTCAGAAGGCTTATCGTGAGAATAAAACGTTGAGGGAAGCGGCGATAGAGTCGGGATTCTTGACAGCAGAAGAGTTTGACAAGTGGGTCGATCCTTCCAAAATGGTTGGAAAGATTGATTTTTAGCATAAAACCACTATCTTTATGCTGGTAAAGAGTAAAAACTGTATGGAAGCAAGTAAAGCGCAGTCACCTGGCATATGGGAACGTTTATCGTCGTTGGTAAGCTGGTTCCGGAAGAAGGAGGTAAAAGAGATGAATGTCTATTTTATTTCCGGGATGTGTTATAACTGTAAGGTATTTGATAAGCTGAGGCTTCCGAAAGGATATAAGAAAGTATATATCGAATGGAGTATTCCCCGGTCGGATGAATCCTTGTCGGAATATGCCCGGATTATGGCAAAAGTGATCGATACTTCATCTCCGTTTATCCTGATCGGTTACTCTTTCGGGGCAGTGGTCATGCAGGAGATGACCCTTTTCCTGAAACCTGCAAAATGTGTCATCATCTCTTCTTTTAAAAGTAAACGGGAAATCCCGATTCTTTTCCAGGCTGTCCGTAAGGTGAATCTGATGGAATTCATGCCGAAGCGACTTTTTTCTTCAACCGACTTTATAACCAATGCCTTCAACCGCCTGGTTTATAATGCGTCCAATTCCGACCTCGCCGAATATATGACAGTCACTGATCCTGTCTACATAAAATGGGCAGTGGAGCAGATCACCGATTGGGTTCCGGATAACAAGAGTGGGCACCTTTATCATATTCATGGAACTGCCGACCAGATATTTCCGTATGACCGCCTGGAAGATGTTTTTCCGGTGGAGGGCGGTGATCATTTGATGGTTGTGAAAAAAGCGGATACGGTCAGTTCCATATTGGAAATTATCTTGCTTAAAAAAGAAGACTGACCGGTTTATGTTTTAAGGTCATATCTTGTTTAATAGAATAATTACTAAATAGTGTCATGCGGATGAGCTTTTCAGTTGCTATCGGGGTTATTATAAGCAACTGAAAAAATAGAACAGTATGGCAAATGTATTTAGTGACAAATTAACGACAGAGGAACGTAAAGAACTTCCTTCTTCAGATTTCGGCCTCCCGGAAACGCGGGAATTTCCTATGCCGGATGCTGCCCATGTGAGAGCTGCCGAAGCTTATTTCAGATATGCGCCGGAAGAGAAAAAGTCTTTATTGGCACATCGTATCCTGCTAAAGGCGGATGAGTTCGGTGTAGATGTACACAGTCCGGTGATCCTGGAATGGGCGGACAAGTACGAAGGCTGAAACAACAAAAATGTCCGGGCTTCTCAAAAGTCCCGGACATTTTATCTTAACCGTTTTATAACCTTTGGTTATTCGTTTATTTTACTTCTTCACCTTTGTCATTGAAAGTAACGGTACTTTCAGTTCCTTCCGCTGTAGCGATCACCAACTTGTATGTCTTTGTTCCATCTTTTTCTGCTACAGAGGCTTCTTTGATCGTTTGGCCTGCATAGGCTTTTTCAACTGCGCCTTTCACGACATCCGGTATTTCTGTTACTTCAATCTTTTTGTATTCATCCTGTGATGCCTGACATACAGCAACTGCATTTACACTTGCTTCTGCTGCGATAACACTCATACAACCTACACCCATCACCATTGCCATTACAACTAATACCTTTTTCATGATCTTAATTTTTTAATTAAACAATCTTTTATGCTAATACACATATGATAGTTCAATTGGCGTGCCAAAATAATTTGGTTTGAGTAAGTGGTTGATTATCAGTGATGACTACTTTTGCTAACGCTTGTGTAATTGTGGAATTGGACTGTGGAATCGTGGAAATCTGATGAAAATATCCTCAAAAATCAGTTAAACAACAGCTATGTTTCGTATGTTTAAAATATAAAGTTATTCTACAGATATTACCAGTTGAAAAAGTATTTGGGTACTTATGTGTATGAAGACTCCAATTAGGAGGATAAAACAACAAAGGCTATCAGTCTTTCGACTAACAGCCTTTGGAGCGGAAGCGGGGGGATTCGAACCCCCGGTACCCTTACGAGTACGTCAGTTTAGCAAACTGGTGGTTTCAGCCACTCACCCACACTTCCATGTGTTCTGTGCTTCTTCCTTAGAATTGCGCTGCAAAGATAGGCGTATGTTTTTAAATAAACAAAGTATTTTGCATCTATTTTTTGAGAAAAAGATACTACTTTTGTGACCTGTTCTGATACTCAGTATTTTATTTAATAAAAAATGAACAAGAAAAAACAGACAAAGAAGAATATTCTTATTGGGATAATCGTATTTTTAGTCTTATTAGTGGCAGGTACTGGTTTTTGGGGGTATCGTTTGGCATGGGCTCCCAATTTTTCCCCGAAGGCAACTGTCTATTTATATATAGATGAAGAGAAAGATTTTGAAAACCTTTGTCGTCAGTTGATCGATTCTGCCGATTGTAACCGGATCGGTAGTTTTAAACAGTTGGCAGGTATATTAAAATATCAGAAAAATATGAGGACCGGACGATATGCCATATCACCCGGAATGAATAACCTGGAACTATTAAACAATCTACGGCGCGGACATCAGGTAGCAACCCGGCTTACTTTCAATAATATTCGCTTTAAGGAGGATCTTGTTGAACGTTTGGACGATCAGTTGATGCTGGATAAAGACGAATTGCTCTCTTTACTCAATGATTCCGCCTATTGTGATTCGTTAGGTTTTACGACTCAGACGGTCATGGCGATGTTTATCCCGAATACGTATGAAGTATACTGGAATATTCCGGCAGAGAAACTGATGCAACGGATGAAGCGGGAGTATAAGTCTTTCTGGACGGATGCGCGTTTGGAAAAGGCAAAGGCTGTCGGTCTGACTCCGGTTGAAGTATCTGTGCTTGCTTCTATCGTGGAAGAAGAAACGGCGGCTGCGGATGAGTATCCGATTGTTGCAGGCTTGTATCTGAACCGCCTGCATCGCGGTATACCGTTACAGGCTGATCCGACCGTAAAGTTTGCCGTAGGGGATTTTACCTTACAGCGTATCCTGTTCGAGCATCTGGAAATCGAATCTCCTTATAATACATATAAATATGCCGGCCTGCCGCCGGGACCTCTGCGCATCCCAACCATCAAGGGGATGGACAGTGTTCTGAATTATATGAAGCATAATTATCTTTATATGTGTGCCAAAGAGGATTTTTCAGGACGCCACAATTTTGCAGCGACATTAGCAGAGCATAACCGTAATGCAAATCGTTACAGGGCTGAGCTTAACAGGAGAAAGATTCGATAGGTTTTTTATCTCTTGTTGGGGTAAAAACTGTATCTTTGGCAGTTGGTATAACATAAAAATCAATTTAAGAAAACAAATATACATGGAAAAACAACTATTCTTGGGGGATGAGGCCATCGCACAAGCTGCGATTGATGCCGGTATTTCCGGTGTTTATGCCTATCCGGGTACCCCTTCAACTGAAATTACCGAGTATATCCAAGGCTCGGCTGTAGCGAAAGAACGGGGGATACATAGCCGTTGGAGTGCGAATGAAAAGACTGCAATGGAAGCTGCATTAGGTATGAGTTATGCCGGAAAGCGTTCTTTGTGCTGTATGAAGCATGTCGGACTGAACGTGGCTGCAGACTGTTTTATGAATGCGGGAATGAGCGGTATCAACGGTGGTATGATTATTATTACTGCGGACGACCCTTCTATGCACTCTTCACAAAATGAACAGGATAACCGTGTATATGGTAATTTTGCCATGATCCCGATGCTGGAACCTTCCAGCCAGCAGGAAGCATACGACATGGTATATGAAGGTTTCGAACTTTCAGAAAAGTTGGGTTACCCGATACTGATGCGTATCACTACGCGTATGGCTCACTCTCGTGCAGGAGTGGTGACGCGTCCGATCAAGGATGAAAATACAATGAATTGCCCGCCGGACGGACGTCAGCGTTTTATCCTGCTTCCGGCTTTGGCCCGCAAGCGTTTCAAGGTGTTGCTGGAAGCTCAGAAAGTATTTACCGAATCTTCTGAAAATTCCATATATAACAAGTATTTCGATGCTCCGAATAAAGAGTTGGGTATCATTACCACAGGTATTGCTTTCAACTATCTGTCTGAGAATTATCCGGACGGATTCGAATATCCGGCTCTGAAGATCAGCCAGTATCCGTTACCTCGGAAACAGATCGAAAAGATCGTGAACGAATGTAAGGAGATTCTGGTACTGGAAGAAGGGTATCCGGTGGTGGAAGAGCAGTTGAAAGGCTTCTTGGGTAAAGGTGTTACAGTGCATGGCCGTTTGGATGGAACTTTGCAGCGTGACGGTGAACTGACACCGGATGCTGTAGGTAAGGCTTTGGGTAAAGAGATCAATAGTTATTATGCAATACCGGAAGTGGTAGAACAGCGTCCGCCTGCTTTGTGCCAAGGATGCGGTCATCGCGATGTATATGAGGCTTTGAATGAAGTGCTGGCTGAATATAAAGATCCGAAAGTATTCGGTGACATCGGTTGTTATACGTTGGGTGCATTACCTCCGTTCCGTGCTATCGACTCTTGTATCGATATGGGGGCTTCTATTACGATGGCGAAAGGTGCTTCCGATGCTGGTGTATTCCCTGCTGTATCAGTGATCGGCGACTCCACTTTCACGCATTCGGGTATGACTGGTTTGCTGGATTGCGTAAACGAGGAAACAAACATAACGATCGTTATTTCCGATAATGAAACAACGGCGATGACCGGTGGTCAGGATTCTGCCGGAACAGGACGCCTGGAAGCTATCTGCGCCGGTATCGGTGTCGATCCGGCTCATATCCGTGTGATGATCCCGTTGAAAAAGAATTATGAAGAGATGAAAACGATCATCCGCGAAGAGATCGAATATAAGGGCGTATCAGTCCTGATCCCGCGTCGTGAATGTATTCAGACATTAACCAGAAAGAAAAAAGCAAGCAAGAAATGAGAGCAGATATTATATTGTCAGGTGTAGGAGGACAAGGTATCCTCTCTATTGCCGCCGTTATTGGAGAAGCAGCTTTGAAAGAAGGCCTGTATATGAAACAAGCGGAAGTACACGGAATGAGTCAGCGTGGGGGCGACGTACAGTCGAATTTGCGTCTGTCGGACCAGCCGATCGCTTCCGACCTGATCCCGAAAGGACATGCAGACCTGATCATTTCACTGGAACCGATGGAGAGTCTCCGTTATCTTCCTTATCTGAAAAAAGAAGGATGGTTGGTGACAAACTCTCAGCCATTCGTCAATATCCCGAACTATCCGGATATCGATAAGGTGAATGAAGAATTGGATAAACTGCCGCATAAGGTAGTTCTGGATGTAGAAGCGATAGCCAAGGAAGTAGCTACGGCCCGTGCTGCAAATATCGTTATGCTGGGGGCGGCAACTCCTTTTATCGGTATCGAGTATGATAAAATAGCAGACGGTATCCGCCATATCTTTGCCCGTAAGGGGGAAGAAGTGGTCGAGATGAACCTGAAAGCGTTGAAAGCCGGCTATGATGTAGCCCAAAGTTTAAAATAGAGTTTTATGAAGAAAAGTCTCTTAACCGCCATCTTAATGATCTTTGCCTTTATTGCTCATGCACAAAACGATGCAGACATAATAAAGGTAGGTGACCAGATGCCCGCATTTACGATCGTTTCCGATGACGGAACGCAAACATCGTCAGCATCTTTGAAAGGAAAAGTAGTCCTGATAAACTTCTTTGCCACCTGGTGTCCTCCTTGCCAGAAAGAGCTGGCTGAGGTGCAGCAGAAGCTGTGGCCGAAGTATAAGGATAACAAGAGTTTTCAAATGCTGGTGATCGGTCGTGAACATACGGATGCCGAACTGGCGAAGTACAACGAGAAAAAAGGGTTTACTTTCCCGTTATACCCCGATAAGAATCGGGCGATCTTCGGAGCGTTTGCCAAGAACCTGATTCCCCGAACTTATTTGATAGGTAAGGACGGGAAAGTGATTTATGCCGGCAAAGGATATACGGATGAAGAGTTTGCCGAATTAATGAAAAAGATCGATACGGCAATAAAATAAAAGATATGCAGTATAAGAATATACATTTAATATATTTCTCCCCGACGCATACATCGGCTAAAATATCTTATGCTATTGCAGAAGGTTTGGAAGCGGAGACTTTGTCCGAGTCGGATATAACCTGCGAGGGCTTGAAGGAACCGTTACTTATCGGGGAGAATGAATTGGTGATCGTTGCTGCTCCGGTCTATGGTGGCCGTGTTGCAGAAACGGCGATGGAGCGTATCCGTATGTTCCAGGGAAAGAATACACCGGTCATTCCTGTAGTCGTTTATGGGAATCGTGATTATGAAGATGCCTTGAAGGAACTGAGTGATGCTTTGTCGGAGCAGGGGTTTATTCCTGTCAGCGCAGGGGCTTTTGTCGGTGAACATTCTTATAGTCGGAAAGATATGCCTATTGCGGCAGGTCGTCCGGATAAAGATGATTTGTTCAAGGCTTCGCAATTTGGACATGATACGCTGAAGAAGCTGGAGGAAGCTGGCTGTTTGTCTAAATTGTCGGTATTGGAGGTAAAAGGTAATTATCCTTATAAGGTTAAAGGACCGTCTACTCCGCAAGCACCGGTTACGGATGAAGAGCTTTGTACACAGTGTGAATATTGTATCGATGTTTGTCCGGTTGCTGCCATCTCGATTGTCGATGACCGGATGTTCAGCGATCCCGTACTCTGTATTAAATGTTGTGCCTGTGTGAAGGAATGTCCGGAAGGAGCGCGTACGTTCGATACGCCTTATACGGCTATGCTTCACAAAAACTTCAGTGCACGGCGTGAACCTGAATTGTTCTTTTGATTTTATTAAATAATCAGCTTATAGCTGATCCCCCGAATAATCATTCTTTGAACCGAGGGATCGGCTTTTTGTTTTTCCTTCACGTACGTACATTATATAACAACGTCTTTGATGAAAAAATAAATACAAAATATTTGGTAAAATATTTGGAGCG